>OJAM01000205.1_pt1 | contig 29108 bp, 34 predicted proteins | sample 1589071 | NCBI WGS metagenome assembly OJAM01 (sample SAMN03283243) | human gut metagenome | biome: human-associated habitat; material: feces | host: Homo sapiens | place: Peru | collected 2012
TGTCGGTAACGTCAAGGGTACCGCCTACACTGCTACCGCTTGGGATTCCATCGTTGACTCTTATGCCAACCTGATTGGTATGGTCGCTTCCTCTGTTAACTACGTTGTGGTCGAAAAGATTTCTTGGAAGCACGACAACAGCACTGTTGCTGGCGGCAAGGCTCTTGCTGACCTCGTTCTTGCTGATGGTACCAAGGTTGCTGGTGCTACGATTGCTTCGGTCGATAATGCTGTCACCACGAACTACAATTCCGGCGTTGTGGAAGTTCTCACTGCGGAGGTTGCTGATGACTACACCAACAACAATGCCTACTACAACCGCATCTTCACCTACTCCGTGAATGCTGACGGTTCTTATGACCTTGTTAAGTATTGCGACGCCACGAATGTGAACAGCCACAACACTGGCGCAGTTACCATTACCAAGGGCAAGACCGCTACCATTGCTGGCTTCACCAACACGGTTGTTGCCAACACTGATACCATGTTCCTTGTTATGGATAAGGACAGCAATGGCAATTACACCTATTATAAAATTGTTGCTGCAAATTGACGATACGACTGTATCGTTAGCGGATAATTTAATTTCTCCGCTGCCGCCCGCACTGAACACGACGAACAGCGCCGCAACCTTGGTCATGTCGACCTGCGAGAGGTCGAATTCCATCGCGGCGTTGGCCGCCGTCGTCACGAGCGGGCCCGCGAGCTTGACGAGGCAGTTGGCCTCGCGCGCCGCCGCGACCTCCTGCTGCACGGCGGTGACGGCCGAGGTGTCTGCCTTGGTGTTCAGTGTGTCGTCGTGGCTTTTGAGCGCGGTGTCGAGCTTGTGCGTCAGGTCGTTGAAGTCGGACGTTTGGATGAAGTCCGATTTTTCCCAGTCGGGAAGAGCGTAGTTGGTTGTACGTTTCAATGCAAGATCCTCCGTTATGATAGAAATAAAAAAGCACTGCCGAAGCAGTGCTTTCATGTTTCGCAAACATGAAAAAAGATGCAGAGCGAAACGGTACAACGAAGCAAAATAACCCTAAATAACTGAGATTATGACTGATTTCGCAAGTCAAATTATGACTAAATATGCAGATAAATTTTACAAATCGCCCGACATGAAGCCGCCGCGGAGCCAGTTGGCGAGCTCGGCGGGGGTGCCGGGGACGCCGACGGTGGCGAATTCCGTGCGCGAGGGGACCATCTGCGCGTTGTCCGAGCTCTCCGCCCACTGGACGCGCTGCAAAATGTGCTCGGTGCAGTGCTCGAGCGGGCCGTCGGGCGCGGGCTTATATTGGAGGAGGATGGTCACGTAGCGGTTGTCGGACGTCCAGCGGCCGAAGTTCGTCGTGGGCTTGCGCCACTTCCAGAGGCATTTGTCGCCGCGCTGCTTTTTGAGCTTCAAATAGCCGTTTTCGATGTCCTGCGTGCAGCGCATGAGCCAGATGACATGGTAGCCCGCGCGCTGGAAGTGGGAGCAGACGTCGAAAAAGTGCTCCTCCATGAGTAAGCCGTCCTGGAGCATCATCACGAAATGGTTGATCTGCACGTAGGCGGTGACGGTCTTATCGCCGACGGTGACGGGGACGTTGCGGCACTCGGGCGGGACGATCGCGCGCCACTGCTCGCGCCACGCGGAGGCGGAGGACTGGACGAGCGGGGGCGTTTTCTTCTTCCAAAACAGCATGGGGGGCTCCTTTTTCGCAGTTTTTGTTCCATTATAGCGAAAACGGGACGAAAAGGCAAGGAATATTGGTGCTTTACGGGAATTTGACAGAGCGGCGGGTGACGGGCGCTTGCTATTTTGGCGAAAACATGATATTCTACTGTGATTCTAAGGAAATCGACTTTTCTTTGCAAGGAGAACGGCTATGAAGCTTGACCACAAGCGCACGGTGCTGGTGGGGCTGGCGTTTTTGTCCATCTGCGCGTTCTGGCAGATGTACGACAACATCATCCCGCTGATCTTGACGAACACGTTCCACTTAGACGAGACCATTTCCGGCGCGATCATGGCGGCGGACAATGTGCTGGCGCTGTTTTTGCTGCCGTTCTTCGGCGCGCTGAGTGATCGGACGAGCACGAAGATCGGGCGGCGGATGCCGTTTATCCTCGGCGGCACGGCGGCTGCGGTGATCCTGATGAATCTGCTGCCGCTTTTTGACAACGGCTACGCAAATGGCGCGAGCACGGGTAAGCTCGCGATGTTCGTCGTCACGCTGGGGCTGCTGCTCGTGGCGATGGGGACCTACCGCTCGCCCGCGGTGGCGCTGATGCCGGACGTGACACCCAAGCCCATAAGATCGCGCGCGAACGCGATCATCAACCTGATGGGTGCAGTCGGCGGCATTTCGTATCTGATCGTGGCGGCGGTGCTGTATCCGAACAGCAAGACGGCGGGGGCCGCGCATGTGAACTACCAACCGCTTTTTGTCGTCGTGTCGGTGCTGATGGCGGTTTCGGTCATCGTGCTGTACTTCACGACAAACGAGCCGAAGCTCGCGGCGGCGGAGAAGGAATACGAGGCCGAGCATCCCGAGCAGCAGCTCGTGGAGGAGGAGCCGGACGGCAGCGAGGAGCTGCCCAAAGAAGTCAAGCGCAGCCTTGTGATGCTGCTGAACTCGATCGCGCTGTGGTACATCGGCTACAACGGCGTGACGACGTGGTGGACGACGTATGTCGGGCGCGTGATGGGGCAGGGCCTCGGCGGCGCGTCGACGTGTTTGCTCGTCGCGACGGGCGGGGCCATCGTGTCGTACATCCCCGTGGGGCAGCTGGCGTCGAAGATCGGACGCAAGAAGACCATTCAGGGCGGCGTCATCTTGCTTGCGGCGTGCTTTGCGTCGGCGTACTTTTTGACGACGCATTATCAGAGCATCAACGCCGTGATGTTTGTCGTGTTTGCGCTCGTCGGCCTTGCGTGGGCGGCAATCAACGTCAACTCGCTGCCGATGGTCGTTGAAATGTGCAAGGGCAGCGACATCGGCAAGTTTACGGGCTACTACTACACGTTTTCGATGGCGGCGCAGGTCGTGACGCCGATTTTGGCGGGCACGCTCTTGAAGCACATCAGCTACAGCATGCTGTTCCCGTATGCGGCGTTCTTCGTGGCGTGCAGCTTTGTGACGATGTGCTTCGTGCGCCACGGCGACTGCAAGGTGGAGGCCAAGGCCGGGCTTGCGGCGTTCGAGGACATGGATGCGGACTAAATCGAATACAAGAAGTGATCTAAAATGAAAATTTTACAGATCGTTGTCGGAATTTGCCTGATTCTGGCGGTCGCGTGGGCGGTTTTACTGCGCGCGCGGCGCGGGACGGAGTCGATGGCGGCGCTGCGGAAATTCCGCTATGCGCACCGCGGGCTCTACGATAAGGAGGCGGGCATTCCCGAAAATTCGCTGCCGGCATTCTCGCGCGCGATCGCGCGGGGCTTCGGCGCGGAGCTCGACGTGCACCTGCTGCGCGACGGGACGCTTGCCGTGTTCCACGACAGCGATGTGAAGCGCATGACGGGCCGCGAGGGATACCTCGAAGACCTGAGCGCGGACGAACTCAAGGACTATGCGCTGGACGGGACGAAGGAGACCATCCCGCAGTTCAAGGATGTGCTCGCGCTGTTTGCGGGGACGGGCCTGCCGCTCATTGTGGAGGTCAAGAGCTTTCGCGACAACTTTGCCGAGCTGACCGAGCGCACGATGGCGGAACTCGACAAGTTTGACGTCAAGTACTGCGTGGAGTCGTTCGACCCGCGGTGCGTGGCGTGGCTGAAAAAGCACCGGCCAGAGGTCATCCGCGGGCAGTTGAGCTGCGACTTTTTGAAAGAGCGCGGCAATTTGAGCCTGCCGATGGCGTTTGCGACGACGAACCTGCTGGGCAACATCATGGCACAGCCGGATTTTGTCGCCTACAAATTTGAAGATAAGAAAAACTGGGCGCCGCGTTTATGCCGTAAGCTCTACGGCGCGCAGGGCGTTTACTGGACCATCCGGTCGAAAGAAGACTTGGAGACGGCGGAGCGCGAGGGCGCGATCGCCATTTTTGAGCGGTTTATTCCCTAAAGAGGGGTCCCACTTGTGGAAGGGTGGGGGAAAAGAAGCAAAACCGAAAGAAAAGGAAGAAGGTTTTATGGCAGAACAGAAAAGACGCTGGGGCGACCGGCGCGACGCAACACTGCTGCGGGATGTGGATTCGCTGCACTTTATCATGGGCATCATCTATCCCAACCGCGCGGACAACGAGGCGTATATCGCAGAGCGCGTGAATTTAGAGCCCATCAAGGACTACATTGCGACGAAAAACTATGAGGGCATCCCGTTCAAGTACACGTTTTTCCACGTGATCCTGACGGCGCTCGTTAAGACGGTCATTTTACGGCCGAAGCTCAACCGCTTTTACGCGAATGAAAACTACTATCAGCGCAATAAGGTGACAGCGGGCTTTGTCATCAAAAAGGAGTTTGCCGACGGCAGCGAAGAGGCCATGGCTCTGCTGGAGATAAAGCCTGAGAGCACCATCGAAACGATCCACGAGGAGATCCACCAGGAGGTTGCGGCCTGCCGCGAGCAGAAGAAGGTCAACACGACCGACAACAGCATGAATGTGCTCAACAGCCTGCCGCGCTTTTTGTCCAAGGCGGCGGTGCGATTTATCCGCTGGCTCGACAAGCACGGCTGGTGCCCCGATTTCCTGATTGGAAAGGACCCAAACTACAGTTCGGTGTTCATCTCCAACCTCGGTTCCATTCATCTCAAAAGCGGCTACCACCACCTGACGAACTGGGGCACGAGCTCGCTGTTCTGCATCATCGGCGAAAAGAAGTGGACGCCGCTGTACGACGAGCACGGCCTTGTCGAAATGCAGGAGACGGTCGACCTCGGCCTCACCGTGGATGAGCGCATTGCCGACGGCTACTATTACGCAAAGAGCGTGCGCCTTTTCAAATATCTGTTAGAACACCCTACCCTTTTGGAACGACCGCTATCGGAGGAAGTAGAATATGAGTGATTCCATTGTCAGAACGCCCTGGAAGGATTACATGGGCGAGGTGCCGATGCACCTTGAGTATTTCGACGGCTCGATGTTCGAGGCCGTGGAGCAGATCGCTAAGAAATATCCGGGCAACATCGCTTTTACGTTCATGGGAAAGTCGACGACCTACCGCCAGATGATCCGCGAGATCGAGCAGTGCGCCAAGGCGCTCAAGACCATCGGCGTGCGCGAGGGTGACAAGGTGACCATTGCCATGCCGAACTGCCCGCAGGCCATCTATATGTTCTACGCCGTCAACCTCGTCGGCGGCATTGCGAACATGATCCATCCGCTGTCGGCAGAGAAGGAGATCGAGTTTTACCTGAACGCCTCGGAAAGCGTGGCGGCGGTGACGCTCGACCAGTTCTACAACAAGTTTGAAAAGGTGCGCGAGCGCACGAAGGTCGTGAACATGATCATTGCAAGCGTGCGCGACGCGCTGTCCCCGACGATCAAGGCGGGCTATATGCTCACCGAGGGACGCAAGATCGAGAAGATTCCCGAGGATGCGCCGGTCATCATGTGGAAGGACTTCATGAAGCTCTCCCACTCCTGCTACTATAAGACCTATAAGGTCAAGCGCGAGGGCGCGGACCCCGCTGTGATCCTCTATTCCGGCGGTACGACCGGCACAACAAAGGGCATCGTGCTGACGAACAAGAATTTCAACGCCCTCGGCCAGCAGGTCATCGCGGCGAACCCGATGTTCCGCCCCGGCGACCGCATGCTCGCGGCGATGCCGCTGTTCCACGGCTTCGGCCTCGGCGTGTGCGTGCACACGATGCTCTCGCAGGGCGGACGCTGCATCCTGATCCCGCGCTTTACGGCCAAGAGCTACGCCAAGCAGATCGTGAAGTACAAGTGCAACTTCATCGCCGGCGTGCCGACGCTTTACGAAGCGCTGCTGCGCCTGCCGAGCATGGACGGGGCGAACCTCAGCTCGCTCAAGGGCGTATTCTCCGGCGGCGACAGCCTGTCGATCGAGCTGAAGAAGAAGCTGGATAAATTCCTCTACGCCCACGGCGCGCCCGTGCAGGTGCGCGAGGGCTACGGCACCACCGAGACCGTCACGGCCTGCTGCCTGACGCCGCCGCACATGTTCAAGGAGGGCTCGATCGGCGTGCCCTTCCCCGACACCTACATCAAGATCGTTGAGCCGGGCACCGATCAGGAGGTCCCCTACGGCACCGAGGGCGAGATCCTGCTCGCCGGTCCCACCGTGATGAAGGAGTACATGAAGCACCCCGACGAGACCGCGCAGACCCTGCGCCGTCACGCCGACGGCCTCACTTGGGTCTACACCGGTGACCTCGGCACGATGGACTCGGAGGGCTTCGTTTACTTCCGCGGCCGCGCCAAGCGCATGATCGTCTCGTCCGGCTACAACGTCTACCCCGGTCAGATCGAGAACATCCTCGACGCGAACGAGATGGTGCAGATGAGCTGCGTTATCGGCATCCCCGACGCCTACCGGATGCAGAAGGTCAAGGCCTTCGTCAAGCTCGCCGCCGGCATCCCTGCGAACGACGCGACCCGTCAGGCGCTGATGAGCTACTGCTCCAAGCACATCGCGAAGTACGCCATGCCCTGCGACATCGAGTTCCGCGACGAGCTGCCCAAGACGCTCGTCGGCAAGGTCGCCTACCGCGTTTTGGAGGAAGAGGAGCAGGCCAAGCACGCCGCCGAGGCGCCCGCCGCGCCCGCCGAGGAGGAAAAGAAGTAAGGCAAAAAGCGAGCCGCTCACAGAGCGGCTCGCTTCCTTTTTGGTATGGAGCGATCCGGCGGCGCGGCGGTCAGAGGTCGTCCTCCCCGGTGTCGCGGTCGAAGCCGAGCAGATGGCCCGGCAGGTAGCACCACGGCTTGCAAAGCGTATCGTTATAGTGCGCGACGGCCTGCCGGTAGATGCTCTCGCTGCGCGCGAGGATCTGGGCGAGCTCGGGATCGTAGCGCACGCCGGCGGCCTGACGGCGGCAGGCGGAGAGCTGCGCGGCGGCGCTTTCCACCACGCTGCGCCGACTGCGCAGGACGCGCCGCACTTCCCAGAACCAGAGGACGAGAAAGGCGGTGGTGCTCACGGCGGCGATCAGCCAGGCGACCCACGACGACATCGGCTTCAACTCCTTTTTCTGCAGATTTCATCATTGGAACCAAGCATAGCAATTTTTTCCAAAAATTGGGAAACAAGGGTATGAGATGTATGCTTTTTCGGCGCGAAATGCAGGGAAATGCGAATTTTGCGAAAAAATGAAAAAAGAAGTGACAGCTGTCCGCCGGCTGTGGTAAGATAGAAAAAACAACGATCCCGGGAGGTCAGGATATGAGCTATGCCGATCAGGTTTTTCGCCGGAACTGCGAGGACATTTTAAAAAACGGCGTGTGGGACACGGAGCTTGCCGTGCGTCCGCGCTGGGAGGACGGGACCCCGGCGCACACGGTCAAGAAATTCGGCATCGTCAACCGTTACGACCTGCAAAGGGAATTCCCCATTCTCACGCTGCGCCGCACCTATTGGAGGAGCGCGGTGGACGAGCTTTTGTGGATCTGGCAGAAAAAGAGCAATAACGTCCACGAGCTTTCCTCCCACATCTGGGACGCCTGGGCGGACGAGAGCGGCAGCATCGGCAAGGCCTACGGCTACCAGCTCGGTGTGAAGCACCAATATAAAGAAGGAATGTTCGATCAGGTGGACCGTGTGCTTTATGACCTGAAGCATGATCCTGCCTCGCGGCGCATCCTGACGAACCTCTACAATTTTGCCGACCTGCATGAAATGGCGCTCTATCCCTGCGCCTACTCCATGACCTTCAACGTGTCGGGCGATACGCTCAACGCCATTTTGAACCAGCGCAGTCAGGATATGCTGGCGGCGAACAACTGGAACGTGGTGCAGTACGCGGTGCTGGTCCACATGATGGCGCAGGTCAGCGGGCTCAAGGCCGGCGAGCTGGTGCACGTCATTGCGGACGCGCACATCTACGACCGCCATGTGCCCATCATCGAGCAGATGCTTTCGGAGCCGGAGAAGCCCGCGCCGGCGTTTTTCATCGACCCGAGCGTGACGGATTTCTATGCCTTCACAAAGGACAGCTTCCGGCTCGAGGGCTATGAGCCCTGCCCGTTCGAGGCGAAAATTCCCATCGCGGTGTAAAGGAGAACGCTATGACTGCCATCGTCTGCGTGGACAAGAACTGGGCCATCGGCCGGGACAACGCATTGCTGTTTCATATTTCCGCCGACCTCAAGCGCTTCAAAGCGCTCACGACGGGAAAGACCGTCGTGATGGGGAAGAATACCCTGCTTTCGCTGCCGGGCGGCAGACCGCTGCCGAACCGGCGGAACCTCGTGGTGAGCACGACGATGGCGCCGCGCGAGGGTGTGGAGGTCGCGCGCAGCGTCGGGGAGGCCGCGGCGCTGGCGGGAGAGGACGCCGTGCTCATGGGCGGCGCGCAGCTCTACCGCGCGCTGCTGCCGCGCTGCGAGCGCGTGCTGGTGACGCAGGTGGACGCCGCGGCGGAGGGGGCGGACGCCTTCTTTCCGAACCTCGACGCCGCGCCCGATTGGACGGCGGAGACGGTGGGGGAATGGCAGGAGGAAAACGGCCTGCGCTTCCGCTATGTCGATTACGTCCGAAGAACGTAAGGGAACAGGGGCTTTCCGCAAGAGCGGAAGGCCCTTTTCAAATGCGGAGAAAACGAGTATAATGAAGAAAGATTTTCTGAGAGGAGGCGAGGGCCGTGGCGGAGCTGAATACCGATGTGCGCTTTGTCAGGGGTGTGGGCGAGGCGCGGGCGAAGAGCCTTGCGAAGCTCGGCATCACAGACCTGAAAAGCCTCATCTCCTATTTCCCGCGCGCCTACGAGGACCGACGGGAGAGCCGCCGCATCGCGGAGCTGCAGGTCGGTGAGCGCGCCTGCGTGACGGCGATGGTGGCGTCGGAGCCGAAGCTCTCGCGCATCCGAAAGGGATTGGAGCTCGTCAAGCTGCGCGTGGTGGATGAGAGCGCCGCGCTGGAGCTGACGTACTTCAACCAGTCGTACCTGAAAAACACGTTCCACGTGGGCGAGGGCTACACGTTCTACGGCACGGTCGAGGGGACGCTGCTGCGGCGGACAATGACGAATCCCGTCTTTGAGCGGGAGGGGCTGCACGCCGTCACCGGCTGCATCGTGCCGGTCTATCCGCTGACGGCGGGCGTGGGGCAGAGCCTGCTCCACCGCGCCATCCGGCAGGGGCTGGACGAGGGAGCGGACCGGCTGCCCGACCTGCTCCCTGCGGAGCTGCGGCGGCAGCATGGGCTGTGCGATGTGCGGTATGCCTACGAGAATATCCATTTCCCCGCGGACGACGCGGCGCTGGCGGCGGCGCGGCGGCGGCTCGCGTTCGAGGAGCTGTACTTCCTCACGCTCGGGCTGCGGCTGCTGCGCGCACGGCGGACGACCGTAAAGGGCAAGACCTGCGCGGCGGTCGATATGACGCCGTTTTTCGGCGCACTGCCGTTCTCGCTCACCGGCGCGCAGGAGCGCGCGGTGGACGATATTCTGCGCGACATGACGGCGGAGCGGCCGATGAACCGGCTGGTGCAGGGCGACGTGGGCAGCGGCAAAACGATGGTCGCGGCGGCGGGAATTTACTTCGCGGCGAAAAACGGCCTGCAGGCGGCGTTGATGGCGCCGACGGAAATTCTGGCCGAGCAGCACTATCACACGCTCGCGCCGCTGCTGGAAAAGCTTGGCGTGCGCTGCGCGCTGCTGACGGCCTCGACCAAGGCGAAAACGCGGCGGTCGATCTTAGAGCAGCTCGCGGCGGGGGAGATCGACCTTGCCATCGGCACGCACGCGCTGCTCTCGCCGGACATTTCGTATCAGAACCTCGGGCTGGTCGTGACCGACGAGCAGCACCGCTTCGGCGTGAACCAGCGTGCGGCGCTGGGAGCCAAGGGTGAGAACCCGCACCTGCTCGTCATGTCCGCAACGCCTATCCCGCGCACGCTGGCGCTGATGATCTACGGTGACCTCGACGTTTCCGTGATCGACGAGCTGCCGCCGGGGCGGCGGAGCATCGAGACCTACGCTGTGCCGTCGAGCTACCATGAGCGCATCTACGCCTTCCTCGAAAAGCAGCTCGCGGAGGGACGGCAGGCCTACATCGTCTGCCCGATGGTGGAGGAGAATGGCGAGCTGCCCGATGAGCGCAAGGCGGTGACCGCCTATGCGGAAAAATTGCAGAAAGAGGTGCTTCCGAACCGAACGGTGCGTTTTCTGCATGGAAAAATGAAAGCGAAGGAAAAGGAAACGGTCATGCGCGCGTTCGCCGCGGGCGAGATCGACGTGCTCGTTTCCACCACGGTGGTGGAGGTCGGCGTGGACGTGCCGAACGCTTCGGTCATGCTCATCGAGAACGCGGAGTGCTTCGGGCTCTCGCAGCTCCATCAGCTGCGCGGGCGCGTGGGGCGCGGGCCATGGCAGTCGTACTGCATCCTCGTTTCCGACAACCGCGGCGAGGACAATAAAACGCGGCTCGACGCGATGCGCCGCACGCAGAGCGGCTTCGCGCTGGCGGAGGAGGATCTGAAGCTGCGCGGCCCGGGCGACTTCTTCGGCGCGCGGCAGCACGGTCTGCCGACGCTGCGCGTGGCGGACTTCGCCTGCGACATGGAGCTGCTTTACGAGGCACAGGGCGCAGCGGAGGCGCTGCTCGCCCTCGACCCGAGGCTGGAGGGACACCCGGCGCTGCACGCGCGGGTGCGCGAGCTCTTTGACCTCAACGCCGAGGCGCTGAATTGAAACCGAACAGAAAACGAAAACGACCGCGGGAGCGGTCGTTTTTTTCACGGGAAAAAGCCGGTGATGGGCAGGAATAAAGGAAGCGGGGCAGAGGGCCGAACGGCTCTCTGCCCCGCTTTTGCTTCAGGGTATCCGGTGAATGAGACGGGCTCAGGCGTTATTTTTGGCGAAGCGCTTGCCGATGAGCATGATGACCGCGAAGGTGAGCAGGTACCAGAAGTTGCCCATCTTGTGGCCGATGAGGCAGGCGATGACCATGAAGATCGAGCCGCAGATGGCGAGCGTCGGAATGACGTAGCGGCGCAGCGCGGATTCGTCGGTCGCCTTCTTCATCCAGTTGATGAAGATCGGAATGTAGAGGGCATAGATGGTGATGATGGGCAGCTCGGTGGGATCAAAGAAGAAAATGACGCTTTCAAACGGCGTGCCGACAAAGGCGACGGCATGGCTCCAGGTGCCGGCGAGGTTGGAGAGATAGAAGTAGAGGCCCCAGGCGGCGCAGTAGAACAGGCCGAGGATGGCGGAGTTGTTGGGGAGGTTGGAGACCTTGTCCACCTGACCGAAAAGCTCGGGGTGGGGGCCCTCGCCGCGGGCGGCAAGGGAGTAGGGGCCGCGGCAGCAGCCGAGCATCAGGCCGTTCATCGTGCCCATGCAGGAGATGGCGATGAAGAGGTTGAGGATGTTGCCGAGAACGGGACCGAACACGTTGATGAACGCGGCGGTCGCGCCGGAGTCGCACAGCTCCTGATTGGTGGCGCCGCCAGCGACGCCGATGTAATAGAGAATATAGGTGGCGACGATGATGAGGCCGCCGATGAGCAGAGCCTTGGGCAGGTTGCGCTTGGAATCCTTGAGCTCGGCGTTGATGGAGGTGGCGATGATCCAGCCCTCATAGGCGAAGGCGGTGGCGCAGACGGCGGCGAAGAGCGGGCTGCCCGTGACCTCGTAGCCGACGGCGGGGTGGTGAAGTTGTTGGTCAGCATCCCGTTGGCGAGGCCGAAAATGATGCCGACGACCGCCATGAGCGCGAGGGGAATGAACTTGATGACGGTGGTGGCGACCTGAAATTTACCGGCGAGCTTCGGCGAGAGCGCGTTGACGGCGTAGGCGCAGACCATGTAGAAGAGCATGAGCGCGAGGCACTCGGGACCGATGATGCAGCCGCCCGCATCAGCCGGAACGATGAGCGGAAAATCGGGATCGACGGAGGTGACGAACACCAGCGTGTAGCGGGCGCTCAGCCAGGCGAGCGCCGAGGTGAGCGTGGGATAGTAGGTGGTGGAAAGGAACCAGCCGATGTAGTAGCCGTAGCGCTTGCCGACGATGGCCTCGGCATAGTCGACGATGCCGTTGACCTTTTCGTATTTCTGCGCCATGGCGGAAAAGGCGAGGATGCAGACGATCATGATGGCGCCGCCGATGAGCCAGGCGAGGACGCCGAGCGGCATATCGCCGCCGGTCTTCTGCAAAATGACCTGCGCCTTAAAAAATACGCCCGAGCCGACGACGATGCCGACCACCATGCAGATCGCGGTGAAGAGGCCGTATTTCTTTTCGAGCTTGTTTTCCATTGCTGTCACTCCTTATCCGGCGGGGATTTTCCCAAAGTCCGCCGTATCAAAAATTCGGCGGGGGGGTATTCCGGTATCCGCCGTGTAAAAAAGAAGCCCGCCCATTCAGGGAACGGCGAAACCATAGCAAAAATTATAAAGCGATGCTTCAAAAAAAGCAATCATTTTGACGCTTTAGAGAGGTAAAATATGAATTTTTTGTGAATGTGACGAATTGACGGGTAAATCGTTGGATATTTTGACTGTAAAGATTTCGTTAAAATGAGAAAAAGCGGGAAAAATAAAAATTTTTGAACGCTTGACGCACGGAAATGTGCAACAAAACGGGGGTGGGCGGCTACGGGTGAAGACGAACGGCGGCCGGAACCGGTACAGCCCGCGCAGGAAAGAAGGAAATGCGGGAGAGCCGGGGACGGCGGCGGAAGGGATGTGATCAAAGGAATGCGAGCAAAGGCGACCCGTGAGCGCGTCATTCAGAGACTGTACGAAATGGCGCTGGCGCGGGCAAACGACGCGGTGAAGCTCGCCTACTGCCAGGAGCCGACGGAGGACGAGATCCGACGGCTGGACCTCGGCGCGGTGGCGGAGTTCCGCCGCAGCAACCTCGGGAGCGTGGAGATCCGGTTCATCGACCGGGTGAAGGCATTGCAGGCGCTGGCCGGTATGCTGGAGGGCGAGGGCTGCGAGGCGGAGGAGTTTTTCCGCGCGATGGTGCAGGCGGAGGAGGAAGCGTGAAGGAGATGATACCGCTCTCGCTGCGGCAGAGGAAGGCGTTCGTCTGGTGGGCGAGGAGGGAATACGAGGACTATGCGGCGATCATCTGCGACGGCGCTATCCGCTCGGGCAAGACGCTGGCGATGGGAATGGGCTTTTTCTTCTGGGCGATGGCGTGCTTTTCCGACCGGCAGTTCGCGCTGTGCGGGCGGAGCGTGGGCGCGCTGCGGCGCAACCTGCTGGAAACGGTGCTGCCGCAGCTGCGAAGGCTGGGCTTTGCCTGCGAGGAGAAGCGGAGCGAAAAGCTGCTGATCGTGCGGCGGCGCGGACGGGAAAACCGGTTCTATCTTTTCGGCGGGGCGAACGAGGCGAGCGCCGCGCTGATCCAGGGCATGACGCTGGCGGGAGTGCTGTTTGACGAGGCGGCGCTGATGCCGCGCTCGTTTGTCGAGCAGGCGAGCGCGCGCTGCTCGGTCGAGGGGAGCCGGCTGTGGTTCAGCTGCAATCCCGAGGGGCCGAACCACTGGTTCTACCGGGAGTGGGTGTGCCGGGCCGAGGAGAAAAGGGCGCTCTATCTCCACTTCACGATGGCGGACAATCCGTCGCTGAGCGCGAGGGTGCGCGCCCGGTACGAGAGCATGTACAGCGGCATTTTCTACCGCCGCTTCGTGCTGGGCGAATGGACGGCGGCGGAGGGGCGCATCTACGACTTCTACGCGCCGGGGGAGTACGCGCAGGAGGCGCCCGCGGAGCCGTGGGAGAGGCTGCGCGTTTCCGTGGACTACGGGACGGTGAACCCGACGAGCATGGGGCTGTGGGCGCTCAAGGACGGCGTGTGGTACCGCGTGGACGAATACTACTACGATTCCCGCACGGAGGGCCGGCAGAAAACGGATGAGGAATACGTCGACGCGCTCGAGGAGCTGACGCGGGGAAGAAGGATCGAGCGCGTGATCGTGGACCCGTCGGCGGCGAGCTTCATCGAGACGCTGCGGCGCAGGGGCTTCCGCGTGATGCGGGCGAACAACGCGGTGGCGGACGGACTGCGGGTGACGGCGGATCTTCTGAAGAAGCGGAGGCTCGTGATCTGCCGGAGCTGCAAGGACTGCCTGCGGGAGATGGAGAGCTACGAATGGGTGAACGACGGGAGCGGACACGACGTGCCGCGCAAGGAGAACGATCACGCGATGGACGAGATGCGATACTTTGCGATGTCTGTGGCGGCGGGGCGCGGCGCGATGCCGACCGCGTGCGCGGTGACAAGAACGACGAACTGGAGAGGAGCGGCAGAACGGTGAAACGAAGGAAAAAGGAGCAGACGGGCGGCGCGGCCGCGGCGGTGCAGGTGCGCGAGAGGGGAGGGCATCCCTTTGCGGCGCTGCGAGGCTATATGCCGCTCGGCGGGGCGGACGCGGCGCTCTACCGCAGCGTCCGCGAGGCGGTGCCGATCGTGGACGCGGCGATCGGAAAGCTGGTGAGGCTCAGCGGCGGCTTCCGCGTGCTGTGTGAGGACGAGCGGGCGCAGGAGGAGCTGGGCGAATTCCTGCGCACGGTGAATGTGGGACATGCGCAGGTGGGCTTCAACGCCTTTCTGGACAAGTATCTGGATTCGCTGCTGACGAACGGACGCGCGGTGGGCGAGATCGTGCCGGACGCGGAGGGACGCGAGATCGCGGCGGTGCTGTGCCACCGCGTGGAGCAGCTGGCTCTGCGCGAGGGCGAGACGGCGCTGGATGTGCGGTTCTGCGGCTACGACGCGGCGGGGAGACTGCGCGAGCTGCCGAGGCAGGAGCTGGTGCTTTTCACGCCGCTGCTGCCGGAGTCGGAGAATCCCTACGGCGTGTCGCTGCTGCGCTCGATGCCCTTTATGGCGGAGCTGCTCTCGCGCATCTACTATGCGGTGGGGCAGAACTGGGAGCGCTGCGGCAACGTGCGCTTCGCGGTGGTCTATAAGCCGCAGGGCGAGGAGCCGGACGGCGCGCTGGCGCGCGAGCGGGCCGAGCTGCTGGCGCAGGAGTGGTCCGGCGCGATGCAGGAGACGCGCGGCGGGAGCGTGCGCGACTTTGTGAGCGTGGGCGACGTGAGCATCCGCGCCATCGGCGCGGACAACGTGATGCCCGACTGTGAGGTGCCGGTGCGGCAGATCCTCGAGCAGCTGGTCGCCAAGACCGGCCTGCCGCCGTTTTTGCTGGGGCTGAGCTGGTCGTCCACCGAGCGCATGAGCAGCCAGCAGGCGGATATGCTCACGAGCGAGATCACGGCGCTGCGGCGCACGCTCACGCCGATGGTGGAGCGCGTGTGCCGCCTGTGGCTGCGCCTGCACGGCTACGGCTGCCGCTTTGCCGTGGAGTGGGACGACATCAATTTGCAGGACCTTGTGGAGGAGGCCAAGGCGGAGCTGTACCGCGAGCAGGCGCGCAGGCTCCGACTGGAAAATGACGAGAGGGAGGAACAGACTTGAGCGAGAAAGGAAAGGAAGCGGGCATCGCCGTGACGGCGGAGGAGCTGGCGCGCATCAACCGCTTTGCGAAGAAGGAGCTGCGCGCGGAGGAGGTCTACACCTTTGCGGTGAAGCTGTGCGACAACGAGGTGGATCGCGACTTTGAGCGCTTCGACCGTGCGGCGCTGGAGAAGCTCTCGGAGCTGTTCGTCGGCAGGACGGGCATCTTCGACCACAGCTGGTCGGCGGGCGGACAGACGGCGCGCATTTACCGCGCGGAGGTGATCGAGGAGGAGACGCGCACGACGGCGGGCGACAAATACTGCTGGTGCAAGGGCTGGGCCTATATGCTGCGCACGGAGAAAAACGCGGAGCTGATCGCGGAGATCGAAGGCGGCATCAAAAAAGAAGTGAGCGTCGGGTGCAGCGCGGCGAAGCGAAGCTGCTCGATCTGCGGGAAGGACGCGGGGCTCTGCGAGCACGAGCGCGGAAAATATTACGGCGGGAAGCTGTGCTACGCGGTGCTCAGCGACATCACGGACGCCTATGAGTGGAGCTTTGTGGCGGTGCCCGCGCAGAGAGCGGCGGGCGTGGTCAAGCGCTTCGGCCAGAGTGAGGGCTCGCTCAAGGCGATGGTGCGCGCATGCGGCAGCCGCGCGCAGGTACGCGAGCTGGAGGAGCTAGAGAAGCTCTCCGCGCTGGGGAAAAGCTATCTCGGCGCGCTGCGCCGCGAGGTGAGGCGCCTGATGCTGGTAGCCGACGAGACGCTTGACGGTGCGGTGGCCGAGAGCGTGACCGAAAAGCTCGGTGAGCGCGAGCTGCTGGAGCTGAAGAAGGCGTTCGGCGCGCGGGCGGCAAAAAAGCTCGGTACGAACGTGCAGATCGTCGATCCGCGTGAGAAGCGCGAGGAGAACGAGCGCGACTTCTGCGTGTGAGCAGAGAGACCAAAAAAGCGGAGCGCTTTTTGGAATAAATAACGAAGAAAAGAGGAGGAAATGAGATGAGCATTTCTTACGAGAGCATCGGCGCGTGGTGCGCCACCTTTGCGGCGGGCACGGGAGCCGAGGAGGGCAAGGTCGTCAAGGTGTCCGCCAACGGCACGGTGAGCAAGTGCGCCGCGAACGACGGCTTCTGCGGCGTGGTGGCGGCGATGGGCCGCGACGGCAAGGCGTGCAGCGTGCAGCTCGGCGGCCTTGTGCGCGTACCGTACAGCGGCGAGACCGCGCCGGCGGTCGGCTGGAATCTGCTCGCGGCGGACGGAAACGGCGGCGTGAGCGTTGTGACCAGCGGCGGACACAGCTACCTTGCCGTCGAGGTCGATACGACCGGCAAGACCATGACCATCATGCTTTAAGAGGAGGAGAAAAATGACGTACGGCTATGAAAATCTGAAGCTCGAAAAGGGTATGTATGCCCAAAGCGGCAAGAGCTTTTCCAAGGTGCTCGAAAGCCTGGACCCGAGCGAAAACTACCGCGGCACGGCGATGGAGGGGCTGGACGCCTTCCAGCGTCAGCTCAAGCGCTTTGACATCCACGTCAAGGGCGCGGGCAGCGACATGGTGGAGAAGTTCTTCCACACGACCGACAGCGCGGTGCTGTTCCCCGAGTTCGTTTCGCGCGTGGTGCGTCAGGGCATGGAGAGCGATATTCTGCCCGAGATCACCGCGACCACGACCAACTTCGACGGCATGGATTACCGCACCATCGCGTCCGTACCGACGGACGACGACAAGGCGCTGCGCCGCGTGGAGGAGGGCGCGGTCCTTCCGACGACCGCCATCCGCACGCAGGAGAATTTGGTGAAGCTCCACAAGCGCGGACGTATGCTCGTGGCGAGCTACGAGGCCATCCGCTTCCAGCGACTGGATCTGTTTTCCGTGACCCTGCGCCAGATCGGCGCGTACATCGCCCGTATGCATCTTGACGACGCGGTGCAGGTGCTGATGAACGGCGACGGCAACAACAACGCCGCCGACGCCTATGAGATCGGCAGCGGCAGCGGCAAGATCAGCGGCACGGCGGGCACGCTGACCTACAGTGCGCTGCTGGAGTTCTGGTCCAAGTTCGACCCCTACAGCATGAATACGATGCTGGTATCCAACGACGTGATGCTGCAGATGCTCAAGCTCTCGGAGTTCCAGAACCCGCTGACGGGCCTGAACTTTCAGGGCACCGGCACGCTCTCCACGCCGCTGGGCGCGAAGCTGCTGCGCACCTCCGCCGTTCCCGCGGGCAAGCTCATCGGTCTCGATAAGAACTATGCCCTCGAGCACATCTGCGGCAGCGAGGTGATGGTGGAGTACGACAAGCTCATCGACCGCCAGATCGAGCGCGCGGCGATCACGAGCATTTCGGGCTTTGCCAAGCCCTATCAGGAGGCATCCAAGGTGCTGACCGTTTAACGGCGGCAGGAAGCGAAAGGAGGGAGAGCGATGGACGAGGAGATCCTTGAGACGGCGAAGAGCATCTGCGCCTGCGGCGCGGAGGATGAGGCGCTGCTCAAACGGCTCTGCGCGGCAAGCGCGCAGGCGCTCGAGCGCGAGCTGCGCGAGGGCGTTGCGCCGGAGGACTGCGAGGGCGCGTTCATCTGCGCGAGCGCATGGCTGGCGGCCGCCGCGCTGACGGACGCAAGGCTCGGCGGGGCGGAGGAGCTGTCCTCCCTCCGCGCGGGCGACGTGACGATCGAGGTCAGGGGCGGCGCGAACAGCGAACGTGCCGCGGCGCTGCGGCGCAGCGCACGGCAGCTGATGGCCCCGTATACGGAAGGAGGCGGCTTCTTCTTTTGCGCAGTGAAGGGATGAAAAGCATGATCGACCAGGCGTTCCGCCGCTACGGCATGACCGTGACGGTGGAGCATGGCGCGGAGACGGGCGAGACGCACGGCTTCGTGCAGCCCGTTACGGCGGCGAGCCGTTCTCCGTCGGGCCGCTGGGCGCGGCGGATCGGCGCTGCTGGCGCTATCTCGGCAGCGCGGAGGTGAGTGTGGCGCAGGGGGACCATATCCTCTGCGAGGGAAAGCGCTACCGCGTCCGCCGCGCGGAGAGCGTGAAGCTCGGCGCTCTGGTGACGCACTACTGGGCGGTGCTTGACCGCGAGGAGGAGACGGCATGACGGCGGCGGGACAGGTGCGGTCGGAGATCGTGAGCCGGCTGAAGGCCGCCGGTCTTGACGCGGCGGAGGCCTATGAGGACGAGCACTTCCGCGAGAGAAGCGGGAGCGTGGTCGCCGTCGGCGCGAAGCAGGCGGAGCTGGCGCACGCGGGACTGATGAACTATCTCGGCGAGCGGTACGACGCGGAGAGCGGGCGGACGGTCGAGGTGTACGGCAGGAAGCTCAAAATGGCGGCGTCGCTGGACGTTTACGCGCCGCGGCGCAAGGGAGCGCGCGGCTGTGAGCAGACGGCGGAGGCCGTGAGCGAGGCGCTGCTGGACGGCCTTGCCGACGGGCTGACGCTCGATGAGCTGAGCTGGGAGAAAACGGAGTGGGACGAGGAGTACGGTATGTTCGTGCGGCGGGGCACCGCGCGCTGCACGGCCTACTTCGTGGCGACGGCAGACGAGGAGAGCGCGGTGCTGACGGATTTTATTTTGAAAGGTGTGATGCAGTAGGTGGGCAACACGGTGGTACATGAGCACCCGGGCGTGTATTCGTCCTACGACGCCTCGAGCGTGATCGGCGGGAAAAAGACCGCGAGGATCCTCGGCGCGGCGGCGGTGAGCACGACGGGCACGGCCAATGAGGTGGTGACGCTGACCTCTTACGCCGAGGGCGTGAGCGCCTTCGGCGAGGACGCGGAGGGTACGGTCGGCATGGCGGCGCTGCTTGCGGCGCTCTACCGCAACGGCGCGGCGGTGGTCAAGGCGGTGAAGGTATCCGCGGCGACGCCGACCGGCTATGAGGCGGCCTTTGCCGCGCTGGAGCAGGAGGCGGTCGATGTGATCGTGTGCGACAGCACGAGCGTGGACGTGCAGCTCAAGCTGCGCGCGAGCGTGGAGAAGGCGTCGGGCGCGCAGAGGGAGCGCATCGGCGTGGTTTCGGGCGGCGCGAGCGAGACGGCGGCGAAGCTCGTGGAGCGCGCGGGCAAGCTCAACAGCGAGCGCATGGTGCTCACGGCGCCCGGCGATGTGCGTATGGCGGCGGCAGCCGCCGCGGTCATCGCGGGGGAGAGCGACCCGTCCGTGCCGGTGAACGGCGCGGTGCTCGCGGGCTTTTCGGGCCTGAGCGCGAGCTACGACGACACGCAGGTGGATACCCTGGTCACCGGCGGCGTGACGCCGCTGGAGTGTGTGAGCGGTGAGGTGAGCATCGTGCGCGGCATCACGACGCGCACGACCACCGGCGGGGCGGCGGACAAGACCTGGCGCGAGCTGACGACGGTGCGGATCGTGGACGACGTGATCCCCGCGCTGCGCGCGTCGCTGCGTGCGCGCTTCGTGCGCAGCAAGAACACCGCGCAGGTGCGCGCGGCGATCCGCTCGCAGGTGATGGTGGAGCTGGAAAACAAGCGCGCGCAGGAGATCATCGACAGCTTCGGCGAGGTGAGCGTGAAGGCGTCGGAGGACGATCCGACGGTGTGCCTGGTGGAGTTCAGCTTCGCGGTGGCGCACGGGCTCAACCGCATTTACCTCAGCGCGCACATCACGGTGTAAGGAGGCGGAGAGATGGCAAATATGACGATCCCGACGAGCCGGGACATTTATCTGGAGCTCAACGGCAAAAAGCTGGCGGTGGTGCAGGGCTACAGCGCGAAGGCGCTGCGCACGAGCCGCGAGGTCGAGGCCTTCGGCGAGAGCGAGCCGGTGGCGACCGTGGGCGGGCAGACGCGCTATACGCTCGAGCTCAGCCGCCTGTACGCGACGGACGAGGCCATCGGCGACGGCGTGAGCTTCTATGAGCTCGATGACTTTTCCGTGGTGGTGTGCCGCCCGGGCAAGCGCATTATCTACAGCCATTGCCGCTGGAGCAACATCGAGGAGCTGGGCAAGCTCGGTGAGCCGGTGGCGGAAAAGGTGACGGTCATCTCCTGTAAGCGCATGGAGACGGACGCCTGATGGGAGACGATGCGGTTTTCGCGGCGCAGCAAAGGCGCGTGACCGAGCAGCTCGGCGCGGCGATGCTTGCGGCGGTCGGACTGATGGTGCGGCAGTATCTGGGAGCGCCCACGGGAGAGAACGAGGGGCAGGACTCCGCTGACGCGGCATGGGAGGACGGCGCGCAGGCGTTCCGTGCGGGCGAGACGGTGAACGAGAGCTTTGACATGGCGCGTTATCTGCGGCTCAGGCAGGGCGCATCGGCGGCGGAGCCGGAGGAGAGCGAGGGCCGCGCCGATGCGGAGGATCGTTCGCGGAGCGTAAGGCGGACGGCAGAAAAAACGATGTCCGCGCGCACGGCGGCGGGGGATGCCGGCGCGTGGGGGAGCGGAGAACGGAGCGCATCCGCCGCCGCGCCGGAGAGCGGCGCGGGAAGGCATGACGCGGCGGAGGCATTCGTTTCGGCGGAGGGCGGAGACGCCCTCCGCACCGCGCGGAGCGTGAGCGGAGAGATCGAGCGCGACGCGCGGCGCTATGACGGCGGATTCTATCTTTACTGAGAGGAGGCGGGGACGTGAGACTGACGCCCATGCGATATAAGGACTACATCTGGCCGAGCAATCCCGGGAGCTACCGCATTTCGTTCCGCCGCGTGGTGGCGGAGCACAAGCTGCCGTTCGGCAGGAGCGTGACGCAGGACCTCGGGCAGGTCTGCCGCGTGCTCGAGGGCGAGGGGGAATTCGCCGGAGAGGGCGCGTATGAGGAATTCAAGCGGCTGGCGACGGTGTTTTACGGAGGAGGCGCGGGCGTGCTGGTGCATCCGGTGTGGATGACGACGCGCGCGTACTTCACCGAGCTGGAGGTCGTGCAGGAGCCGCTGCCGGACTATGTGCGCTACCGCTTCGCGTTCTGCGAGGCGGGAAGCGAGGGTGCGGCGCTGAAGGAAGTGAGCACTTCGGCGGCGGGCGGCAGCGCGGCGGGAACGGCGGGAGCGCGGTATCACACCGTGGTGCAGGGCGACACGCTTTGGGCCATCGCGGCGCGAAACGGCACAACGGTGCGCGCGCTGTGCGCGCTCAATCCGCAGATCGCGAACCCGAATCGGATCTATCCCGGAGAGCGGGTGAGGCTTTCATGACCGGCAGAGTGGAAACGGCCGGCAGCAAGGTATACGAGCTGCCGGCGCTGCTGGAATGGCGGCTGCGGCGCACCGGCGGCGTGCCGTGCGACAGCTTTCGGGTAAAGTGCCTTTACAGTGCCGAAATGGGGGAGGTGCTGAAGGCGGCCTGCCGCTTTGCGGCAACGGAGAACGGCGTGACGCGGTTCCGCGGCGTGATCGACGAGTGGAGCGCCGTGTGCGGCGCGGAGGGGGCGGTGCTGACGGTCGAGGGGCGCGGCATGGCCGCGCTGCTGCTCGACAACGAGGCCGAGGCGGTGACCTATCAGCGCGCGGCGCTCAGCGAGATATTGAAGGACCACGCGGCGGCGTGCGGCGTGGCATGGGAGTCGCGCGGCGAGGTGTACGGCACGGGCGAATACGCGGTGGCGAGCGGGTCGAGCCGGTGGAAGGCCATCGAGGGCTTTGCGCGGCGCTGCGGACTGACGCCGTATTTCACGCGGGAGGGCGTGCTGTGTCTGCGCGGCGCGGCGGAAGGACGCAGGCTTGTGCTGGAGGAGCCGGAGGGCGTGATCGAGGCGTCGTACCGCGACAGGCGGTACGGCGTACTCTCCGAGGTGACGGCGGTGAACCGTGCGAAGAAGCTGCGCCAGACGGTGCGGAACGAGACGTTCCTCGCGCGCGGCGGGAGCTGCCGCCGCGTGGTGTATGTGCCCTCGCGGAGCGTAAATGAGCTGCGCTACACGGGGCGCTATCAGATCGAAAAGAGCGCGGAGGACGCGCGGGAGCTGACGGTCACGCTCGCGGGGAGCGTGGACGCCGAGCCGACGGACCGCGTGGAGCTGTCACTCGCGCGGCTGGGCGTGCGGGGGACGTTCCGCGTGAGCGAGACGCTGCATACGCTCTCCGCGCGCGGCGAGACGACGGAGCTGACACTGTGGGAGGTATGAAAAAATGTGGGTAGCAGGCAGGCTCCGACGGACGGAGGAGCCGCAGGAGACAACAAATGCGGAGAGCGGCACCGTGACCATCGGCGGGAGCGCGGTGGGCGTGCTCAGCCGGGGAGAGGAGCGCAGCGTTCCGCTCGCGTCGCCGGGCGGGTATGCCTGGCGGCCGAAAAACGGAGAGCGCGTGCTGGTCATCAAGGGCGGCACGCTCGGCGAGGAGCGGTATGTGGCCGGTTCGCTGGACGCCGCGCGGGAGCAGGACGATCTGGGCGACGGCGAGGTGCGTCTCTACGCGGTGGGCGGCGGCGCGAGCATCACGCTGCGCCGGAACGGGCGCGTGGAGATCGCGGGAGAATTGTACATCAACGGAAAAGCGTATGAAGCGCCGGAGGAGGCTATCGGTGGAGCTTAAAATGAAGAACGGGGACTATCTTCCCGATGGCATCGGCGGAGAGCAGCGCGTGGACGGGACCGAGGCGCTGCTGGCGAGGGCGCTCTTCCGGCTGAGTGTGCGGAGGGGGAGCTTTCCCTTCCTGCCGGAGCTGGGGAGCGAGCTGTACCGGCTCGGGAACGAGAAGCCGTCGGCACGGGCTGCCGCGGCGAAGCTGTACGCCGCCGCGGCGCTGGCGGAGGAAACGGCGCTGACGGTGGAGGATGTGGAGCTGACGGAGCGCGGGGACGGGGTCATGGCCCTGCGCGTGCTGCTGACGGCGGACGGCGAGAGCGCCGCGCTGGAGATGACGGTGAGAGGAGCGTGAGAGACGATGAAGGAATGGACGGAGATCTATGAGCAGCTGCGCGGCACGTTCGCGCAGAGAGCGGGCTTTGTGCCGAGCGAGGGCTGCGACAGCGCGGTGCGCCTCTATGCGCTCGCGGCAGAGCTGCAGTCGCTGCTGATGCAGGCGGACTGGGTGCTTGACCAGAGCTTCCCGCAGACGGCGCAGGGAACGTATCTGGACTATCATGCCGAAACGCGCGGCATCACGCGCGGGGCGGCGGAAAAGGCGGCCGGCGTGATCCGATTTGCCGCGGCGGACAAGGTGACGGCGGCGTGTCCGATCGAAAAGAGCACGGTGTGCATGACGGCGGAGGGCGTGCGCTTTGAGACGACGGAGGACGCGGCCATTGCCGTGGGCAGCCAATGGGTCGACGTGCCCGCGCAAGCTGTGGAAGCGGGCGCGGGCGGCAATGTGATCGCGGGGACGGTCACGCTGCTGTCGGCGATGCCGGTCGGCGTGGTGCAGTGCACGAACCCGGCGGCGTTTTCCGGCGGCTGTGACGCCGAGAGCGACGAGGCGCTGCGCGGGCGAGTCCTGGCGAGCTATCAGCGACTGCCGAACGGCGCGAACGCGGCCTATTACGAGCAGGAGGCGATGCGCTATCCCGGTGTGACGGCGGCGAAGGCGGTGGGCCGCGCCCGCGGCATCGGGACGGTGAACGTGGTGATCGCGACGCACGCGGGCGTTCCGGACGCGGCGCTGCTCGCGGCGGTCGAGACAGACTTGCAGAAAAAGCGCGAGATCGCGGTGGATGTGAAGGTGCTCGCGCCGGCGGTCGAGACGGTGGCGGTGACGGCGGCGCTCAAGGCGGCGCCGGGGTATACCTTTGCCGAGGTCAAGGCCGGCGCGCAGAGCGCGCTGGAGGCGCTGTTCACCGGCGGGCTGCTGGGAAAGAGCGTGACGACGGCGAGGCTGCTGACGCTGCTTTGCGGTGTGGAGGGCGTGGAGAACGTGCATCTGACCGCGCCGGCGGCGGATGTGGCGGTGGATGCGACGGAGCTGCCAATGCTCGGCACGGTGACGCTCAGCGAGCTGACGGAGGCGTGAGGCGATGGGCTACTACAACTATCTTTGTGAGCTCTTGCGCCCGCTGCGGGTCTATCGGCTCGATGAGGGCAGCCTGAGCGGCGCGGAGCTGTACGTTGCGGGCGAGGGACTGGACGCCGCAGCTGAGGCGCTGGAGAAAGCAGTGCGTGAGGGTGTGCTGATGACGGCGGAGGACGAGGGGCTTTCCCGCCGCGAGCGGCTGTTCTCCCGCATCGGCGCGCGCACGACGCCGGCGCTGCGCCGGCTGGCGATCGCGTCGCTGCTGCGCGTCGGCGGCGACGGCTTCACGCTCGAGGCGGTCAACCAGACCATCAGCGGCTGCGGCGTGCGCGCCGTGGCCGCGGAGACGGACGAGCAGGGCGTGGTGCGTGTGACCTTCCCGCAGGTAGCGGGCGAGCCGGAGGACTTTGCGCGCATCCGCGACATCATTCTGGAGATCATGCCGTGCCATCTGCAGGTGGACTTTTACTTCCGGTTCCTGACATGGGAGGAGTGCGAGGCCGCCGCGTGGACATGGCAGGGCGTCGAGGACGCGGAGCACACCTGGGAGAGCTTTGAAAAGGCGGTGCCGACGGTATGACGGAGCAGGAGGTCTCGGTCCGCCTGACGGAGAATGATGAGCGTCTGTACGCCTGCGCGAAGCGTCTGGAGGCGGTGGAACGCAGACAGGACGCTCTGGATAAACTGGTAACGGCGGTGGAGGTGCTCGCCGTGCGGCAGGAGAGCGTGGAGGGCAATGTGAAGGAGATCCGAAACGCGGTGCAGAGCATCACGGAAAAGCCGGGGAAGCGCTGGGAGGCGCTGGCCGACCGTGTGCTCTATCTGCTGCTCGGCGCGGTATTCTCCCTGCTGGCACAGGGGGTGGCGGCATGAGAAGAAAATGGACATTTTCCAAGCTGCTGCTCCTGCTCGAGAGCGCGGTGGTGCTCTACACCACCTATGAGGGCTTCGCGCTGGCGCGGCTGGCGGTGGGATACGGCTATCTCGGCACGCTGCCGTGGGTGGCGGCGACGGTGAGCGCCGCCTGGGGGGCCTACGGCGCGTCGGCGGGCTTTTATTACAACAAGGCAAAGGCGGAGAACACCGCGGGCGGCATCGTGTTTGAGTCTGCCTGCGGCAGACAGGCGCGCGGCGGACAGGACTGCGACGGATGGGAGGAGAACGGATGAAGGAGCTGGCGCTCAAGCGGCTGACAAATCTTTTTACGGTCAAGAGCATCGTGACGATCACGCTGACGATCACGTTCTGCGTGCTGGAGTGCTGCGGGTCGCTCTCGCAGGACTATATGACGATCTACACGGCAGTGATCGGCTTTTATTTCGGCACGCAGAGTAAGAAGGACGAGGATGTATAACAGTCGGGAGATCGGCGAGCTGCGCGCCGATGTGGCGGTGAACTGCCGCACGCTGATCGAGCGCGCGGCGGCACGGGGACTGCCGGTGCTGGTGGTGCAGACCGTGCGCGACGCGGAATACCAGCGCTACCTCGTCTCGATGGGCTACGCGGCCAGGACGGCGACGGTGCCGACCTTCCACGCAAAGGGCGTGGGGCTGGCGTTCGATATCTGCAAGAACGTGAAGGGACACGAGTACGACGACCCGGGATTTTTTACCGCGATGGGAAGGCTCGGCAAGGAGATGGGCTTCACCTGGGGCGGCGACTGGCGGAGCTTTCCCGACCGGCCCCATTTTCAATGGGACGGGGGCGGAAAATACACCTCGTCGATGGTGCGCGCGGGGCGGTATCCGCCGCCGATGCCGCGCTTTGAAGAGGAGGAAACGATGACGCAGGAGCAGTTCAACACGCTGATGGAGGGCTACTGGCGCTCGCTCGCGCAGCGCGAGCCGGCGGACTGGAGCGCGGAGGCGCGCGAGTGGGCCGAGAAAAACGGACTGATCGTGGGCGACGGAAACGGCAACAAGCAGTACCGCTCGTTCGTCACGCGCGAGCAGCTGGCGGTGTTTCTCAAGCGCTTGCGGGAGCTGGAGAAATGAGAAAGGGAGGAGGCAAGCCGAGCGGCTTGCCTCCTCCCTCTTTTTTCCTTTTTGATTCAGTCCTTGATCATGTGGACATTGAGATGGTCGTAGGTCATCTCGACGCCGTGGGCGGCAAAGGTCTCGCGGACCTTTTCGTTCATGCCGTAATAGACCGTCCAGTAGTCGGCGGCGGAGACCCAGAGCCTGACGAGGTAGGAGATGCTGCTCGCGCCGTATTCGCTGAGGACGACCGTGGGCGCGGGCTCGTCCGTCACCTGCGGGAAGGCGGCGACGGCCTCCAAGATCGCGGTGCGGACGGTCTCGGTCGGCGCGTCGTAGGAGGCGGTGTAGGTCAGGTCGACACGGCGGCGGCCGAGGGCATTGTAGTTGACGATCTTGGCGGTGACGATCTGGCTGTTGGGAACGAAGATCTCCTTGTTGTCCACGGTGGTGAAGGTGGTGTAGGCGAGGTCGACGGCGCGGACGGCACCCTCGATACCGTCGCAGGAGACGTAGTCGCCAACGGTGAAGGGCTTGGAGATGAGCAGCATGACGCCGCCGGCGACGTTGGAGAGCGTATTTTGCAGCGAGAGCGACACGGCGAGACCGGCGACGCTCAGCAGGGCGACGAACGAGGTGATCTCCACACCGATCGAGCCGAGAACGGCGAGCGCGAGGAGAGTGTAGAGCACGGCGCGCAGCGTCGAGCGCAGATAGGTGCGGAAGGGCGCGAGACGCTCGGAGCGGTCAAACGCGCGGTCGCACAGGCGCAGGATGACGCGGATGAGCAGCATACCGAGCGCCAGCAGCAAAAGGACGGTCGCGGTGAGGTTGAGCGCCTTGTCCAGCGCGGGGATGCCGAAATCAAAAAGCTCCATAAAGGGTACCTCCTTGGTATGATACGGAAATTTGCGGCAGAAGCTAAGGACATGATAACAGCTTTTTTACGCCGGCGCAACACCCGTGTGCCGGAAAAAAGCGAGGGGAAAGGGTGTAAAAATGCTGTTAAAAAGTTCACAAGTGCAAGTTTTCCTGCAAAAAGAAAAGGGGAATGCAGCGAAGAGCGTCGAAAGCAATTCGCGAATACGACAAAAATGGCAAAAAATTTTTGGCTACTTTTTTTTGATTTTCTTTACTTTTTTCATTGATTAAATGGACGCTTTCCTCTATAATCTACAATGAAGCCTGTATGAGCACCTGTCGGCTGATTTTGAAAGGTTTCATGCAAACAGGGGTCCATTGGCAATAAGATACCGTAACCAATAAAAACAGGGAGGGTTTTATCTTGAATAAGGTCATGTCACTGCACGATGCCGTTGCAAAGTACGTTGAAAACGGCGACGTACTCGCCACCGGCGGCTTCACCACCAACCGCAAGCCCTATGCGGCGGTCTCCGAGATCCTGCGCCAGGGTCAGAAGGACTTCATCGTCTACGCCGGCCCCGGCGGCGGCGAGGTCGATATGCTCATCGGCGAGGGCCGCGTGGCGGCGTACATCAACTGCTACACCGCGAACTCCGGCTACACCAACGTTTCCCGCCGCTTCCGCGCCGCCATTGAAAAGGGCCAGCTGACCTACGAGGATTACTCGCAGGACGTGCTGATGCTCATGCTGCACGCCTCTTCCCTCGGCCTTCCGTTCCTGCCGGTGCGCCTGATGCAGGGCAGCGGCCTGATGAAGTACTGGGGCATCAGCGAGGAAAAGCGCAAGACCATGCCCAAGATGGAAGACCTCAAGTGCGTTGAGATCGAAAATCCCATGGTCCCCGGCCAGAAGGTCGTCGCCGTTCCCGTTCCCAGGATCGACACCGCGCTCATCCACGTCCAGCAGGCCAGCCCCGACGGCACCTGCATCATCTGCGGCGATGAGTTCCACGACATCGACATCGCGGTCGCCGCGCGCAAGACCATCGTCACCTGCGAGGAGATCGTTTCCAACGAGTACATCCGCCGCGATCCCACCAAGACCCGCATCTTCGGCGAGTGCGTGCAGGCCGTCGTGAAGGCGCCCTACGGCGCATGGCCCGCCCAGTGCTATGACTATTACGACGATGACGACGCCGCCCTGAAGGAGTACGACAAGGCCTCCAAGTATCAGGACAAGGCCGACGCCGTCGAGCAGCTCGCCAAGGCTGCCGCCAAGGCCGTCAAGGCGCTCGAGAAGGCGCCCGCCGACGAGAAGCTCAAGCTGGCCGCCGAGGCTGCCGAGAAGGCCGCCAAGGCCGCTGCCGCGGGCGAGCTGATCCCCGAGACCTTCGAGGATTATCTGAACAAGTGGGTCTACGGCTGCAAGGACCAGGCCGAGCTGCTCGACAAGATCGGCGGCAGCCGCCTGATGCGCCTGAAGAACGAGCCGCACCTCGGCTATTCCACGACGCACTAAGTTAGGAGGGGTATTGAAATGTCTGATTATACGAAGTATACCAAGCAGGAGATGCAGGCTTACGCCATCGCCAAGAGCATCAAGGAAAACCAGATCGTCATCGTCGGCACCGGCCTGCCGCTCATCGGCGCCTCCCTCGCCAAGCGCGCGATCTGCCCGAGCTGCCACCCCATCGTCGAGTCCGGTCTGATGGACTGCGACCCCGTTGAGGTCCCCCGCTCCGTCGGCGACAACCGCTTCATGGCGCACTGCGCCGTGCAGTGGCCCAACATCCGCTTCGTCGGCTTTGAGGCCAACGAGTGGCTGCA
>OJAM01000206.1_pt1 | contig 29071 bp, 23 predicted proteins | sample 1589071 | NCBI WGS metagenome assembly OJAM01 (sample SAMN03283243) | human gut metagenome | biome: human-associated habitat; material: feces | host: Homo sapiens | place: Peru | collected 2012
GAGGTTACAATGGCAAGCCAGAAGCAACAATATACGATTCTCTACGGGCGGCTCAGTCAGGAGGACGAGCGTGCCGGAGAGTCAAACAGCATCCAGCATCAGCGGGATCTGTTAGAAAAATTCGCACGGGATAAAGGCTTTGAAAACACACTTTTTCTTGCGGATGACGGGTATTCCGGAACAAATTTTGAGCGGCCGAGTTGGAAAAAGATCGTGGAAATGATCGAAGCCGGGGAGGTCTCCACCCTGATTGTAAAGGATGCCTCCCGGCTGGGGCGTGAGTACTTGCAGGTCGGCTACTACATGGAGATTTATTTCCCGCAAAAGAACGTGCGGTTCATTGCGGTGAACGATGGCGTGGATTCTGCGGTGGAAAGCAGCAACGATTTTAATCCCATCCGCAACTGGGCAAACGAACTTCATGCAAAAGATACGAGTCGGAAAGTTCGTGCCGTCAAAAAGCTGCAAGCGGAACGCGGCGAACGGCTTGGCGGCAAGCCGCCCTACGGCTACAAGACGTCCGAAGCAGACCCGACGCATCTGGAGCCTGACGCGGAAGCAGCAGAGGTTGTCCGGCAGATCTTTACCCTCTGTGCTGCCGGGAAAGGTCCGAGCCAAATCGCGCGGATTCTGACAGAACAGAATATCCTGACACCGGCAAATTACTACTTCCAGAAAACCGGGAAAACGCACCATGGGCGCGATCCGCTCCGGCCATGTGCGTGGTCCGGCACAACAGTCAGCGACATTCTCGGCAACCTTGTATATCTGGGACACACGGTCGGCCTGCGGCGGACCACGATCTCCTACAAGAACAAGACGATCGTGCAGCGGCCAGAGAGTGAACAATTTCTGGTGGAGAACACTCATCCGCCGCTCATCTCACAGGAGCAATGGCAGATCGTGCAGGAGGTGCGCCAGCATAAAAAGCGGACCGCAAAACAAATGGACGAACCAAATCTCTTCTCCGGTCTGGTATTCTGTGCAGATTGCGGAAAGCCAATGGTGCTGCATCGTGCCACGACCATGAAAAAGCTGGAGTACAATTTCAAGTGCTACACCTACGGCAAGAAAGGAAAAACTGCCTGCAGCGCGCACCACATCCGGGAATGTGATCTCACGCAAATCGTGTTGGATGACCTGCGGCGGGTCACACACTTCGCCAGGATGAAGGAGCGACAGTTCGCAGCGTACATCAATCAGAAAAACAGTGCTGAGCTGCGGCAGGAAATCAACCGTGTTCTTCGGGAACTGGATACGATGAAACGCAGAAGCGCAGAACTGGCAAAGCTGTTCAAGCGGCTTTATGAGGACAACGTGCTGGGACGCGTGACCGATGAGCAGTATCGGATGCTCGCTGGTGATTACACAGACGAGCAGCGGCTGCTGGAAGAAGAGATTCCGAAAAAAGGAGAACGTCTGGCACAGCTCAAATCGCGGGAAGCCAACGTGGAGGCGTTTGTTGAGAAAGCCAAACGATTCACAACGATCGACGAGCTGACACCGGAACTGCTGCGGCTGTTCATCCAGCGCATTGAGATTGGAGAACGGGACGTGAAATACTCCCGCAACGCCAGCCAGTCTATCCGCATCATATATCGGGATATTGGTCTGGTGGACAGCGCTATGCAGCCGGACGAGCAGCAGCCGAAAATCCTTCCGCCGCTGAGCGAGGTCATTCAATTCCCGGCATAAGACGGAGAGAACAGGAAGAGGGAGCGGAGAAATCCGCTCCCTCGCAGAGGGGTGACAGTTTGTGTCCCTGTAAAGGGAGGCAGAAATGCGTTCCGGGCATTTTGCACCCACAGGGGCGTCTTTTCTTTTGCTTTTTATTCCTGCTGCGCGCAGTCAAACAGCCTTTCAATCAGATTACTGCCCTGAAACAGCGGCTGAAGGACGGCGCACGCCGAGCCGTAGATCGGCGAGTTTGCGCCAAAGCGCGACTTGACAAAGCGCGGGCGCAGCTGCTGCTGGTGTACAGAGACGTTGATATCGGCCACCCACTGCTCCAGATACCGCACGAACTCCTCCGGCAAAAACGCCGCGTCATGCCCAAGCACCACCAGCGACACGTTCACCAGATTCAAATAGTTGTTCAGTCCGAACGAAAGCTGCCGCATGGCATTATAAAACACGGTGTATGCGGCCTTGTTCGTCATGGCAAAGCCGGCGGCCTGCTCCATGCTGTCAAGCTCCACGCCGCACTCGTCGTGAATCAGTGACAAAATTGCCGGCGCACTGGCGTAAAGTTCCAGACAGCCGCGGCTGCCACAGGTGCAGCGCGGGCCGCCAAAGTCAATGGATGTGTGGCCAAGCTCGCCGCATGCGTCAAGCAGCTCATGATGTGATACCAGCGCCGCGCCAAGCCCCTCGGTAATGCCCATATAGAGAAAGCTGTCGGCGTCCTTGCCGGCGCCAAAGTAGAGTTCGCACAGGCCGGACGCGTGCATATCGTTGCAGACAATAATCGGAAAACGGAAATACGGCTGAAGCGCGTCGCGCAGATTTAGCGAACGGATGCCGAAGAAATCGGTGACATAGGCGATGCCGCTGGCATCGCTGCTGATAACGCCGACGGTGGAGATGCCCATGCCCAGAATCGGCCGCTCAGTGTGCTCGGTCAGCTGCTCGGCAAGCTCACGCAGCTTCTGCAAAAAGCTCTCTTCGTTTTCAATCGGGGTGAGCGGGCGCTTGGCGCGCGCCAGAAGCTGAAGCGACAGATCGCACACCACGCCGTACAGACACGTGCGGGAGATGTAAATGCCCAGCACCACCGGCGACGTGGAGCAAATGCGCAGCAGCATCGGTGTGCGCCCGGGCGACTTGATGGGGTCTTGCGGCGCAAATTCCTCGATGATGTGCTTTTGCAGCAGCTCGCTTGTGATGTTTGTCACGGTCATGGGCGACAGATGCAGTCCCTCGGAAAGCTCGCTGCGCGTGATGCTCCCCGCCGTGCAGACGGATTGCAGCAGCAGTGCGCGGTTTCGCTCCTTAACCTCGATCAGATTGATGCCGGCCTTTTTCATAGCGGCTCCTTTTTGCACTTGCAGCGCCGAAAATTCCGCCGCTTTCGGCGAAATGGCGCGGCAGCGCATATTTATCATTTTAAAAATATTATAGTATATTTGCGGGGGATTGTAAACCGCCGCCAGGGGGATTTTATCCTGCGGCGATAGCCGCTGTGTCTCCGGCGGCGTCACCCACACAAGACAGCGGCCTGCAAGGGAGGGAGCGTCCCGACAGAGGCACAAAAAATCCGCGCCGCCCCTCGGGCGGCGCGGGCATTGTTTACCTGAATCAGTTGGTATCGGCGCACAGGGGGCCGGCCAGCTCTTTCATATAGAACAGCTTACCGGGCATGGTGGGAATGTTGCTGGACGTGACGTACTGGCACGGGCCATAGCGCAGCGTCATCCAGAAGCTCATGCCCTGCCACTGCATACCGCGGGACAGAACGCCGTCTGCGCCGCCGATGGCGTAGTCGGAGTTGAAGATGATCCACGGGCCGATGGTGTTGGCATAGCACGGAATCAGCGGCCAGCTGGAGCGGAACGACGTGATGGCGTTCTGCTCGATGGTGAACGGATGCAGACGCGCGCCGACGCGGTACTCGGCTGCTTTCCAGTCCTCATAGGAGGCGTAGTCCTTGGCAAAGTGCGGCTCCCAGAATGCAATATGGCACATACGGCCGATGCCGTAGACCAGAACCTGCTTTGCACCCTCAGCCTTCAGCTTGCGGATTTTCTCCGGATAGGTGGGCAGATTTTCCTTGGTTGCAAAGTTGCGCTGATTTTCGGGGACAGTCAGCTCGCCGAGCGGGCCGTAGAACGCGCCGGTCATGGCGTTCTGGAACGCGGCGGGGTCGGATGCGGGCAGCGTGTTGCCCTCGGCGTCAGCCCACTCGTCCATGTTGAAGCCGTAGACGTGCTTGCAGTCCACATTCCACTCTTTCAGGAAATAGACCGCCCACTTGTACATGCCCATCGGGCCAACCGGCAGGATGAGAATCAGCTTTCTGCCCTCTTCCTTGGTGAGCCTGATCTGCATGGCAATTTCGTGACCCATGTATGCGCCGAACTCTTCAAGGTTCGTGCACTCGACGGGACGGAAGCCATCGTTCCAGAAGCTCTGGCGCTCACCGACGGAAGATGGATCGTTGGAGACGCAGTCATAAATCTTGGAAATGTCCCAGCCCTCGGGCAGAACTTCGGAAAAATAGGAACCCTTGAGGGTATCGACCATGTTCATAATAGAAAACCTCCTTAAATTGCGCGGCGAAAGCCGCAGGTATTCTGTAAGTTCATCATACCACGCGGCTTTTCGGGTGTCAATTCGGGACAGGGGTTATTTTTAAATAGATTTTAGAAATAAAATTTGTGGATTTTTCACAGAATCCGGTCAATCGCCCAGAATCAGGCGGCCAAAATCCTGCGGCTGGTGGAACTGCGGCGTGTCACAGCGCATGGGATTCCACGACAGGTAGTGCTGTCGCACGGTCAGATCGCCGCACTTATAGCAGTTGCCGTACATGGCCAGCCCCTCGCACGGTGTAAAGTCCGGGAAAAACCGGCGGATAAACGCAAACGGCACACGGTAGGTGATCTCCCAGCCATCGGACAGGCGCGCGGCCTTTGGCTGGAACAGCGCGGGCTCGTCGGCAACAATCAGACGCGTCAATTCCGTCACATTTGTGCCATATCCGAGATATAACGCACAATTTGAGTTAAATTCGAAGTTGAAGTAGCGCAGATCGTCGGTGGGACGGAGGAAAAATTCCAGACAGCTGTCCTCGCAGACCGACTGCAAAAGTCCGCTGTGCTCGGCGCGGATTTCTGTTTCCCACGCGCGCAGGCGAACATAGATCGCCGCTTCGTCCCAGCAGAGCTGCCCCTGTGCACGGATATCGACCGGGGGATTTGTCCACTGGAGGTTGTCAATCGGAAGTGCGTCAATTGTGTCCCAATCGGGGGCGGATGTGACCTTTTTCAGAACATAGCTTCGCATTTTAGATGCTCCTTTATTCCTTGAGTGTTTTTTCGTATTCCGTGGGGCTCATGCCCGTTTGCTTTTTAAAAAGATTGGAGAAATAGTAGATGCTCTCAATGCCGATGCGCTCGGCGATCTGTGTGAACGTGAGGTTTCCCTCGCGGATCAGACGCTTTGCCTCGCCGATGCGCAGCGCCGTGAGATAGCGCACCATGCTATGGCCGATCTGCTCGTGGAACACGCGCTTGAGCTGTGAGACGCTTATGCCGAGCGCCGCGGCCAGCGATGGAAGCGTGATGGCCTCGGAATAGTGCGCGGCAAGATAGTCGCGCGCCTGCTGCGCCAGCAGCAGATGCTGGTGAAACTGCGTGGATGTGATGGCGCGCTGGGAAAAGCGGACATTGTCGTCGCGGCGGCAGATGCAGATGAACAGCTGCTCCAGATAGAGCTTGATCAGCTGGTCGCTGCCCCACGGGGCGGTGGGCTTTTTACGCAGATTGACCAGCGCGGGATCGTTTTCAAAATACTGATACGCCTGCTGCGCCTCGTCCATCAGCGGCTTGAGGCACTGCTTCTCGCGCTGGTGCAGCAGCAGAACCTTTTTTTCCAGCCGGTGCATGGCTTCGCTTTCGCAGCAGAACGCCACCACCATCACGTCACTTGCGCCGACCGACTGGAACGAATGAAACTCATACGGGCAGTGAAACGCCAGCTCGCCGGCCTTTAGAAAATACTTGTCCGCCCCGGCAGTGACAACGATGCTGCCGCGGTCAACATAGATAAACTCCCAGAAAAAGTGCGACTCGCCGGAGAAAACATAGCCGTTTTCCAGCTTGTAATACGAGATATTCACGATGGCATCCACGTCAAAAACCGTGGCAAGCGGGATGGGTGTGTATTCTATTTTCATGGCGGCAGACATCCCCTGTAGCTGATTTTATAAATTTTGCACCGGATTTTATATTGTCAGGCCAAAATTCGAGCTTATAATGGAATTATAAGCGGAATCCGAACGAAAGTAAATACGGAAAGGAAGATGCACAGATGAAAAAATCAATCAGCTATTGGTCTTTCAGCGGGAAAAACGTATTTGAGGCGATGAGGCTAGCAAAGGATGCGGGCTTCGACGGCATTGAGCTGACGCTGGATGCAGAGGGCGACGTGACGATGGAGACTGCGCCCGAAAAGCTGGCCGAGATCCGCCGCGCGGCGGAGGAAATCGGCATTGCGCTGCCGAGTGTGGCAAGCAGTCTGTACTGGGCGTATTCGTTTACTTCGGACGATCCGGAGGAGCGGGAAAAGGCGCATCAGGCGGCAGTCTGCGAGATCAAAACGGCAAAGGCGCTGGGCGCGGACACAGTTTTGATCGTGCCGGGCAGCGTTTCGGTGGAATTTGTGCCGGAGCGGCCGGTTGTGGCGTATGATGTGTGCTGGCAGCGCGCGGTGGCCGAGATGAAGCGCCTTGCGCCGGTGGCGGCGGAGCACCAGATTCACATCGGCGTGGAGAACGTATGGAACAAGTTCCTGCTCTCTCCGCTGGAGATGCGCGCGTTTATCGACGAGATCGGAAGCGAGTGGATCGGCTCGTACTTTGACGTGGGCAACGTGGTCTACGCGGGCTATCCCGAGCAGTGGATTCGGATTTTGGGCAAGCGCATCAAAAAGGTGCACTTCAAGGACTTCCGCCGCAATCCGGGCGGACTCAATTCGTTCGTGGACATTCTGGCGGGCGATGTGGACTGGCCGGCGGTGATGCAGGCGTTTGAAGACATCGGCTATGACGGCTGGGCGACGGGCGAGATGATCCCGGCCTATGGCCACGCCTCTGACCAGATTATTTACAACACGGCGGCCTCAATGGGGCGCATTCTGGAAAAGAAATTTTAAAAACGGACAGACAGGAGGAACGAACATGATTCGAGTAGGACTGATTGGCTGCGGCTTTATGGGCGGGATGCACGCGGCGTGCTATGCGGCGCTGGCGGAGCTTGGCGTCAAGGTGACGGCGATTGCCGATGACCGGCCGGAATTTCTGGCACAGATGAAAGAGCAGACCGATGCGCAGACGTATGAATCGGGTATGGCGCTGATTGAACAGGCGGACGTTGACGTGGTGGATATCTGCCTGCCAACGTATCTGCACACGGCGCACGCGTGCGCGGCGATGGAAAAGGGGCGCGATGTGTTCTGCGAAAAGCCCGTCTGTCTGACGGAGGAGGATATGCAGGCGCTGCTGGAGACGAAAAAGCGTACCGGCCGCAAGGTGATGGTCGGTCAGGTCATCCGTCTGTGGGACGAGTACGCATGGCTGAAAAAGACCGTGGACGCGGGAACGTATGGCCGCGTGCTTTCGGGTGTATTCCAGCGCGTTTCGTCGCGCCCCGGCTGGGCAAGCTGCAACTGGCTGCACACGCCGGCGCAGTCGGGCGGCGTGGCCGTGGATATGCACGTGCACGACGTGGACTTTGTGCGCTATCTGCTGGGCGAGCCAGACCGCATTCAGGCGGGCGGCTATCGTGACAGCGACGGACTGATTGAGCAGATTTTTGCTATCTACAACTATGGCAGGGACGTGGCAGTCAGCGTCGAGGCCGCGTGGGACTATCCTGCGTCGTTCCCGTTCTCGGCCACGTTCCGCGTCAAGCTGGAAAAGGCGACCATCACAAACGATGCAAACGGTCTGACCGTGTATCCGAACGACGGCGATGCGTTCCATCCGGAGCTTGCCGCGCAATATACCGGCGACAACCGCATCGGCGGCAATATTTCGTCGCTCGGCGGGTATTATAACGAGCTGAAATACTTTGTTGAGGGATTGCAGGGCAAAAACGATCTGTCGGTTGCGCCGCTGGAGGAGGCCATTGCCTCGGTGCGGCTGGTCAAGAAAGAAATTGAGGCCGCAGGCGGTCTGCTGGCCTGAGAGATGGCAAAGTTCGCGAATGACGGACAAAAGCGAACATAAACGAACAAAAGCCCGCGGGTATGCGCAAAAAACGCATGCCCGCGGGCAAATTTTATGGAAAAGCGTCTAAATTTACCGTCGATTATTTTTAAAAAGAGTTGAAAGAATGGGACGCAAAAACCGCAAAACGAGTGGCAACATCGACCAAAATCACGGTGGTTGAGTTGTGAATAATTCACTATTATTACAACATTCATAAAGATTATTTAGAAATTGTGTTGACAAAAGACCGCGCTTCGGTCTATTATGGATGCAAGGCAATAAGACTCGCGGCGTATTTATTCTGCCGCATGGCCGTGCCGCCAAGACAATCGGCCGCACGCGCCCCCCTAATTTCAGCAAGAGGTGAAAAACATGAGAGTTCTGGCGATTGGCTGCCACCCCGACGATCTGGAGATCGCCTGCTCGGGTACACTCCGCAAATATGTAGAGCAGGGCGCAGATGTGTATATGTGCCATGTTGCAAACGGTGATCAGGGCCATGTCATTATTGAACCCGGCCCTTTGGGCAAGATCCGTGAAAAGGAAGCGGAAAATGCCGGCAAGTTTATCGGTGCCAAAGAAGTTTTCAACATTAACGTTTCGGATATGCAGGTGAACCGCCACGATCAGGCGCAGATTGACGCCGTGGCCGACGTGGTTCGCTATGCGCGTCCCGACGTTATCATCACGCACAACGACGTGGATTATATGCAGGATCATGTGGAGACCAGCCATCTGGCCACCAATGGCGCATTTATGTCGGGTCTGCCGCACCGCTCGGTCAACTACCCGGCCTTTGAGAGCATGATTCCAACGTTCTTTATGGATAGCCTGGCGGGCGTGGACTTCAACCCCACCCACTATGTCGATATTACCGGCCAGATTGAGATGAAGCTGAAAGCGCTTGAGATGCATGAGTCGCAGATCAAGTGGATGCTTGACCATGACGGCATCGACTTTGTGGATATGATCCGTACCTGCTCAAGATATCGCGGATATCAGTGCGGCGTTGCCTACGCCGAGGGCTTCCGACCCTATAACGTCTACCCCCGTCACAGCACCAAGCACCTGCTTCCGTAACCGGCTGCGTGAGCGCCGTAGCGCGTAAGAGCGAAAAAACTAGGAGGAATGAATCAAATGAGCACAAAAGCAACCACGTTAAACAGCAAAAAGAGCGTCGGCGCACTGGTTAAGGACTGGATGAGCCTTGTCGGCATCGCCATCCTGATTGTCGTATTCTCTATCATTTCGTATGTAAAGTTTGGCGCACAGTACTTCCTGACCTGGAGCAACTGGAAAAACATTCTTCTGCAAAGCTCTACCGTCGCCATCGTTGCCCTTGGCCAGTCGATCATGCTGCTGACCGGCAATTTTGACCTTTCCCTTGGCCGTATGGTCTGTCTCACCAGCTGCGTGGGTGCCATCCTGATGAAAAACGTCGGTATGTCCACCGGCCTTGCCATCCTGATCATGTTCGCCATCGGCCTTGCCGTCGGCGCAGTCAACGGCTTCATGGTCTCTTATGTCGGCGTTCCCGCGATGATCGCAACGCTTGGCACGCAGTACATCTGCTACGGCCTTGCAAAGCTGCTGACGCAGGCTGTGCCGATTGCCAACATGCCCGATAGTATCTCGTTCCTTGGCCGCGGCTATATCTTCGGCGGCGTATTCCCGGTCTGCGTGCTGCTGATGATCATCGTCTACGCAATTGCGCAGTTTGTCACTTCCAAGACCCGCGTCGGCCGTAACCTCTACGCCGTCGGCGGCTCGCGTGAAGCGGCATTCTTCTCCGGCATCAACGTCAAGGCCTATCAGTTCGGCACGTTCCTGCTGGGCAGCGTTCTGGCTACGTTCGGGGGTCTCGTCCTGATGTCCCGACTCAACTCTGTCGCCGTCACCAACGGACAGAACTATGAATTTGACGCCGTTATCGGCTCGATCATCGGCGGCGTTTCGCTGGCCGGCGGCAAGGGCCGCGTCATCGGCACGATGTTCGGCTGCATCTTCCTGAACACGCTGTTCAACGGCTTCTCCCAGATGGGCGTCGATCCGTTCGTGCAGGACGTTCTGAAGGGCGTTGTCCTTGTGCTTGCCGTCACGCTTGACGTTGCCAGCAACAAGAAGAAGTCCTGATTGACCTGACCGAAGTATCACAGAAAGGTTGGGTGAACAATGGATAACAACTACATCTTAACATTAAAGAATATCACAAAAGAGTTCCCCGGCGTCAAGGCGCTGGATGACGTCACCATCAACATTGAGCGCGGCACCATCCACGGTCTGGTCGGCGAGAACGGCGCAGGCAAGTCCACCCTGATTAAGGTTCTGGCCGGTATCTACCAGCCGAATAAGGGCGAAATCATTCTGGACGGCAAGCCCTGCCGCTTTAACAGCCCCATCGAGGCACGCCGTGCCGGCATCAGCGTTGTCCATCAGGAAATCAAGCTGGCCGAGCCGCTGAGCGTTGCGGAAAATATGTTCCTTGGCAACGTCCAGCTGAAAAACGGTCTGGTTGACTGGAAGGGCATGCGCCGCCGCGCGCGGGAGATCGTTGAAGATCTCGGCATGGACATCGACATCAACGCGCAGGTCTCGTCTCTGACCGTCGCGAAAAAGCAGATCGTCGAGATCATGCATGCCATTAACAATAATTCCCGCATCCTGATCATGGATGAGCCGTCGGCCGTTTTGACCGACCGCGAGCTGGAGGTTATGTTCCGCATTGTCAAGCAGCTGCGCGACGAGGGCATCACCATCATCTATATCTCGCACCGTCTGGACGAAATCTTCGGCCTGTGCAGCAACGTCAGCGTCCTGCGCGACGGCCGTCACATCGACACGATTCCGGTCGCTTCCGTTGACCGTCAGGGCCTGATCAACATGATGGTCGGCCGTGAGATGGGTCAGGAGTATCCGAAAGAGGTTGGCAACGTCGGCGGAACGATTCTGGAGGTCAAAAATCTCAGCCGCGGCATTTTGCAGGACATCAGCTTTGAGGTCAAGTCCGGCGAGGTATTTGGCATTTCGGGTCTGGTCGGCGCTGGCCGCACCGAGCTTGCCCGCGCCATCCTCGGCATTGACAAGCCGGAATCCGGCGAGGTCTATGTCCGCGGAAAGAAAGTTCACTATCGTACGTTTGCCGACGCCATCCGTGACGGTCTTGGCCTGATCCCAGAGGATCGCAAGCTCCAGGGTCTTGTCCAGATTATGTCGGTCAAGCGGAACACCACGCTGGTCAACATGAAGCGCGTACTGCGCGCCGGTGTGATCAGCAGCTCGCTTGAGGAAAAGCTGAGCAAGGAATACGCCGACAAGCTGCACGTTGTCACGCCGAGCATGGAGACCGAGGTACAGTATCTCTCCGGCGGCAACCAGCAGAAAGTGGTTATCGCAAAGTGGCTGTTCCAGAACTCGGAGATCCTGTTCCTTGACGAGCCCACGCGCGGCATCGACGTTGGCGCAAAGGCAGAAATTTACCGTCTGATCAACCGGATGGCAAAGGAGGGCAAGACCATCATCATGATCTCGTCCGAAATGCCTGAGCTGCTCGGCATGTGCGACCGCATCATGGTTATGCATGAGGGTCACAAGATGGGCGAGCTGAACGCGGCCGAAGCTACACAGGCAAAGATCATGGCGCTTTGCAGCTGATGATCCAAACAACGGTCTAATCAGGCGCAGCCTGTTAGATAAAATTTAAGGAGGAATTACAAAATGAAGAAACTGATCGCGATGCTTCTTGCAATGGTCATGGTTCTGGGCCTGGTTGCCTGCGCAGCCAAGACGGAGCCCCCCGCGGCCGACACCAAGACCGAGACGCCCGCTGCGGAGACGCCCGCAGCAGAAACACCCGCTGAAGAGACCCCGGCTGAAGAAACGCCCGCTGCTGAAGGCGCTGTCAAGACCGACGTAATCGCAACCGAGGGCAAGGCTGCTGAGCTCGGCATTCCCGCCGCTGTTGTCCTGCAGGACACCACCGCGCTGGAAGGCAAGAAGATCGGCTGCTCCATCTGCTACAAGGGCGACGAATGGTGCGCAGCTCTGGCACAGGCTCTGGAAGCACTCGGCGCATACTACGGCGCTGACATCGTCTGCGAGGACGGCGACCTGAACGACGAGACCCAGACCAAGCAGATCGAGAACATGATTTCCAACAACGTTGACATCATCATGGTTGACCCCATCACCCCCGACGGCTCCGGCATTGCGTTGACGAATGCGGTTGAGGCCGGCATTCCCGTCATCATCTACGACGGCTACTGGACCGACGGCGAGGAAAAGGCTGTCACCACCGTCACCTGGGATCAGAAAGCAACCGGCACGCTGGTTGGCGAGTACTTCGTCAACTATGTTAAGGAAAACAACGGCGGCAAGTGCCGTGTGGTTGAGCTGACCAACGCTGTTTCCACGCACTGCCAGGAGCGCTTTGTTGGCCTGCATGAGGTTATCGACGCTGCCAATGCAGACGGCTGCGAAATCGAAATCCTGAACAAGTACGACTCTCAGGGCAACCGCGAGACTGCATACAACGCAATCTCCGCCATCGTCGAGCCGTATGACTACATCATCTCCGACGTTGACAACGGCGCGATGGGCGCAGTTGCAGCGCTGCAGGCTGTTGGCAACACCGACGTCAAGGTCTTCTCCATGGGCGCTTACGGTGCAGAGCCGTTCGGCAAGCTGCATGACAATGACGTGAACTATCAGGCTTGCCTGAACGTTGACGCTTGGGTTCTGGCACAGTTCATCTACGAAGGCGCAATCAGCTACTTCGAGGGCAAGGACGTTCCCACCAAGACCAACATCGACCTGTTCGTTGTTGACGGCACCAACGTTGAGAAATTCTGGAGCTTCGACTAATCTCCGGAAAATTCCGTAAACCGCGTAATCGCAGGGGGCGCAAGCCCCCTGCATCAGCAGGCGCATTGCGCCGATGCCCGCAGAGAGAAAACCGCGTTTTTGAAATTCGTGTTCCTTTCTGCGGAAAAATTATTAGACGTAAATCGTTACACAAAATCACATAGAAAATTGAAAGCATCCGTCGTAAGATAGGAGCAGGACAAAACGAACCGCCGTCTGGCAGCGGCGGCGATGCTCCGGCACAGCCGGACAAGGCATATCCCGCCGGCACAGCCGGCAAAAAACGTGTAAGCTTGGAAATAATCGCAAAAATTCTGCGTTTTAGAATCATAAAAGGAGACAATTGCTATGAAAAAGCTTCGTTGGGGCGTTATCGGCGCGGGCGGCATTGCAGACCGCAGAACGATTCCCGGAATGATGCTGGCGAATAACGCCGAGCTGATTGCTGTAATGGAGATCAATATGGAGCTGGCGGAAAAGTCCCGCGCCAAGTGGGGCTGCAAGCGTGCGTATGACAGCGAGGCTGCGCTGCTGGCCGATCCCGAGATTGACGCGGTTTATATCGCGTCCCCCGTTGTGCTGCACGCCAAGCAGGCCATGATGGCCGCCGACGCTGGCAAGCATATTCTGATTGAAAAGCCGCTGGCCATGACCTCGGAAGAGGGGCAGAAGGTCGTTGACTACTGTGAGAGCAAGGGCGTCAAGATTGCGGCAGGTCTGATGATGCGCTTTGGCGCATACGTCATGGCTATGAAACAGGCCATTGCCGACGGCAAGATCGGCCGTCCGGTTTCGGGCTTCTCGCAGTTCACCTGCTGGTATCCCGATATGCCCGGCAACTGGCGTCAGAGCAAGAAAAACGGCGGCGGCGGCGCAATGATGGACATGGGCGTGCACTGCATCGACCTGATGCAGTATGTCACCGGCTCAAAGGTCAAGCAGGTTGCGGCGTTCCACGACACGCTGACGTTCCACTATGAGGTGGAGGACACGTCTACGGTTCTGATGCGGCTGGAAAACGGCTGCGAGTGCGTGGTGCAGTCCAACTTCAATATCCCCGACGAAGCCTCCAAGTGGCGTCTTGAGTTCTTCGGCGATCAGGGTCATCTGGTTGGCGAAAACATCATCGGCCAGATCGACGGCGGTACGCTGGACGCGATGTTCTGCGGCGAGGTTGGCGGCTATGACGCACAGCAGGACACCAAGGACGTCAAGGGCGAGCAGCTGGACGTGGAGTTCGGCAATATGTACACGCGCGAGATTGAGTCGTTCGGCAATTCGATCCTGAACAATCTTCCGCTGGAGGTTCCGGCGTCTGATGCGGTGCAGGTGCAGCGCGTTATGGAGGCGGCCTACCGTTCCAACGACAACAAGTGCGTTGTTGATCTGTAATTCAAAGAAAATTCCACAATCATGCTTCCCGCGCCGCCTGCGGCGCGGGAAGATAAAAAGAAACTGATTCCATAACGGTAGCGTCAATGACGCGAAGAGGTAAACTATGAACAGACCACTCGATGTTGCGGTCGGCTTGTTCAATTGCTGCCGCGATCCGTAACTGCTTCAGAATGTCCGTCTGTCAACAAACTGATATTCTGAAAGGAGTCAATTTTAAATGGAGAAGAAAGCATCGGATTTCCGGTATAACACCGGCGAAACCAAAGTCCCGTGGGCTGCGGTCGGCGAAAACTATAACGCGCAGGATTTGATGACCATCATCCGGTTTATGATGAAAGGCAAGGGCGAGGCCTACGACGAGGCGCTGAAAACGGTTGAGAAGGACGTTCTCGCGCTGGACAAGGTTTCCGCGCCCCCGGCAAAGCTGTCGCTGGACGTGGAGGTTGGCAAGGCCGAGAATATGTGCGACGAATATCTGCACACCACTGGCTCTACATTTTTGACCAACTGCACAGCGGGCTTTGAGATTGCCTGCAAGTATACTGGACTGAAGCCAGGAGACGAGGTTATCGTCCCGGCCATCACGTTTGCCGCAACCATGGCGTATCCGCTTTCCATCGGCTGCAAGCTGGTGTTTGCGGATGTCGATCCGCTGACGCTGAATATGGATCCCAAGGACGTGGAGAAAAAGATCACCGACAAGACGAAGATGATCATCCCCGTCCACATTGGCGGCTATCCAGTCGATATGGATCCGATCATGGCGCTGGCCAAGCAGCACGATATTGTCGTTCTTGAGGACGCGGCGCACGCCTTTGGCGGCGAGTATAAGCACCGCAAGCTCGGCACAATCGGCGATTTTGGCTCGTTCTCGTTCCACGAGGTCAAGAACATCACCTCCTTTGGCGAGGGCGGCATCCTGTGTTCCAACGTGACAGAATTCCTGCCCGAGATGCGCCGCGCGCGCTTCCTTGGCACGGATTTCAGCAAGCATATCCCGAACTGGCTGTATGACGTCACCGCCATCCGCGGCAAGAACGGCCCGTTCGTCGCAACCAACTTCTCCACCACCGAGATTCAGGGTCTGGGCTTGCAGCTCCAGATTGCCCGAATCGACCAGATTATCGAAGCGCGCCGCCGCGCGTCCGAATATCTGACAAAGCGCCTTTCCGCCTGCGACGCTCTGATCCCGCAGGATCTGGGCAATGACGAAATCAAACCCACGTTCCATCTGTATCAGCTTCAGATCATCCCCGAAAAGGCGGGCGGCGATATTCAGCTGTTCAAGAAAAAGATGGACGCAAAGGGCGTCACGCAGATTCCTCACTTTGGCCCGCTGTATAAGTTCGAAATCCTGCGTGAGTATGGCTATGACGAAAAGGCAATCGCTGAGAGCTGCCCGGTGTGCGAGGAGGTATTCAACCACCGCTTTACGCACTTCCCGGTCTACGGCCTGACGCCGGAGCAGCTGGACTATATGGCCGACGCGATTCTCGAGTCTGTTGACGAGATGCAAAGAGGCGTGTAAGCGGCCAACGTTCGTAAATTTGCAACTGTTTTACACTTGAAGAAATGAGGTTTTAACATGAGCGAGAAAAAAGAAATTGTCATGAATGGCGCTGGCGTTGCCGAGCTGGGCTTCCCCGGCTGGCCGCAGTTTGACCCGAAGAGCAAGGCGGAAATCGCCGAAGCACTCGACACCGGCGCGGTCTGCTACTGGACCGGCCATAAGGGCATGGAATTTGAGGACAAGTTCGCCAAGTGGTGCGGCGCAAAGATGGCAATTTCCTGCACCAACGGCACGGCTGCGCTGCACATTGGCATCGCAACGCTGGGCATCGGCCCTGGCGATGAGGTGATCGTGCCGTCCTACTCGTTCATCGCGTCCTCGTTCGCGGTGGTGCAGGCGGGTGCAGTGCCCATCTTCTGCGACGTGGATGAGAGCCACACCATCGACCCTGATGACATCGAAAGCAAGATCACCGAGCGCACCAAGGGCATTGTCATTGTCCATCTGTATGGCGTTGTGTGTGACATGGATCGCATCATGGCCATTGCCCGCAAGCATAACCTGTACGTTATCGAGGACTGCGCGCAGGCCATCGGCGGCAAGTATAAGGGAAAGTCCGTCGGCACGATCGGCGACGTGGGCTGCTTCTCGTTTGCACAGTCCAAGCACTTCACCACCGGCGGCGAGGGCGGCATGGTCGTCACCAACGACGAGGATCGCGGCTGGGAGGCACGTTCGTTCCGTGACCACGGCTATGACGTCAAGGCCAGAATGAATATGCTGGCGCTGGAGGAGAAGCTGCCCTATATCCACAACCGTGTGGGTTTCAACTTCCGTATGACTGAGATGCAGTCCATCGTCGGCATCAACGAGCTGGCGCGTCTGGAAACGTGGAATCTGCCGCGCCGCTTTGAGTACGCCAAGATGTACCGCGAGGCGCTGGGCAAGCTCGAGGGCGTCAAGTCGCTGCCGGTTGACACCGAGGAGCGTCAGTGCGCTTACTGGTGGTTCCCGATCATTCTGGATCTGGACAAGCTGGACATCGACGCGCCCGCGTTCCTTAAGGAAATGGCCGGCATGGGCATTCCCTGCTACGGCATTCAATGGCCGGAAGCATACGAGGAAAAGGCATATAAGGAGCTCGGCGGCTTTGGCTCGCATAAGTTCCCGTTCTGCTCCAAGGAGTACACCCGCGAGGGTCTGACGTATGAGGGCGTTGTATGCCCGGTGGCAAAGAGCCTGCGTGCCCGCACGGTGAACCTGTTCCTGCATCCCACGTGGGAAAAGGAGCACATCCAGAGAGTCATCGACGCGTTCACCACAGTGCACAACGCGCATCTGAAAAAGTAAAACAGCAGAAGCTGTATAAAACCGGCAAGCTGCCGCAGCCAACGGCTGCGGCAGCTTTTGCAGATACAGGAGGAAACAGAAATGGCAAATTTACAGGCTGGCTTTGCACGCGTGGACGTTACCCCGCCGCTTGGCATTGAAATTTCGGGTTATTTTGTCGAGCGCTTTGCGTCCGGCATTCTTGACGCGCTGGAGGCTTCGGCGCTGGCGCTTCGCTGCGGCGACGATCAGGCGATTTTGATTGCGCTGGACAATCTGATGATCGACAAGGAGACGATGCACGCCTATCGCGCGGCCATCGCCGAACGAACCGGCGTCAAGGCGGAGGCAGTGTTTATCGCCTGCTCGCACACGCACACAGGGCCGCTGGTTGGCAAGAGCGAGCTGGACGAAAACAAGTACGGCGAAAAGGAATATGGCGACTATCTGGGACGCAAGCTGTGCGACTGTGCGGTGATGGCAGTGCGCGACATGACGGATGCGAAGATGGGCTACGCCGTGGGCTGTGCGCCGCATATCGCATTTGTGCGCCGCTTCCGGATGAAGGATGGCTCAATCCGCACAAATCCCGGCGTGAATAACCCCGATATCGTTGCGCCGATCGGCGATGTAGACGAGCGGGTGAACGTGCTGCGCTTTGCGCGCAAGTGCGCGCCGGATATTGTAATTGCCAACTTTGGCGTACACCCGGACGTGGTGGGCGGCGACGAGATTTCGGCGGACTTCCCGCGCTTTGTGCGCGAGACGACCGAGGCGGCGCTGGACAACGTGCGGTGCATGTTCTTTAACGGCGCGCAGGGCGACGTGAACCACGTGAATGTGCACCCTGTGGGCGGCGATGCAAACGGTCTGCATCCGTGCTTTGACGACGCAGACCGCGGCTATGCGCACGCAAAGCACATGGGGCGCGTGATTGCGGGTGCGGTTTTGCAGGTATATGAAAAGGTGCAGTTCTGCGATGTGGACTGCGTCCGCGCTGCCGAGCGGATTGTAAACGCGCCGTCGAATATGCCGACAGCCGAGGAGGCCGCGCGCGCGGAGAAAATTGTGGAGCTGCACAACGCCGGACGCGATGCAGAGCTGCCGTTTGCGGGCATGGAACTGACGACGGCGGTAGCCGAGGCGCTGCGGATGAAGCATCTGAAAGACGGCCCGGAGACGTTCCCGCTGCCGCTGAGCGGCGTACGCGTAGGACCGGTTGCGTTCCTTGGCATCCCCGGTGAACCGTTTACGGGCATCGGCCGGGGGCTGAAAGACGGTTCGCCGTTTGCCATGACGCTGCCGTGCTGCCTGACGAACGGCGCGGAGGGCTATTACCCAATGAAAGAGGCGTACGACGAGGGCGGCTATGAGGCCAGAAGCTCCAACTTTAAGGCTGGCATTGCCGAGCTGCTCATCGACGAGGGCGTCAAGCTGCTGAAGTCGCTGTAAAAAAGAGAAAGCGTCCTTTCCTGGCCGGGGGAGGGACGCTTTTTTGCTGCGCGCAGGGACGAACAGAGTCGTCTGCCCCCACAAACGCATGGCCGGCAATGTGTACAGGATTCCGATTACAGAGTAGAAACAGAGTCTGTTTTTGCCGCCCGCCTGACAGCAAGTCTATTGGCAGCGGCAGCCTGCGCGGCTATCATAAAATGATTCAGTACAAAACACATAGTTCAAAAACGACGCGAGGAGAAATCAGAACAATATGGATCATTACAAGTTTTCAACGCTGGAATACAAGCGCCCCGATGGGGAGGCGCGTCGCGCACAGCTTATCAAATGGAAAGAAGCGGTCGAGCACGCGGAGAACTATGACGCACTGCGCAAGCTGATGCTTGAGATTGACCGCGAGAACTGCGAGCTGTTTACGCAGTATTCCATTGCACATATCCGCCACACGCTCGACACACGTGACGAGTTTTATGAGGCGGAGATTCAGTATTTGCAGGATACGCTGCCCACGCTCAGCGGCGACGAGGTTGCGCTCAGCGAGGCTATTGCGGCCAGCCCGTTCCGTGCGGACATTGAGCGGGATCTTGGCAAGCAGTACTTTGTCTCCATGGACTTACAGAAAAAGCTGTATTGCGAGGCCAACGTTCCGCTGCGCCAGCAGGAGAGCCGCCTGACCAATGAATATCAGAAAATCATGGCCACGGCAGAGATTCCGTTTGACGGCAAGAAGCTGAACCTTTACGGCGTGCAGAAATACTTTGAACACCCTGACCGCGCGATGCGCGCCGCTGCCGTCAAGGCATACTCCAAATTTTATGAGGACAATGAGCCGCGTCTGGAACAGATTTGGGATGAGCTGATTCGTATCCGCAACCAGATGGGCAAAAATCTTGGCTACGAAAATTACATTCCTGTCGGTTATCTGGAGCAGGGACGCACGGATTACGGCGAAAAAGAGGTCGCGTCTTTCCGCGAGCAGGTACGCACCGTTCTTGTTCCGCTGTGCAAGAAGCTCTATGACGCGCAGGCCAAGCGCCTTGGCGTTGATCACGTCATGTGGTACGACGAAAAGATGGTATTTCCGGATGGCAACGCTGAGCCTGCGGGTGACGACGCGTTCATGGTCAAGACCGCGCAGAAGATGTACCACGAGATCAGCCCGGAAACCGGCGAATTTATCGACTTCATGATCGACCATGAGCTGATGGATTTGCAGAACAAGCCCGGCAAGGCCTCCACCGGCTATATGACGAGTCTGCCCAGCCTGAAAGCACCGTTTGTGTTCTCCTGCTTTAACCATACGATTTTTGATATGCAGGTGCTGACTCACGAGCTGGGGCACGCGTTTGCGGGCTATATGGCCATGCGCAGTCAGCCGATTTCAGACTATTACAGTGAATCGACCGACATCGCGGAGATTCACTCCATGTCCATGGAGCAGTTCGCCTATCCCTATGCCGAGTGGTTCTTCGGCGATCAGGCGGACAAGTTCCGGTTTGCGCACTTGCAGGAGGCGCTGACGTTTGTGCCGTTCGGCGTGGCGGTGGATGAGTTCCAGCACATCTGCTATGCGCATCCCGAGCTGACACCCAAGGAGCGGACGTACCAGTGGCATCTGCTGGAGGAGAAGTATATGCCGTGGCGCAAGTACGAGAACGACGCGTTTATGGAGCGCGGCGGCTACTGGTATCACAAGCTGCACATCTATCTCTATCCGTTCTACTATATCAGCTATACGCTCACCACGATGGGCGCAATGGAATTTAAGAAGAAGTACGCCGAGGACAAAGCCACCGCGTGGCAGAACTATCTCAAGCTCTGCAAGACCGGCGGCAGCCGCAGCTATCTGGAGACGCTGCGCTATGCGGAGCTGTCCAATCCGTTTGAAGACGGCTCGGTTGCGCGCGCCTGCGGCTACGCGGAGGAAATTCTGCTCAAGCAAATTGCACAGCAGGAGAAGAACGCGTAAAAGCAGCAACGGCCGCGGCGAAAGAGGGAGAAAGAGTCTGACGGCTCTTTTCCTGAGCTTGTCAAAAAAGTATTTTTGACAAGCTCTCAAACGCGATCCGCTTCGCTGGGTTCTCGTCACAACAAACTGCGCATTCCTCGCCCCGCCGCAAGCGGCAGGTCTCGTTCGCTCCGTTGTTGCTCCTCTCCGAATGTGAACCACTTCGCTGGGTTCACATTCGGTTATAATTCGTTCTAGTATCCGCGCATTCCTTGCCGGAAATCCGCAGAATGTCGTCAACCGCTGAGCGTTTAAAAAAGCGGGACTGTATGACCGGCATCATATGGGGATATACCTCAAATGCGCGCCTTTGGATGAGCCGGTATTTCAGTTCCTTGACCGAAAGCGCAGCGAGGGTAAACCCTTCTACGTCTACATGACTGCTGCATCCAACAAGTTTCTGCGGCGTTATTACGCACAGGTGCGGGACTATCTTTCTACATTGGACAATCTGACGCCGGTAGATATGGATTCCACCGGGCTGAAAACAAGCGACTGACGTAGTCCCTATTTTCACACTTTTTATTAGACCAGCGCTTTGTGGTGGCCTTTTTGTGTTGCCTTTTTGCGCTGCCTGCCTTTTGCAAATTTTTCTTGGGTCAGATCCTGTTTGGGGCTTGACTTTTTATTTGCAGGCTTCGATGCAGAATGATAAAAAAGTAGGAGACCCGTCCACAAATATGGACGGGTCTCCTACTATATGTCAGTATTATTTAGGGTGTATTTCATTCACCTCCGGAGAAAAGTGCAGCGACAGGATATCCAAGCTGCTCTCTGTTACCGTCAGCCGGAGCGCTGCGTGAACACGGGCTCGGGAGATCGTCAGTGCCTCCGCCGCCCAACTTTCGGAGTGGAAGGACAGCGTGCCGACCTGCTCACCGTCCAGTGCGACCTGCACCCGTCCGCTGCCTCTCGCGGTCACACGCAGTGCGGTATTGTTCTGAATATCTGTTCATTTTTTACTCATATAATGCTGGCAATTCATCTTCCGATGCAGTTGTTACTTCGTAGTCGTAACTCCCCCAGAATGCTCCTATATAATCACACAACGACGGACACGCTGAGACAGGCGTTGGAAGCCGTACAGACGAAGGAGGGAGAGAGCCTGACGGCTCTTTCTCCCTCCATTTTTGCAAAACTGTCGTATTTTTGTCGTACAATCGGTTTAGCCTAATAGTTGTTTCTGCTATGCCAAACTTTTTGAACCAAGAAACAAAGAAAAAGTTCAGAAACCATGTGATTTCGGAACTTTTATATGGTGGACAGTACAGGACTCGAACCCGTCTTCCGGATTTCGGGTCCTGTTTTGCCGTGTTTTGCGGTCATTTTTTGTGCCAGCAGTGCAGTGTATTGTGCTGTTTGATGCTCCGTGGGATTTAGCCGTGTTTTTGCCGTAAGGCTAAAAATAAGGCTAAATCCAGAATCATTGGCAACCCACTTTAGAGGAACAAATCTTGCCTTCCCATTTCCCAATCTGGATATATTTGAACGGCAAAGCCAGCATCTGTATCCCATGCACATTCAAATAAAAGGAGCGTGGTTCCGTCTTGTTTGAACAAAAGCGACGTGGGCATCAAAACGATGCTTAGCTCCGATGCGTCTTGAATCTTTTTGGCTGCTGGCCAATTAAAGCGAAGCACATCAAAATTTTCGTTTATAAACTCGATCACTTTTTCTGCAAGGAGATTCAGCATCGCTTGCTTGTTCTCCTGAAATCTTTGATAACTTGCTCTTTCGGCCTCGGTTATCGGCTTTCCAGAATACGCCTTTGCTACAACTGATATCTGCCAACGTTTCCTAAACATCTCATATTCGTCAGTCTTATACCATCTGTGATGATACTCCATATGTCCGAATACAGGATCATTGATATAGTTATTCATATCGTTCCTCCGTCTTGCAGATTGGCTGCTTTATAAACCGAAATACCACCCGAATGTGGAATATTCCCATGAACCTCAGATGGGACCTTCTGCATGGTTTTGCAATCGTTGCACTCATGCCATGTATAGTTGTTCTCTTTCCTCCATTGTGCGACTTCTTCCGGAGCACAGCTTCGCTGTGACGCTAAAGCTTCATCTGCTTGATCGAAATTTGCGCCTCTATCATCGGAAAAATCTTCGATTTCTACAGAGCCCTTACCGACCTCCGAAAAATCTGCTTCACCATGGGAAAACGGAATTCCTTCAAAATGATAGCATTCTTTTATTTGTGACCAGGATTTATGTTCAGGATTTGTCCCGTTTCTACTGCCAGGAACAGCGTCTTCTGCTGGAATCCATTTTGAGTTTCCAAGTTCTCCGTCCCATATGCCTCCATTGCGCGGCAGACGCAGAGACCTCTCTGCGCTGATTTCCTGTGCAAGTTGATTGATTTTATTCTTTATGTCTTCCAGCCGGTCCTCTGGCGTCTGCGGAATTTCTGCTTTCAGCTTATCCGGTACAGTCCATTCTGACAAGCTTTTTTCTGGTGATTCTATCGGCTTCACTTCAAATTTCCCAAAATTCATCAGTAAATTCCCCCTTCTTTATTCAGGCAATAAATCATACATTCTTGCTCCGGATGACGCTTCATTTCGACATAGGCAATCAGTGTCAGAATGAATGCTGTTTCTTTTTCTGAAAGCTCTTTTGTGAATGGCTCCAGCTTGCTCCGGATCATGCGCATCCGCTGTGCAGTGTCGGAAACTGATTCGGCCTCCTTGAATGTGTGCTCGGAATTCAAAAAATGGTACGCGACAGCGGCAAGTTTTTCTGTCTTGTCGGACGCAGTGCTTTTTCCATACTCAAACATGAGACACTTAACTTTGACGGGAAGCTCTGCATTCAGGACACGTCTGTCAGAAGGCTCGACATAAAGGCGGCCGCCTGCAAGCTCAATAAGCAGTGAATGGGCATCGTACGGCGGCAGTTCTGTGAAAGGGGGAAGCGATTTGCCGCAGTTTTTGGAGAAATCTTCTGCTGACTCCGGTTCAAAATGATCTACCTGGCACAAGACTGCTTCGACCCAATCGTTTTGATAGACAGCAGCGACACCCTGCTTGAGTTTGGAAAGCTCGTCAATCTGATCGTCATTCAGTCCGATGGCTCTGCCGACCAGCTGGCGGTCAGTATAGTCCGGCAGACGCAAAATAATCTTCGTGTTGGTGTTCCGGATCACAGCTTCATCAAGAAGCCCCGGCGCTTGATCGGCAATGATAAAGCCTTCGCCATAGGTGCGCATCTCGGCAATTGCGTTTGCCAGCATTTCAACAGACTTTCCGGCCAGATCAGCGCCGACAGCGCTCTGCACGGTTGATGTTCGTTTCAGCAGATTGTGCGCTTCTTCCAGAACCGTGACATGCCGAAGCGTTTTGTTCATACCGCCCTGTGACATCCGGTATTCCTGCAGCTTCATGACAAGCAGGCCCATATCCAGAATTACGATCCAAACATTTCTCCTGCACCGCAGTACATTCCCTATCCACCTCCTGTGGATTTACGGTTTATAACCGAGCGGATTGAGGTGTTGGCATATGAAGCTGGGAAAACGCAGGCAACGTTGAAATTTCGTGAATACCAGCTTGAAGCGGTGTCTGGTCTGGTCAAACAATACGGTGCTTCGTACATCATTTCCAGCCGGGGTACGCCTATTCAGGTTTTTGCCGATCAGCTCAGCACGGCAGAATACCTCTGTTTTCATGCCTTATTTGAACGCGAAAACATGATATGTCTGACGTTCCGGAGCGGTCGTACGTTTACTGTGAGTGAATCCGTATTCGCTTCCGATAAGAAGCTCGCACAGGCATTTGCTGACGCTGGTCTTCTCATCACTGGCGGCCACAGAAACTTCCGTGAAATAATGGCTGTTGTTCGTGCCGAAATCAAAAGCGTTTCTTGTCAAAAATATATCCATTTTTACTTGGGATGGATCAGCGACAGAGAGGAGGAAAACTAAATGAGCAACCCCAAAGTTCAATTCGTTACGCTCAAGCAAAAGACCTGCAACGTGCAGGCTTGTCCCAAGGTTACATGCACGTCTCCGCAAAATGCAACCACATCAGCACGGGATTATTTTGCAATTCTTTCTATGATCCAGAGCCTGCCCATGTGCGTATTTCTGATGCTGTGGGTCCACGTATGTGTGCTGAAAAGTCTGCTTGAGATTTTCAACTACCATCCAAGGCTTGCTTTGCTTTTGGTTATCCGGGATGCATCCGCACGCTCCTTTATAACCAAATTTTTCAAATTTTCGATTCAAGGAGCATTCCCACGGCTCTTTCACCGCAGCGCTTTTCCAAGGAACTTTTACATTCCAAAGATACTCCGTTGTTGATTGCGGCGTCTCAATGTGATTCTAATACAAAAAATCTTGACACAGCACTAAATGCGATTGACGCCGGTGTCAGTTGGAAGGATTTTTTCTGGCCGCTTCAGTCTCTTGTGACAATTATATCTGACACATTACCTGCTGCGGCAATCTCCGAAAGAAGCATCGTTTTAGAAGTTTCCTCCGGCAACATAGGGGCTGTCGATATGGCTCTGCTTTCACGTGTTTCATCGACTGTTCCAGACTATTTTATCTCATTCTGCTATTACGTTTCCCAGCATATCGATATATTTCAAGAATGTATGTGCCATGGACAGGATGCTGCCCTACAGGAAGATTTCGTTCAAGAACGCAGTGCTGCTATGTTTGGAATCCTCACAGGTACCTATGATTTGATCTCTGAATACCTCAAATCACTCAATCTGTCACCGCTTCTTCCGTCCTTGACCCCGGAGAGCGTAACATTTATGAAAGACGCATTGGATACCTCGGACAGATCTGGTATTGATGACATAGGCGAAACATTTTTGTTTTTTGCGCGCAGATTGCTGGGGAACGGCGAAATTCAAATGCATCCGTATGCGTCTGTTTATAGCGAGGACTCTCAGAGTATCTCAGATCCAATCGCCTATGTCAACGGAACTACAGTTTCTTTGAATCAGGCAGCATATAAACTCATCGCAGACCGCCTTCCGCAAAGCAGTCCTCTTGTCCTAAAAGCGCTGTCTGAAATTGGAGCGCTGGCAGGAGCGCGTACCAACCAATCTACATTCAGAACCAAGATCCAGGTGATAGATCCCAGCGGATGCCGCCAGCGCATAAGCGTTGTACGCCTTAACCGCGAATTGCTTGAAGAGCCAGGCGTACCGTTGCCGTTTTAACCGGAGGCAAGCAGATGAATCTAAATTTATTTCTTGGCCAAGGCGTGGATGGCCGCAATGTGTATTGGGCTAATGCAGAAAACGCGCACATTTCTATTTTGGGTCAATCCGGGACAGGAAAAACGTACTTGATCTCACGGTTGGCAAAAGAAGCCTGCAGGCAAGGATTCAACGTCGTGATTCCAGATTATTCTGATTCTTTTCTGCAAATGCAGGATTCCTGTGTTCTACATACTGATATCCGCAAAATCAATTTGGATATCCTGTCGAACTCAAAAGGACGTGATGTTGAAGCGCGCGCAGAAGAACTGATATCTTCCATCAGGCTTTTTTGTAAAATCGGGATTGTCAAGCAAGACACAATTCGCCAGCTTACTGTTTCGTTTTTACAAGAAAACAGCACGAACGAAACGGTTCCCGAACTGATTTCTTACTGTGAAAAGCAGCTAAAAGCATCATCAGAGATTGAGATGATTCGGAATTATCTTGGATTGATCGTCCCAATATCGGCAGATGCTTATACTCACGTTTCTATTTGCCAGCCGGGCATGATTCATATTATCCAGTTTCCATACTGGATGGGATCGGATCAGCGCTTGAAGTACACAGAAATGATTTTGGCGCAAGTTTGGAATGAACAGATTTGTCCATGTATGGCATCTAAACCTGTGATTTTCGTCTTAGACGAAGCGCATGGTCTTCATCTTGGCTCTCAGAATATGAGCACTCGAATTTTACGGGAGGGACGAAAATTTGGCATTTCCGGATGGTTCATAACGCAATGGGCAGATGATATCAAGATGTTAAACACCTTGTCACAGGCAGCTTTACGCATTTTCTTTCGTCCCGGTACGGAGAATATCAAGTCCTTGGCAAAAGCGCTTGCGCATGGGAACCTCAAAAGTGCTCTGCAATATCGACAGATGATTGCTGGTATGCGTGTTGGAGATTTTTTCTTCTTCAATACATCTGGGAATGCCGTCTATGTAAAAAACACCGACACCAATCAAATCCAAGAAGGGGGAAATTACAATGGTTTATAATCTGAATGATCTTCCATTGACGTTGCGTGTGGAAGAAGTTGCGGAAATCTTGCGCATTGGGCGTGGCAGCGCATATGAGCTGATCCGCTGCGGGAGGCTGCATGCAATCAGAATGGGACGCAGAATTCTTGTTCCGCGCTCTTCTCTGGAATCTTTTTTGACAAACGCCGCATAAGCGACAGCTCCCGCAGGCATTGCCTGCGGGAGTAACATTTAGAGGGAGACTACGATATGAAAAGAAATGCAAATGGAAACGGCTCTGTGCGGAAAATTTCCGTTGCACGGGGCGGTAAAACATATACTTACTGGCAGGCCCGCTACTCAGCCGGATTTGATCCCGGTACCGGGAAGCAGAAGCAGCACTCCATCACCGGGAAAACGCAAAAAGAAGTGCTGCAAAAGCTGAAAGCGGCAACTGCAGCGATTGATAACGGTTCATATATTGAGCCGTCCGCCATGACCGTTGCGCAATGGCTTCAGAGCTGGTCGGACAATTATCTGGAGGGCATTAAGCCCTCCACGGCCTATCTCTATCGCCGCAGCATTGCACTGTATTTGACGCCAAACCTCGGTGCAGTCAAGCTGTGCGCGCTGAAGACGCAGCAGATCCAGGCGTTCTACAACGATCTGCTGCGGCCGGGCAAAAAGAATGCAGAGCCGCTCTCGCCGAAGACAATCAAGAATATCCATGGGATTCTGCACAAAGCACTTCAGCAGGCGGTTGCGAATGGGGATATTCGGCAGAATCCTGCTGATGCATGCAGTCTTCCGAAGGTCTTCAGGAAAGAGATGACGGTTTTTGATGATGATGCCGCAGCGCTGCATTCCTTCGCGCAATCGACGGCCATCCGCACGAACTGCTTTATAAAATTGCCCTCTTTACCGGCATGCGGGAGGGCGAGCTTTTGGGGCTGACCTGGAATTGCATTGATTTTACGAATGGAATGATTTCCGTTCGCCAGCAGGCGCGGCAGGAGCAAAAGAAGGGCGGGCAGTATTACTTTTCCACGCCGAAAAACGGAAAGGGACGCGTTCTGACCGTCCCGCAGAGTGTGCTTGCCCTGTTCCGTGCGCAGCAGGACAAGCAGAAAGAAATGGCTGCCTATGCCGGGGCTGCTTGGGATAATGTACACAATCTGGTGTTTACCAATGCAGCAGGCAGTTTTCTGTCACACCGCACTGTTTATGACTGCTTCAAACGGATCGTCAAGTCAATCGGAATGGAGACCATGCTCTTCCATGATCTTCGTCATAGCTACGCCGTTGCCTCTATCAAAAATGGCGACGATATCAAGACGGTTCAGGAAAACCTCGGCCATGCGACGGCAGCGTTCACCCTGGACGTGTATGCGCATGCGACAAATCAGATGAAAAAGGCCAGCGCCGACCGAATGGAGCAGTACATTCAAACTCTGCAGGGAGAATAAAACCTTACGATTGATTTTCTCGTTCGATTCTGCTATACTGATAACACAGCATAAAAACAATTTTGGTTTTTAACGGACCGGTGCCTGCACTGGTCCGTGTTTTTTATGCCGCAAGGCTAAAAATAAGGCTAAACATTGTTTTTGGGATAAAGAAAAACCCTGAAACCATTCTGTTTCCCTTTACAGGGACACAAACTGTCACCCCCTGCGAAGGAGCGGAGCTATCCGCTCCCTCATTCTTTTTGCTGTCTTATGCCGGGAACGAAATGACTTCGCTCAGCGGTGGGAGCAGCTTCGGCTGCTGCTCGTCCGGCTGCATGGCGCTGTCCACTATGCCGATGTCCCGGTAAATGATGCGGACAGACTGGCTGGAATTGCGGGAGTATTTTGTTTCCCGTTCACCGACCTCGATGCGCTGAATGAACAGCCGCAGCAGTTCCGGTGTCAGCGTATCAATCGCTGTGTACTGCTTTGCCTTTTCAATGAAAGCATCCACGTTCGCTTCGCGCGCCTGAAGCTGTGCCAGACGTTGTTCTTTCTGCGGAATCTGTTCCTCCAGCATACGCTGCTCGTCTGTGTAATCGCCGGAGAGCATCCGGTATTGCTCGTCTGTCACGCGCCCAAGAACATTGTCCTCATAGAGCCGTTTGAACAGCTTGGACAGCTCTGCGCTTCGCTTTTTCATTGCGTCCAATTCACGGAGGACACGGTTCATCTCCTGCCGCAGTTCTGCGCTGTTTTTCTGGTTGATGTGCGCCGCGAATTGCCGCTCCTTCATTCGGGCGAAATGTGTGACCCGTCGGAGATCATCCAGAACGATTTGCATAAGTTCACACTCCCGGATGTGGTGCGCAGTGCAGGCGGTTTTGCCTTTCTTGCCGTAGGTGTAGCACTTGAAGTTGTACTCCACCTTCTTCATGGTGCT
>OJAM01000207.1_pt1 | contig 29034 bp, 20 predicted proteins | sample 1589071 | NCBI WGS metagenome assembly OJAM01 (sample SAMN03283243) | human gut metagenome | biome: human-associated habitat; material: feces | host: Homo sapiens | place: Peru | collected 2012
ACTGTGCGCTTTGCGTCATTGGAAACGAGTTTCCATGCCGCCAACCACACAATCCCTCCGCCACCCTCTTACGAGGGTTTTCCACATTGCCCCAAGGATAAAAACCGCTCGCCGTTTCACGGCGAAAAACCCCTGATGATAACATAATTTCTTTTCAAATTTAAATGCAAATTGAATCATACCAAAGGGGTGATTCTTCTGGTGTGTTTCCAATGCGTTGATACATTGCTGTTTGCATCGAAACATGCCAAAGGCATGTCCCTACGTTGTGATGCAATACTTGCGCTTTCGGATAATCTAATTTCTGAAGATTGTTTTTGTGTTTTTATTTCCGTGCCCCAGTATTTATCCGCTGAACTGGCATCTCCGATGCCTGCGGCTTCAAACTTTTGTGTGGTGGAATTTGTGAGATGGGGATATTTTTGGGGCGATAACAATTTTTGGGGGTGGTGTTACGTTATAAGTTTAGAATTTGTGTGTGCGTATGCGCGCATGGTAATATTTTCATGACTATGATTAAGAAAACGATTTCTCTATTGATAGCGGCTTTGGCATTTGTCCATGCTTCGGCATCGAACTGGCAAGTGGTGCCTTCGTTCCTTGGCTCAAAAACACAAAATGTGGTGGATATGGGCGATGAGGTGTATTATTTGGTGAGCGGCAGTCTGTATCGCTTCGATAAAAGCACAAAGGAAAACGAGAGCCTCAACCGCGCCAACTACCTTAATGATGTGGTGATTAGCAATATTTACTACAACGATTACCGTGGCTATCTGATGGTGGTGTACGACAATTCGAATATCGACATCATCACCAGTGAGGGCGATATTATCAATCTTCCAGAAATCAAGGCTGCTTCGCTCACGCAATCCAAGACCATCAACGATGTGAACTTCACTCCTGAAGGGCGTGTGTATCTTGCCACCGACTTCGGCTATGTGGTGCTGAACGACAAGAAGTGGGAGGTGCAGGAATCGCGCATCTTCGGGCAGAAGATTAATTCTGTGGCTGAGGTGGGCGATTACATGCTGGTGAGCCAGGGCACAGACCTTCGCTACGGCAAGGTGGGCAAGCACTATGAAACCATCGGCTCTATGCCCAAGGTGACGGGAAAAGTGAGTAACGACGGCGGCAGACTGCGCGCACTCACCGACAGCAAGTTGCTCATCTGCACCGGTTGGACCTACATCGCCAATGTGAGCGTGAATGAGGCTGGGGAGGTGGTGGCCAATATTGCCGAATCGCAGCCTTGTAAAACCGACAATTTGCAAGCCACTCCAAGCGGTTATCTGCTCAACTGCTTTTCAAACAACTGCTATCTCACCCTCGATGCCTCTGGCTCCAACTTCACCAAGGTGGATGCCGAGAATCAGATGTATAGCGCCTATAAAGGCGGCGACGGCACGCTCTGGGCTGTGGGCGACAACGGGCTTCATCAAGCCACCGACAATGCCAACTTCTACAAACCAACGGCACTGTCGTTTGTCACTCCATTCCACCTCACCTACAACAACGCGCAACGCTTGCTCTATGTGACCAGCACAGGCTCCAATGCATTCATCAGCGAGCAAAATCTGCCCACCGGCGTGAACACTTTCGACGGCATCACCGTGAAAGATGTAACCCCTACGCCCACCATCGAGAATGGCGGCAGTTTCTACCCAGTGTTCTCCGCAAGCGAGGAAAACACCTACTTCATGGGCAACTGGTGGAACGGCATACACAAAGTGACCGGCGGCAAGGTGGTGAACAACTACAACTGGGAAAACTCGCCAATGGAGCACGCTATGGGTGGCTACTACTGTAGTCCAATCATCGCGCTCGACAAGGCAGGCAACCTGTGGGCGGCTCAATCGTCGGCTCCTGCAGGGAAAAGTTTCTTCGTGTTGCCACAGGCTAAGCAGGCGCAAAAGGCAGTGACTGCCAGCGACTGGATTACCGTGAATGTGCCAGGTGCCAGCCCAAGCAAATTTTCCGTGCTCACCATGCTGCGCAGCAGCAATGTGAAGGTGTTCTCCGACGGTACATTCGGTGGCTCGCTCTTCTTTATCAACGACGGCGGCACCCCATCGGCTAACCCCACCACCAAATCATATTCCTCTGGCTCGCTGTTCGACCAAGACGGCAACATCGTGAACTGGAACAACATCTACACCCTCACCGAAGACCAGAACGGCAATGTGTGGATGGGCACCAACGATGGCGTGCTGGTTTTTAATCCAGCCGATGCGTTCAAGAGCGATTTCCGCCTCCACCATATCAAGGTGCCACGCAACGACGGCACCAACCTTGCCGACTACTTGCTCAACGGCATCGCTGTGTCGCATATCTCCGTAGATGCGTCGAATCGTAAGTGGATTTGCACCAACGGCTCAGGCTTGTTTTTGGTGAGCGCCGACGGCACAACCGTGATTTCGCAGTTCAACACCGACAACAGTCCGCTTCTGAGCGATGTGGTGTATCGCGTTTGCCCCGACCCGTATTCAAATGTCGTGTATGTGACCACCAGCAACGGTATGATGATTTACCGCACCAACAGTACCCCTGGCGAGAACAGTTTCAGCAATGTGGTGGCATATCCAAACCCTGTGCGCCCCGACTACTACGGGCTCATCACCATCATCGGGTTGATGGAAAACTCGCTCGTGAAGATTGCCGACGCGTCAGGCAACGTCGTGAAGCAATTAAAAAGTGTGGGTGGGGAGTGTACTTGGGACGGTACCGTTGACGGCGCTGAGCGCGTTAAAAGCGGCGTTTATTTCGTTTTTGCGTCGCAAGCCGACGGCAGCGAAGCCGCAGTCACCAAAATCCTCATCGTAAGATAGGGGGGAGAAAGATAGGGGAAAGCCCTCCGTTTATTCAGAAGAAGGCCATTACGCTATAGCGTTTTAGGCAAGTGGAGTGGGATTATTTGAGGGTGAGTTGGAAATCTTTGATGAAATCGCCAAATTCGGGGCGGCGTGAGAGAATATCGTTCACGATTTCGCGCTCGGTCATGATTTTTGGTGTCTTGATGGTCTTGTCAAGTTCGATTTCAAGGGTGATGGTTCCGTTTTGAAGTGTGTTTCTGAGATAGGTCAAGATGTCGGTGAGGCTGTTGTTGATCATGCCTGCTTCGCCTTCGTTGGCCGACTTCATCTTATAGTGTGTGCCGCTCACGAGCATAGGCACGGCACGGTGCATAGCGTTCACCACGATAATGTCGTGAGGGTGCGCTTGGGTGTATGCGTTCCATGCCTGGGCGAATTGATCAGGGTCGATGGGTTTGTTGTCGTAGAAAGTGGGGGCTGATGCCTCCTTTTTTGTTGCCTCTTGTTTGGCAGCCTCTTCAGCTGCACGCTGAGTGTTGTTGATATAGATGCGAGGAGGCATCTTGGATGGTGTCGCCGCCGATGGCTTATTACTGGGCACAGGAGGCGCCGGCATCGGATGCCCCTGCGGCATGTAGTGCTGTGCAGGGGCTGATGCGATATGTTGGGCTGGAGCTTGCGCTTGTGGGGCGGCTGCTTGTGGGGCTTGTGCCGCTTGCTGTGGAGCCTGTGTCGGGCTGGTTTGCATCTTCTTCACGGAAGGCTGGTCGCCACCGGCAGGGGGCATCGGACCGGTGAGCAGCTGGCAAATCTTAATCAGCGTGAGTTCCACCAGAAATTGCTTGTTGCTGGCGTTGCGATAGTTCAGGTCGCAATAGTTGCACAGGTCCATCACACGGTAGAAGTAGGCTGGAGCAAACTTCTGCGCTTGCAGCACAAACTTCTGCGCCAACTCATCGTTCATTTCCAGCAGCACCACCGTTTGAGGGTTGCTTGCCACCATCAAATCGCGGAAATGCTGTGCCAGACCGTTGATGAAGAATTGCGAGTCGAATCCGTGTTCACGAATATCCTTGTAGATGAGTAGTGCCTCAGGAATGTCGCTTTTCAGGAACGCCTCGTCAAGACGGAAATAGTAGTCGTGGTCGAGCACGTTGAGGTTCTCGATTGCGCCCTGATAGGTGATATTTCCCTCGCACGAAGCCGCCACCTGGTCGAAGATGGAGAGCGCGTCGCGCATTGCGCCATCAGCCTTTTGTGCAATCACGTTGAGGGCTGCTGTCTCGGCAGTCACGCCACGGTCGGTGCAGATGTATTTCAGTTGCTCCACGATGTCGGGCACCTTGATGCGCGCGAAGTCGTAGATTTGGCAGCGCGAGAGAATCGTAGGGATAATCTTCTGCTTCTCGGTGGTTGCCAAAATGAAAATCGCATATTCGGGCGGTTCCTCCAGCGTCTTCAAAAACGCGTTGAAAGCGGCGGTGGTGAGCATGTGCACCTCGTCGATGATAAACACACGGTATTTGCCCACCTGTGGCGGAATACGCACTTGGTCCACGATGGTGCGAATGTCGTCCACCGAGTTGTTGCTGGCGGCGTCGAGTTCGATAATGTTGTACGAGCGTTGCTCATTAAACGCCTTGCACGATTCACATTCATTGCAAGGCTCACCGTCGGCGGTCAGATGCTCGCAGTTGATGGCTTTTGCAAAGATACGCGCGCAAGTGGTTTTGCCCACACCTCTCGGTCCGCAGAACAGGTAGGCGTGAGCCAGTTTGTTGCTGCCGATAGCCGTTTTCAGCGTATGGGTGAGCGATTGCTGCCCTACCACCGTTGCGAAACTCGCAGGGCGGTATTTCCTTGCCGATACAATGTAGTTTTCACTCATAGGATTTGTGGCTTCAAAAGTTTGAATTACAAAGATACGAAAAATATCAAAATGGCGAGAAGATAGAGGTTAGAAATTAGATTAAGAAGTTAAGGAGTTAAGAAGTTGAAGAAGTTAAGACGATAGCTGAGGATCCTGTAAAGTTGATTGGGGCGATGGCGCGACCTTTGACATTTACACCTACGGATTTCAGTAAAAATGCTTTTTGTGAGTTTAGGGGATATGCGTTGTGTATAAAAATAAGCGAGACTACCCGACAAAGTGGTAGTCTCGACTTTTTCCTTTTTTAGAGTGCAAGATGCAGCGACAAAGTCTACATCGGCACTATGATGATGCAAAATTAAAACAAAAAAGAGCAATCACCAAATTGGGATTTGAAATTATTTTTTAAAAATTCTTAAATCGTTGAAAAGTCAGGAATAAGAACTTTGAGGTCAGGTGTGTTGGCACACAAAGCGTTGTATAGTGAAGATATGTTTTCACTCATTTCGTTGGCTCTGTTTTCTGAAATAGAGTTCATTATATATTTAACCACTCGCAATGCCCCGATAATGTTTCCTGATGTGGTTTGGTCTTGCTTAGCAGGTCCTCTTTTTATTCGTCTTGGCAACTTAAAGTCATAGAGCAAGAGACCATGTGCGCAAGCGTTGCGAACACTCAGAATAGTGTGCATATAGTTTTCAAATGTCACCACTTGGCGGATTCCAAAAATGTTTGATATAAGAATCTTGCTTTCGTGGTCTTTCAACTCTTCATACAGTTTTAGTACAGCCCCAAATGTCATGAATTCTATCGTTTTCCAAGCAGGAGCGAAACGGTCGTTGGGGTAGACTTGATGATGACGTGCAATGACAGGGGTGCGTTTGAAATCTGCATTATAGACTTTTTCTTCAAATTTGTTGATATAAGTTCTGCTTACTACAGAAGGGTTAGCAAACCAAGTAGGGGATTTTTTGTGCTTGTTTGATAGGTGGTAAATTAGTGCTGTGCGAAATGCTATTTCAATACGGTTAAGGTATCGCATCAGCAAAAGTCGCATATCAAAGTCGAAGTAATACAAGTTAACACCATTTTCAAATGTGGCATTTGTTACATACTCGTGTGTGCGATGCCGTAAATTGGGAAATGACTTTTCAAAGGGGAATAAATAAAAACCAAGGCGGTAGTAGCCTATGTCAAGCAGAATTTCTTTAGCCTTTTCTCGGTCATTTATTCTCAAGCCCCTCTGTTCTAAAAGGTCAAGTTGCTGGTCTATGGTGGTTGCGAACTTTATCATGTTTTGTTTTGCGTAATGTGTTTGCAAATAGTTTGTTCCACAAAATTAATGAAAATCTCACAAAGATTGAAATTTGATTTATAAGAAGTTAAGACAATCGCTGAGGCTTCTTTGGCGAGGCAGGGCATGGGTGGGTGAAAGGAAACACCGATTTAATCCATTTTATCCTATTAACATCGAATTTTATTTTTTTTTGGGGGGGGAAAACTGTATATCATTGCCAAAAATAATGTATATTTGTGGGAAATAGCATATCTAATGAATAAAATAACTGAAATAATGAAATCTTATCATGGAAGATTTGTTCCTATGTTTCATTGGTCTAACCATACTCCCATGAAAATATGGTATAATGAGCAAGCAAATACAATATGTGTTGATTGTGGTGTCTCTAAAATGCTCCCTGATGATATTGAAAGTTTTGATGAAAATATGTACTGCAATATATTGTATGAATTAGAAACCGAAATAATAAATTCTTTCAGAAAAAATGGTATAGAATTATATGGTGTTGATGATTAAATTGTAATCTGTTTATATATAAAATATTTGGTGTAAATTGGGTTTTAATGGATTAAAGAGGTGTTTTTCAATTACATAGCAGACCCTTCAGACCCATAACAGACCCAAGCGCCCCCCCTGCCAGACTCGACCGCCCCTAAAAAAACTCGTAGGCTCGTTGACCTGTTGGCTCGTTGACTTTAAAAAAACGGGAAATTTTGTTTGAAAAGTGGGGGGTGATGTGTTGTATAGATGTATAAGTTAGTAAATTTGTGAGCAAATAACGTGATTTATCAATGACTATTGACGCATTTGAACTGGTAGCCCCTCAGCTGAGGTCTATTGCCTTGAGTAAGGCTGTGGCAATGGGCCTCGACTATGACGAGCAGCAAGACATAGCCCAGGAAACGCTGTTGCGGTTATGGCAAATGCGTGATGATAACCGGCTCTACAAGCCAGAGGGTTTTGCTGCCGTTGTGGCACACCGGCTATCGCTCAATCACTTGCGACGCAAACCGCCACTTCCGTTAGAATGTGGAGAGTCGGCAAGCAAGTCCGCTCCCTCGCCATTAGACGAAATTATTCAGCAAGAAGACGTGCAATGGCTTGAACATAGAATTAAGGAGTTGCCATCCACCCTACATGCGGTGCTGAAAATGCGGCAAGACGAGAAATATTCCAACAAGCAGATAGCCGCTCTGCTCGGAATAAAAGAATCCAGCGTAAGCACTTTGCTCGCAAGGGCACGAAGGCAACTATTGGAAGAAATAAAAAAACAACGCATAGAACGACAATGAAACCATATTCACAACATCAGATTGAGGAATTGCTCAACAAATTCATGGAGGGCAATACCACTATTGAGGAAGAGTCGTTACTGAGCGAATATTTCAGCACGACTCCCCACATTCCATCCGAATGGGCTGATTATAAGGCTATGTTCGGCTACCTTGACCGTGGACTGGATGGAGATTTGCTTCCCGAATCCGCATCTCCCACGCATCGCAAATGGCTTTGGTGGACTTCCATTTCCGCGGCAGCGGCAGTTGTGGCGCTTGTTTTCGGTCTCAAGGCTTTGAACAACACCGAAACCACCCAGCCTGTTTCACGGCCGATAGCCGCTCAAAACGATGCGAAAAAAGGCGGCAACCACCTTGTGGCAAAGAATGAGGAAGCCGACATCAGCACTCCTGCGACCGACAATGCTGAAGCCGTGGCGGTCGAACCGCAACGACGGCTTAAATCCGTCACTCACCATCAGTCGCAAGCCGATTTGATGGCGCAGAACGAGCAACTTCAGAAAGAAAACGAGCGACTACATCGCGAACTTGAAGAATTGAATCAGCGAGCCATTATCATAGATATGGAAGCCATGGGCTACCAAGCCGTGATGGACGAGAACGGCACTATCGTGTATGTGGACGCGCAACAAGAGATAAATCAACAGTTTAACAACCAATCAACCCCCATACCTGCATTATGAAGACAAAGTATATGATTCTGGCAGTGGCTTTGCTGCTCGCACCCACAGCGATGGCTCAAGACTATTTCGCAAAGTTGAGATATTACTTTGGAGAAAATTCGCCTATCGTCAAGCAAGAGAATACGCTGACGATTCACAACACCTACTACACAAGCCTCAATGGGGAAAAGGAGGGTGAACTCACAATCTATAAATTCAAATTACCAAAGTCAAAAGCCAATTACATCGACAGCGTAAAAGTGCTGTACGATGTTATCAACCAAGACATGGACGACGGCAAGATTGCCGACCGCAGCATTTACACGCTTTGGAGTCTTTCTGGTAATAAAGAACGCACTTTCACTGGCTATCGCCTATACTACAACAAAAGCGAGTCGACGATAGTGGGAACGGAAGCCGAAAACTGTTACACAGTGGGAATCATCAACGAAGCCGACACTCTATTCCGAACCACTTACACCATTGAGTGGAGCGAAATGGCGGATAGTGGCATTGCAGGTCGCCTCATCACCACATACGCACCAAAAATTCCGCAAGTGGCATCGCAAACGGTAGCCGCTCCATCGGCGCAGAGATCCGGTGTCGACAAGTGGATGAGTAATCTATTTTTCTATCTCGACAGGCTCAAAAACGATAATTCCATATATCTTTCTCCACTTTACTCATTGGCTAAAAATTGCGACGCTCTCGATAGCGACGACTTAAAGGTAGCCATCGGTCAAGTCAAACTATCGAAAACGAAATTTGAACAAAAGCGCAAGGACCAATCCGTCATTCTCATGCTGCAACAAGTGGCAGAATTGCTTGAATCCAAACTTGAAAAAAGGCAAGCGCAGTAGTTCGATTCAATAAAAATTTACGATTTTAAAAACAGCGTTTATGTGACGAAAATCATGTAAACAGCCATAACTACGCCAATTTCTCAAACACAAAAATATATGAAATCTTCAATTATTGCACTGATTGTGAGTGTTTTCTGTTTGCAATCAGTATTTGCCTCAGCATCTTCTGCTGTCACCTACCATGGTAAGGTGGTAAGCGAGGCTGGCACACCAATTCCTTTTGTGACCATTGTGGCGCTCACTCCCAGCGACAGCGCATACGTGACAGGAGCCATGACCGACGACAATGGGCAATTCTCGTTTGCCGCCGGGCAGCGGACGTTGCTATTGAAAGCCACAAACGTTGGATTTCAAACGAAATGGCTGAATGTCACAAGTGCCGACTTGGGAACAATCACCTTGCAGCAGGAAGCCACGCGGCTTGGTGAGGTGGTGGTGAGCGCAAAGAAAGCCACAGTGACGCGAGACGGACTGAACTACTCAATCAGCAACCTGGCAGGCACTCACATCGGAGAGGCAGGAACGCTTTACGATATGCTTGGCTGGACACCTGGTGTGGTGACCTACGATATCAACAGCATCAAAGTTGGCGGCTCAATGAGCGTTGGGACAATTTATATCAACGAGCAAAAAGTAACCGACCGCAACATCTTGCTATCCATACCGTCGAGCCAAGTGTCGAAGATTGAGGTAATCCGTGACCCTGGAGTGAGGTATTCCGCAGAATCAGGAGCGGTGATAAAAATCACGCTCAAAAAGCAACTCAAAGACCACATTGGCATTTCTGCGACCAACAATGTTGAAGTGCGCCGTCGAGTATCCGACGATGGATGGATTAACCTTAGTGGAAAGTTTGGCAAATTCTCGTTCATGGGCTCTGTGGTGGAGCAATACGTCAACCGTAAAGCATTCGACGGTGGTGGTGCTTCCGTGGCCAATTCCGAAGGTAAAATTGCCTACAGCGATGTATTCAACTCCGAATTTACCTCCGTCAATACTGGCCCATTGTGGAGTGCGGGGCTAAACTATCTGGCAAAGCCAACACTTAATTTCATACTTCAATACGCTGGCAGTTCCACCAATGTGGATTTCAAGAAGCAAAAAACTCACCAACTCTCAATGAATGGTGCCGAAGCAATCCTCGACGAGAACACGAGTATCCCACACCGCAAATCGTCAAGGCATAATGTGACCACCGGCATGACCTACACCTCTCCAACAGGGCATTTCTTCAATATCACAATGAGTTATTCCCGCCAGAACAAGGGTGAGGCGCAATTTATCGACATCTTCAACATCACAGACGACCGACTCTCCCAAAAGAATATCGTCAGCAGTTCGAAATACGATTTGCTTGACGCTGAAGCAAACTGGCGTTTCTCGCACAATGGCAACGACTGGGCACTGGGATATAACTTGGGCGTGATTAAGAACTCTTACTACTTCATCAACGACGCCACGACGCAATCGACCGTCAGAACAGATTATACCAACACCCTGTATGGCTCATGGCAACGCAAAATCAATAAATTGAAACTCAGTTTGGGAGCGAGGCTGATGCACAACATCACAAAACTGACGCAATCAGCCCAGGGCAATGATGATCGCACTTTCGTCGTGCGCCCATATATCAACATAAATTATAGCATAGCAGACGATTATTCAATCGGGACTTACTACACGATGTATGTGGGTTATCCCACCATATCGCAGTTCAATCCTGCCGTGGTGTATATCGACACACTGCGTTACGAGAAAGGAAATGAGAATCTGAAAAACGCCTACGCCCACGTAGTGGCCTTCTTCGCCAACATCAAGGACATCACGCTCAGCATTGATTTCAAAAGAGTCAATAATATGATAGTGACAGGCTCATTTCCGTATGGGGAAAACGGTGCCATCATCGACCAACCCATCAACAGCAGATACAGCAACACCTTTTCTTTCGATGCTTCATACTCAACGAGCATCGGCAAGTTCAGGATTGACCCAGAGTTTGGATACGAGTATCAGTTCACGAAGTTGCCCAATATAAGCGAAATGCTCAACAGCGAATTTGGTCAGCACAGCATCTACATTTCGTGCAATATGAGTTATAAATTTAGGAAAACGGCTGAGGTTTTCAGTCTGTTCGGTTATCAAAGTCCGTGGTACGATGGCGCTAAGAGAATTGGCCGCACATTGCGATTGAATATCGGTGCGAGCAAGACTTTTTTTGAAGGAAAACTGCGCACAGCCATCGAGCTGACCGACCTCGTCGGCGAGGCTGTAACGCCACGCTGGGGCATCGACTTCTCAAATATCAAGCGATGGTATCGCAACAAGTATGACACACGAGGCATCAAATTCTCCGTCCGCTACACATTCAACAGCGTGAAAACCTCGTTCCGCGGCGCGCAAATCAACAAAGGTACCACCGAGCGCGCAGACTAACCTTATCAGAAGTTAAGAAGATTTTTATCAGAAGTTAAGGAGTTAAGAAGTTGAAGAAGTTAAGACGATTGCTTTGGCTTCGGTAACGAGGCATGGGTGGGTGAAAAGGAACACCGATTTAATCCATTTTATCCTATTAACACCGAATTTTTGTTTTTAATTGGTGAAAATTGGGTTTTAATGGATTGAATAGGTGTTCCCGCACCATCTCCTGTCGGACTTGTCTGACGCGTCCGACCTGTCTGACTCGTCCGACATCAAAGAACTCGTGGATTTGTAGATTTTTGTTATGATTATTGAGAAAAAATCACAAAAATGTGTGGATTTTTTTGATTTTTTAGTATTTTTGTGACATCTGTTGCTGAATCTGCTGCTTGATTATGCAACACTGAAGTTGGCGAATTCCGCAACAAGGTAGGTTCTGGGGCAACTAACGGCTGCTCTGGTGCTGAAGAAACGATGTTAATCATAGTGTTGCGGAATTAAGAATCGCTTATGAGAACAATTTACAAACTGATTGTTTTGGCGGCATTCGCCGTCTGCGTAGGCTTTAGTGTGAAGGCGGATGTGTCTCCGTTCTTCGACGCAGAGAAGAGCCATGTACCGCGCTCCACAGAGCAGAGGGTGAGGCAGCGAGCAGTTCTTGCACAAGGTGCTGTAGAACTGCAGAAAGCAGAGTTGGGTAAAGTGGCCCAAAAGAACGACAAGAATCGTGCCCCTGTCAGGCGAGCAGGCGAAATCACGGCATTCACCAACCCCGTGATTCAGATCAACTACTCCGCCGGCGGAGTGTTTAGCGCAACACATCAGACCCAAATCACGCTCGGTGAATCCACCATTGAAATCAAGAATTTCAACGCCATGGGCGAGACCATCAAAGGCACGCTCAACCGTGCTACTGGCGAGGTGGAATTTCCTGTGCAGACAGCCTACAATTCCGACAAATACGGGCGTTGCGTGTTGGCGAGCCTCACCGACGACCTCAAGAAATACGACACCACAGCCACCGTTAAGGGTGAGATTGCCAACGGCGTGCTCACGCTTCGCAAGTGGTGTGTGTTGATTACCACTGGCGATTTCAAAAACTACACATTCGGCATGGTGGAAAGTGCAAAGTTTGTCAGCGCTAACGCAAAGATGAACAGCGCATCGCTCGACACCACCAACGCCGTGGTGAATGTCAGCCAAAGCGTGTACGCAGAGCAGACTGCCGACAATGAAATCACCATTTTCAATGCGGCTGGCCTCAGCTGTATGCTCCGAGTGCAAATGAAGAGCGACAAGACACTTGCCATGCGTCCACAGGTGCTGTTCACCTTCAACAACAAATATTTCTACAACTACAAGGCAGATTACGCCGCAGGGCTCATCTACAAGCGTGATCAAATCGTGGGCACTACCGAAGGCAACAAGCTCAGTTGGGGCAACTGGATTATTTGCAACGCCGCTGGCGATTGGGCTTTCCGTGCCAAATCCACCGAAATTCAACTTCCATTCGACATCAAATATCCTGCCGCACAGACACAAACTGGCTGGAAAGGCTCTGGTACTGCCGACGACCCATGGCTCATCGAGACCCCTGCCGACTTGCTTGCGCTTTCCGACAGCGTGAACTATGTATCGGGTGTTCAGGTGTCGGCACGATGCTATAAGGCATTTGAAGGCAAATACTTCAAGCAGACCAAGGCCATCAACCTCAGTGGCATCAACTTCCCACCTATTGGTGGCTTCGACGAAATGTATCGCTTCGCCGGCCACTACGATGGCGACAACAAGATTATATCCAATCTTTATGTGAATAGCGGAAAGGCTGGCGACGCCGCCCTCTTTGGCGCGGTTGATACCGTGGCAAGCATCAAGAATGTGAAGATGACCAACCCTAAGGTTATCGACGAATACATGTACGCTGGCACCGTGGCAGCCTATTGCCAAGGCACACTTGAAAACATCACCGTCACCAATGGTGATGTGACGAGCATTCACTGCGCTGGTGGCGTGGCTGGTTGCTCTGGTCCAGCAAGCAATGTGTCGTTCACAGGTAATGTGAAGGGCGAATCACAGATTGGCGGTGTGTTTGGCGTGTTGAGATGGCCAGGCACAAACCTCGTAGCCACCAACACCACCGTCACTGGTACCTCCAAACAGGAAACTGCTTCTGTAGGTGGTGTGGTAGGTTTCCTCGGCCATGAATGTGGTGGTAAGCTCACCGACAGCTATTTCAGCGGCGATGTGGTGCCAACCTACAATGGTCAATATGCCGGCCTCGTGGCAGGCGTGAGCAGCGAAGGTATATTTGAGCGTTGCTTCGGTATTGGCACAATTCACCAGCCAACCAATGGTGTTTCGGCATCAGGTCTTGGTGGCGTGGTGGGCGGTATTCAAGGCACCATCATGAAAGACTGCTATTTTGCCGGCAATCTTGAGACCAGCGGCACACGCACTGGTGCTATTGTGGGTGTGGCACTCAACGCCTACGACATGGAAGGTCACCGCAACCAAAACGAGTTGACCAACGTGTATGCTTCGGGTGTGTTTAAGTCCACATCTACCGAGGCGTATATGCCATACATCGGTAAATTCGACGCTTCCACTTTGGGTAAAGCCCCTGCAATCACCAACGCTTATTTCGACCGACAAATCAATCCTAACTATAAGGAACTGAACGGCGCATTGCCTACATCGCAACTCGCAGCAGCCTCTCTTGAAGGCTTCGCCGACTCGGTATGGGTGTTTGAGGCAGGAAGATACCCACGCCTCAAAGGTATGGAAAAGACTGCTGCCGCTTATGTGGCTGCCGCTCCTATTCAATTTGCCGACGACAATCAGAATGTCCTGCAAGTGAGCACCGACTTCACCGTCAAAATTCTCAATTCTGTGAAATGGCAAGTGTTGCGCAACGGTGTGCCTTCAGCAGAGGGCGTAGGTGTGAACATCGACACCAAGGGTAACATTCACCTCACTGGTTCGGTATCTACCGACACGCTTCAGGCTTCTTCTGGCAAGATTGTGAAGCGAATTATCATCAAACTCGCTCCTGCCACCCTGTTTGAGGGTAAAGGCACCGAGGCAGAGCCATACCTGATTAAGAACAAGGCAGATTTGATGCTTCTCGCATCTGCCACCACCAAGAATCAACTGTCGTTTGAAGGCACATATTTCAAGGTGACCAACGACATTGACCTTGAGCGCGACCCTGAATTTGTGGGTATCGGTATCAACAACAATCGTACATACGGGTTTGCGGGAGTTCTCGATGGTGATGGCCACAAAATCACCAACCTGTATCTCGACAAGTGCAAACTTGCAGCAGACGGCACCGTGCCAGCCGACCAACGCACAAAATACATTGCGCTCGTGGGTATTCTTAAAGAAGTGGGTGTAATCAAGAACCTCCGACTCTATGGCGACATCACAGGTTACTCCAATGTGGCAGGTTTCGCTGGTTACAGCTATGGAACTATTCTCAACTGTCGCAACTACGCCAACGTGACTGCACATTCAGGTAACTTGGGCGGCATCTGCGGCTACAATGAGAAAGGCACCATTCGCGATTGCTACAACGCTGGTAAAATCACTGCTGGCTACTTCAACGCTGGCGGTATCGTGGCGTGCAACAGGGGCGCTATCGAAAATTGCCAAAACGATGGCGAAGTGGCTGTTGAAAACATCAACACCGCCTACGACTATAAGCGACTCAACAGTGCCGGCGGTATTGTGGAGACCAACTTCGGCACCATCAAGAACGTGCTCAACACAGGCTACATACATGCTCCAAAATACGTTGGCGGTATTCAGGCTTGGTTCAACGGCACCGTTACACAGGTGATGCAGTCGTCAACCCTCAATGTGGGTATGCTCTGGACTGGCAATACCGACAACGCCAACACTATCGGTAACTGTATCGGCAAACTCTACAAGAAGGGTATTCTTGAATATTCTTACTACGACCGCCAGTTGAGCACCTTCAGCACAGCGCATGGCGCCGACTACGAGGGCGGTATGGGTGTGACTACTGCCGAACTCACCAGCGGCAAGCCTATCGAGGGCCTCGACACCGCATATTGGGCATTTGAGAAAGGTCAGTACCCAACCCTCAAGACATTTGCCGATGAGGCTGGTGCAAAGGCTGGCGCATTGAGCGTGGCATTCTTCGACACCAACGCGCGCGCCGACTCTATCAAGACCGACATTAGCCTCAAAAAGGCCGACGGCCTCGCTTGGAGCGTGGTGAAAGGCACCGACGCATTTACCGTTAAGGATGGCAACACCCTGTGGATGGACGCTGCTCCTGTGCTCACCGATACTCTCGTGGCAACATACAACGGATTTGTGAAGCGCATTCCTGTGGCAGCCGTGCCCGACACCGTGCCTCTGCCCACCATCGCCTACAATCCTCACGACAACAAGATTACATTTGCCGACGAGATGGAAGGCGTGACCTATTATTACACTCTCGATGGCACAGAGCCTTCTGTGGAAACTTCCGCAAGCACCACAGAGCCAGTATCTGCACCAGCAGCCACCACTATCACTGTGAAGGTGATTGCCGGCAAGCACAACTACTATGCATCGGCTGTGGCTAAGGCAGAGTTTGCCACCACAGGCGTAACCGACCTCGGCGTGGGCAAGACCGTGGCATCGCAAACCTATGTCACACCAAGTGGCATCGTGTCGGCAACTCCAGTTGCAGGCGTGAACGTGGTGGTTACGGTTTACACCGATGGCACCCGTGAAGTGACAAAGAAAGTGTTCAAGGTGAAATAACATAGCACCTAACATCCAATAACCAAGAGAGGGAGCACCACCAAAGTGCCCCCTCTCTCTTCGTTATCTGGGGATAGATTATGCAATGTTGCCGAATCGTGAATGGAATCAAAAACAAAAACATAAAAAACAGCCTTGGGGCAAAGTGGAATGCTTCGCATTTGGCGGTGCGACTGTGCGCTTTGCGTCATTGGAAACGAGTTTCCATGCCGCCAACCACACAATCCCTCCGCCACCCTCTTACGAGGGCTATCCACTTTGCCCCAAGGATAAAAACCGCTCGCCGTTTCACGGCGAAAAAACCCTGATGAAAACATGGTTTCTTGGTAAAAAGTCGCATCAAATTTCCCAAACGATTTTGCATGGTAGGGACGCGATACTTCGCGTCCGCTACAAATGGCTGATATTCAATATCATACTACAATTATGGGCGGATGTGAAGTATCACGTCCCTACCGGGTTTGGTTTTTCGCCGAAGGTGAGATGTATTTTTCCACTGAACCGATTTTTGGGGGAAATGAGATTTTGTTTATCTTTGTTGGGTGTATTTAAATTGGATTTAGTGATGATGATACGACGATGGTTTTTAGTTTTGATGGCGGCGGTGGCTGGTATGGCGGCTGGCGCGGCTGATTTTTGTGGTGACTGGTCGGGTAAACTCAATGTGGGTGTTGCGAGTCTGAAAGTGGTGCTGCATGTGGAGAAGCAGGGTGACGGCTATGCCTGTACGTTCGACAGTCCCATGCAGGGTGCTTACGGCATTCCTTGCACGGCTACGGTGCAGGGCGATTCGCTCACGGTGGATATTGCGCCAGCTGATGCTGACTACAAGGGCGTGATCAGTGCTGACGATGCCGCAATCGAGGGCGTTTTCTCGCAGATGGGGCAGTCGTTACCGCTCACGTTTCACCGTGTGGTGAAGGAGGCTGAGGCTCCCAAGCCCTACAAGGAGACTGAGGTGATGGTTGATGCAGGCGGTGGTGTGCAGTTGGCTGGCACCTTCTCGCTGCCGCAAGGCGACGGCCCATTTCCTGCTGTGGTCTTGCTCACCGGCAGCGGTGCGCAAGACCGCGACGAGACCATCGGCAACTATAAACCGTTTGCCCAGATTGCCGACAGCCTTGTGCGCCATGGCATTGCTGTGCTGCGCTGCGACGACCGTGGTGTGGGTGGTTCAAGCATCGCGTCGGGCTACGAAACCACTGTCGACTTCGCCGCTGATGCCCTTGCCATGCTCCGTGCGCTCAAATCTTACAGCGGGGTGGACTCTACCCGTGTGGGCTACATCGGACACAGTGAGGGCGGCTTAATCGCCATTCTCAACGCCACCAAGGGCGCACGCTTCATCGTCACGCTTGCCGCCCCAGGTGTGAAAGGTAAGGATTTGCTGATGAAGCAGAACGAGAAGGTGGCGCAGGTGACAGGCGCAGAACTCACGGAAGATAAGAAGGAAATGCTGGAGGCGGTGTTCACTGCCGTAGAGAGCGAGGAAAGCGAGTCGATGCTCACACGCCAATTGAAATTGCTGCTCGCCGAGTTGCCATTGAATGTGCGCAACGCCCAAATTGAGGCGTTCACCACGCCATGGTACCGCTATTTCGTGCGCCTCGACCCCACGGAGGCCCTCAAAGCCATCGCCAACGACAAGAAGGTGGCAATGCTCGCCCTCAATGGCGAAATGGACGCACAGGTGGATGCCGACCAGAATTTAAGCGCCATCAAGGCACAGGTGCCACAGGCGCAAATCCGCCGCTATCCCACGCTCAACCACATGTTCCAGCCCTGCGAAAGCGTCGCCAAAAGTCTCGACTACGTAGGCAATCCCAACCCCTTCTCCCCCGAAGCAATCACCGAAATCATCCACTTCATTCAAGGGATTTGAAAAGTCAACGAGTCAACAAGTCAACAGGTCAACGAGTTTTTGATGTCGGACGAGTCAGACAGGTCAGACGCGTCAGACAAGTCCGACAGGAGATGGTGCGGGAACACCTATTTAATCCATTAAAACCCAATTTACACCAATTAAAAAAATTATAAAATTCGGTGTTAATAGGGTAAAATGGATTAAATAGGTGTTTCCTTTCACTCACCCATGCCATGCCTCGTTACCGAAGTCGAAGCAATCGTCTTAACTTCCTTAACTTCTTAACTCCTTAACTTCTGATAAAATCGTCTTAACTCCTGATAAAAAAATCGAAAGGCTGCTGGGCGTGGGTGCTCAGCAGCCTTTCGGTTATGAGGTTGATGGGATTGACTATTTGAAGCGCCAGGTGATGGTGCCGTCGCCGTTGGTGGTGCGGTTGTTAGGCACTGCAAAACGGCTCTTGAGCGATTCGCGTTCGCAGTAGGCGCGCACGTCACGGTGTCGCCATGCTTCGCCTGTTCCGCTGATGGCTCTTGCCTCAATCACGTGGCCACGGGCGTTGACGGTCACTTTCACGGTGATAGAACCCTCGTAGCGGCTGTGTGGACGGCCCCAATATGAGCCAGTATAGCCCACAAGGCCCGAACCGATGGTGCCGTGACCGCTAATGTCGCCAGTGCTTGATGCGCCGTTTGGCGAACCTTGCGTTCTGCCGCTGCCAGAGCCCTTGCCGAATGCGTTTTTCATACGCTTGTCGGTTTCCGACTCTACTTTCGAACTTGCGCCTTTGCTGCGCTTGTTGGCGGCCTTAGCCTGTGGCTTAGGGTTGGGCTTCGATGCGCCAGTCTTTTTCTTGTCGTCATCTTTCTTCTCGATGGTCTTCACCTTCATAGGCGAAGGCTTCTCGGTGGTGATATTCTTTGGTGGCAGAGGAGCCACTTTACCCGCGTCCTGAAGTTCGTCGCCTTCCGCCTCGTTGCCAGTCTCCGTGCTTTCGGCGTTTTCTGGCTCGTTGTCGTCGTTGTGGTCGCTTTCAGTAGGGTCGGGAGTGTCACCGAGTTTTGCGAGCATATCTCCGCCAGCGTCCTCCATCATGGTGATGTAGGGCTGCTCCTGTGGTACTTCAATGCCCGGAAGCACGTACCAAATCATAAACAGCAGCACCCCCAGCGTGATGATGGTGGTGATGATAGCGGATATTATTTCATTTTTTCTTTCGTTCATTGATTGGGTGGTGTTGCAGCATCGGTTGCCGAGGCTGCAGGTTGCGTTACGTCTTGTTCAGGGGCTTCGTTGGCGCTGGAAGATGAAGGTTTGGTGGCAAGCACCACTTTCAGTCCGGCCTTAGTGCCCAAATCAAGAATTTCAACGATTTTGCCGTATGGCACGGCTTCGTCGGCATGAAGTGCCACAAATTGATGTTCGCTGTCGCTGCCGTTTTTCACGCTTTGCAAAAAGCCCACGAGTTGGGTTTCGTCCACTGGTCGTGCGTAGCCCTCGTTGAGGGAGTCGGCTTCAGTGACCCACACACGCTGCAAGCTGTCGATGTAGATGCGGCTCGAAGGTTTCAGCTGTGTGGTTTGGCTGCTTTGTGGCAGATTCACTTCCAGTGCCGACGGAAACACGAAGGTGGAAGTCACCATAAAGAAGATAAGCAGCAGGAACACCACGTCGGTCATCGACGACATGCTGAACGCACTTTGAGTATCGTGTTGTCGTTTTAATGCCATTTTTTTAATTCTGCGTAGTAAAGTTTTGTTATTTAGCTGGCTCGTTGAGCAAGTCCATGAATTCCATGGTGTTTCTTTCGAGCTTGTTCATCACTTTCTTCACGCGGCTTGAGAGGAAGTTGTAGGCAAACATAGCGATGATACCCACAATCAAACCAGCCACGGTGGTCACCAATGCCTCGTAGATACCTTGTGAGAGCACGGTCACGTTGGCACTTGATCCTGCGCCAGCGAGAGCCATAAACGCCTGCACCATACCGGTAACGGTACCCAAGAAGCCAAGCATAGGAGCACCTGCTGCGGTGGTAGCGAGCCAAGAGAAGCCCTTTTCGAGTTTCGACACCTCGATGTTACCCACATTTTCCACAGCCACAAGCACGTCGTTCATTGGTCGGCCAATGCGAGAGATACCCTTTTCAATCATGCGGCTTGAAGGAGAGTTGGTCTGCTGGCAGAGCGCGCGCGCCTCTTCAATTTTGCCTTGGTGAATGAAGGTTTTGATTTTCTGCATGAAATCCTTGTCTTCACGACTTGCGCCAGTGATGGCGAAAGTGCGCTCGAAGAAGATATAAATACTCACGATGGCGAGCAGTGCCAGAGGAATCATAATCCAACCGCCTTTGAGCGTGAGGTCCCACAGGCTTTCGTTTGCCACTGTGGTGGCAGATGCTTTGGCTGCTGTGGTGGCTTGTGCCAAAATCATGTTAAGTGCTGTCATTTTCTGTAGTTATTGTTTTGTTTTTATTGTTTCAGAGCAGTTTGTTTTATTTCAGACATTCCTTGTATGCCTTGATGGTGTTTTCCAAGCCCATATACAGCGCGTCGCTGATCAGGCTGTGGCCAATCGACACTTCGAGCAGATGTGGCACATGCTCCTTAAAGTACTTCAGGTTTTGAAGATTCAGGTCGTGGCCGGCGTTCAGCCCCAGTCCCACCTTGTGTGCTGCTTCGGCGGCGCGGGTGAAAGGCGCAACTGCCTCTTCGGGGTTGTCGGGGTACATCTGGGCGTAAGGCTCGGTGTAGAGTTCCACACGGTCGGCACCTGTTTTCGCCGCCAGACGGATGTTCTCTTCATCGGTGCCCACGAAAATGCTGGTGCGGATTCCTGCCTCTTTCAGTCGGTCGACGATGCCGGTGAGAAATTCAAGATGGTCGGCCACCACCCAGCCTGCCGACGAGGTGAGCGCGTCGGGAGCGTCGGGCACGAGTGTCACTTGCGAAGGGCGAGCCAGGAGCACGAGTTTCATGAAGTCTTCACTTGGATAGCCCTCGATGTTAAACTCTGTGCGAATGAGTGGACGCAGCGCAAACACGTCGTCGTGCTTGATGTGGCGTTCGTCGGGGCGTGGGTGCACTGTGATGCCGTCGGCTCCGAAGCGTTCGCAGTCGATAGCCACGTGTTCCACGTTTGGCACATTACCGCCACGAGCATTGCGCAAAGTGGCCACTTTATTGATGTTTACACTTAAATTTACCATTTGTGTATGTCGAGTTTAGTTTTTTTTAGAGCGATATGGCTCCGTTTAGTGTGGTTTTGCGAAAAAAAATCGTAAATTTGCCACAACACAATAATTGTGCAAAAATAAAAAGAATTGGAGATATATAAAAGTAAAATATGCTTAAATGGACAATTCTTTGCTTTTTTGCAGCCAACCAGCATCTGCTGGTGGGTGTGAATAATGTAAGAAGTGGAGGCGATGTTCAATCCGTGGGTTGAATTCACATCGCTGTGTTTCAGAAAAGTAATATCTTGGGAAGATGAAAATATTTATTTTTGGCAACGAATTTCAGCACGAATCGCTTGAGCAGGTGAAACTGCTGTTGAGCCTTCTGCATGACACAGGCGCTGAACTGTGGGGCGATCCTTCGTATGTGCACTTTTTGAACCATGAAGTGGGCGAGATTCCCTATCTCAACATGTTTGGCAAGGGGGCAGCCGTGCGTGCCGATGTGGCAATCAGCATTGGCGGCGACGGCACTTTTTTGCGCACCGCACAGGCGGTGGCAGTGCAGGGCATACCCATTATGGGCATCAACGCCGGGCATTTGGGCTATCTCACCACCGTCGACATCAGCGAAACGGCACAAGCCGTGAAGTGCCTGCTGTCGGGCGACTACGACATTGAGGAACGCTCTATGCTCCAGCTCATGCTCCCTGCGGGCTACGAGCAAGTGAAACGCTTCGCCCTCAACGAGGTGGCTATTCTTCGCCAAGACACATCTTCCACCATCAAATTAGACGTGAGTCTCGACGATGTGGCGCTCACCACATTCAATGGCGATGGTATGCTGCTCTGCACCCCCACAGGCTCCACAGCCTACAATCTGAGTGTGGGCGGCCCTATCCTCCATCCTCAATCACGCTGCTTCGTGCTTTCGCCCATCTCTCCACACGCCCTCACGATGCGCCCGGTGGTGTTTGCCGACACCTCGATGCTCCGCGTCACGGTGCGCAGTAGGGCACGGCTGTTTCAGGTGAGCGTAGATGGCGAAACCATCGACTTGCCATCTGGCACCACGCTCCGCATAGCCAAAGCGCCATTCCCAACCCGTGTGATTATGCTGAAGGGGCACCGCTTCGCTCGTGTGCTGCGCACAAAACTGATGTGGGGCAAAGACAACAGAGGGGAGGAATAGCGGCGATGCAGTGTTACTTCATTGACAAGGAATTTGGCAAAGTGGTGGTCACGCTCAGGCGTGGAATGAAAAATGTGAGGTGCCGCTGGCGTGGCAATCGGCTTTACATGTCGGCTCCTTACGGTATGGAAAAGCAGTTGGAGGGCTTGGTTGATGCCGACCGTGATAAAATCCGCGCACTCAATCATCAGAAAATCACCTTCCACGACGGGCAGGTGATTCCGTGTTTCCACACCTCCCTCACCATCAGCACCGATGCCAAACTCACCACCAACTGTGTGGCTCACGGCATCGACCCAGCCGACGGTGTGTCGCTCTATATGCGTGTGCCTGCCGACTTGGATTTAGAGAGCGATGCAGCGACGCGTGCCCTTTCAAAGGTGATTTCTTTGCTGTTTGGGCGCATTGCCCACCGCTATCTGATACCATACGCCCAAAGCGAAGCCGCTCGCTTGGGGCTGAAACCTCGTGGCTTCGAGATAGGCAAAGGAACGGTGAAATTAGGGCATTGCACGCGAGGCGGAGTGATTCAATTATCACGTCACCTGATGCTCTTGCCCGAACCACTGGTGCAATATGTGGTGTGCCACGAACTCGCACACCTCACCCACATGGACCACTCGCCAGCGTTCCATGCCCTGCTCGACAGTTATCTCGACGGCCACAGTGCCGAACTCGACCGCCAAATCGCCCATTTCCCCTGGCCCATCCTCCGATAGCGCACCACCCATACATGGGGCTAATGGTGCACCAGTTTCACGCAACTTTTGGGGATGTAGAGGTTGTCGTGGCCTGAGGTGAGAATGTAGTAGCGGCTGTTGCTCTTGTAGGTGTCGGCGATGATGGTGCCGGCTGGCACGGTGTAGAGTTTGCCGCCCACACCAGTGGCGCTTTCCCCACTGAAGTCCTCACCGTAGATGGGCGTGGCTTTCTTCGCCACGATGCGCGGACTGCCACCGTTGCACCAAGTTTGGCACTCCAGATATTTGGTGCGCGCATATCCCACCACATTGTCCTTCTTCACTTTGGTCCAGCCGTCCACTTGACCAATCTTCTCGGCGTTGCCCAAGCCGTGGAGCATACCATACACTTGCCCCACCACTTTGGCGCTTGCCGAAGGGGTGGCACGAATATTCACAAAACCGTCGTCGGAAATGGCATACACGAGGGTGAACACGCGCTGCGCATTCACAAAGCCGCAGATGCAAAGCATCAGTGCTATCAATAATCCTTTCTTCATAGGTGTTAGTTTTAATTTGTTTTTCAAAGGGTAAAGATAGTGATAATTCGGGAAATAATGAATATGTAGAGGCGTGAGTGGGGGTAAATCGGGTAAAATTTTGGTTAAAATAGTAAAAATTCACAATTTCGTCTATAAAATGGGGTGGGTGGTAGTTTTTGTTTGTTTTCTTTGGAGGGGTGTTCGTAATTTTGCAACATGAAAAAATACAGAAGCATGAAGAAATTACTACTGACACTAACCGTGATGTGCTTGGCGTTTGGCGCTCAGGCGGCTTCCACCCTCAATGGACTGCTGGTAGATGCCAACGACTCGCTACCGCTGATAGCGGCCACGGTGAAGTTGCTCAAGGCCAACAAAGACAGCACCTATGTGATGGGCACTGTCACCGATGGCAATGGGCTCTTCAACCTTAAAGATGTGGCACCCGGACGCTATGTGCTGAAATGCTCCTATCTGGGCTATGACAACGCCACACGCCGCGTGACCGTGGAAAAGACCGGTCGCGACGTGAACTTTGGTGCCATTTCTATGAAAATGGAGGGTATTCTCCTGAAGGAAGCCGTGGTCAATGGCGTGAAAACGCCTATCACGGTGAAGGAAGACACCATAGAATACAACGCCGACACCTATAAAACCCAAGCCAACGCTGTGGTGGAAGACCTGCTGAAGCGTATGCCTGGCGTGGAGGTGAGCAGCGACGGCAAGATTACAGCCAACGGCAAGGAGGTGTCGAAAATCCTTATCGATGGTAAGGAGTTCTTCAGCGACGACCCGAAAATGGCTTCGAAAAACATTCCTGCCGACATGGTGAACAAGCTTCAGGTGATTGACCGCAAGAGCGACTTGGCGCGCTTGACAGGTGTTGACGATGGCGAAGACGAGACGGTAATCAACCTTACAGTGAAGAAGGGCATGAACAACGGCTGGTTTGGCACCGTGACAGGTGGCTACGGCACCGACGACCGATACAGCGGCAATCTGGTGGCAAACTACTTTGCCGATGGCAACCAGTTCACTTTCATTGCTGGTGGCAACAACACCAATAGCCAAAACTTCACCGACGGCGGAGCCTCGCGCTTCATGCGCTTTGGCAACAACAGCGGTATCACCACCAGCCAAAACCTCGGTTTCAACTTCAATGTGGGTTCTAAGGACAGCGAGAAATTCCGTGCTGGCGGTAATGTGAACTACAACCACAGCGACCGCGATGCGCGCACCACTACCGACCGCCGTTACATTTTCCCCGACTCCACCAGCTATTACAACTCGGCTTCATCATCTCGCACCAAGGGACACAACGTGCGTGGCGATTTCCGCATTCAGTGGAAGCCCGACTCATGCAACACTTTCGAGTTCCGCCCCAACTTCTCGTTCAACTTCAGTAACAGTGCGAAGGCGGATTCTTCGATGACTCGTGCAGGCGATGTGGCGATGACTCCTGTGAACCGCAGTTTGAGTAGTTACAACAACGACGGCAAGGGCTTCGACATCGGTGGTCAGGTGGTGTTCACCCACAAGTTTAAATACCACCCAGGGCGTAGTTACAGCGCACAACTCCGCTACAAATACAGTAGCACCAACGAGGACGGCACCACCTACACCCAAAACACCTATTACTTGAAGTCGGACCCCGATGAGACGATTGACCAAATCTACGAGAACCACCGTCGCATCAACACTATCGCTGGCCGACTGACTTGGACCGAGCCTCTGGGCGATGCCAAGAATGCGCGCTACCTCACTTTGGCTTACCGTGGCAACTATAAGTTCAGCCGCGCCACCAAACTGGTGTACGACATCAACGGCACAGCCTCCCAACCAGTGATGGGCTACAACCCCAACGACCTGATGGTGGATTTGCTCTCCGACCAGAATATGCGCAACTATTTCGAAACCCAATACGGCTCGTATGCGCTCATCGACGGACAGTTGCTCTCGCAGATTATCAACTACGATTTGGGCGAGGAATTGGAACGTGTGCTCAACGAAAGCCAAAGCGACCGCTTCCGCAACACCTACTACAACCAGTCGTTTGAACTGGGCTATCGCCAAGTGCGCAAGGCGTATAACCTGAATGTGGGTTTCTCGGTCAACTCGGCAATGTCGAAGAGCACCGACTTGATGAATTCGGCACGCAATATCGCAGCCCGCTGGTCGTGGTCGGTGGCTCCGTTCGCACGCTTCCGCTACAAGTTCAGCAAGACACGCAACCTCGCATTCGACTACCGTATGCGTGCCAGCGAACCATCGCTCACCCAACTCCAGCCTGTGGCTGATGTGTCGAACCCTCTGAACATCACCATCGGTAATCCTGATTTGAAAGCCACTTTCACACACCGTGTGAATTTGCGATTCAGCGATTTCAACCAGACGGCTCAGCGTAGCCTCATGGCGATGATTGGCGTGAACTTCGCGCAAAACAGCATCATCACCCAGACCACCTACGACGCTTCTACCGGTGGCCGCACCAACACCTACGCCAATGTGAATGGCGTGTGGAATGCGATGGCGATGAATATGATTAGCCTCCCATTCGGGGCTTCGAAGGTGTGGTTCTTCAGCAATCACCTGTTCTCTCGCTACTCTGTGACCAAGGGTTTCAACAATGGCGAATTGAACACCAGCGGCACATTCAGCGTGAATGTTTCACCAGGTTTGGCGTTCCGCAACTCGGTGCTTGACTTGGAAATCCGTCCACGCTACAGTTTCCAAACCACCCACAATTCCGTGAATGTGGGCAACAACCGCGACATCCACACCTACGGCGGTATGTTCAACGGCACCTACTCTACGCCTTTCGGACTCGTGCTGAGCACCGACTTGAACTTCAGCGCCACTTCGGGTATGGCAGCAGGCTACGACTCAAAACAGTGGATTTGGAACGCCTCACTGGGCTACCAGTTCCTTCGTGGCCGCACGGCAAGTGTGCAGCTCAGCGTGTTCGACATTTTGCAACAGAAAAAGAACATCGCGCGCACCGTTACCGCCAACTATATCGAAGACGTGTACACCAACTCGCTCAACCGCTACGCGATGCTCACGTTCACCTATCGCTTCACCACATTCTCAAAGGGCAACCAGCCCACCCGAAAGAACCGATGGGATGACCGTGGCGACGGCCCTGGCCCAGGCGGACCTCCTCCAGGCGGCCGCGGTGGTCGTCCAAGCGGTCCACCTCCAGGCGGAGGCGGTCCTGGTGGCCCACCAATGTTCTAATGCGTCAAAAGTAATAACACTAACATCTCCAATTCCTATCCAAAAAGGCGACCACCCACGGCCGCCTTTTTCCGTGCTTAAAAGGGAATTAGTGGAAAATTTTTGTGGATAGATTCTGCCTTGTTGCCGAATCGTGAATGGAATCAAAAAAACAAAAACATAAAAAACAGCCTTGGGGCAACGTGGAATGCTTCGCATTTGGCGGTGCGACTGTGCGCTTTGCGTCATTGGAAACGAGTTTCCATGCCGCCAACCACACAATCCCTCCGCCACCCTCTCACGAGGGCTATCCACTTTGCCCCAAGGATAAAAACCGCTCGCCGTTTCACGGCGAAAAACCCCTGATGATAAAATGAATTCTTGGTAAAAAACCGCATCAAATCTCCCAAAACGATTTTGCATGGTAGGGACGCGATACTTCGCGTCCGCGCCAAATGGTTGATATCCAATGTAATATTGCGATTATGGGCGGACGTGAAGTATCACGTCCCTACCGGGTTTGGTTTTTCGCCGTGAAACGGCGAGCGGTTTTTATCCTTTTGACGATGCCACCGACCTCTCTGGAGAGGGCGGCGTTGGTGATGTGGTGTGGCTGATTCAAGCTTAGCTTGAAATCAGACATACCGCAACACTAACGACAGGTGCGAAGCACTGGCATCGGCAAAAGGCTGTTTTTTATGTTTTTGTTTTTGTGCCCCCAGTATTTATCCACTGATCCGGAATGATCCATATAGAAAGCAAAAAAAAAGGGAGGGGCGTGGTGCCTCTCCCTTTTTGGGTGTATTGTGGTTGTCGATTAGTCGATGATGTCGAAACCAGTGTATTTTTGGAGCACTTCAGGCACCTTGATACCTTCAGGAGTCTGGTTGTTTTCGAGCAGAGCTGCCATGATGCGTGGGAGTGCCAATGCCGAGCCGTTGAGGGTGTGGCAGAGGTGAGTTTTCTTGTCGTCGCCACGATAGCGGCATTTCAGGCGGTTGGCTTGATAAGTCTCGAAGTTAGATACAGAGCTCACCTCAAGCCAGCGCTCTTGTGCGCCACTCCACACCTCAAAGTCGAAAGTGATGGCTGATGTGAAGCTCGTATCGCCACCGCAAAGGCGAAGAATGTGCCAAGGCAAACCGAGTTTGTCGAGCAATCCTTGCACATGGTCCTTCATTTCTTCGAGCGCAGCGTAAGAGTTTTCGGGTTTTTCGATACGCACGATTTCCACCTTGTCGAATTGGTGCAGGCGGTTCAAGCCACGCACGTCCTTACCGTAACTACCAGCTTCGCGACGGAAGCAAGCGCTGTAAGCGCAGTTCTTCTTTGGAAGGCTGTCGCCAGGAAGAATCACATTGCGGTAGATGTTGGTCACAGGCACTTCGGCGGTAGGAATCAAATAGAAGTCATCCACTTCGCAGTGGTACATCTGACCCTCCTTGTCGGGGAGTTGGCCAGTGCCCAGACCAGAAGCCTCGTTCACCACGTAAGGTGGCTGGATTTCGGTGTAGCCAGCCTTGTTGGCCTCGTCGAGGAAGAACTGGATAAGCGCGCGTTGCAGGCGTGCACCCTTGCCAATATACACAGGGAAGCCGGCACCGGTAATCTTCACGCCGAGGTCAAAGTCGATGATGTTGTATTTCTTAGCGAGTTCCCAGTGTGGAAGAGCGTCGGCACCGAGATTTGGCATATTGCCGCCCACTTTTTCCACCACATTGTCTTCCGCAGTCTTTCCTTCAGGAACTCCTTTGTAAGGCACGTTAGGCACCGAGAGAAGCACTTCACGGATTTCACCTTCGATAGCGGAGAGTTTGTTGTCGATTTCCTTGTTGTCGGTCTTCAAAGCACCCACTTTTTGCTTGGCGTCTTCGGCTTCTTCTTTCTTGCCTTGCTTCATGAGGGCACCAATCTGAGCAGCCATTTTGTTGAGCTCTGCGGCGTTGTCGTCGCGTTGCTTCTGCATCTGCTTGCGCTGTTTGTCGAGTTCTACCACGCGCATGATAGGTTCGCGACCATCGAATTGCTTAACAGCCAATCGTTTGATCACTTCCTCAGGATTTTCGTTGATAAGTTGTAGTGTAAGCATGTTATCTCTTAATTAAATATCGCACAAAATTACATAATTTTTTCAACAAATCGGATATTAACCCTTAGAAATTAGCTTTTTGATGGCAATTAGAGGCGTGAAACACAAAAACGGCTCAGTGGAACATTCCTGGGGATAGATTATGCAATGTTGCCGAATCGTGAATGGAATCAAAAACAAAAACATAAAAAACAGCCTTGGCGCAATGTGGAATGCTTCGCATTTGGCGGTGCGACTGTGCGCTTTGCGTCATTGGAAACGAGTTTCCATGCCGCCAAC
>OJAM01000210.1_pt1 | contig 28849 bp, 17 predicted proteins | sample 1589071 | NCBI WGS metagenome assembly OJAM01 (sample SAMN03283243) | human gut metagenome | biome: human-associated habitat; material: feces | host: Homo sapiens | place: Peru | collected 2012
GATCGCTGCTGAATTTATCGAGCGGATCGAGCTCGACGGCAACCATGTCAACATCATTTGGAAAGTCTGATGAGACTGCACAACTGCGTGCGCTTCATCAGACTTTTCTATAATCTCTATTCATTTTTTACCACACTGCAAACATCTCAATAAAGAAGCGTCATACGATCTGCGCTTCCTGCCATGAACGTCAAAAGGAGTAATAAATGAAAAATCAAATTATATCTGTCCGCCTCTCAGTGGACGAGCGCAAACGATTAGATGATTTGTCTCACACTGCAGGAATGACGCCCAGCGCTTACCTGCGCAGTTTGATCCGCGCAAATTCTTCATCCGGCGTCTGTTCACCGAATCACGCCGCCGCATTCTGCCATCTGCGCATTGCACTGGCAGAACAGGGTTTTACTGAAAACGAAATGATCAGAGAGGAGATGAACCGGCTGTGCCAGACGTTATCTTGATCCGCAATCAGTATCCAGACGCAGCAGCTTTGCACCGCGTTCTTAACTATGTGTGCCGCTCCGGAATGATAGGCGGATATGCCGTCGATCCAGTCTATGCGTTCCGTGAGTTTATGCTTGTTAAAAGCGCTTATCAGAATATCGATGGTCGGCAGCTGCTGCATTTTATTGTATCCTTTTCGACGACGGAGGCCTACCGTCTAAGTGCAGACGATATGCTTGCCTTAGGTTACGATATCTGCCATCTTTTCCCTGGGCACCAAGTCGTATATGCCCTGCACATGGACTCTGCGCACTGTCATCTGCATTTTGTCGTGAACTCGGTCTCCTTTGAAGACGGCAAAAAGCACTTCAGCGGATTCCATGATCTTTTCCCGGTCCGCGATTTTCTGCAAGAATGCTTTCCGCGTTCGAACGTGCACATTTACCAGTCTTTCCCTGACTCCGATGTTAACCGCTTCGGATGCTCCGACGATGACGAATTGCTGCGGATCGATTAAAACTGCGAAAGAGTTGTAAGACTTTTCCTTGCCGCAGGAACCTTTTCAACATTTTCTGCAGCACAAGGCCGAATATTCCTATTACACACTTTGAATTATGCCGGTTCGGCTGTATTGACAGTCCGCAGCAGGAATGCTACCATGAAATTAAAACTGGGCAAGAAAAGAGGAAAGCGAATGACATTGAATCAATTAAAAGTGGGGAATTCTGCCGTGATCACCACTGTTGGCGGAGATGGAGCCTTGCGCTGCCGCCTGCTGGATATGGGCTTGATCCCGCACACCCGCGTGACATTACAGAAGGTCGCGCCGATGGGCGATCCCATCGAGATCCGCGTGCGCGGCTACGAGCTGACGCTGCGCGTAGAGGAGGCTCAGAAGATCGAAGTGGAGGGTGAGCTGAAATGATCTTTGCACTCGTCGGAAATCAGAACTGCGGCAAAACGACTCTCTTCAACGCCCTCACCGGCTCCAACCAGCACGTCGGCAACTTTCCCGGTGTCACGGTAGATCAGAAGATGGGCGAGATCACAGATGAAAAAGGCTGCGCCGTGGTGGATCTGCCCGGCATCTACTCCCTGCGGCCCTATACGCAGGAGGAGATCGTCTCCCGCGATTTTATCCTCAATCAGAAGCCGGACGGCATGATCAACATTGTGGACGCCACCAACATCGAGCGCAATTTGTACCTGACGCTTCAGCTGCTCGAGCTGCGGATACCGATGGTGCTGGCGCTGAACATGATGGATGAGGTCCGTTCCAACGGCGGTTCCATCGACGTGCAGAAGATGAGCGCCGCGCTCGGCATCCCTGTCATACCGATCGCAGCCGCAAAGGGCGAGGGCGTGAGCGAGCTGGTGGATCAGGCGATCGCCGTGGCTCGGAGCAAAACTCTGCCCAAGGTGACGGACTTCTGCGCGGATGATTCCGCCGTCCACCGCTGCATCCACGCCGTCACGCACCTGATCGCCGACCACGCCGACCGCATCGGTGTGCCGGCACGCTTCTGTGCAACAAAGCTGATCGAAGGCGGCGATGACCTCGCCGACCGTCTGGCGCTCGATCGGAACGAGCGCGAGTTGCTTGAGCATTGCATCGTGCAGATGGAGAGCGAAGCGGGACTTGACCGCAACGCAGCGCTTGCCGATATGCGCTACACCTTCATTGAAAGCGTTGTGGCATCGTCGGTGGTAAAGTGCCACGAGAGCCGGGAGCACGCCCGCTCGATGAAGATCGACCGGTTTCTTACCGGCCGGTATACGGCGCTCCCTGCCTTTCTTGCCGTTATGCTGCTGATATTCTACCTCACCTTTCATGTGATCGGGCAGCGGCTGTCCGACTGGCTTGCGGTCGGCATTGACGCCCTTACCGCCGCGGTGGACCATGCCCTGACCGCTTACGGCATCAACCTTGTGGTACATAGCCTCATCATCGACGGCATTTTTAGGGGCGTAGGCAGCGTGCTGGTGTTCCTGCCTATCATCGTGACGCTCTTTTTCTTCCTCTCCATTCTGGAGGATACCGGCTACATGGCGCGCGTCGCATTTGTGATGGACAAGCCCCTGCGTAAGATCGGCCTGTCCGGCCGCAGCATCGTTCCCATGCTCATCGGCTTCGGCTGCTCCGTGCCGGCCATCATGGCGACGCGCACGGTATCGAGCGACCGCGACCGCAAGATGACCATCCTGCTCACGCCTTATATGAGCTGCTCGGCAAAGATCTCCATCTACGCGTTTTTTACCGCGGCGTTCTTCCCGACGCACCGCGCGCTCGTGATGATCTCTCTGTATCTGCTGGGCATTCTGATTGGGATCGTTGCCGCGCTTATCATGAACTGGAGCACATTCCGCGGGAAGCCGGTACCGTTTGTCATGGAGCTTCCCAATTACCGCTTGCCGAGCCTCAAGAGCGTTGCGCTTCTGCTGTGGGAAAAGGCCAAGGATTTTTTGCAGAGGGCCTTTACGGTGATTTTTCTGGCTACGATCATCATCTGGTTCCTGCAAAGCTTTGATATCAGGCTGAACGTGGTGGCCGACAGCGCCGACAGTCTTTTGGCCCTCATCGGCCGATGGATCGCGCCGGTGTTCGCGCCGCTGGGCTTTGCGGATTGGCGCTGCGCGACCTCCCTGATCTCCGGCTTCATCGCAAAGGAATCTGTAGTCAGCACACTGGAGGTCTTGCTGGGCGGAGCCGCGCTTTCCACAATGTTCACCAGCCGCTCCGCCGCGAGCTTTCTGGTCTTTACGCTGCTGTACACTCCCTGCATCGCAGCGGTGGCCACGATCCGGCGGGAATTCGGTTCAACCCTGAAAACAATCGGCATTGTGTTGATGCAGTGCTGTGTCGCATGGATCGCGGCATCTGTCGTCTATGCCTTGATGGGTATCTTAGGTATCTTATGATGGGCGTCTTGGATTGGAGTCTGCTGGCACTTGTAGCCACCGCAGCCATTGCAGCGTCCCTGCGTTTGCAAAAGAATCGCAGCAGATCCGGAAACGGCTGCTGCGGAGACTGTCCGCATTGCGCGATTTCGGCGAAAAAAGCACGGTGTAAAGCGCCGTCTCCCGTACCGGCGCCATCGTCATGCCAGCACTCCGCCCTGTCCCCTGCCGCGCCGTCTCGCCGATCCCCCGCAGATGCGGAAACAGTGTTTCCGGCAGGAGCATCCGGTTCGTCAGCACGCAGGTAATGCCGACCGTTGCGGCGTTCCGGAGCTGCCCCCCGGTGTTGAACTCATCATATCCGTCAAGATCGGAATCGCCAATGCCGCGGAGAATGTCCCGCTTGTGATCTACCCAATATTGCCGAAGCTCTCCGATCTCTTTGCAAGGCAGTTCAGATCTTCCATACCCAATACACGATCCGGCTCTTCTCCGACGCTTTTGGAGAGGCCGCAGCAATTACCAGAGAGAGCAATGAAAAAGCATGAACCCTTAGGAACTAAAGGTTCATGCTTTGTCAGGCTGTACCACTGTAGATTTTTGAACCCCCGGCTCAAAAATCTCATGTGCAAGTCGGAATTCTCCGTTCTTTTTTAACTTTTCTCAAACTTTTTTAATGGGTGCTTTCAAGAGCTGCTAATTGGCCGCGTGAAAAACCACATTATGCGAAAACGCTATTTTTCCTCTGGCATCTCGCTCATATCCGCGGCTGCCCCTTCCAAAAGGTCAGTCACGACCTGATTGAGCTGCGCGGCGTTCTTCGGGGAGATGACCGGCGTATTGGACTGTGACTCAATGTCTTTCCTCGTTCGCCCGGCAACCTGTCCACCGGCTTTGGCAACTTCCAGATTCTCTTGGAAGGTCGTGGGCTTTCGATCCTTTGAAAACTGTGTGGTGGTGGCTTCTGCCAGCATATTCAGCACCAGCTCCAGCGTGGTCATGTTATCACGAAGGTTTTCCTTTTTCAAGCCCTTCAGGTTTTTGTACTGGCGGGTAGACATCCCCGACCATGCACGGGATATTTCATCGGTGAGGATGGCGTACTCCACGCCCTTCTGAACGCCGCGGGCATCCCATTCATCCGTCAGTTCCTTACGGACCTGAATGGCTTGCAGCCGCTGGTTAATCCATTCGCGAGTATAGCCCTTTTTGAGATAGGTTTCCAGTGCCCGCTCGATGGTCAGCTCCGGGTCGATGGTTTCCTCAATGCGCTCCCGGCCAACCTGTGCTAACCAGGCTCGGAATGGTTCTGCTTTTGGAGAGGGAATGGATTGGACGATACGGAGGAGCTGCTCCGTGTCAGCCACATCGGTATTGTATCGCTTGCCATCCGCAGAACGCATTTTCAGTTGACTACAATTTGTAGTCAACTCACTGCCCTCTTTTTTCAGGCGCGTCTTGAGGACACTCCAATACTTCGCCGCATGACGCTGATCTGGCTGGTCGGTTAGAACAGCCACCACGTCAACGATGGAAAAATACCATTCTTCCTTTTCCTCATCCCACGCAGTACGAATGCGCTTGTTCTCGAATAGCTGGATCTTATCATTCTGTTCCATTCCATTCACCTCACTGCAACAATTCTTTCAGCAGCCCCTGACACCCCGCCAACACATCCCGCCAAGTCGACTCGAAGTCCTCGGTGTACCACGGGTCGGCAACATCGCGGGGGTGGTCGGTGTAGTCCATCAGGAGGTGCAGCTTGCCGGCAAAGTCGCCGCCGCAGATGCGGTACATATTCCGCAGGTTCGCGCTGTCCATGCCGATCAGCAGGTCGTACTTGTCGTAGTCCTGATTGGTAAGCTGCCGCGCCGCGTGGCCGTCGCAGGAGATCCCGTGCTCTGCCAGCTTGCGTTGCGCCGGAGGATAGACCGGATTGCCGATCTCCTCCCGGCTGGTGGCCCTTGACTCGATATGGAATTGTGACGACAGCCCCGCTTCTTTGACCAAGTCCTTCATCACGAACTCGGCCATGGGGCTGCGGCAGATATTGCCATGGCAGATAAACAGGATATTCTTCATACTGGTTCTTCTCCGAAAACTCATCATTTTCTACAGTATAGCAGGTATCTTCGTTTTCGCCAAGAGCAATTTCCGAATGTTCGGCTCTCTCAATCATCCGCAGCAGCTCCGTTTTGGATAAGCCGCTTTCGGCGGCCTTCCGAATATACCAGCGTCTCTCGTTCATGGTCAATCCGGCCTCCATGATGACCACATTCTGCGTCCAGTTCAGCCGCATTGCCTCCGCCAGCAATTCCGGCATGTTACCGTACATCCGGTAGAAGTACCGCATCCGGCGCACATTGCGGGGAGAGAAGCCGTCGGCTGCGGGATAGGCCGCTTGCAGGTATTCCGACGCCGCGACAGCTGTGCCTTTTTCGCTCCTGCCGCTGACCACTCGGCCAATCTCGCAGTACAGTTCCATCTGCGGGAGCTGCGCTGCAACAGCGGCATCCAGCGCGGCAAACATGGCGGTGTAATCTGTGGGCTTGCGAATGTTCATTGGCTTTCTCCTTTCCGGCGCGGCGCGCCTGATCAATGCTCAAAGCAGAGAAAAGCACGGTGACACCGCCGTGTTTTTCTCTGCTTTGACCTGCTTCAGATGACCCGCACGATCTGCTCCCACAGCAGAATGTGCTTTTCGTCAATGGCTCTGTTGTCGTGGTAGTGGCCGAACAGCCAGTAGTGGTATTTTGCTCTTTCCCGTACCCCTTGCAGGAAGTCCGTGAGCCGATCCGCCTCGTTGTGACGGCTCCCCATGAGGGCGATGCTGGTGGGAGCGCAGTGGGTGATGATGTAGTCCACCGCCCAGCCGACCGCATCAAGGTTTCGCCGTGCCTCGGCATATTCCTCATCGGAGGGAAGCTCCTGCGCCCACCAAGAAATGTGGTTAATGCGGTACCTCGCTCTTGGCTTGCGTTGGAGCATCATGAGCCTTCGCTCAAAATCCGGGGTATCCGGCTCCAAAATCCCATCCTCGATGTCGTGGCTTTTTGCGCCGCCCATGGTGAAGAAGCGGCAGCCATCCAGCTCGAAGATCTGGCCGCGTATCAGGTGCAGCACATGAGGGCGAATGCGGTGTACTTTGCCACCGTGCCACTCCGCCACGGGGTATCTTTCCAGCGCATCATAGTTTTCATGGTTGCCGCAGACGAAGGCAAGCGTGAAGGGCAGGCGTTCCAGCCAGTCCAGCGTTTCATCGTCGCGGCTGTCACCGAACCAAACGCCCCCGAAGTCTCCGGTGATGATGACTGTGTCATCCTTCGTCATGTCAGCTTGTTCCGGGAAGTGTTTTTGCTCGAACCTTGCAAAATTTCCGTGGCAATCGCCGGTCACAAATACCATTTTTCCATCTCCTTTAGTTTAATATGCTCTGGCGGGTCTCGATGCCGCTCTTGAGCGTCACGCTGATCTCGCTCTTGGACAGCACCTTCACCTGCGCCACCAGCTGCCGGATGGCACTCTCGTCCCATTCCGCGATGTGGGGCACGGCGTTTTTCAGCATCCCCGCGGCATCCCTGATGCGCCGATCCGCTTCAGCGTGTTCCTTATTCTCGGCAAGGATGGAGGCCCGCAGCTCCTTTAGCGCGGTCTGCTCGTCCAGTATCTCCTTGAACTGATCCCCATAGGCGATGGGATCATCCGCCGCCTTTTCCAGCAGCCTTTGGAACTGTGCCTCCAGCTCCGCCAGCCTGCGGTCGATGTCGCCAAGGCTCATACCGCTGTTGGGGAACGGGATGACCTCCGCCTCCAACGCCTCCGTGATTTGGCGGATGCGGCCATCCAAGTCCGGCAGGACGGTGTTGAGTGCGGCTATGATCGCCTGCTGGAGCGGTGCCTCGTCCAGCGTGGGCGAGCTGTGGCAGTATTTCTTGCCGTAGTCCAGGCGGCTCACACAGCGCCATACGACGCGCTTTCCATCGGGGCGTGTCCATGTGCAGCGGCGGTACAGCGTTCCGCACTCGCCGCACACCAGACGGTCCGAGAGGGCGTAGCGGCTGGTGTAGGCGGCAAGACCTGTGGAGGCTCTCTTGGAGGGGCTTTTTGCCGCCTTGCGCCGCGCCATCTCCGCCTGCACCGCATCGTACTTCTCGCGGCTGACGATGCCCTCGTGGTGGTTCTCTATGAGGTACATGGGGAGCTGCCCCGTGTTTTTGATGACCTTGCGGTTGATGACATCCTGCTGAAAGGTTTTCTGCATCAGCACATCGCCGCAGTATTTCTCATTCCGCAGGATGCTCTTGATATGAGGCAGCGTCCATTGCGGTGACTTCTCGGAATATATCACGCCCTGCTCATGCAGCTCGTCCCGCAGCATCCGTGTGCTGGCGCCGGCGAGGTATCGCTCGTAGATCCAGCGGACGACCTCTGCCTCCTCCGGGATGATCTCCGGCTTATCGTCCGCGCCCCTGCGGTAGCCATAGAGGTATTTGTACTGGATGGTCGCCTTTCCGCTCTCCATAGCGCGGCGTTTACCCCATGTGACATTGGCGGAGATGGATTCGCTCTCGGACTGCGCGAAGGCGCCGGAGAGCGTGATGCGCAGCTCGCTGTCCTCCTCCAGCGAATTGATGTTCTCCTTTTCAAAGATGACGGCGATGCCCAGCTCCTTGAGCGCCCGTGTGTAGTAGAGACAGTCCACCGTGTTGCGGGCGAAGCGGGAGACCGACTTGGTGAGGACAACGTCTATCTTCCTCTGGCGGCAGTGGCGGATCATGCGCATGAAGTCCTCGCGCTTTTTCACCGAGGTGCCGGTGATGCCCTTGTCGGCGAAGATGCCCGCCATCGTCCACGCGGAATTAGACATGATCTTGTCGGTGTAGTATTCCTTTTGCACCTCGTAGCTGTTTGCCTGATCCTCCTCCTTGGTGGAGACCCGGCAGTAGGCGGCGACTCGTAGCTGTCTTTGCAGCTCCGCCTGCCGGACCGACTCCGGCTTTGCTGGGATCTTAATGACTCTTGGGGCGGTTTCGTTCACAGCTGATCTCTCCTCTCTATGGTCTGTCCGTTCTTCAGCGTCACGGTCACGCATTTATTCGTCACGCGCACCTTTGACACCGCGCTTTGCAGCAGCTCCGCATCCGGCTCCGTCATGGGCTTTCGGCCGGTGAGCAGCCGCCGCAGCCGCACGGTTTCGTATTCCGTGTTCCCGATGGCATCGTACTGCTCTGCCGTCAGTTGAAGGAGCAACTCTCTGGCGTTGTCCTCATCAATGGGCTGCCGCTCCAGCGCGGAGGTCAGCTCCTCCCGTGTTTTTCCGCAGGTAGTGGCCGCTTGGGAGGCCGATGGCCGGACACGGTCGGGGCAGCGTATGAGCTCGTTGAGCAGGTCGGTGACGAGCTTCTCCACCCGCTCGGAGGGCGGCGCGCCGCAGAGCCGCCGCAGGGCCTTCTGTGCTGGCGTTTTCTGCGGCGGGCGGGCTCTTGCCGTCCTCTTTTCCGCTGCCGCGCGGAGCTGCACCGGCTCGATGAGTGCTGGATATCCTTTCTCTCCGACATAGCGGCCGTCCTCTAAAATACGGGAGACCATGTTTTTGTTCCATGACCGCCCCTCATAGTAGGGGATCTCCTGCCGGCAGAGTGCCTTGGTCAGCTCACCCAGCGTAGCTCCCGTGCTGTAGCCTTGGAAGATAAACCGCACCAGCTCTGCCTCCTCCGGCTGGATCGTGATCTCGCCCAGCGTCATACGGTAGCCGAAGGGCTGCTTTCGGTTTCCCATTATCGCACCGTCCTCTCAATGGATTCCCGCAGCTCCAGCCCGTTATGCAGGCGGAAGCGGAGGGTGTCATTGCTCTCCACGATGATTTCTGCAACGAGTGCGCCGCACAGCTCTGTGTCGAGGCGGTCGAGGAAGTCCGGCCCATCCTCCAGCAGGGCTATCAGCTCCCGCGTCCGCTGGGCGGTGGCATCCCCCTCGGCATCCATAAGCTTCTCTTTGTCCAGCTTGGCCTGCCGGAGTTGGCGGGTCAGCTCGTTGCTTTTGGATATAAAAATGTCAGGATCAACGAGGCCGTTTTGCTTGAGGAAGGCCAGCGTTTGATTCTGACTGGAGAGTTCAGATATTTTTTTGTTGAGGGAAACGATGTCCTCGCTCCAGAGCAGTCTGCGATCACGGATCGTCTGGAGGGTTTCGAGCATCTGCTCCAGAATGGGGAGACTCTGATGCTTGAGTTTATAGTAGAGGCGGCGGAAGGCTTCATCCGTCTGCGCTTCCGGCACGGGCTTGATGGCGCAGTCGCCTTTTTCATCGTGTCGGCAGCAGCACCAGTACCATCTGCCATTGACTTGCTTTGCCCGGATGCGGGAGCCGCAGGAGCAGCGCATCCGGACGCAGAGCCTTCCATGGGTGACAGCCTGCCCGACGCTGCGTCTTTGCCGCAGTTCTTTTGCGCGGTCGAATAGCTCCTGTGGAATAATGGCTTCGTTGCTATCCGCCACATAGTACATTTCGCGCTCCCCGTGGTTGATCTTCTGCTGCTTGGGGAGGGTGGCGGTCGTGTATCTCTTTTGCAGCAGGGCGTTGCCTGCATAACGCTCATTTTGTAGGATGTAATCCACAGCCTTGTATTTCCATATCCGTCCCGATGTATCCTCGGCGTTCAGGATTTCCGCGATCTCCCGCGGATTCCTGCCGGAGAGGTATTCGAGGAAGATACGCCGCACGATCTCGGCCTCCTCCTCGTGGACGGCAAGGCTTTTCCCGTCCAGCCGGAAGCCCCAGGGGGCGCGGCAGGTGTTGAACTCGCCGCTTTCCATCCTGCGCTGATAGCTCCAGCGCATATTGCCGGAGATGGATTCGCTCTCCTTTTGGGCGAAGGCGGCATAGATGGCGGTGATGAGCTCGCTGCTCACATTGGCGGTGTCGATGCCCTCGCGCTCGAAGCGGACATTGACGCTCAGTTCCTTCAGCTCCCGCACCGCCTCCAGACAGTCCTTGGTGTTCCGGGCGAAGCGGGAGATGGATTTGACGAGGATCTGGTCGATGAGTCCTCTGCGGCAGTCCGCCATCATGCGCTGGAAGTCCTCCCGCTTTGCGGCGGAGGTGCCGGTGATGCCCTCGTCGGCGTAGATATCCACCATACGCCATTCAGCCTTGCCGGAGATCAGCTCGGCGTAGTAGCGGTTTTGCGCCGCGAAGGAGTTGAGCTGGTCATCGGAGTCCGAGCTGACACGGGTATAGGCCGCTACCCGCAGCTGCGCATTCTGCGACTTCTCCGCCGCCTCGATCTTGATGACGCGGGGCTGCGCTGCCAGTGCCGTTGTGCCGTCTGTCAGATGCTTTTCCGCCATGCCTGCTCACCTCCTGTTTTTGCAACACAAACACTACCACAACCTTGTTCAGAAAGCTACTGAAAGATGAAGAAAATCAGAGAGAAATCATGATGTCCGCGCCGCTGTCCGCGGCGATCCGTGCCGCCACCCTCCGCAGCTCCTTTTCGCTGAAGCTGCCGCTTTCCCGAAGCTGGCGCAGCAGAAGGATGATGCCGTAATAATTGACGTTCTGATCCATATCGGGTACCTCTTTTCTGAATTTTGCCTTGCGGCACAAATATGAGGATCGTCCGGGGGATAAGGAGAAAAATCGATTGCAGGCCGTCCAAATAAAAGAAAGAAGTAGACGATCCCCATACTTCTGCCGCAAAGCAGAAAAGGCCGCTCCGTAACGGGGCGGAACTGCTCCCTGCGGAGCGGCCTTCTTGCTCTTGCGTTTCTGCCTGTATTCGACACTACTTCCCCAGGCAAGGGCGGCGGCTGGAACCGCGCTGGCGCGCGTCACGGGAGTTTCACCCCTCCGAGGTTCTCTCGAAGCTGCGTACAGGAGTATCATTGTAAGCTGACGGGGTCATGGCGAAGCAGCCTGCCAAAGCTGCATTTGACCTGGGTGGGTATCGCTCTGCACCTTCCATTGGCCGTCCTAATATGCGGAGAATGCTCCGCACAGGTGGTCCTCGCGCACCCGGTCTGACGCTCACGCCGTCAGCAAAGGTATTCCAGTCACCGGATATGACCGCCTGGGCGGTGTTTTTCAAGGTTCAGAGGGATCATGAAAAAGATCCCCTCATGTGGTAGGCAGTGAGAACGCGATTTTTAGAACCATTTTTCAAAATTTCCTGAAAAAATTTTTGAGTTGTTGAAGTTGCTTACCGACAGCTCTCTGGGAGAGGCCCATTTCCGCTGCAATTTCCTGCTGGGTCTTGTCCTCAATGCAATACTTGGTCAAGAGCTCTTTCTCCGAAATCGAAAGCCTTTTCAGCACCCTCACCAGTCGCTGGTCACCGATTCCCTCTATCCAGCCGTACCTTGACGCTGTTGTGTAATCGTCCCAGCGGCTGACCGATTCCAGAAACTTTTTCATCAATGCGGACTTGTCCTCCTGCTTGGCGGAAGGCTCGTCAAAGATGCCGATGCCCAAGTCCTGCGTATGAAGGCGATAGATCCTCTCCTGTTTGAAAACCTCCCAATCGAAGTCATGCATCTTCTGGATGGCGGTATCGGACATCCCTGCCGCTCGATACTCACGCCGGAGTCTTGCCCACAGGGTTTCAAACTTCTTCTTTTCTGCCGCGTAATTAAAGCCCATATATGGTACCTCCGTATTCTGAAATTTGGTTGGCTGCAAATCTCAGAAACGGGTGGAGGGCTACGGCAGCGGGGGCGCGCACAGGGCGCAAAAAAGCCCACAGCGACACCGCTGTGGGCATAAGGATATTCGAGAGTAATAATGGCGGACGGAGGCGGGGTATCCTCAAAAGGACGCAAAAAGTCAGGGCATCCGATGCCCGGCCATAGGTGAATGAAGGAAGGCTGCCATTCGGCAGCGACGACAGTACCGCGGATGTGAGGATACCCCATAAAAACCGCCTGTCCTGGCATTGAGCCAATGTTTTTTCATTGCCGTGCAAGTGAGGCACCTGCGGATAAGCCGGGAGATCACGGCAGAAAAAAGGAGAGATTGCGATACAGCAATCTCTCCCGCTTTCGACATGATGGTTGTTCCGTTAGCTTGGACAGGGGGGTGTGTCAGCCCTTATGACCGCCGCACCGCCTGCAGTCGAACGCCTGCCGGATCTTTTTCAGGGGGGTATCGTATTCCGTTTTGGTTTTTTTAAGGCATCTCCGGTTCTGGAGCAAGGCGCACGGTGAAGTCCTGCGCTATAGCACCCTCCGGCAGCAGCTTCGCCATGAGGACGAGCCGCTGGTTGCCGGTATTGTACTCATCGTACTTCCGGCAGCAGGTGGAAAGGGTCAGCACGGTGTCCTCCTCGCCGAAGGTTACACCGTCAAATTCCAGCCAGTTCTTCTTTGCCACCTGCTCAAAGAAGTTTGTCAGCTCCTCACCTGTGGGGTCGGGAGCGATGTAATCAAAGTCAATATCCGTGATGAAGCAGGCCGTGATCTGGAAGACCATGTCCTCGCCTTTCACCGAGAGGTAGATGTACGGGTTCTCCTTCACATAGTCTGCATCCATATACCGATGGAGCTTCGTGAGCTTGGGCCCGTCCGGGTCACAGTTGCTGGCAGAGTGTCCGAAGATGACGGTATTCCTGTCCAGCTTGCTTCGGCTGCTCAAATGGTTGTCACAGTGGGCGTAGTAGCAGCCCCATTCGCTGTAGTTCCCGCTCTCGTCCTTTTGCAGGTAGTAAGCGTTGTCCTTCGCCTGCACCACGGGGTCGTCCACCTCGGCGCCGGGCATATACAGCCACGCCACGGCATCGGCGTATTTCTTTCTTGCGTCCTTCAGCTCCTTTTGCCGGTCCACGGTGGGGATGATCTCGCCGGTGGGCTGTGGCTCGGTCACTTCGGGTACGCTGGGATATTCCTCTTTCTGATGACAAGCGGTGGCACTGATCGCCGTCCCCATCAGCATAATGGCGACAAAGGTTCAAAACGGAAATCGAGTGATCTTTTTCATAGTGTTTTCTCCTTCTGCGTGGGAAGGCGGCATGGCTCATGGGTTGTGAATGGCGTACAGAGTTTCCTGTGACGAAAAGGAAACAGCGCGGAGGCCGGTGTTGTTGACCGTCCGCCGCGCTGTCCTTTGCCTGTTGTGGAATTATGCCTGCGTATGTCTGCTCTGGCAGCTGCTTGATTTACTCAGCTATGCCCCTCCAGAGAAACGTTACGCTCTGACTGCGGGTGCAGTCACTTTCCTTGCGGTGATGATGTTTTTTGTCGCTGGGTTAGCCCAGCTTTGCCCACGTCAGGGGGCCGACGATGCCGTCCGCACCCAGACCGTTGGCCTTCTGGAATGCCAGCACCGCTGCGTAAGTCTTGCTTCCAAAGATGCCGTCCACGCTGCCGCAGGTATACCCCTTGGCGTTGAGCAGCTCCTGGAGCTTACGCACGGCATCACCGCGGGAGCCGGTGCGGAGCATGGGCTGGGTCGTGACGGGCGTCACGTTCACAGGCGTGGCGTCATAGAGCTTCGCCCAAGTGAGCTTGCCCACGATGCCGTCCACGCCAAGGCTATTAGCCTTCTGGAAGGCAGTCACCGCCGCATAGGTCTTGGCTCCGAAGATGCCGTCCACATTGCCGGAATCGAAGCCCTTGGCATTCAGCTTTTCCTGCAGCGTCTTGACAGCGTCGCCGGTGCAGCCCCAATACACCATGGGCATATCGGGTGCTTCAGGAGCGTAGTAGCTGCCGCCGCCGGAGGAGGTGGACTTGTGATACAGCTCAATGGAGCCGGTCAGCGTCGTGTAGTTGGCGTCGGCGGGAGTAAAGAGCCACTTGTAGGTAGTATTGGCCTCCACAGTGGTGGTACCGGGCAGGACATTGCCTGCGTTATCCACCCACACCAGCGTACCGGCGTTGGGGTTCAGCGTGCTGCCGGCAGTGGTCAGGCCAGCGTCTGCCAGCGTCTTGCCGCTGGTGGTGATAGCCGTGTACTTGGGTGCGCCGGTGGGGGTCGCTCTGGTGATGGTGATCTCCACCTCTGCGCTGGTGATGCTGTTGTAGCTTGCATCGCCAGCCTTAGTAGCGCTGACCCTGACCTTACCGACCTTGACGGGAGTCAGCTTGCCGCTGGCGTCAATGGTCGCCTCGCCGGTGCCGTTGGTCACAGCGTAGGTCACGGCACCGGTGCCGGAGCCGCCGCTGGTGCCCAGCTGCAGGGTCTGACCATAGACCACGGTGGTTCCGCCGGTGAGGGTCAGAGCCGCCTGGTCGTCCTTTGCCGTGAGGGTGATCTTCACATTGACGGTGGAATTCTCATAGTTGTCGGAGCCAATGATCACGGGCAGGGTGACGGTATCGCCGGCCGCGCCGCCGGAGAGGGTGTAGGTCACCTTGCCGGTGGCATCCACATCCCAGCTCGTGACCGTCACAGAGCCGGTCTTGCTCTCGGCGCCCTTGGTGTAGGTCAGCGCGCCTGCGTCAGCGGGCATCACCGCGCCGATTGCCTTCTCGCCGGTGGTCACGGTGTGCTTCTGGCTGACGGTGATGTTTGTCAGCGTGGGGGCGTCTGCCTTACTCACAGCCACAGAAACATCGATGTTCTCAACCGTCTTATAGTTGATGGCGTCGGTGGGAGTGAACTTCGCCGGGAAGTTCTTGGTAGCAGGGGTACCAACAGCCGTGCCGGTGTTCATCCAACTCCAGCCAGTGGTAGCAGCAATGTTTACATCCGCCAGAGTCTGGCCGTACTTGGCAGTCAGACCGGTGGGAACGGTGTAGGTCGGTGTGGCCTGCGTGATCTTCGCACCGGTGATGGTCAGCACCTCGGAGGTTGCCAGCGCATAGTTGCCGGTAGTGATGGCATCCGGGGTAAAGGTGATCTTATTTGCCTCGTTGACATTGGCACTGTTGTATTTCAGCGTACCGGTGACAGCGAGGGTGTCGGTACCAACCAGAGACCCGGACTTTACAGAAACGGTAAGGCCAGTGGGCGCATTGGTATTGGTGTCGTAGACCTTGGTGATCGGGCCGGAATGGGTCAGATCAGCCGCAGTCAGTGTCTTGGGGGCGACGGTGATGGTCGCATTGGCGGAGCCGTAGTGAGTGCTGGAGGTGTAGGTGACCGTCAAGGTTGCGCCGGTGGTATCCGCCTTTTTCACCTTGATGGTAGGCATCGCGGTATCCGCGCCGGAGACAATCTCCAGAATGGCAGAATTGGAACTGATCCAGCTCCAAGTACCGCCATCGGGAGCGGTCTTGGTGGCAGTCAGGGTGAAGTTCGCATCGCCATAGGTCTTGCTGCTGGGTGCGGCGGTGATCGCTACGCCTGCATCGTCCTTGTTTACCACTTTTACCGTGATGGTAAATTCCGCCGGCGAAGTGAAGTTGTGCGTACTATAGGCGTTCACCTTGATTTCGAAGGTGGCTCCGGCGGCTACAGAGGAGGCAGCCTTCAGCTTATTACCGGCAAGCGTGATACCGGTAGGTGCGCTGCCCAGCGTGTAGGTCAGCGTTGCGCCGGTGTCGGTGTTGGTAGAGGTAGCCCAGTTGGAAATATCGACTTCCACTCCATTATTCACAAGCTGGCGCGGGGTCATTGCCGTAATGACAGGCGTGGCCTGATTGATGGTAAAGAAGACCGCAGAGGCATTCATCTTCAGATTAAAGTTATTACCAGCCTTCAGTGTGCCGATCCCGATGATATAAGCACCGACATTCGTGCCGGTGTACGACAGCGCGCCGGACTTGGCTGCGTTGAAAGCAGTTTCCAGCGCAGAGCCAGCAGTCAAATCGGTGGAATAGGTCAGCTCGGGATCAGCCGCACCGTAGGTCTTGGACTTTGCATCGGGCGTGATGGTCACATCCTTGGCAACCAGAGACCAATCCTTCTGCGCGGTACCCTTGTAGTTGCCAGCACCAGAGATCTCCAAAGTGGTATTCCCTACATTGGTAACCGGGTTATAACCGCTGGTTTCGATGTAGTCAGTGCCTTTGTTTAGCACAGTGGCGCCATCCTTGACAGAATAAACAGGGCCATGGGCGGTGCCATCGTAAGTGGCTTGTGTGCCAATGGTGATCATGTCGTTGGTCAAGGCCTTCTGGCTGATGGTGAACTTCTTGGTCACCTCGGATACTGCGGCGGAGTTGGTTCCTTCAGCGGCGGAAACGCCGATCCAGTAGGTGCCTGCATTCGTGGGTGCGCCACTGGTCAGTTCACTACCCTTGACGCCGCTGCTGTCAGCGTACCACTTCACGGTCACAGCACCGTCGCCACCGTAGGTGTAGTTCAGATCCTTGCCGGAACCAACTTCCACAGCAGAACCGTCATAAATGATGGTGCCGGGGTCGGCAATGGTAATTGTGGCAGGGGCCTTGAAAGTAGTGAACATGGAATCACCACGCGCTGTGCTGGGTTTCACTGTGGCGGTTGCAGCTACACGGCACCACAGCTTGTATTGGGTGTCGGGGTTCAGACCTTCAAAATGGTTCACGGATGCCCAGCCGGTGTCTGGTGCAGTTGCCACGCTCGACAGTGTGCAAACATACTCCTGACCCGCTGTCCCGGTGAAGCTGACAGAATTATAGGTCGGTGTAACCCCGGTAGGCAGCACAGCCGCCGAACCGACATAGTCCTTCTTCTCTACGGCGGCAGTGGGGGCGGAGGTCACGTGGCCGGAGTAATTTGCAGCAGAGACTTCAACCTTGATCTGTTTACCCACATCTGCGGCCACGCTGGGGGTATAAGTGTTGGTGTTCGCGCCGGAAATGGGGTCGGTTTCGCCATCGCGGTACCACTTGTAGGTCAGGGCACCGGGGCTGGCGGGTAGGCCACTGACATTTGCCGTCAAGGGCTTATCAATCTGGGGCGTGCCGCTGATGGAGACACTTGTGCTGGTGGGCAGCGGGTCCTTAGCGTTGGTCTTGGGGAAGGTCGCCTTGAACTCCAGCTTGCTGCCGCTGTCCTTAACATTCACATCCGTGACGCTGGTCGAACCGGCAACGGTGGGGTTCACATCGCTGGCGAACTGATAGCCGGTCTTGGCGGTCAGCTCCACCTTGGCGGTGTAAGTGGTGTTGGCCGCAAACTTTCCGCCAGCGGCAACGGCCGGGCTCCAAGTGATGCTGCCGGTGAAGTTCGCACCGCTGATGGTAGTCTCCGGCGTGTCGCCCTTCGCGGGCTTGGTGATGGCAACGGGCAGGTCGCCGGTGAGTTCGGAGACAAAGTTGATTTCATTTTCAATTACTTTCAACTTCAATTCATTACCCACAGCGTCACTAACCGCATAGTTAGATAGGGTAACTTTCTGGCTTCCAGTTGTGCCTGCCGCAATGGTAGCACTGATCTTCAATAGATCAATATCGGTTTTGTCTGTGCTATCCATATACACCAAGGTGTAGACTTTTGTATCCGGCTTGTATGCGTTCGAAAACACACTTTCGGTAACTTCAGCGACCTGCCATTTGCTTGGATCTGTTGTGAATGTTATGGCAGAGGGGGCTACAAGTGTAAATCCAGCCGACCCAATCTTTTCGGAAGAATCAAGAAGTTTCACATTAACCGTATATACTACTTCCGTGTCTGTCTTAGGACTCACCATTGTTGTTTGGCTCGGTGTGATACTTAGCTCAGCTTGGTCTGTTGCAGCAAAGGCGGGTACAGAAAACAAACTGCAAAGCAAGGAGAGCGTCAGTATCACCGCTATAATTCTTTTCATAAGGGCCTCCTTATAGTTTAATTTAATACAGCAAGTTACCTTCTATGTGGGAAAGCAACCTCTTTACATCTGCGGTATTGGGTTTCCCTCCGCTTTTGTTAATATCACCTCGTTCGTCCTTATCCAATCCGGCACCGCCGCTTTGGATGCAACTCAACAGGAACTTAACATCCGCAATGTTGACACTTCCGTTTTTGTTTACATCTCCCAACAAATAAACGGATATGTCTTGGGTCACAGGAGTAGAGTCAACTGTGAGAACAACCTCCTCAGTGATATGATTGGCCTTCTCCACCTTCAGGGTATAAGTCCCAGCTGGGACGGCGGGGAAGGAATAGTTCTGGCTGTAGGGCACAGAACCAGAGGCTCCGGTGAGGGTTTTAGTAGCTACCTCGCTCGTGCCTTGCAGCAGCGTCACGGTAATACTCTCGCTTGCACTGCCATAGCTCCTGATCGTCCCGCTGACAGTCAGCCCGGATACGCTGGTTGGACTGTAGGGCATCTTCTCCAGCTTCAAGTCCGATGAAGCGTAGTCACCCAGCGTGTCAGCATCATATTCATACACGATGCTTCGGCTGCCAGCGGTGGCAGTGTATTTTTCGCTGGGCACATTCTCTGCAGCTCCGCAGAGGAACAGCTTGTCCGGCACACCCACTGTGTCGGCATCGCAGTTGGTCACATCCGCCAAGTAGTTCCTACCGCCAATGGTCACGATATTCCACATATGAGGGCCTGCACTGGTGCCGACAGTCATTGTGCCGGTCACCAACGAGCAAAACAGGTCAGACTCACTGAACGAGGACAGGTCACACAGGTGCTTGAATGCTTTTGCGTAGCCCTCGCAGACCACATTGGTGGAGTGATCGTTATCGAACACATAGATAATCTGCCATGGGTCGCCGTAGGGAGTCGCATTATTATTGGCAGCCTCATTGTTGTAGGATACTGCGTCCTTGATGTAGTCCAGATATGCCTTGAGCTTTTCGTGGTCGCTCTTGGCGTTGTTAGCAGCAACCACCTGCGTGGCGTTTTCAGCTGCACGCTTCGCTGCAGAGGTTCTTGCGGTATCCGCAGTGAAAGGATCGTATGTTGCTCCGCCTTCATTGATCTTGGCGTAAGCCTGAGAGATGTACATGGATAGCTTCAGGTTTTTTACAGTGAGGATCTCGCCGGAAAGGGAAACACCATAGCTCATGCCAATGCCCTCGGTCTTATCAAACCAGTACAGTTCATACGGCATCTCCGAGAGCATTCTCTGCATCAGTGCATCCAGATTAAACGCTGCCTTAATTGCAGTTGACGCCTCCGCTGTCAGTGCGTCTGCACTGATGACTTCTCCGGTAATGCCCCACGCAGACTTCGGTTTTGTCCAAGTGCCTGGAATTTCAAAAATTGTGGAGTCGCGTGTGCCATCGGCCACCTGCTTGACCATTGGCTTCACTTCGTTGTATACAGACGAAAGCTCTCCCGGCAGCGCCGGTCTGGGAGCGAGGAACGGTGAGGAATTATCTTCGTACAGCCCGCTGACGGAGAAAAAATAGCCCTCCAGTAGCTCCTCTTCGGTATAGCCGTCATCCTCCGGTACGGTGTGATTGGGAACGAACACCTCGCACTCGCCGACCACAGGTTGGGGTTCTTCCTGTGAGCCCTCTGCCCGAACGGTCGATGGCAGTATGGTAAGAAGCAGTGCAAGGCTTATCAGCAAACTAAGTAATTTCGTCTGTTTTTTCATGAAAATCTCCTCTCAAATCAAATTCTTCCCAAGGGAAACTCCTTCTCAAAACATTCCCCCAAGCGGCGGAACGCTTTGAGAAAGGAGGGGGACGGGAAACCCGTCCCCCTCATATTATGGTAGGTTATTCAGCCATGGCCCTCCAGAGGAAGGTCACGATCTGACCGCGGGTGCAATCGTTGTCGGAGCCGAACAGTCCGCCGCCGATGCCGGTGGTGATGCCTTTCTTCGCTGCCCACGCCACTGCGTCTGCATAATAGGCGTTGGTTGCCACATCGCTGAACTCGGCACTGCCGCTGACTGCGGGGCTACCGGAGGCACGATAGAGGAAGGTCACCGCCTGCGCACGGGTGCAGGTAGCGTTGGGACTGAACTTGCTCTCGCCTGTGCCGCTGGTGATGCCGTTTTCGACCGCCCAGGCAACAGCCTTGGCATAGAAGGCGTCAGCGGGAACATCCGTGAAGCTGCTCATGCTCTTGGGGGCGGGAGAGCCGGCCGCACGCCACAGGAAGGTGACGATCTGTGCGCGGGTGCAGGGATCATTGGGAGCGAACATATTACTGCTCACGCCGTTGGTGATGCCCTTCTCCACTGCCCAATCAATCGCTTCCTCATAGTAGCTGCCTTCCGCTACATCGACGAATACGCCGGTCTGGGGGTTGCCGTTGGACTTCATGAAGATGGCTTCGATGGTGTGATCCTTCGTGACATTCTTGAAGGTGTAGGACTTCACAGCACCCACGCTCTTGCCGTCCACCAGCACCTTGGCTACGGCGTAGCCCTTATCCGGGGTGATGGTGAAGGTCTGGTCTCTGCCGTCACGGACGGAGGTCCAGCCAGAGGGAGAGATGGAGCCGTTCGTGCCGGCCGTTGCCTTAATGGTGTAGTAGGTGTAGTACCAACCGCCACCACCGCTGCTGGACTTGTGATACAGCTCAATGGAGCCGGTCAGCGTCGTGTAGTTGGTGTCGGTGGGGGTGAAGAGCCACTTGTAGGTGGTATTGGCCGCCACAGCGGTGGTATCGGGCAGGACAGTACCTGCGTTATCCACCCACACCAGCGTACCGGCATTGGGGTTCAGCGTGCTGCCGGTGAGGGTCAAGCCGGCGTCCGCCAGCGTCTTGCCGCTGGTGGTGATAGCGGTGTACTTGGGTGCGCCGGTGGGGGTCGCTCTGGTGATGGTGATCTCCACCTCTGCGCTGGTGATGCTGTTGTAGCTTGCATCGCCAGCCTTAGTAGCGCTGACCCTGACCTTACCGACCTTGACGGGAGTCAGCTTGCCGCTGGCGTCAATGGTCGCCTCGCCGGTGCCGTTGGTCACAGCGTAGGTCACGGCACCGGTGCCGGAGCCGCCGCTGGTGCCCAGCTGCAGGGTCTGACCATAGACCACGGTGGTTCCGCCGGTGAGGGTCAGAGCCGCCTGGTCGTCCTTTGCCGTGAGGGTGATCTTCACATTGACGGTGGAATTCTCATAGTTGTCGGAGCCAATGATCACGGGCAGGGTGACGGTATCGCCGGCCGCGCCGCCGGAGAGGGTGTAGGTCACCTTGCCGGTGGCATCCACATCCCAGCTCGTGACCGTCACAGAGCCGGTCTTGCTCTCGGCGCCCTTGGTGTAGGTCAGCGCGCCTGCGTCAGCGGGCATCACCGCGCCGATTGCCTTCTCGCCGGTGGTCACGGTGTGCTTCTGGCTGACGGTGATGTTTGTCAGCGTGGGGGCGTCTGCCTTACTCACAGCCACAGAAACATCGATGTTCTCAACCGTCTTATAGTTGATGGCGTCGGTGGGAGTGAACTTCGCCGGGAAGTTCTTGGTAGCAGGGGTACCAACAGCCGTGCCGGTGTTCATCCAACTCCAGCCAGTGGTAGCAGCAATGTTTACATCCGCCAGAGTCTGGCCGTACTTGGCAGTCAGACCGGTGGGAACGGTGTAGGTCGGTGTGGCCTGCGTGATCTTCGCACCGGTGATGGTCAGCACCTCGGAGGTTGCCAGCGCATAGTTGCCGGTAGTGATGGCATCCGGGGTAAAGGTGATCTTATTTGCCTCGTTGACATTGGCACTGTTGTATTTCAGCGTACCGGTGACAGCGAGGGTGTCGGTACCAACCAGAGACCCGGACTTTACAGAAACGGTAAGGCCAGTGGGCGCATTGGTATTGGTGTCGTAGACCTTGGTGATCGGGCCGGAATGGGTCAGATCAGCCGCAGTCAGTGTCTTGGGGGCGACGGTGATGGTCGCATTGGCGGAGCCGTAGTGAGTGCTGGAGGTGTAGGTGACCGTCAAGGTTGCGCCGGTGGTATCCGCCTTTTTCACCTTGATGGTAGGCATCGCGGTATCCGCGCCGGAGACAATCTCCAGAATGGCAGAATTGGAACTGATCCAGCTCCAAGTACCGCCATCGGGAGCGGTCTTGGTGGCAGTCAGGGTGAAGTTCGCATCGCCATAGGTCTTGCTGCTGGGTGCGGCGGTGATCGCTACGCCTGCATCGTCCTTGTTTACCACTTTTACCGTGATGGTAAATTCCGCCGGCGAAGTGAAGTTGTGCGTACTATAGGCGTTCACCTTGATTTCGAAGGTGGCTCCGGCGGCTACAGAGGAGGCAGCCTTCAGCTTATTACCGGCAAGCGTGATACCGGTAGGTGCGCTGCCCAGCGTGTAGGTCAGCGTTGCGCCGGTGTCGGTGTTGGTAGAGGTAGCCCAGTTGGAAATATCGACTTCCACTCCATTATTCACAAGCTGGCGCGGGGTCATTGCCGTAATGACAGGCGTGGCCTGATTGATGGTAAAGAAGACCGCAGAGGCATTCATCTTCAGATTAAAGTTATTACCAGCCTTCAGTGTGCCGATCCCGATGATATAAGCACCGACATTCGTGCCGGTGTACGACAGCGCGCCGGACTTGGCTGCGTTGAAAGCAGTTTCCAGCGCAGAGCCAGCAGTCAAATCGGTGGAATAGGTCAGCTCGGGATCAGCCGCACCGTAGGTCTTGGACTTTGCATCGGGCGTGATGGTCACATCCTTGGCAACCAGAGACCAATCCTTCTGCGCGGTACCCTTGTAGTTGCCAGCACCAGAGATCTCCAAAGTGGTATTCCCTACATTGGTAACCGGGTTATAACCGCTGGTTTCGATGTAGTCAGTGCCTTTGTTTAGCACAGTGGCGCCATCCTTGACAGAATAAACAGGGCCATGGGCGGTGCCATCGTAAGTGGCTTGTGTGCCAATGGTGATCATGTCGTTGGTCAAGGCCTTCTGGCTGATGGTGAACTTCTTGGTCACCTCGGATACTGCGGCGGAGTTGGTTCCTTCAGCGGCGGAAACGCCGATCCAGTAGGTGCCTGCATTCGTGGGTGCGCCACTGGTCAGTTCACTACCCTTGACGCCGCTGCTGTCAGCGTACCACTTCACGGTCACAGCACCGTCGCCACCGTAGGTGTAGTTCAGATCCTTGCCGGAACCAACTTCCACAGCAGAACCGTCATAAATGATGGTGCCGGGGTCGGCAATGGTAATTGTGGCAGGGGCCTTGAAAGTAGTGAACATGGAATCACCACGCGCTGTGCTGGGTTTCACTGTGGCGGTTGCAGCTACACGGCACCACAGCTTGTATTGGGTGTCGGGGTTCAGACCTTCAAAATGGTTCACGGATGCCCAGCCGGTGTCTGGTGCAGTTGCCACGCTCGACAGTGTGCAAACATACTCCTGACCCGCTGTCCCGGTGAAGCTGACAGAATTATAGGTCGGTGTAACCCCGGTAGGCAGCACAGCCGCCGAACCGACATAGTCCTTCTTCTCTACGGCGGCAGTGGGGGCGGAGGTCACGTGGCCGGAGTAATTTGCAGCAGAGACTTCAACCTTGATCTGTTTACCCACATCTGCGGCCACGCTGGGGGTATAAGTGTTGGTGTTCGCGCCGGAAATGGGGTCGGTTTCGCCATCGCGGTACCACTTGTAGGTCAGGGCACCGGGGCTGGCGGGTAGGCCACTGACATTTGCCGTCAAGGGCTTATCAATCTGGGGCGTGCCGCTGATGGAGACACTTGTGCTGGTGGGCAGCGGGTCCTTAGCGTTGGTCTTGGGGAAGGTCGCCTTGAACTCCAGCTTGCTGCCGCTGTCCTTAACATTCACATCCGTGACGCTGGTCGAACCGGCAACGGTGGGGTTCACATCGCTGGCGAACTGATAGCCGGTCTTGGCGGTCAGCTCCACCTTGGCGGTGTAAGTGGTGTTGGCCGCAAACTTTCCGCCAGCGGCAACGGCCGGGCTCCAAGTGATGCTGCCGGTGAAGTTCGCACCGCTGATGGTAGTCTCCGGCGTGTCGCCCTTCGCGGGCTTGGTGATGGCAACGGGCAGGTCGCCGGTGAGTTCGGAGACAAAGTTGATTTCATTTTCAATTACTTTCAACTTCAATTCATTACCCACAGCGTCACTAACCGCATAGTTAGATAGGGTAACTTTCTGGCTTCCAGTTGTGCCTGCCGCAATGGTAGCACTGATCTTCAATAGATCAATATCGGTTTTGTCTGTGCTATCCATATACACCAAGGTGTAGACTTTTGTATCCGGCTTGTATGCGTTCGAAAACACACTTTCGGTAACTTCAGCGACCTGCCATTTGCTTGGATCTGTTGTGAATGTTATGGCAGAGGGGGCTACAAGTGTAAATCCAGCCGACCCAATCTTTTCGGAAGAATCAAGAAGTTTCACATTAACCGTATATACTACTTCCGTGTCTGTCTTAGGACTCACCATTGTTGTTTGGCTCGGTGTGATACTTAGCTCAGCTTGGTCTGTTGCAGCAAAGGCGGGTACAGAAAACAAACTGCAAAGCAAGGAGAGCGTCAGTATCACCGCTATAATTCTTTTCATAAGGGCCTCCTTATAGTTTAATTTAATACAGCAAGTTACCTTCTATGTGGGAAAGCAACCTCTTTACATCTGCGGTATTGGGTTTCCCTCCGCTTTTGTTAATATCACCTCGTTCGTCCTTATCCAATCCGGCACCGCCGCTTTGGATGCAACTCAACAGGAACTTAACATCCGCAATGTTGACACTTCCGTTTTTGTTTACATCTCCCAACAAATAAACGGATATGTCTTGGACCACAGGAGTAGAGTCAACTGTGAGAACAACCTCCTCAGTGATATGATTGGCTTTCTCCACCTTCAGGGTATAAGTCCCAACTGGGACGGCGGGGAAGGAATAGTTCTGGCTGTAGGGCGCAGAGCCGGAGGCTCCGGTGAGGGTTTTAGTAGCTACTTCGCTCGTGCCTTGCAGCAGCGTCACGGTAACGGCTTCGCTTGCGCTGCCGTAGCTCTTGATGGTACCACTCACGCTCACGCCGGCCACCTTGGTATAGGTGTATGTTACGGACTCGCTATAATTCCCATTAAGGAAAGAAAGAGTTTTCAGGGTAGTCGTTTCGGTCACAACGATGGTCTCGCCGAGGTATGTTTTTAATTCCGTGCTGTCACCGAGCTTGTAAAGTATCTTCGCTCCGACAGTGTCGCAGGAGAGCCTTACGCCGAGCGCCGTGGTGAAGGTTGTGCCATTCTCCCAGTTTGCCGTGGGAGCGACGGGCCTGTTCACGCTGTAATAGAACGCTCCGGATGCATTGCTCCACTTAAAGTCGTTCCCCGCCGTGGATTGGTAGGCTATCGCCCGCACCCACACCTTATCGCCGGCGTCGGCGGTGGTGCCGATTTTTACGGTTTCTCCCGGATCGGCCTCTTTTTTCGTAGGACTGTTTTGCGGATCTGTGCCGTCGGTGGTGTAGTAAAGCTTCACATTACCGTCCAGCACAGGGTAGTCCAGCTTGAGATCCAACCCCTCACCGACAAGGAAGGAAGCGCCGGACGGGGTGCCGAATGTGACCTCCGGCAAATTGCACCTGCCATAGTAAATAACCGGGTCCGCGACCTTGCCGTTCGCATCTGTACAGAAGATTCTGAAAGTACTGCCTATACCCGCTATCAGCGGGGTGCCGGACAGGATACCGGTATTAGAATCCAGCGTCAAACCTTGCGGGTAAGTTCCGTCTTCCGCTGTGTAGGTGAAGGGCGCTTTTCCTCCGCTGAACAGCTCGGAAAAATCTATGGGGGTGATTGCCGTCCCCACCGTCATATTGCCGATGCTGAAGGCCGGAGCTCCGTTATACTGCGGCGTGCTGTAGACTGTCATCGTCACGGTCTTGCGATCCTCGCCGATGAACTGCGTCTTTTCGCTGTCGGTGTACTTGCGGCTGACCAGTGTAAAGCTGTAGGTCCCTTCAGAGAGGTTCTCAATTAGAAATTGTCCCCAAGTGTTATTATCCTGGAAGGACATCCCGGAGGGCATAACTCCCTCGATGCTCGTAAAGGTTTCGCCTCTTATATCGCCGGTGTTGAACCGCAGATACTCATCCTGTTGGCTGGTGTACGCATCCGGCAGGATGTTGGACAAATGAGGAACCCAAGTTCCCGAGGAGTTTTTTACCGTAAGGGTAATGGTAGGCTTGTCATATACCTGGAAGTAGAACATTTTAGTGTCCGAGTCCTCGCTGTTTCTCGCTTTGACATAAAGAGTGACCTGCCCCGCACTCCCTTTCGGTGTGCCGGAGATAACGCCGGTGGTCGGGTCCAGACTCAGCCATGCCGGCCATGGGTGGGTGTCCACATATTCCTGCGCCCAGGTGATCGGTCCGGTGCCGCTGGCCTGAAGCTGATACGACCACGGCTTGCCCACCACCGCATAGGGGAGGTTGTCCGTGCCTGTCACCTTCGGGCTCACCACATTTTCGGATACTGTAAATTCCACATCGAACTTGGAAACAAGGCTGCCGCTGCGAACCTCCACGGTCGCCGTATGGGTTCTCACCGGTAGTCCAACCTTGGGCTTAACGGTGAAGGTGGTGCTTTTTCCCGGCGTCAGTGTATCGGAGAATTGGGAAAGCTCAAAGCTGCTCGGATTTGCTCCGGTCAATGTATAAGTGAGCGTCAGATCAGAATAGCCGGTATTTTTCACCGTAACCTTCTTTGCGGTCAAATCGGTCTCAGCATAGCCCTCCTTCTGTCCGTAGAAGGTATGCTCGGAGGTCTCCGAGATGTTGAAGCTGTTGTTTTCCGCCACTACCAGCGTCAGACTCTTTTCCGCGTACAATTCGCTGTTCGTCGTCAGCTTTAAGGTAACAGTATAGGTGCCGGGAACGGTGGGTGTACCGTAGATCGAGCCGTCCCCGTCTGAAAACTTCAATCCCGCCGGCAGCTCGGTCGCGCTCCAGTCACCGCTTCCCGTGTATGTAGGCTTCCACTGAAAATAGACACCGGCGGTGAGGTTCAACTGGGTCTCGGGGGAGGTGATGTCCGGCTGCCGATAGACTTGTATCTTAAAACTTTGTGAAGAAGTGCCGGCTTTATTTTGGGCTTGGACCGTGAAATAGTGGAGTGCTGTCGGAGTGGAATCGGTCGGTGCTACGGATAGGACACCTGTGTCCGTATCAAATGACAGGCCGACCGGAAGGTGCGATGGTCTCCATGTAAGCGGGCGAGAGCAGGTGGACCCGTTTGCAAGGAACTCATGCATATCATAGCTGTAAGTCTCGCCGATCACCGCATAGGGCAAATCAATGGTCGAGTTGGGCGCTTCGAAAACCGGCGCGATCAGCGCATCGTTGATCACGAGTGTAAATTCTTTCTGTGTCGTGCCGGCCACCGTCCTGAGCTTCAGGGTAAAGGTGTAGGTTCCCGCTGTGGTGGGGGTTCCTCTAATAAGGGAGCCGCCACCGCCTGAGTAATACCCTACCGTCAGGCCATCCGGCAGGCTGCCGGACACAACGGTCCATTCCACCCAACCGCTGTGATAGCCGGTAAATTCCAACCGTTGGGAGTATTCCTGCTCCGCGGTTCCGTTCGGCAGAGAGTCCGTGGTGATGACCGGCTTTTGACTATCATTATAGAAATCCGTGAAGAGCCAAAAGCTGAGAGAAGCACCGGTCTGCGTATCCTCCGCACGAAGGGTCAGGTAACCATTTCTGGTCGCTGCGATCGTTCCGCTGATCACGCCGGTGTTTTCATCCAGCGTTAGGCCGGTGTCATCGAGTGTGGCGCTGCTGCCGAGTGTGCCGATCGTCACGGCCCACTTCACGTTTTCGGAATCAGCTACGAGCTTGATGTAAACCTGTTGCCCCACATAGAAGCTGCCGGGGTCAATGGCGGTGACGGAGCCGCTGAGGATGGAAGAAGCGACCCAATTGGATTGGGCGCTTTCCGCGTCATGGCCGACATACGCGCCGGTTACCTGCAGTTCACCCGCCGCTGTCGGTGCTGCGAGCGCTCTCATGAGACCTCGCGGCTGGGTGTCGCCCTCGACGTTGTAGTCACTCCCGGACGAACCGCCCTCGTCCTCCGTGGTTTTGTCCTCCTCTGTGGACTTCGGCAGAGCCGGGGGCGCTGGTTCGGTCGAGGGTGGGGTCCCCACGGTTTCATCCGAGCCGGTGCTTTCGCCCTCGGGCGCCACGACCTCCACGGCGGGCGGACCGTTTCCTTCGCCGCCGTCCTCCACTGCCAGCGCGGTCATACCCATGCCGGGCAGCAGCGTCACCACCAGCGCAAGGGTCAGAAGCCACGCCGTCAGCCGTTTGTGCGTTGATTTTTTCATCAAGGTTCCTCCTTTCCAAGTTTAGAGCTGCGGCGTTTCGCCGCTTTCATGCTTTCCGCTGTTTCGTCGAGCCATATACGCATCTGCTGCGCGGAAAGGTCGCCGATGCAGTAGCCGTCGATGAGCTTCAGCTCCACCGCCTTATCCAATGCGGCTTGCTTTTTCGGGTAGCTGTCTTCACAGATGAGGTAGACCCGGCAATTTGGCAGCCTCCGCCGCACCTCGATGGCGATGTCGCAGCGGGCGGAGACATCCTTGTCCTCCACGCCCTCGGTGAAGTCGGTCTCCATCACCAGAAGATCCGCCTTCTCCGCCGTACACTGCCAGACCACATCGTCGCAGTCGTCGGAGAGGATGCCCAGCGGACGGCAGCCGCCCAAATTACCCAGCCAGTCCGCCGCGCGGCGGGTCATGGCGCGGGAAGGGAAACAGACCGCAGCACGCGGCAGCTCCGCTCCGGGGCCGCTG
>OJAM01000213.1_pt1 | contig 28651 bp, 28 predicted proteins | sample 1589071 | NCBI WGS metagenome assembly OJAM01 (sample SAMN03283243) | human gut metagenome | biome: human-associated habitat; material: feces | host: Homo sapiens | place: Peru | collected 2012
GTAGTGACCCACAAAGAAATCCGTCACGCCGTATTCCGTTACATGGCGCTCGACCTCCGACAAGAGAGAAGGATAGATATTCACATTGGCATCACGATGGCCGATAAAGAAGCACGACTTTGCCATTTTATAATCCCCACCTTTTGCAATATGGGGATTATATCCCCTTAATACAAAAGATTATAACCCCCATACTAAATGGTGTCAAAGTAAGGGGGGATGCGCATGATCGTATTTGATAAGCTGTGGGAAACAATGGAAAGTCGTGGCGTATCCACTTATCAGCTGCGGGAGAAGTGCGGCATCGACAGTAAAACAGTTCGCCGTCTCCGGGCCAATGAAAACATTGAAACCAAGACGCTGGATAAATTGTGCGTGGCCCTGTCGTGCAGGCTTGAGGACATCGCAGAATTTGTGCCAGACGGAAAAGAAAATAACGAGTGATGATAAAAGGGATACACCATGCCTCAAACGCACGGTGTATCCCTTTTTGTGGGTCAATTTGTCGATTTTAAGTAATTTCAGCAATATTTTTCCTGCAATCTTTAAGATGGTGGAGGTACACGCAGGTCATTGGCGGCTTCCATCTTGAACTTGTTCATGGCCGCGCGGGCCTCGGGAACGTTGAGCTTGTTGGTATTCTTGCTGGACATAATGATTTTCTCCTTTTGTTTGAATGTTTGGTTGGGTTTGTTGCTTTTGGGTATCGCAAACATAGCTTTGCCGGATTTTTTGTCGGTATGCAAAGCGAAAGGAGGTAAGTTTTGTTAAAAAACGAGAAAAGGGTATTTCTCGGCGGCGCGAGTTATGCTATCATAAAAAACAACGGACCGACGTCGGAGGGGAAACGAGAGGAGAAGCGGATATGGAAAAGATCAAAAAGAATCTTGGCTTTGGCTTTATGCGCCTGCCGATGCAGGGAGAGGAGGTCGACCTCGCGCAGACGCAGCAGATGGTGGACGCCTTTCTGGCAGCCGGCTTCAACTATTTTGACACCGCCCACGGCTATCTGGACGGGAGGAGCGAAACGGCGCTGAAGGCCTGCCTGACGAGCCGCTATCCGCGTGAGGACTATGTTCTGACCAACAAGCTGACGGCGAACTTCTTCAAAACGGAGGCGGACATCCGGCCCTTTTTTGAAAGCCAGCTCGCCGCCTGCGGCGTGGACGATTTCGACTTCTATCTGATGCACGCGCAGAGCATGAAAAATTTTGAGCATTTCAAGGCCTGCCGCGCCTATGAAACGGCGTTCGCGCTCAAGGCCGAGGGCAAGGTGCGCCACGTCGGCATCTCGTTCCACGACAGCGCGGAGATGCTCGACCGCATCCTGACCGAATACCCGCAGCTCGAGGCCGTGCAGCTGCAATTCAACTATGTGGACTACGACGATCCCGCCGTGCAGAGCCGCAGGTGCTACGAGGTCTGCCGGAAGCACGGCAAGCCGGTCATCGTGATGGAGCCGGTCAAGGGCGGCAATCTCGCCGGTCTGCCGGAGGACGCCGCAGCGGTGCTGGACGCCCTGCACGGCGGCAGCAGCGCGAGCTACGCCATCCGCTTCGCGGCGGGCTTCCCGGGCATTAGGATGGTGCTCTCCGGCATGAGCGACCTGCGGCAGGTGGAGGACAACATTGCTTTCATGCGCGACTTTAAGCCGCTCGACGAGACGGAGCTTGCCGCGGTCAAAAGGGTGCAGGAGATCTTCCGCAGTAAGAGCCTCATCCCCTGCACGGCCTGCCGCTACTGCACGGCCGGCTGCCCGCAGCACATCTCGATCCCCGACCTCTTCGCGGTGATGAACGCCAAGCAGATCCACCGCGACTGGAACGCAGACTACTATTATGACGAGATCTACACCAAGAGCGGCGGCAGGGCCTCCGACTGCATCCGCTGCGGCAAATGCGAAAGGGTCTGCCCGCAGCACCTGCATATCCGCGACCTGCTGGCGGACGTCGCCGCGGAATTTGAAAAAAAGGGCTGAGCACATCGCGCTCAGCCCAGCTTTTCGTATTTCAGAGCTTCCACAAGCTCGGCAAGGAACATCCCGTTGGCGGGCTTTCCGCCGTCTGCGCACAGGTGACCGAAATACCGATCCCAGGCGTCGCGGCTGCCGCGCTCCCAGGTGATCTCAATGGCATGACGAATGGCGCGCTCCACGCAGAAGACGGTCGTGCCGTTCCGACGCGCGACACAGGGATAGATGACCTTGGTGACGGCGTGCAGCAGAGAGGGATCGTCCAGCGCAAGCAGCGCGGCGTCGTGAATATAGCCGTAGCCCTTGAGACCGGGCGACATCCCAAGCTCATGCAGGATGGAGGTCACAAGCAGGGAAGGCGGGTGCAGAGCGCTGCGCGCGCTCTGCGCCGCTGTGCCGCGCATCCGGTCAAACAGCGCCTCAAAGGCAAAGGGCTTGGGCAGAAAATAATCGACCCGCAGCTCCGTCGCCTCCGCCAGCATGTGATCGGACACGAAGGCGGAGATGAGAAATATCTCGCTCGCGCAGCCCTCGCGCCGCAGCTGGCGCAGGACGCGGATGCCGTCCGTGCCCGGCAGCGCCGGGTCCAGAACGAGCAGCTCCGGCTCGTGCGCGTGTATCCTTTCCAAAACCTCATGCCCATTGCAGGCAAGCTCGACCGTGAATAAGCCTGTCTCTTCCATTGCGTCCCGCAGCATCGTGCGGAACTCCTCGTTGGCGTCTGCCAACAAAACCGATCTTCGCCGCTCCATGCAGTTTTGATTGCCTCCCCCGATGTGTTTTTGAACACAATTTTCTCTGTTGTCTAAAATAGCACAAAATCTTTCGGATTTCAACAAAAATGTGGACGACCTGACGAAAAAGCGCTCGACAAATTTCGCGCCCCTCCGAGGAAAAGCGCGGCAAAGAAAACGGCGTCCCTGCCGCAGACAGGGACGCCGCTTCGGTCATTGATCATCGGCAGGTGAAGGCTCCGCGCCGGTACGCAGCGCCTCCGCCTCGGCCTTGGCCTCGGCGAGCAGCCTGCGCTCGCCCTTCGTTTTGCACACGCTCTCGTCAAACTGCGCCCAAAGGTCGGGACGGCGCAGCATCGTGCGGATGTAGCTCTGCTTGCGCCGCCACTTCTCCACGTTGCCGTGGTGGCCGGAGAGCAGCACGTCCGGCACGCGGCGTCCGTGCCATTCGTCGGGGCGGGAATACTGGGGATACTCCAAAAGACCGTTCCAGTGCGATTCCTCCGTGAAGCACTCCTCGTCCGGCAATACGCCCGGCACCATGCGGCACACGGCGTCCGCGAGCGCCATCGCGGGGATCTCGCCGCCGGTGACGACGAAATCGCCCATGCTGATCTCCTCGTCCACGCACTCGTCGATGAAGCGCTGGTCGATGCCCTCGTAGTGTCCGCAGACGAGAATGAGGTGGTCATAGGTCTCCTTCAGCTCGCGCGCGACGCTCTGCGTGAAGGTGCGCCCGCAGGGGGAGAGATAGATGGTATGGCCTCTTGAGCCAGCCTCCTCGCAGACGTGCGCCCAGCAGCGGTAGAGGGGATCGGCCTGCATCACCGCGCCGCGCCCACCGCCATAGGGATAATCGTCCACCTGCATCTGCTTATTCGTGGTGAAGCTGCGGATCTGGTGGGTCCTGATGGTGATATAGCCCCGCTCCTGCGCGCGGCCGAGGATGCTTGCGTGCATCATCGCGTCCACCGCGTCGGGAAAGAGGGTGAGAATGTCAATCCGCATTGGTTTCCAACCCCTCGATCATCTTGACATATATTTCGCGCTTTTCCGCGTCGATGTCCACAATGAAAATATCCTGCACGGCGGGGATCAGGTAGCACTTCTCCGGCCCGCGGACCTTGTAGAGCTTGTGCGCGGGGTAGGTGAGAACCTCCTCGACGGTTCCGACATAGCGGTGGATGAAGTCCTCATAGACCTGCATCCCGATGAGCTCGGCATCGAGAAATTCGCCCTTTTTGAGCTGCACCTCGCTGCGCTTAATGGAGAGGATCTTGGTTTTCAGCGTTTCCGCGGCAGTCATATCGTCCCAGCCGGGGAAGTGCATGAGCACCATGTCGCCCTGTATGCGGCGGTCGATGGGGCGGAACTGCGTGCCGTCCATATAGAGGGCCTTGAAGCCGGCGAGCTGCGCGGGCGTCACGTCCCACGGCTGCACCTTCACATCGCCCTTCACGCCGTGCGTGTTGACGATCTGACCGACCTCGATGAATTCGGGCGCCTCGGACCTGGCGGGCTTACCCTTGGAAAAGATACCCATGGCGGGGACCTCCTTGCGTTTGACATATTTTTTTCAGTATAACCGAAAAGCGGCGCAAGGGCAAGTGCGGATTTTATCCCGCGCTTGACGCGGCGGCGGCATTTGTGCTATAACGGTAGCAAAGAAACCGCGAGAGGAAAGGAAGTCTTGCTATGCTCATTTCCACCAAGGGCCGCTACGCGCTGCGCGTCATGCTGGAGCTGGCGCAGGGCGAGCCGGGAGAGTGTATGCCGCTGCCGGTGATCGCGCAGCGGCAGGGCATTTCCGAAAAATATTTAGAGAGCATCATCGCCGTGCTCGCGCGCGCGGGACTGGTCGAGGGACAGCGCGGCAAGGGCGGCGGCTACCGCCTCAGCCGGGAGCTGAAGGATTATTCGGTCGGCGAGATCGTCCGGCTGACGGAGGGCTCGCTCGCGCCCGTTTCCTGTCTGGAGGGGGAGAACACCTGCCCGCGCGCGGACAAGTGCCTCTCGCTGCCCGTCTGGGAGAAGCTCGACACGCTCATCAACGACTATCTCGACAGCGTTTCGCTCGCCGACCTGCTGGCCGAGGGCGGCGGGAACGGCTGCGGCATCTGAGCCGCGGCGAAGCCTGCCGGAGAGCAATACGGTAAATAAAAGGAGCGCCGCTCATTCGAGCGGCGCTCCTGCTCTGTTTGGCTGTGCGCTCAGCGGACGCTGCCGTCGGCCTTGAAGGTCGGCAGCGGCGCGAGGAACTTGATGTCGTCGCGGTTCTTGGCGTCGCCCTCGGCGAGGACGGCCATGCGTCCGGCGACCGTGCCGCCCGCCTTGGCGACCAGCGTCTCCATCGCGTGCAGGCTGCCGCCGGTGGAGATGACGTCGTCCACGATCAGAATTTTCTTACCCTTGATGAGGTCGGCGTCGTCACGGCCGAGGAAGAGCTGCTGCACGCCGAGCGTAGTGATGGAGCGATCCTCCACGGAGATGGGGTCGGGCATATAGACCTTGGGGCCCTTACGCGCGATGAAATACTTCTCCGCGCCGCTCTGACGCGCCATCTCGTGAATGAGGGGAATGGACTTGGCCTCGGCGGTGAGCAGATAGTCGTAGTCCAGCTCCTCCGCCAGCTTGAGGAGGTCGCGGGCGCAGGCGACGGTCAGCTCGGCGTCGCCGAACATGATGAAGGCGCCGATGTAGAAGTCCTCCGTCACCTTGCAGATGGGGAGATCGCGGACGAGGCCCGCAACGTGCATGGGATAGGTCATCATAGTGGTTCTTCCTTCCTGTTTCTTCCTGTAATAGCCGCCTCAGCGGCCGGTATTTTGAGGCGTCCCGCTCAGTCGATCTCGGGACCCTTGTATTTTTCCTTCTTCTCGCTCGGCTCGCGGACCTCGCTGTCCACGTCGATCACGCCGCCGCCGGCCGGCTGCTCCGGCACGACAAGGGCCATGATGACATAGAGCAGGATGCTCGTGCCGTAAAAGAACGCCAGCAGCGCCCAGATCACGCGCACGATGGTGGGGTCGATGCCGAAATAATCCGCCACGCCGGCGCAGACGCCGCAGAGCTTTTTATCCGTTTTGGAACGGTAGAGCCGCTTTTTCACGAAAAAAGTCTCCTTTCTTCTTTCTTGCAGGGTAAAGTATAGCACGTCTTACTTCGGCTGTAAATCACTTTTTTCGACCCATCAGGCTGAACCAGCCGAAGGTCATCGGCCAGAGCGTGCCTGCCATGAGCACCACGGCAAAATAGCGGATGCCGTCGCCGACGCTGTTCGCGCCGAAGGCCGCCGTCAGCGGCGCCTTGAGGGCCACGCGCACGGCCAGCGTCAGCGCAAGGCCGAGCACGACCTTGAGGATCTGCGCCCACCACACGGCCTGCGTTTCAAAGCGCGTGTAGTGCCGGTCGGCGAACACCGAGACGATCGCGCCGAGCACAAGGCCGAGCATCGACCACGCCGTTTTGACCGCGTGGTCAAAGTTGGCCGCGTCGCCGCTCGCGCCCGCGCGGACGCGAAGCGCATAGAGCAGGAACAGCGTCGCCGGTACGAGCAGGATGAGCCAGATGCGTTCGAGCACCTCGCCGCGGTGACCGATCTCCTCGAGCAGAGGATAGAACGCCAGCACCAGCAGCCAGCCGATCAGGAACGACACGCCGACGTCGAGCGGCGTGTGAACGCCGAGATACAGCCGCGAAAAGGGAATGAGCAGCGCCAGCGCCATGCACACCACGCGCACCCAGAGCTTTTTCGTGATGCAGAACATTCCGCCGTAGGCGGCAACGGCGTTCTGCGTGTGGCCCGAGGGGAAGGAGAAGCCCGTCGCGCCCGCGCGGGCGGACTCGACGATCTCGAACGAGGGGTCGAGCACCCAGGGCCGCGGGATGCAGAACGCGATCTTCAGCATCTGGTTGACCGCCGTGCCGGTGAAGCACAGGAGCATGAGAAAATAGCCCTTGTTTTTGTCCACGCACCAGAAGACCACCAGCATAAAGAGCATGAACAGCGTCTCGCCGCCGAGCTCCGTCACGCCCTGCATGAGCGTGTCGAGCAGCGGAGTGCGCAGCTCGGCGATGGCGCGCAGGCAGTTCAGATTCCATTCCATAAAGGGAGTCATTCTTTTCTTTCCACCTTCTTCCGAAAAAATGAGGTAAAGCATGGTGCATTATAAGCCATTTCGCGCGGGAATGCAAACATTTCGGACAAAGCTGTGAAGAAAAAGTGCGAAAGCACTTGAAACTTTGCGCGTCGTGTGCTATAAATAACTGTCAGAGAAACGCAGAGAACGGGAAAATAGCGAGCTTGCTTCGCGCAGAGAGGACCGGTCGGCGGCTGGAAGCCGGTCTGTGGAGTGTCGCTTGGTTCGCCCGGGAGCGGCCGCGAGGAAAGGCGCGGACGGCTGACCGCCGTTAAAGGGTCGCGAGTGCGCGCAGACCGTCTGCGCGAATTTGGGTGGTACCACGGAAGAGCTCTTTCGTCCCATGCGGACGAGGGGGCGCTCTTTTTTTGCCTCCCGCCATCGTTCGGAACTTTCGACAGAGAAGGAGAAATGATATGAAACAGGAATTGGAAGCCATCCGCGCCAAAGCCCTTGAGGCCATTGGCGGCGCGGAGAAGGCGGAGGACCTTGAGGCGCTGCGCGTGCAGTACCTCGGCAAGAAGGGCGAGCTGACCGCTGTCCTCAAGCAGATGGGCTCTCTCAGCGCAGAGGAGCGCCCCGTGATCGGTCAACTTGCCAACGAGGTGCGCGCCAAGCTCGAGGAGAGCGTGGAGACGCGCACGAAGGAGCTTGCCGCAAAAGCGCTGGAGATGAAGCTCAAGGCCGAGGCGGTGGACGTCACCATCCCCGGCAAGGCCGTGAAGATCGGCAAAAAGCACCCGATGTATCAGGTGCTCGACGAGATCAAGGACATCTTCGTCGGCATGGGCTTTGAAATTCTCGAGGACCGCGAGGTCGAGACCGCCGACTACAACTTCACCAAGCTCAACTGCCTCGAGGGACACCCCGCACGCGAATGGACGGACACGTTCTACTTCACCGAGGACAGCTCCATCCTGCTGCGCACGCAGACCTCTCCCATGCAGATCCACGCGATGGAGACGCGCTCTCTGCCCATCCGTATTCTCGCTCCGGGCCGCGTGTACCGCAAGGACGAGGTGGACGCCACCCATTCCCCCATGTTCCACCAGATCGAGGGCATGGTCATCGACAAGGGCGTGACGATGGCGGACCTCAAGGGTACGCTCAACGCCGTCATGGAGGAGCTGTACGGCAAGGGCACGGTCACGCGCTTCCGCCCGCACCACTTCCCGTTCACCGAGCCGAGCTGCGAGATGGATATCCAGTGCCACAAGTGCCACGGCGCGGGCTGCCCGACCTGCAAAGGCGAGGGCTGGATCGAGGTCCTCGGCGCGGGCATGGTGCATCCCAAGGTGCTCGAGGGCTGCGGCATCGACTCCAACGTGTATTCCGGCTGGGCGTTCGGCATGGGTCTGGAGCGTCTGGCGCTTGGCCACTTCAAGATCGGCGACCTGCGTCTGATCTTCGAAAACGACGTCCGGTTCCTGGAGCAGTTCTGAGAAAGGAGAGCGAAGAAAATGAATTTAAGCAGAAATTGGCTCAACGAATTTGTTGACCTCCACGACATCACCGACAAGCAGTTCAACGATGAAATGACGCTCTCCGGCTCCAAGGTCGAGACCATCGAGCGTCTGGACGAGAGCCTCAAAAACGTGGTCGCGGGCAAGATCCTCTCCATGGAAAAGCACCCCGACAGCGACCACATGTGGGTCTGCCAGCTCGACGTCGGCAGGGAGGAGCCGGTGCAGATCGTCACCGGCGCGTGGAACATCCACGTCGGCGATCTGGTGCCCGCGGCGCTGCACAAGTCCGTGCTGCCCGGCGGCGTGAAGATCGAAAAGGGCAAGCTGCGCGGCGTGCCGTCCAACGGTATGCTCTGCTCGCTCAAGGAGCTGGGCCTGACCGCCGAGCACGACTTCCCCTACGCGGTCATCACGCCCGCGGCGCTTCTGAACGACTATCATCCCATCGACAAGGACAAGCCCTCCATCCCCGCCGACATCAAGCCCGGTGACAAGGTGTTCGGACCGGTCGCGGCGGCGAAGGTGCTCGAGTGCGCGCCGCAGGGCGACGGCACGTTCCATACCTGTCTCGACCTCGGCGGCACGACCGCCTGTCCCGACACCGTCTGCTCCAACCTGCACGAGGGCGATCTGGTGGCCTACAACACCAAGTCCGACTCCATCTGCACACTTGCCGACCTGCACGCCGAGCAGCGCGAGTTCCCGCACTGCATCGCCGACGGCATTTTCGTCCTGCGTGAGGACGATGTGAAGCCCGGCGACGACATCGCGAAGGTCATCGGCTATGACGACAGCGTGGTCGAGTTCGAGATCACGCCCAACCGTCCCGACTGCCTTTCCGTCATCGGCCTCGCCCGCGAGGCGAGCGCGACCTTCAAGCGCCCCCTCAAGCTGCACACACCCGAGGTCAAGGGCTGCGGCGGCAGCATCGCGGAGCTGGTCGACATCGAGATCGAGGACGGCGAGCTTTGCCCGCGCTACACCGCGCGCATGGTGAAGAACGTCAAGATCGCGCCCTCCCCGAAGTGGATGCGCGAGCGCCTGCGCAACTCCGGCGTGCGCCCGATCAACAACATCGTGGACATTACGAACTACGTCATGCTCGAGTACGGCCAGCCGATGCACGCCTTCGACTTCTCCTGCGTGGACGGCGGCAGGATCGTCGTCCGCACCGCGCGTGAGGGCGAGGTCATTCAGACCCTCGACGGCAACGACCGCAAGCTCACGCCGAATATGCTCTGCATCTGCGACGAGCACAAGCCCGTGTGCGTCGCGGGCGTGATGGGCGGCGCGAACAGCGAGATCGTCGGCGATACGGCGATGGTCCTCTTTGAGAGCGCCAACTTCAACGGCGTGTCCGTCCGCCGCACGGCGGCGGCCCTCGGGATGCGTACCGACGCCTCCGCACGCTACGAAAAGGGTCTTGACCCGATGAACACCATGAAGGCCGTGCAGCGTGCCTGCGAGCTGGTCGAGCTGCTCGGCTGCGGCGAGGTCGTAGACGGCGTGATGGACGTCATCGCCAAGGACAAGGCTCCCACGGTCGTGAAGCTCGAGCCGGAGAAGATCAATGCCCTGCTCGGCACCGACCTGCCCGAGAGCCTGATGCGCGAGATCCTTCTCTCCCTCGGCTTTGAGCTCAGCGGCGACGACATTCTCGTGCCGAGCTGGCGCGGCGATGTGGAGCACTACAGCGACATTGCCGAGGAGGTCGCCCGCTTCTACGGCTACAATAACATTCCCTGCACGCTCATGCGCGGCGAGACGACGCGCGGCGGCTTCAGCGAGCAGCAGCTCTTTGACCGCGCGCTCGGCGAGACCTGCCGCACGCTCGGCTACGACGAGATCATCACCTACTCGTTCATCAGCCCGTCGTACTACGATAAGATCCGTATGCCGAAGAACTCCCCGCTGCGTAAGAGCCTGAAGATCCTCAACCCGCTGGGCGAGGACACCTCCATCATGCGCACGACCATCCTCCCCTCCATGCTGGAGATCATCACCCGCAACTACAACTACCGCAACAAGGCCGTGCGCCTCTACGAGCTGGGCAAGATCTACCTGCCCCGCGAGGACGGTCTGGCCGACGAGCCGAAGATCCTCTCCCTCGGCGCTTACGGCGACGGGATGGACTTCTTCACGCTCAAGGGCGGCATCGAGGCCATTCTCCGCGCCTGCCGCATCAAGGACGTCCGCTTTGAGGCCTGCACGGACAACGCCTCCTATCACCCCGGCCGCTGCGCGAAGGTCTATGCCGGCGATGTCGAGCTGGGTGTGTTCGGTCAGATCCACCCGCTCGTCGCGGCCACCTACGGCGTGGACGCGGAGATCTACGCCGCCGAGCTGCGCTTTGATGCGCTCTACTCCGTGCGGGGCGGTATCCCCGTCTACCAGCCGCTGCCGAAGTTCCCCGCCGTCACGCGAGACATCGCCGTGGTGTGCGCCGAGAGCGTCACCGTCGGCGCGCTGGAGGACTGCATCCGCCGCGGCGCGAAGGGCCTTTTGAAGAAGGTCGAGCTGTTCGACATTTACCGCGGCATCGGCGTCGCGCCGGGCAGCAAGTCCGTCGCGTTCAGCCTGACGCTGCGCGCGGACGACCGCAGCCTCACCGGCGAGGAGGCCGACGAGGATGTGAAGAGCATCCTTGCGCTGCTCGAAGCCGAGCTGGGCGCGAAGCTGCGCTGACAAAAGAGCATTTTTATCAGGGACCGCATGGCACGAGAATTGCCGTGCGGTCCTTTCCCATTGCCCAAATTTCTTTCGTTTTTCGGCAAAAAGGCATGGACAAGCGCGGGAAATCGTAGTATACTCCATGCAACAGGTATCACAGGTGTTTAAGCCTAACATTAGAAAAAATTATGATAAAGTGAGAACAGGAGGAACGTGGCGATGGCATACAAGGAAAGCTACGCGGGCAGGATCAACCGCAAGCTCAACAAAAAGCTCCATGTGGTAGAGGTCGCGGCGGGACGGCAGAAGGCCGACCTCGTTTTGAAGAACGCGACCTATGTAAATGTGTTCTGCAACCAGCTCAGCCGCGGCGACATCGCGGTAGCCGAGGGGCTGATCGCCGGCATGGGCGGCCACTACGAGGGTGAGGTCGAGGTCGACATGAGCGGCAAGCTCGTGCTGCCCGGCTTTGTGGACGCGCACATCCATCTGGAAAGCTCACTCGTCAGCCCGAAGGAGTTCGCCAAGGCCGTTCTTCCGCACGGTACCACGACCGTTATCACCGACCCGCACGAGATCGCCAACGTCATGGGCACCGACGGCATCGAGTATATGCTGCAGGCGACCGAAGACCTGCCGCTCGACGTGCGCTTCATGCTGCCGAGCTGCGTGCCCGCCACCCCGCTCGACGAGAGCGGTGCGAACCTTGATTACCGCGCCATCGACAGCTTCTACGAGCACAACCGCGTCGAGGGCCTTGCCGAGATGATGAACTACGTCGGCGTCGCCAATGCCGACGAGCAGGTGCTCGAAAAGATCGTTGCGGCGCAGGCGCACCACAAGAAGATCGACGGTCATGCCCCCGGCCTTTCCGGCAACGACCTCAACGCCTACGTTGCCGCCGGCGTCTACTCCGACCACGAGTGCTCCGACATGGGCGACGCGCTCGCCAAGCTCGAGCGCGGCCAGTACATCATGATCCGCGAGGGCACCGCCGCGCGCAACCTTGACGCGCTGCTGCCGCTGCTCACCCCGCAGTATTACACCTACTGTATGTTCTGCACGGACGACAAGCACCCCAACGATCTGCTGGAAAAGGGCCACATCGACTACATCATCAAGAAGGCCATCGCCGCGGGCGTGGACCCCATCATCGCCGTCAAGTGCGCGAGCCATCATGCTGCCCGCTACTTCCTGCTCAACAACCGCGGCGCCATCGCGCCCGGCTTCCTCGCCGACTTCGTTATCATCGACAACTTCCGCGACTTCAATATTCTTGAGGTCTACAAGAAGGGCAAGCTCATGTTCGACGGCAAAGAGGTCGCACCCTTTGAGGCTCCCGAGATCGATCCGCATCTCATCAAGCGCTCCCACGAGACCTTCCACGTCGCGCACCTCACCGCCGACGATTTCACCGAGACCCGCCCGCGCGCCGTGCTCGGCATGGTCCCGGGCGAGATCGTGACGACCGACGCCGGCTACGCCGACAGGATCGACCTGGAAAACGACATCCTCAAGATCGCGGTCATCGAGCGCCATAAGAACACGCACCACATCGGCATCGGCTACATCAAGGGCTACGGCCTCAAGTCCGGCGCGGTGGCGACCTCCATCTCGCACGACAGCCACAACATCATCGTTGTCGGCACGAACGAGGAGGACATCGCGGCGGCAGCCAACCGCGTCGTCGAGCTCGGCGGCGGCATCGTCGTGCTCGACCACGGCGAGGTGCTCGGCGAGGTCCGGCTCCAGATCGCGGGCATCATGAGCGAGGAGCCGCTCGTGGACGTCAACCGCGAGCTGGAAAACGCCAAGGAAAAGGCGTTCGCCCTCGGCGTGAGCCGCGGCGTCGATCCGTTCATGACGCTCTCGTTCATGGCGCTGCCGGTCATTCCGACGCTGCGCCTGACCACCCGCGGCGTGTTCGACACCGTGACGCAGAAGTACGTCTGAAAAAGGACGCGCCGGACGGCGGCGCAGCTGCCCGGCGGAAACGAATCAAAAAACGGGAGACACAGGGTTTGCACCGTGTGTCTCCCGTTCGTTATGCAAACGCAGGACAAAAAATGCGCCGTTTCCTCGTCTCCGCAGCCTTCAAAAAACGGACTGCAATTTTCTGCTTGCTCCCTGCGCGGGGCTGTGGTAGAATAGCATTGCTATGCGGGCATGATGAAATTGGCAGACATGCGAGATTTAGGTTCTCGTGCTTTACGGCGTTGGGGTTCGAGTCCCCATGCCCGCACCAAAAATAAGACCATCTGCCTTTGGCAGATGGTCTTATTTTTGGGTTCCGCTCCCTGTGGCTGCTCAACCCCAAGGGGATCGAACATGCCCGGAGCAAGTGAATTGCCCCTGCGCCAGGATTTTGCTGCGCAAAATACTTGTGACGGCGCACCCGCGCCGCCCCGCCGTGTGGGAGCCTGGTTCGGTCGGCGTCCATACTGCTGCATCATGGCCCGACGGAACGAGACTCACGCTCGCTTTACCGCACTACAGCAACATATTACGGTTTTGTTACAGATGCCCAAAACCCCTTTACTTTGCAAAAAATTGGGGTATACTGGCAAGTGGAAGGAGGGGAGACCGAATGGAAGACTATACCCGCAAATTCAACGCCGCGAAGGAAAAGGACGAGGAGATCCACCACATCCTGACGAGCGTGTACACCGCGCTGGAGGAGAAGGGCTATAACCCCATCAACCAGCTCGTGGGCTACATCCTTTCGGAGGACCCCACCTACATCACCAACCACCGGCAGGCACGCACGCTGATCCGCAAGCTGGATCGCGACGAGCTGCTGCAGGTCCTTCTGCGCAGCTACCTGAGCCAGTAAAAAATTTCCGCTGTTTTGAAATACCCCGAGGGTCGAAAAAAGGCTCCCGGGGCATTTTGCACAGTTTTTCGGATTTGAGGAGGGATTGAAATGAAGAAAATTGTATTACGCAATGGACGCACCATGCGATGCCCGACTTTTCTTCTTTGCATTGCAGGCGTTTTGCTGGCAGTCGGTGTTTTGGCTGCTTACACGCAGAGCAAAGACATCGACGTCTATACGGAAAAGGATACGCTTGTCGGTGCGTATATTAACTATCTGTCAAAGGCGAGCAGCGCTCGGGCGGCAAGAGAAAATATGAATTTCCTATGCGAATCGCCGGGAATGGGGACCTTGCCGATGGGATCATCCATGATCGATTTGGATGAGGCGGAGCAAAGCGGCTATCTTTTTCCGGTGGCCGGAAATGATATTGCTGCGGAAAAAAAGAAGGCTGAGTACTGTGCATCAATTGCAGTGCGGCAGCATGATTTAGTCGTTGAGCAGTTCGGAGCTAACGCATGGGATAATGTTTCATATACCTTGAAGGAGATCGAGCCTGCAGATGGAGATTTGGGGTATCGGGTGAAGTCGACGGGTGAGTTTGTTGATAAAGAGGAATACGAAAAGATCCTGTATGGGTATTGGGAAGCTGTTGCGGCACAAGAGGGGACTTCCTATGCCGATCTTTTCTTGACGGAAGGCGAGAGCGCTGAAAATATTGCAAGCAAGCGTGTCGATCTTATTGCGAAGTATAGCGATGCTATCCCGGTTGAGCTTGTAACGGTGTCGGATTTCCGGACTTACGAGGTCCTGTTGTCTTTTAACGGTAAAACGATATCGGCCGATGGATACGAAGACTTCCATTTTGTGATCGATAACAAAGATGACAACTGGAAAGTGCTTCAGGGACTTTCTTGGGCTGCGCCTTATCCCGAAGATCCGACCGGAGACTGAAGGAAAGCGAAATGGAAAGGTACTCCGAGTTCATGTTCGCTGTCAAATTCGCATTGCCTGTTATCGAACAAAATACACGAAATCTTACATAACCTTTTGTGACGTTTGGTTGACAAGCGGCGCGGGCGATGGTAGAATGAGCAGGAATCGGAATTAAAGTGAGGAGTGTTTCAATATGGCTGAGAATCTCATTTACCGCGGTCATCCGCTGCGCCGCGTGGACAATCTGGTCTACTACGGCTCGATGGCGGATAAGTATATCATCATGATGCAGGTGCTTGACACCGAGGACGTGAAGGACCTCAAGCTCGCCAAGCGCGTGTCCATCCAGCTCCAGCTCACCGACCCCAATCTCCGCTCGCGCGACCGCGTGGTCCGCTCCACGGAGAAGGGCAGCATGGCCGAGGCCATGGAGTTCGCCACCATCTGGCTCGAGCGCGCCCTGAGCGGCAAGATGTGAGCCTGCTTTGATCGAAACAAAACGCAGCAGTCCGGCTTCCAAAGCCGGACTGCTGCGTTTTTCTTTGCAAAATCTAAGCAAATTATTGGTAATTTATGGAATATATAACGATTTTATAGATATTAAACGGTCAAAAGTTACATTTTTGAATGTTTTTTATCGTTGGAAATGCGGAAAATGAAGGGTTCGACGCGATTCGACATTTCCCGCACCACACTGCGCATTAGACTGTGTGCAGAAAGGATACGGGGCAGAGTGGTGTGTGGCTGCTCCGTGCCGGACCGGAACAAGAAAAAGGAGAAATCGTTATGCTGACAATCGAGTTAAATATGTACCACGCAGTTGCTTTAGGCGCTTTCCTGTTCTGGATGGGCGGGATCATCACCGACAAGGTGAGACTGCTCAACCGATATTGTATCCCCGCTCCGCTGGTCGGCGGACTGTGCTTTTCCATTCTCAACTGCATTCTCTACTCCGCCGGCATCGCGTCCATGCCTATCAAAAGCTGCTGACCGATGAAGCGCGGGAGCTGCTGGACGACGCCGGGTGCGCGGAGGTGGAGATCACCTGGGGCAGCGAGCCGGTCGAGCCCGTGGAAGCCATCATGCGCTCGGCGGGGCTGCGGGATGCCGACAGCGGCAATGACGCCGCGTGGGACGTAGCCGGGTTTGAAAAGAGTCTGCTGGAAAATTACGGTGTCACGCCGCATCACTATGAGGATCTGGGCGACGGCGTTTATCAGGTCTATGTAGAGATCGACGGCGAGATCGTTCCCTTTGTCACGGTCGATTCCGCGACCGGCGACTATCACGGGTGATCGCCCGGCCCGTTTCCGGCGGAGGGCAGATGGGACGGGAAAGCCCCGCGGTCAGGCCCCGCTGCCCCAAATAGACTGAAGGGACCGTTCTCTGCGGAAGAGAACGGTCCCTTTTGCGGTGTTATTTGCTCACCAGCAGCTTTTTCATGCCGCGCTCGAGCCCATCCACGCTCAGCGGGTACATATCAATGAGCCGCGCGATGTGGCCGTAGCTCTGACCCCAATAGCCGCCGTAGCGCGGCGGCTCCTCGGGATTGAGCCAGATGAGATGGTCGTACTGTTCTTTGAAGCGCTTGAGCCAGTCCATGCCGGAGAGTGAGCCGCTGCCGGCGAAATAGTCGTAGCGCTTTTCCGTCAGCTCGTACATATCCATCAGCGCGTCGCCGACGAAAATGACTTTGTACTCGCTGCCGAAATTCTTCAGCAGCCACTCGGTCGAAACGCCGTGCTCGCGGTACATCCGCGGGTCGGTGTAGACGCGCGAGTAGACGCAGTTGTGGAAGTAGTAGACGTGCAGCTCCTTGAAGTGGTTGGACTGCCGCGCCGCCTGGAAGAGCATCGAGCAGAGCTGAGAGTAGTAGCTCATCGAGCCGCCCGAGTCCATCAGCATCAGCACCTTGACGGTGTTGCGCCGCGGGCGCTTGTAGCGCACCCTGAGCGTGCCCGCGTTGTCGCAGGTGTCGCGGATGGTGCCGTCCACGTCGAACTCCGTCTTGTCGCCGAGCGACTGGTCGGAATACTGCCGCAGCAGGCGGAAAGCCATCTGGAACTGGCGGATGTCGAGCGTATTGTCGCGGCGGAAATCGCGGTACTTTCGCTCTCCCGCGACCTGAAAGGCGCGGCGGTAAACGCTCTCGCCGCCGACGCGGATGCCCTGCGGGCTGTGGCCGGCGTTGCCGAAGTTGGAGTAGCCGCCCGTGCCGATCCAGTACGAGCCGCCGTTGTGCTCCTCCTTCTGTTCCTTGAGGCGTTCTTCAAACATCTTGAGAATCTCGTCGATGCTCTTTTCCGCATAGCCCTGCTCGCGCAGAAAGGCGCGGAACTCCTCAAGCGTGTTTTTCGGGTGGTTGAGCCAGTCCATCAGCTCGTTCGGCAGCAGCTCCTCGGGGAAGGGCACGTCCTTGAAATACTCCAAAAACGCGGCGTCAAACTTGTCATAGTCCGCCTCGCTCTTGACGAGCACGGCGCGGCAGAGGTCGTAAAAGCCCGTCAGCGTTGAGCGGTGCAGTCCGAGCAGCAGCCCCTCCATGAGCGTCATCCACTCGTTGAGTGAAACGCCGAAGCCGCGCTGACGCAGAAGGTAGAAAAATCCGACAAACATGGGCTTACCGCATCCGGCGCTGCATCGCCGTGATGTCCTTGTCCTTTTTGAGCAGCACGCCGGCAAAGGGAATGTCCTTTGCGATGCGCGCGGGATCGGCGCCGCCGAGCTGGAGCGCGCGGAGCCAGTCCACCAGCTCGCTCGTGGAGGGCTTTTTCTCGATGCTGTCGATCGAGCGCAGCCAATAGAACGCCTGCATCGCCTGTGCGAGCAGCGCTTCGTCGAGCTTGTCAAAGTGGACGCGGATGATCTTCTCCATCTGCTCCTGCGTGGGGAAGGCGATGTAGTGGAAGATGCAGCGGCGCAGGAAGGCGTCGGGCAGCTCCTTTTCCGCGTTGGACGTGATGATGACGATGGGGCGCTGCTTCGCCTTGACCGTCTCCTTCGTCTCGGGGATGTAGAACTCCATCTTGTCCAGCTCCCAGAGGAGGTCGTTGGGGAACTCAAGATCGGCCTTGTCCACCTCGTCGATGAGCAGCACCACCTGCTCGTCGGAGGAGAACGCCTCGCCGAGCTTGCCGAGCTTGATGTATTTTGCGATGTCGTCCACGCCGGCGGAGCCGAACTGGCTGTCGTAGAGACGCTGGACGACGTCGTAGACGTACAGACCGTCCTGCGCCTTGGTGGTGGATTTCACGTTCCAGATGATGAGCTTCTTGCCCAGCGCGTCGGCGACGGCCTGCGCCAGCATGGTCTTGCCCGTGCCGGGCTCGCCCTTGATGAGCAGCGGCTTTTGCAGCGCCACAGCGATGTCCACCGCGCCCATCAGCTCGGGCGAGGCGACGTAGTTTTCGGTCCCGCGGAAGGAAACAGACATAGAAATACCTCGTTACATAAAAGTTTGATCCTATTTTACATAGCCGCGCCGCCGGTGTCAATGCGGAGCGGGGGAGAAAAAATACTAAAAAACACTCAAACGGTCGTTGCATTCCTGAAGCTGCTGTGCTATAATACAGAAAAGAATCCGATAAGGAGGCAGCGGACCATGAAAAAACTGACCAAAATGCAGCAGAAGGTCTACGATTACATCGCCCAATTCATGACCAAGTGGGGCTATCCGCCCTCTGTGCGCGAGATCTGCGCAGAGCTGAATTTCAAGTCCCCGTCCACCGCGCATTTCCATATCCTGAATCTGGAGAAAAAGGGCTATCTGGAGCATGACGCCGGCAAGGGCCGCGCCATCCGGCTCAAGGGCGAGGCGCAGACCGCGCCTGCCGTGCCCGCCGCCCCTGCGGCGCCGTCGAACGCCGTTGACTTCATGGAGGAGCGGGACACGCGGGAGAACCGCATCCCCATCGTCGGCAACGTCGCCGCCGGCAGCCCCATCCTTGCGCAGGAGTGCGTGGAGGATTACCTGACCTTTGATACCGGCAGCCGCAGCGGCGAGTTCTTTGCCCTGCGCGTGCGCGGCGAGTCCATGCTGGGCGTCGGCATCCTGCCGGACGATCTGGTCGTCGTCCGCCGCCAGCAGACCGCCAACAACGGGGAGATCGTCGTCGCCCTCATCGGGGACGAGGCCACGGTCAAGACCTTCAAAAAGCAGAACGGCGAGATCTGGCTCCTGCCCGCGAACCCCGACTACCAGCCCATCGACGGGCGGGAGTGCGAGGTGCTCGGCAAGGTCGTTGCCGTTGTGCGCCAGTATTGAGCCGGAAACCGACCCTGTATATTGAAAAAGCGTTTCGCGACCGAAAGCAGGCCGCGGAACGCTTTTTTATTGTTGGGAGCAGCGCTCAGCTCTCCGAGCCGGAGAGGTGGAAGCGCCAATCCGCGAAGCCGTAAAACGGATCGGAGGCGGTCGGGGTCATGCCGTCCACAAGACCGGAGGGCGTGAGCACCGTTTTGGACTTGAAGAGCAGCGGCGCAAAGGGCGTTTCCTCGACAAAGCCCTCGGCGTACCGTGCGGCAGAGGCGTTCCCGCCGAGCAGGAAGGCGTCGTTCCGGGCGGAGAGCTGCTCGCTCGCAAAGCCGCCGTAGTTCAGCGCGCCGCCGGTATCGAGCAGTGCGCTCGCGTCCCAGTCGGCGGTCAGGCGCACCTCGCCGAGGTAGAGGTCGAAGCTGCCGGCCTCCAGCGCGGCGGCGTATTCCCCCCACGGCAATTCGCGCACCGTGACCGTCAGCGCGGCGGTCGTGAGCTGGGCGCAGAGGCTTTCGGCGACCGCGCATCGGAAGGCATTCTCCTTGTTCACCAGCAGCGTCAGGCTGCGCGGGCGCGCGGCGGTCACGCCGGCAGTCTCCAGCGCGGCGGCGTACTCCTCCGCCGTGGTGCGGTACTCGTATGTCTTCGGATAGTCCGCGTCCTGCGGCGCGATGGGAAGCTGCGCCGCCGTGCCGTGCCCGGAGAGCAGGGAGGAGACAAGCGTGCCGCGGTCGATCACGCCGCTCATCGCGCGGCGCACCGCGGCGTCGTTGAGCGGAGTACGGCTCAGGTTGAAGCCGAGGTACTGCATTGCCGCGGTCGGGACGTCGGTGGACTCCACCGCGCCGCCGACCGTCCGTGCGCCGGTGCCGGTCGGATCGAGGCAGAGGAAGTGGACGCTGCGGGAGGCGAACCGGCTCAGCGCGGTGTCGTTGTCCTTGACCGCGGCAAGCGCGATGCGCTCGAGCGGCAGAGAGCTGCCTTGCCAATGGGGATTTGCGGTCAGCGCCGCGCCGTCGGCTGCTGTTGTGTAGACGTAGGGGCCGGTGCCGAGCGGAATGAGGTCGTTCTCCGTGCCGGCCTTGACGATGGGAATGTCCAGCAGGGCGGGGAAGCTGCCGTTTGCTTGCGTCAGCGTGACGATCAGCGTATGCGCGTCCTGCGCCTTCATCGAGGCGACGTTCGCAAAGCGCGCGCCGTAGCGCGCGGACTCCTCCGCGCGGCGGTAGGCCGCGAGCACGTCGTTCGCGGTGAGGGCCGTGCCGTCGGAAAAGACTGCGCTGCGCAGCGCGAAGGTCCACGTCAGCGCTTGGGCGTCGCAGCTGCTGTGCTCGCACAGCACCGGCTGCGGCGCAAAGGAATTGTCGAGCGTGAAGAGCGGCTCGTAGAGCAGCGCGCCGACGGTCTGCTGCACGCCGTCGATGCAGGTCACGGGGTCAAAGGTCTGGCCCGAGAGATAGGGCAGGGTGAAGTCGGAGATCTGCGCCGGCTCGCGCTGCGGTTTCTCCTCCGACGGGGAGGACAGGTCATCGCTCCAGAAGTCGTCCGGCTCCGGCTCGGCCTCCCAGCAGCCGGTCAGCGAGAGCGCGAGGACCAGCGCGAGCGCGAGCGCCGTCAGCCGCCGCGTCACAGGGCGTCCTCCGTCAGGACGATGACCGCCGCCATGCCGCCGCGCTCGCCGCCCATGCCGCGGTGCGACCAGTAGCGATCGGGGCGGCATTTGGTGCAGTCGGGGTGTACGTCGATGCGCGAGGGGTCCAGTCCGCTGCGCAGCAGCCACAGACGGTTGATGGATTTGAGGTCGATGTGGTACTTGTCGCCGCGGCGCTCGATGCGCTCGTCCACGGCGGGGTCCATGAGCTCATGGAAGGTGTCCGCCACGTCGCCGTCGGTCTCAAAGCAGCACTTGCCGATGGCGGGGCCGATGGCCGCGCGCATCGTGTAGGGGTCCGCGCCGTAAAGGCTCATCATCGTGACGAGCGCCTTGAGCACGATGCCGCTCGCCGTGCCGCGCCAGCCGGCGTGGATGGCGGCGATGGAGCGCGAGGTCGGGTCGTAGACCGTGATCATGCAGCAGTCCGTGCCGTAGGCAAAGAGCGGCAGGTTCGGCACGTTCGTGATGAGCGCGTCGGCGTCGTAGGGTCGCTCGTCCCAGCGGAGCTTGCCGGCGTCCTCCTCCCGCGCGACGCGCACGAGGTCGGAGTGGATCTGGCGGCAGCCGACGGCGCGCGAGGCGTCGAAGCCGACGGCGGCGCCGAGGCGGCGGTAGTTTTCGAGGATGTTCTCCTCACGGTCGCCGCGGTTGCTCGCAAGGTTGAGCGAGTCGAACGGCGCGGGACTCACGCCGCCGTGACGGGTGGTGAAGGCGTGGCGCACGCCGCCGACGGAGAGCGTGCCGGCGGTGTCGAAGATCACGCCGTTGACGTTGTGCTCGGTAAAGGACATAAGGGACCTCCTTTCGCGCCTGCGGCGCGGGGAAATTTGCCGCGCACGGCGCGGCGGAGCTGCGGTGAATGGAAAGCTATTGCTGCTTTTTCAATAAATGAAGAGCGATATGGCAGATCAGATATACAAGGCTTTGTATCCCCCAAAAACAGGCAGCAACCAATGCTGCTCCGAACCATACCGGAAAACTGATAAACCCACCTGTTTGGAGAAATAAATGGGTATGTTTAAGGCCGCACAACTCATAGATGGGAAAGTAGAGTAAAAAATAAAGGGGGATATTCAACAATGTATACCGCCAAGAAACGAACTTGTAAAATAACAACGGCAAACCGATCAGGCTTACCCAGAAAACATAATGCCCGATCTGACTCCGTGCGGGAGGGGAATTCAGTCCCAATAAATCATCGGAAACGATCAGGCAAAGCAGAATGGTTAAAATTCCCATTACTCCGGCCCAAAGCCACTTTTTGAAAATCCCGTGCTGATTCATTCATTCCCTCCAATGATCCTGACTTGCCCGATCACCTCACAGGGGTTCCTCACTGCCGCATTCCAATGTTTCGCGAACGAAATGTGCCTGCAGATGACTTTCGGTGACCAGAACGGACTCCTGATGGAAGAAGGCGCACAGGTCCTTGGCAATGTCATTCACAACGGTCTTGTCAACGTCGATCAGGGTGAGGACCAGACTGGTCTCCCGGGCGTATTCTCCGCTTTCGTAAATATACCCGCCCTCCTGCACCTGAAAGGAAAAAGGCACTTTGTAGGAATAGCATACATTACGAAGCACCCTGATATACTTTTCGTTTTCAAAGAGCTGTGTGTTCGTCGACAGATCGTTCAGCCCAATGTAGATTTTTGACTCGACCATATTCAGCGCCCCCTGTGTGCCTGACCGATGCGAATTTATTTGCGTGACGTCCTCTTGCCCCATCCCACCGCAGGAGCGGCTGAGCGGAAAGAGAAGTAGGTCAGATCGTTTCAAAAAAACATGTGCATACCGTTGCTGACAGGTAATATGACATCGGCAGATCGAGGGTCAAGGGGCGGCGCCCCTTGCGTTCTCTTGGGGTTTCAAAGGGGGTATTCTCTTTCGGAAAGAGAATACCCCCTTTTGTTTTTACCGTCCGCAGCACTGCTTATTTTCCGCGCTGCCGCGCAGCGCAAAAAATGCCGGATGGCAGCTCGCTCGCCGCTGACGCGGCAACCGCTCGTATGCCGCGTATCAGCAGGCTGCGTCCGTTACCGTCCGCAGCACTGCTTATACTTTTTTCCGCTGCCGCAGGGGCAGGGGTCGTTGCGGCCGATCTTCTGCACCTTGCGCGGCTGCTTTTTCACGCTGCCGTCGCCCGCGGTGGTGGCGACGATGCCCTCGGCCACGCGCTCGCGCTTGACCTCGGCCTCGCTCTTGATGCGGGCGGAGAAGATGCGGCGCACAGTCTCGTCCTGAATGGCGGAGATCATCTCCTCGAACATCTCGAGGGATTCCTTCTTGTAGGCGTCGATGGGGTTGACCTGCGCGTAGGCGCGCAGGCGGATGCCCTGACGCAGCTCCTGCATGGCGTCGATATGGTCCATCCAGTATTCGTCGACCACGCGCAGCAGCACCACGCGCTCAAGCTCGCGCATGATGGGGGAGGTGACGGCCTCCTCCTTGCGCTCGTAGGTGGTGACGGCGGCGTTGAAGAACAGCTCCGTCAGCTCGTCCTCGCCCATGGCGGCGAGCTCAGCGGGCGTTTCGGCGACCATGCCGCGCGGGAAGTACATACCCTCGAGGCTGCCGAGGATCTCGCGCACGCCGTCCTCGTCGAGCTTACCGTGCTCGCCGGAGTGGAGCGTGACCTGATTGGAAATGCCGCTGCGGATCATGCCGAAGATGGTATCCTTGAGGTTGCGGCCGTCGAGCACCTGCTTGCGCTGCCCGTAGATGATCTCGCGCTGCTTGTTCATCACGTCGTCGTATTCAAGCGTCGCCTTACGGGACTGGAAGTTGCGGGACTCGACGCTGGTCTGTGCGTTCTCGATGGACTTCGAGAGCATTTTGTTCTCGATGGGCGTGTCCTCGTCGAGGTTCATGCGGTCCATGAGGTTCGTGATGCGCTCGCCGCCGAACAGGCGCAGCAGATCGTCCTCGAGCGAGAGGTAGAAGCGCGTCTCGCCCGGGTCGCCCTGACGGCCGGCACGGCCGCGGAGCTGATTGTCGATGCGGCGGGAGTCGTGGCGCTCGGTGCCGATGATGAACAGACCGCCGGCCTCGCGCACGCGGTCGGCCTCGCCCGCGATCTCGGCCTTGTGCCTGGCGAGCGCTTCGGCGAACAGCGCGCGGGCGTCGAGGATCTCCTGATCGTCGGTCTCGGCGTAGCCGGTCGCCTCGGCGATCAGCTCATCGGAGAGCCCGGCCTTGCGCAGGTCGTTCTTGGCCATGTATTCGGCGTTGCCGCCGAGCATGATGTCGGTGCCGCGGCCCGCCATGTTGGTGGCGACCGTCACCGCGCCGAGCTTACCGGCCTGCGCGACGATCTCGGCTTCCTTCTCGTGGTTCTTCGCGTTGAGCAGGTTATGCTTGATGCCCTCGCGGGAGAGCAGATAGGACAGGTGCTCGTTCTTCTCGATGGACACCGTGCCGACCAGCACGGGCTGGCCCTTGGCGTGGCATTCCTTGACCTGCGCGATGACCGCGCGGTACTTTGCCGCCTCGGTCTTGTACACCACGTCGGGATCGTCGATACGCGCGATGGGGCGGTTGGTGGGGATCTCGATGATGTCGAGGTTGTAGATGGTGCCGAATTCCTCCTCCTCGGTCAGCGCTGTACCGGTCATACCGGAGAGCTTCTTGTAAAGGCGGAAGTAATTCTGGAAGGTGATGGTCGCGAGCGTCTTGCTCTCGCGGGCGACGGTGACGTGCTCCTTGGCCTCGATGGCCTGATGCAGACCCTCGCTGTAGCGGCGGCCGAACATCAGTCGGCCCGTGAACTCGTCGACGATGACGACCTCGCCGTCCTTGACGACGTAGTCGATGTCGCGCTTCATCGTGCCGTGCGCCTTGATGGCCTGATTGATGTGGTGGGCGATGGTGGAGTTCTCGGGATCGGAGAGGTTCTCGATCTCGAAATACTGCTCGGCCTTGGCGATGCCGCGGGCGGTGAGCGTCGCGGTCTTGGCCTTTTCGTCCACGATGTAGTCGGCGTCAACGTTGACGTCCTCTTCCTCCTTTTCGTCCGTCTCCGCGATGACCTTCTTGCGGAAGCGGGCGACGAGAGCCTCGGTGCGGCTGTACATCTCCGTGGACTTCTGCCCGATGCCGGAGATGATGAGCGGCGTGCGCGCCTCGTCGATGAGGATGGAGTCCACCTCGTCCACGATGGCGAAGGCGTGGCCGCGCTGCACCAGCTCGGAGGAGAAGAGCGCCATGTTGTCGCGCAGGTAGTCGAAGCCCATCTCATTGTTGGTGCCGTAGGTGATGTCGGCGGCGTAGGCCGCGCGGCGCTCGTCGCTCGTGAGGTCATGGACGATCAGGCCCACACTCAGACCGAGGAAGCGGTGCACCTTGCCCATCCACTCGCTGTCGCGCTTGGCAAGGTAGTCGTTCACGGTGACGATGTGCACGCCGTTTCCGGTGAGCGCGTTGAGGTAAGCGGGGAGAGTGGCGACGAGCGTTTTGCCCTCGCCGGTCTTCATCTCGGCGATGCGCCCCTGATGGAGCACGATGCCGCCGATGAGCTGCACGCGGTAGGGATAAAGCCCGAGCACGCGGCCCGCGGCCTCGCGCACGGCGGCGAAGGCTTCGGGCAGAATGTCGTCGAGCGTTTCGCCGTTGGCGAGCCGCGCCTTGAATTCCGGCGTCTTGGCGCGCAGCTCCTCGTCCGTCAGGGCGCGGTACTCGTCCGCCATCGCCTCGATCTTATCGACGATCGGATAAATGCTCTTGAGCTCCCGCTCGGAGTAGGTGCCGAAGAGCTTGGTGATCAGTCCCATATCAAAAACTTCCTTTCACGGAAAATCGAAATACTTTTGCAAAAAAGCATAAAAACACTTCTATAGTATAGCACGCCCTGTCCGGATATGCAAAGGAAAAATGCGCGGGAATGTGAACGGACGGTAAATTTCCGCACAATATGACGCCTGTGCGCCTTGCAAGCGGGTGCGGCGTGTGTTAAGATAGAGAAACCACAAAGCAAGAGACCCACAGCGAAAGACATCGGAGGATTTTACGATGAAACTGCATTTTTACGGCGCGGACCGCTGCGTGACCGGCTCGTGCCACTGTCTGGAGATCAACGGCAAGCGCATCCTGGTGGACTGCGGCTTACAGCAGGGGCGCGACGAGCTGGACAACGCCATGTTCGCCTTCAACCCCGGCGACATCGACATCCTGCTCGTCACCCACGCGCACATCGACCACACGGGCCGCATCCCGCTGCTGGTCAAACGCGGCTTCACAGGCCGCATCCTGACCACCCGTGTGACCGCCGACCTCATGCGCATCATGCTGCTCGACTCCGCTCATATTCAAGAGAGCGACGCCGAGTACCGCAACCGCAAGGGTCAGCGCGCGGGGCGCGATTATGTTGAGCCGCTCTATACCACCGAGGACGCGATGAATGTCTTTAAGTTCCTCACCGTCTGCGAGTACGGTCAGACGGTCGAGCTGTGCGAGGGCGTGACGGCGGTGTTCACCGACGCGGGCCACCTGCTCGGCAGCGCGAGCATCACGCTCGAGCTTGACGAGGGCGGCGTGCACAAGACGCTCGTTTTCTCCGGCGATATCGGCAACGTCGACCAGCCCATCATCCGTGACCCGCAGCTTTTGAAGAAGGCGGACTATGTGGTGATGGAGTCCACCTACGGCGACCGCAACCACACCGAGGTGTGGAGCTACACCGACGAGCTGGCGGAGATCATCGACGAGACGCTGGGCAAGGGCGGCAACGTGGTCATCCCCTCCTTCGCCGTGGGCAGAACGCAGGAGCTGCTGTACTTCTTCCGCCAGATCAAGGCGGAAAAACGGGTCAAGGGGCACGAAAATTTCCCGGTCTTTGTGAAAATATAGTTTTTCCTTGACCTGCCTGGAAAAATCGATTAAAATATCTCTCGATATCCAAAAGAAGTTTTTTGGATACCTCCGGCAGACGGCGGGGCAGGGACCCCGTGAAGGAAGCCTCAGGGTCTCCCTGCCGGAGCTTGCGTTCCCAACGTCAACAACAGGAAAGGCGATCGACATGAGTCATCCGTACAAAACCAGAGAAGGCGGCGCTACCGTCACCATCTTTGTCCCCTATGACTGCCAGAACCACTGCCCCTTCTGTATCAATAAGCAGGAATATGCCGACTGCACCGGCTTTTCGCTGGAAAAGATCATCGACTCCATCCGCACACTGGACGCCATCACGCCCCGCTGCGACTTCGTGTTCACCGGCGGCGAGCCGCTGGCCGATCTGGACGCGCTGCAGCGTATGCTGGACGCCATTCCCACCACTCACAAGGTGTATATCAACACCACCTTCCCCGCGCAGGAGACCACCACCTTCGAGGAGATGCTGGCCTTTACGGAGCGGAACAAGCACAAGATCACCTGCATGAACATCTCCCGCCATCTGGTGCACTATGTGGAGGAGAGTCCTGACGAGGTGCTGGGGAGGATCGCCTGCCCCACCCGCATCAACTGCGTACTGTACAAGAACTATCCGGCGGACAGGCTCATCGCCTATGTGGAGCGCTTCCTGCCCTACCGCATCCCCATCCAGTTCCGCTACGACTACACGGAGACGACACCGGAGAACCTGTACGAACAGGACAACGACAGGATCCTGCAGGATCTGAAGCGGCTGTTCACCTACAAGGGACTGGACGGCTGCCGCATGCGCAACGGCTTCCACTTCGAGTACAAGGGCCTGCACATGACGTACCACAAGACCCTGCCCTACTCCACCATCGAGGAAAAGGGGCCGGACGGCGTGATCTACGACATTCTGTACGACATCCTCATCAAGCAGAACGGCGAGATACACAGCGACTGGACGGGCGTGAAGATGGACGTGGACGCCTACCGCAAGGTGGTGTTCGAGCCCTACGACCTGAAGGTGCTGAACGGGACCATCGACTTTTGAAAAAGAGACCGCTTTGCGGTCTCTTTTTTTCGGAACCCGCGGCGGGGTCGCTCCGTCATAGGTAGTGAAAGCCTTGGCGGAAAATAAATGGCTTGTTTGTATTTACCCCCTTTTACTTCCGCGCGGTTTGTATTATAATGATGTATTGAGCCGGTATCTCATATACCGGCGGGCAAAACAGTCTTGAGTGAATGATAAGGAGCAATTCTATGAAACGTTTTATGACCCTGCTGCTGGCCATGCTGATGGTCCTGTCCCTGGCCGCCTGCGGCGACAAGTCCTCCGCCACGGTGGATGCCGAGGGGCTGGGCAAGGCGCTGACCGAGCGCGTACAGTTTGACAGCACCATGAGCGCTATCGATGCCGGAGACTATCTGGAACTGCCCGAGGGCAGCAGCGCTGCCGCCTATATGTCTGACGGCAGCACCATGGAGGAGATCTTTGTGGTGTCCTGCAAGGATAAGACGGACGCATCGGCGGTGAAGATCGCCATGCAGGAGCTGCTGGACAGCCAGACGCAGGAGGCCGGGCGCTACCAGCCCGAGGAGGCCGAGCGCCTGAACAACGCCGTTTTCGCCACTTACGGCACCTGCGTGGTGCTGTGCGTTACCTCTGACACGGATACCGCCAATGCGGTCATCAAGGAGTATGTAGGATGAGTCCGCGCTATGAACGGCGGCAGCGGGGCGGAGGCGGCGCGCTGCTGCTTCTGATCGCCGCCGCGGCGCTGGTGGTGGCGGTGCTGGCCATCTTCACCGATGTATTCAGCGGCAAAAAGGCGCCGGACAAGGATACAGACAGTCCTGCCGTCACCCAGCCCGCGGACGGCGAGCCTGACGGGACCGGCGATGCGGACAATACCGCGAAGGACCCGGAGGGCGATCAAAAGGGTGGTCAAAGCGGGAACGGCGATGGGAACACTGATAAGCCCGCCGTGACCACCACGAAGCCGGCAGCCTCCAATGTCATCACCACCGATGCCACGCCTTATCAGTCCGGCGGCGTATACATCGTGGGCAATGCCGGATATGAGATGTACAACTATGTGGGCTCCCTGGCGGAGAAGTACCAGTCCACGGTCAACGCCGTGGCGGACAGTCTCAGCGGCG
>OJAM01000215.1_pt1 | contig 28173 bp, 28 predicted proteins | sample 1589071 | NCBI WGS metagenome assembly OJAM01 (sample SAMN03283243) | human gut metagenome | biome: human-associated habitat; material: feces | host: Homo sapiens | place: Peru | collected 2012
CGTTTACTTCGGCGGCGGCACGCCGAGCTATCTCGGCCCCGACCGCCTGCGCCGCCTTCTGGACGCGGTTTTTCAAAGCTACCGCGTCGCCCCCGGCGCGGAGATCACGCTCGAGGCCAACCCCGACAGCGCGCAGGATATTTCCGCCCTGCGGCAGCTGCACGATGCAGGCTTCGACCGCCTCTCGCTCGGGATGCAGTCCGCGGACGATGCGGAGCTACGGCGCATCGGGCGCGTCCACACGCACGCGCAGACCGTCCGCGCGGTGGAGAATGCTCGCGCCGCGGGCTTTGACAATTTGAGTCTCGACCTCATCTACGGTCTGCCCGAGCAGACGATGACACGCTGGCAGGCAAACCTCGACGCCGCGCTCTCGCTCGCGCCCGAGCATCTTTCCTGCTACGGGCTGAAGGTCGAGGAGGGCACGCCGCTCTTTGCGCGGCGCGAGCGCTTCACGCTGCCGGACGACGACGCGCAGGCGGATATGTACCTCTCCGCGGTCGGGCTTCTCGCGCGGCAGGGCTATGAGCAATATGAGATCTCCAACTTCTGCCGCCCGGGACGGGCGTCCCGCCACAACAGCCGCTACTGGACGCTCGCGGAATACCTCGGCTTCGGTCCCGGCGCGCACAGTGACTTCGGCGGCGAGCGCTTTGCGCTCGCGCGCGATCTCGACGCCTACCTTGCGGGACACACCGTCTATTCCGAGCGCTCCGCGCCCTCGGCGCGTGAGCGGGAGACCGAGCGCGTCATGCTCGCGCTCCGCACGACCCGCGGCGTCGCCGCGGATACACTGCCGGAAGCCGCGCGGCGCATTCTCCGGAATTGTGAAGCCCACGGCCTCGCCCATCTTTCCGGCGGCTTTTATGCCCTCACGCCCCGCGGCTTTCTGGTCTCCAACGCCATCCTTGTCGATCTTTTGGAAACAATGGAGCTTTGACGGAACTTTTTTCCGTCTTTCTTCGTCTTTACTTTTAAGGGCCGTCATGGTATAGTAACGTTATGTCAACTTTTGCTGTGCAAAAGCATAGCAAAAACAGGTATGTGCCGTATTTCAAAAGGAGATCATTATGAAAGCACTGTCCCGCAAATGCACCGCCTTTCTCTTATCCCTCACCCTGCTGCTGACGCTCGCGCCGACGGCGCTCGCCTCCGAAGCGCTGGGCGACGACCTTGACCTGCGCTCGACAACGCTCAACCGCGGCGCCGAGCTCGGCGAGGGCACGTTCTGGAGCAACACCTTCTCCGACCTGCGGCAGGAAAACTACGTCGTCTACACGCCGAACACGAGCGTGACGCCCATCGTCACCTACGGCGATTACACCACCGCGACGAGCACGGTCTCCGCCGCCGCCAAGCGTCTGGAGGAGCAGGGCCTGCGTGTGGTCGCGGGCATCAACGGCGACTACTACGATACGCTCAACGGCGCGCCGCTCGGCACGGTGATGACCGGCGGCGTGCTGCGCGTCGCCTCCACAAGCAATTACGCCATCGGCTTCCGCGCGGACGGCACAGCCATCCTCGGCGCTCCGGCGCTGACGGTGCAGGTCGAGAGCGCCAACACGTCCTTCTCCCTCGCCGCCGTCAATCAGGTGCGCTACTCCTACGGCGGCATCTACCTCTACACCTACGATTTCAACGCCCGCCGCTCCACCGGCACCAACGCCGCGGGCTATGACGTGGTCTGCTCGGCGGTCGACGGCCGCCTGAGCATCGGCGAAACGCTGACGCTCACCGTGGACGAGATCCTGCCCGAGGCCACCGACACCGCCGTGCCCGAGGGCAAATACGTCCTGACGGCGAACCTCCTCTCCGGCGAGGAGAACCTTGCTCTGCTGCGCGCGCTCGCGGTCGGCGACACGCTGACCGTCACCGTCCGCGCGGCGGACGAGGGCTGGAACGACGTGGACTACATGATCGGCGCGCTCTATCAGCTCGTGGAGAACGGCGAGGTCTGCAAGGGGCTTGAGGCCGGCGCCGCGCCGCGCACCGCCATCGGTCAAAAGGCCGACGGCAGCCTTGTGCTCTACACCATTGACGGCCGCCGGAAGGGCTACTCCATCGGCGCGAGCCTGACGCAGGTCGCGCAGCGCATGATCGAGCTCGGCTGCGTGACCGCGCTGAGCCTGGACGGCGGCGGCTCGACGACTCTGTGCGTCACGCTGCCGGAGGACGGCAATGCCGGCGTCTACAACACCCCCTCCGAGGGCAGCCTGCGCGCCGTGACGAACCATATCTTCCTCGTTGCGTCGAATGAGCCGAGCGGCACGCTCGACCACATCGCACTGCGCACGGAGAGCGACCGCGTGCTCGCGGGCGCGCAGGTCCTGCTCCGCGCCGCCGCCATCGATACGAATTACCTTCCCATGGATAAGGAGGTCTCCATCGCAAGCGACCGCGGCAGCGTGCGGACCGACGAGCTGGGCAATACGGTCCTGACCGCGCCGAAAACCGCCGGCACCGTGACCGTCGGCGCGAAGGCCGGCGGCAAATACACCACCGCTGAGGTTCGCGTGATCGAGACGCCGGACGAGATCCGTCTCGGCAAGAGTGGCACGCTCACCGAGCTGCGCGTCTCCCCCGGCGCGAGCGTCGAGCTGACCGCGCAGGCTTATCAAAACCACCTCTCCCTGCTCGCGCAGAACACCTGCTTCACTTGGACCACCGAGGGCGGCGTCGGCACGGTCGATGAAAACGGCGTCTTTACCGCCGCCGGCCATGCCGCCTACGGCAGCCTGACCGTCCGCGCGGGCGAGACCACGCGCACCATCCCCGTTTACGTCACCTCCGATCCTCTGGTCCTGCTCGACGGCTTTGAGGGCGAGCAGACCGTCCTGACCCAAAATACCGACAAGAGCTTCGTCCGCTTCGGCGCCGCCTCCGCGCGTTGGGACTATACCGCCGGGCATGCCCCCGAGACTGCGGAGAAGCTCCTTCTGAGCGTGGAGCGGACCTACTCTGTCCCCTCCGGCTATGACCGCGTGACGCTCTGGGTCTACGGCGATGGACAGCGCGAGACGCTCGCCCTCACGACCGATGCGGGCGAAACGAACGCCGCCGTGATCGACTTCACCGGCTGGCAGCAGCTCGCCTTTACCCTCCCGGGCAAGGCGAAGATCGTCACCGGCTTCGTCCTGCGCCTGCCGTCGGCTCTGACCGGTACGCTGTACCTCGATCAGCTCGTCGCGGCCCGCAAGGGCATGAGCGATACCGTCGCGCCGGAGATCGCCGTCTCCCTCTCCGAGGACGGCACGGCCCTGACCGGCAAGGTCTTTGACGCCGTGGACGGCGGCTCGCTCGCCACGCTGCGCGTAACGCTCGACGGCAAAGCGCTCAGCTTCACCTACGACCACCAGACCGGCGCGCTCCACGCCGCGCTGCCCGCCGCGGACGGCAAGGCGCACCGCATCGCCGTCATCGCCGGCGACGCGAGCGGCAACCTCGCCCGTGCCGGCATAAGCATCACCCCGTCGGAGCTGTCCGCCGCCTTCCCCGATACGGACGGCCACTGGGCCAACGCCCCCGTGAGCTTCCTGAAGGCGAGCGGCGTCACCACCGGCGACGATCTCGGGAACTTCAATCCCGACAGCCCCATCACCCGTCAGGAATTTGCCGTGCTGCTCTGCCGCTGGCTCGCGCCCACGCAGGATACCTCCTCCGTTGAGCTGCCCTTTGCCGACAGCGGCAGCATCGCCGACTGGGCGAAGGACGGCGTGCGCGCCATGTATGCCCTCGGCGTAACGAAGGGCAGCTACGACGGCTACGGCCGGCTCTGCTTCCTCCCCACCGCGACCATCAGCCGTCAGGAGGCGCTGACGATGCTCGGCCGTCTCCTTGAGCTGGGCTACGCCGCGCCGGAGTGGAGCTTCACCGACAGCGACGCCATCGCGGACTGGGCGCGCGGGCACATCAACACGCTCTGCGCGATCGGCGCGCTCTCCGGCTACGCCGACGGCGGTATCCACCCCACTGAGCCCATCACCCGCGCACAGGTCGCCGCGTTGCTGTTCAGCATGACGTAAAAAACGCAAGCAGCTCTTGCCGAGCCTTCGGCAAGAGCTGTCTGCGTGATTGTGTGGAGGGACTCTCGTCCCCTGGTATAGAAACCGCCTTCGGGCGGTTTTTATCGTTTCTTACTCGTTCTCGAGCATCCGGTAGCCCACGCCGATCTCGGTGAATATGTACTCGGGCGCGGCGGGATTCTTCTCGATCTTGCGGCGGATGTTCGCCATGTTCACGCGCAGGATCTGATTGTCCGCCTTGGCCTTGGGGCCCCAGATCTCGCGGATGAGGAAATCGTAGGTCAGCACCTTACCGGCGTATTTGCCCAGCAGCGCCACGATCTTGAACTCGTTGAGCGTGAGGTGAACGTCCTCCCCGCGCATGAGGACATGGTGCTTGTCGTAGTCGATGGTCAGGTCGCGGACCGTATACTTGCCGGACTGCGCGATGGAGTCGTTGTCAAGACCCGTGCGCGTATGGCGGATGGCCGTGCGGATGCGGGCGAGCAGCTCACTCGTCCCGAAGGGCTTTTCGATGTAATCGTCTGCGCCGAGATCGAGCGCCGCGACCTTGTCGCCCTCGTGCGTGCGCGCGGAGACCACGATGACCGGCACGCTCGACCAGGCCCGCACCTGCTTGAGCACCTCCATGCCGTCCATGTCGGGAAGACCGAGGTCAAGGATGATCAGGTCGGGACAATGCGACGAGATCATCGACAGCGCCTCCTTCGCGCTGCCCGCCATAAGCGTGTCGAAGCCGTTGGCGGCCAGAATGGTGGACATGAAATTCTTGATGTTCTGCTCGTCCTCGACGATCAATACCTTATCCCTGATCTTCATCCTCTTTTTCCTCCTTGAGCGGCAGGTAGAAGCGGAACTGTGCGCCGCCCTCCGGCCTGTTTTCTGCGGTGATCCTGCCGCCGTGCGCCTTGACGATCGTCTGGCAGACGGAAAGACCGATGCCCATGTTTTTCTTCATATCAAAGCCGCCGCTCTTCTCGCCGGAAAGCGAGCCGTCGAAGAGCGTCGCAAGTCTTTCGCGCGGAATGCCGAGCCCGTTGTCGCTGACCGTGAAGCAGGCCTCGTCGCCGATGTGCTCCACGCTCAGCCGCAGCTCCGTCGTGCTCTCGCCGTGCAGCACTGCATTTTCCATCAGGTTGAGCAGCACCTGCTGGATGAGCGTCGCGTCCATCGGGACGAGCACGACCTCCCGCGGCACCTCGACCGCGATGCGGATGTTGCTTTTGAAGCGCTTTTCGAATTTGTGGACCGAGGCCGCGAGGATCTCCTCCGCCGCCTCATATTCCTTGCTGATGGCCGTCTGCTCGCCTGAGATGCGGGTAATGGAGAGCAGATTCTCCACCATGCGGATGAGCCACTGGGCGTCCTCGTTGACGTCGCGCAGCAGCTCTCTTTGCTGCTCGGTCGAGAGCGTGTCTCCGTTTTCCAAAATGGCGGAGGTGTTGCCCACGATGCTCGTGAGCGGCGTGCGGATATCGTGTGACATGGCGCGCAGCAGATTCGCGCGCATCGTCTCGCGCTCGGCCTCCGTGCGCAGCCGCTCCTGCTTTTTGATCTTGGTGTTCATCGCGCTGATGATGAGCGACACCGCCAGCATCGTCAGAAAGGTCAGCGGATAGCCGGTGAGCCTGAAGTTGAACGCCCAGAATGGATAGGTGAACACGAAGTTCACGCAGATCACGCCGAAAAGCGAGCTGAAAACGCCCCAGAAATAGCCCTCCGTAAAGCGGGAGATGATCACCACCGCCAGCACGAAGATCAGCAGCGTGAAGCTGCCGTTCTCGTCGATACTGCGCAGCACAAAGCAGATCGCCGCGGCGATACCGAGCAGCAGCGCGGTGAATATCGCGTCACGCAGGTGGATCGGTATGCTTCTCCACATTTTTTCGGTCCATTGTCCGATCCGGCTCAGCAGATCCTTCATAGCAAGCTCCCCTCCGGTCACCCTCTATGATGACCATTGTATCATATCTCTTGCTAATTATCTGCTAAGCTTTCCGTTTTTGCAAGCCATTTCTGTTCAATTCCCGTCCGTTTTTGCCGCACCGGCGAATGGAAAAGCATCAGGGGCGGCGCGCTGCGCCGCCCCTGATGCTTAAAGGGAGAAGTGAGAATCTATGTCGGAGTTATGTAAGGGTGTGTCCTTCCGCTCAGATCCTGCGGATGTCGATCGAGCTCACGCGGGCCAGATCGAAGCCGGGCTCCTGCTGCAGCGCCGCGAGAATGGCGATCCTGACCTCGGCGGTCAGGCCGTCCGCAGGAACAGCGGGCGCGGCGGGGGCCGGCGCCGCCTTGGGCGGCTCGGGCTTTTCGAGCTTCTGCATGACCTTGCCCATCAGCATGGTCAGGAAGATGATGCAGATGAGGCCCACGAAGGTGGTGCCCATACCCATCAGACACACAAACAGATTGGAAACTTCATTCATCGGGAAACACGCTCCTCTTTTCTCTTGGTGTTCCCATTATAAGGTTGCAAGTTTTCCTGCACAAGGGCTTTGCCGCTCTCTTCACGCCGCCTTTACGCTATAAACTTTTCTCTTAACGCGCGGTTAACCGTCCCGCTCCTCCGTCACCTCCACCACATACACAGCGCCGTCCGCGACGCGGAAGCGCACCTCAAGCCCGGCAAACGCCATGCCGTAAATGCGCTGCGGATCGCTTTGGTAGTGCGGCCGCGGGTCCTGCGCGAGAACGCCTGTGAGGGCATCGCGCTTGTCCTCCGGCACGCGCGATAGAAGCTCCGCCGGGAAGTCCACCGCCAGCGTCTTGCCGCGCTGCGGCGCAAAGCCGCCGCTCGCCTCCGGCTTGCGGTCGGCGTAGGGGAGGTACGGCTTGATGTCATAGATGGGCGTGCCGTCCATCAGGTCCGCGCCGGAGACGAGCAGCACGCTCCCCTCCGCCGTCTGCTCCACGCCCTCGAGCCGCACGCAGGAAAGGCCGATGGCGTTCGGGCGGAACGGCGAGCGCGTAGCGAACACGCCCATGCGCTCGTTGCCGCCGAGCCGGGGCGGACGCACGGTGGGCGACCAGTCCTCGCGCACGGCCTCGGAGAACTGCCAGATGAGCCACAGATGGGAAAAGCCCTCGATGCCGCGCAGGGCGTCGGCATTGCGGTATTCCGGCTCGAACACGATGCGCGCACGCAGGGCCTCCACCAGCCCGCTCTGGCGCGGCACGCCGAACTTTGTTTTGAAATCGCTGCGGATGCGCGCGATGACCTTGATGCTGTGCTGCTCCATAGGACCTACCTCGTCGGTGACCGCGCCCGTGGGCGCGGTGAAATAAAAAGGCTCGCTGCGGCTATTGTATCAGCCGCAGCGGCCTTTTGCAATTTTATTTCAGCTTCATCGGGGTGAGGGCGAGGTAATCGTCCAGCGTGCCGTCGTGCAGGCAGCAGTCGATGATCTCCTTCCCCAGCGGGTCGAGATCGTCGCAGACGAACTGCGCGACCTGCTCCTTGATGAAATCGGTGAGGATCTTCGCGCCGGCGTCGTAGCCCTCGGTGCCGAGCTTGGACTGCGTCTCGGGGCGCAGGAAGGTCTGACGGACGAACTGGCCGTCGAGCTTCATCTCGTCGAGCGCGTAGCCGAACAGCGCGCAGCGCGCGGGCACCAGATGCTTCGCGCGCACCGTGCCGAGGTGGCGGGCAAGGTACTCACGGCTGAGCCATTCGCCCATGAAGCCGACGTGGTAAGCGCCGATGTGCTGGTTCGGGATGAGCACGTTCGTCGTGTTGGGGCTTGCCATGATCTGCTCGAGCAGCAGGTTCGCCTGCGTGACCTTGAGCCCCGTAGCGAACGGCCAGTAGGAGCCAACGCCCTCGGCCTTCAGACCGCTGCCGGCGTTCGTGTCCGCGATGGACGGGTTCTTGAAGCCGCGCGGCGAGACCAGACGCCACAGCCACGCAATGCTCTGCGGCACGACCTGCAGCATACCCATCACGCCGTAGTTCGGGTTCTTCGCGGTGCTCGGCGGCATCCGCACGCCGAAGCTGCGCACATCGACCTCCACCGGCTCGGTGTCGGGCACGATGTTGTCGAGCATCTTGCGCGGCAGAATGACGCGCGGGTTCGAGCAGGGCTTGCCGTTCGACTCGATGACGTGCTCCCAGATCAGGCAGGTCGAGCCGGGGATGCCGTCCATGTTGAAGAACACCAGCGGCTCGCTCGGATGGATGCAGATGCGCTCGTAGAGCGGGTTGTTGCCGTAGGCGTTCATGCCGTCCATGCGCAAAAACCAGCCGTTCTCGGCGTCGAGGATGCGCAGCTTGCCGCTCGTGGGGTCCTGAATGGACTTGAGCGCGCAGGCCATATCGTCGGCAATGGGGTGGATCTTGCAGCTCTCGCCGAGCGTCATATAATATTTTTCGCCCGTGACCGTATGCGTACCGATGAGCAGACGGTCGTCGTCCTCGCGGTGGAAGTCCTCGAGCATCTCGCTCTTGCCGCCGCCGGACGCGCCCTCGTGCATGAACACGATCTCGTTTTCATACGGCGTCTCGACCATCGCGGCGCTCGTATGGCAGCAGACCCAGCCCTCGTGCTCGCCGATGTCGAGCAGCAGCGAGAAGACGCCCTTCTTGGCGCTCGGGCCCGGATAGAGGTTGTAGGCCCAGACCTCGTGCAGCTCCGCGCTGCGGTTGTGGACGACGACCTGCTTGCCGTCGAAGTGCGTATGGCGGAACGGGGGCGCGACATAGATGATGGCGCGCGGCTTATAGTGCTCGGGCACGTCCGCGATGCTCACGAAGCCCTGCATGTTGGCGAGCGAGAGCGCGAAGAACGCCGCGTTCATCGGGCAGATCATCAGGCTCGGGTAGCCGTGGCCGTTGGGGCCGGCGTAGAACGGCAGCATCACGATCTGCTGATTGCTCAGCCAGTCGAGCGTCTCCTGCCGGAGCTTGGAGAACTCATAGCCAAAGCGGTCCTTGAAGCGGGGCTTGTCGGTCGGCAGCTCGTCGCCGATGGCCATGCTGTTCGGATCGCGGCGGCGCATATAGTCCTCCATGAAGTTGACCACGCAGCCGTTCTTGCAGCGCACCACCTCGGCCTCCTTGACCGTGCCAAGTCCCTCAATGGGATACACCACGTCGTAGCGGGATGTGTGCGTGGGGCCGTAGGCCATTTCCTGCAGCTCCTCCTTCGTCTCGGCGTAGGCGATGCACTTGCACTTCTTCAGTGCCTCCGCCACCTCGGGCGCAAGCTCAAATCGGTTGAAATAGTTGTCGGTATACATGCAGCAAGCCGCCTCCTTCAAAAATAAAAGATTAGGTCGTACATTATCACACTTTTCCCAAAAATGCAATAAAATTATTCCGAATCACTCCATCAAATTATCTGATATGCACAAATTCCGTCTTTTTTCCGACTTTTTGCAGGAAATCATGCAAAAGGGAGATGCCGTGCGGCATCTCCCTTGCTTCAGGACAGCTTGCGGATGAAGTTTCCGTGGATGGTCACGCCCTCCTGCGTGATGAAAAAGGCGTTCGGGTCCAGCTCGTGGACCACGCCGTAGAGGTCGGCCTCCTCAAATTTGGAGACGCACACGCACAGCACGCGCAGGTCCTCGCCGGTGTAGGCGCCCTTGCCCTCCCAGTAGGTCACGCCGCGCCCGAGCCGTGCCATGATGTTCCTCGGCAGCTCGGGGTCCTCGTCCTTGGTGAAGATGAGCACCTGCTCGGTGATGTTCTGCTGGTGCCCGCGGTCGATGAAGAGCGCGCAGAACACCGTATAAATGATGGAATAGATCGCCGCGCGCAGACCGAAGAGGACCGCGCAGAGCGTGTAGAGCAGCGCGTTGAAGCTCAGGCTGAAGCGCCCCACGCTGAAGCCCTTGCCCTTCTTGGCGAGCCACAGTCCGAGGATGTCCAGCCCGCCGGTCGAGCAGCCGCAGGTGAGCACGATGCCGAGCGAGAAGCCGACGAGGATGCCGCCGAGCACGCAGTTCGTCAGCGTCTCCTCCACCAGCGGCGCCGCCGGCGGCGGCACAAGGCTCAGAAACAGCGACGAGGTGACGGTACACACCGCGGTGCGCACAAGGAAACCCCTTCCCAGCGCCTGCCACGCCAGCAGCAGGATGGGCACGTTCGCCGCCAGATACAAAACGCCCGAAAAGTCTACGTTCGGCGACAGCGCCAGCGCCTCCACGATCAGCGTGCGGGCGACCTGGCAGAAGCCCAGCAGGCCGCCGGTGTAAAGTCCCATCGGGACAATGAACCAGTTCACGCCGATGGCGTAGAGCAGCGTCGCGGCCACGGCCAGAGCCAGACGGCACCACCGGTTCTGTATCGCTTTGTGCAGCATAGACATTCCCTCCGCTCCTGTTTTCCCTGTGCTTTTTATTGTATGCGCACCGCGTACCGAAGTCAAGCGCGGACTACAGCGCGTAGCGCAGGCATTGATAGAGCCGCCGCTTGGCGCGCAGCAGCGTGCGGGACACCGTGGACTTGTTGACGCCCAGCTCCTGCGCGATCTCGGTCACGGTCTTATTCTGCTCAAAATTCATCCGGAGCAGCTGCCGCTGCCGCGCGGTCAGCGCCTCCTGCCTTGCCAGGCGCAGGTTGCGCTTGAGCCGAAGCAGCTCACCGTCGTTGTCCTGCGCGTTGGCGCGCAGCCACGCCGCCATGTCGCCGTAAAACTCGTTGTTGCGGATGCTATAGGGTGTACCTTTCATCGCGGTGATAGTTCCTTTCGTAATAGCGTTTCGTCAGCTCGGCCAGCTCGCTCGACTGACGGCGCAGCACCTGAAGCTCGGCAATGCGCCGCTTGAGCCGCTCGGCCTCCTCGCGGTCCTGCGCGGCCCGGGCCGCGGCGCGCAGCTCCGAAATGCGCGTGCGCAGCACCGCCGCGTCCGCGCGGTATGTAAAGGATATCTGGTATAGTGTCACGCTTCCCCCTCCATTCCGAACACGGTCTCACAGGGCGCAAGCTCCGCGCGAGCGAAGGCCGGAAAGCAATCCGCGCAGACGCTCTGCCCGTTGAGATACCAGCCGCGCTCCCCGCGCAGCAGCTCGCACCCGCACAGCGAGCATCGGCCGCAGGGACGGCCGTAGGGCCTGCGTTTTTCCGCAGGCGAACAGATTTTAAAGTGCAAAAGCCATTCCTCCCGAAAAATGAAAAATTCAGGCTTGACAAACGGCGCGGTATCTGCTAAAATCCATTCTGTTGCTGAAATGCTGGTATAGCTCAGTTGGTAGAGCAGCTGATTTGTAATCAGCAGGTCGGGGGTTCGAGTCCGTCTACCAGCTCCAATCTTTCCGCAGCGCAGCAAAGTGAATATGGGGGAATTCCCGAGTGGCCAAAGGGGGCAGACTGTAAATCTGTTGTCAGTGACTTCGGTGGTTCGAATCCACCTTCCCCCACCAAGAAAATCGTTACGCCTTATGGCGTGACGATTTTTCTTTTTGAAAGGCGGGCGGATCCGCCTTCCCCGCCGAAGCCCCCGGCGGTTTTCCGCATCCAGCCTTTCCCGCCGAGCAACATACCGAAAAGCATCTCGATCACAAGTTAATGGAAATTGCCGCTTTGTTTTGTCAAGTTTCTTGTGAGCATCCTTACCATATCACAAGAAACTTGTTATGTCAAGAATAAATTTACAAGTTTCTTGTTAAAATGTTTGACAGAACCAAGCTTTTGCGTTATGATGGTGTCGAAATTGCTCGAACCCTTTATAGGAGGTGCTTTCCATGAGCTTCCGTGATCAACTCAAGGCGTGCCGCGAGGCCTGCGGCCTGACGCGCGCGGCGCTGGCCGAGCAGCTCGGCGTTTCCGCCAGCGCCGTCGGCAACTATGAGACCGGCGTCAGCTTCCCCAAGGAGGACGTGCTGCTGCGGTTGTTCGACGCGCTGCGCACCGACCCCAACCAGCTCTTCTGCGGCAGCTATCGCAGCGGCGGCTTCGATCTCTCCGGGGCCGAGCGCACGCTGCTGGAAAAATACCGCTCCCTCTCCCCTATCGGGCGCGACACCGTGCGCAGCGTGACCGACGCGCTGTGCGACTACCGCGACGAGCTGACGGAGGAGCGCGGCAGCAAGCGCGAGCCGCGCCTGATCCCGCTCTACAACTCCCCCGCCGCCGCGGGCTATGCCGCGCCGGTGCTTGACGAGGACTTTACCTATATCCCCGCGGACGAGAGCGTGCCGCGCGGCGCGGACTTCGCCGTGCGCATTCAGGGCGACTCCATGGAGCCGTACATTCACGACGAGAGTGTGGTCTACGTCAACCGCGACCCGCTCGCAGACGGCGACGTAGGCATCTTCTGCGTGGACGGCGCAATGCTCTGCAAGCAGTACCACCGCGATGCGCTGGGCATGACCTACCTTTTCTCCCTCAACCGCGCCCGCGCCGACGCCGACGTCGTGCTCACCTCCACCGGCACGCGCAGCCTCGCCTGCTTCGGCCGCGTGATGCTGCCGCACCGTCTCGCGGTTCCGCAGCTGTAGCATCGCTCATTTTTTGCGCAAAAAATGAGCTTTTTGCCCGTGAGGGACTTGAATCGTTCACAACTCGGGCATATAATAGCAATTCAGTAAAATCAAGAAAAAGGAAGCGTATCCCACCATGACAAAAATTGACATTTTCTCCGGTTTTCTCGGCGCCGGCAAAACGACGCTCATCAAAAAGCTCATTGCCGAAGCCTACGCGGGCGAAAAGCTCGTGCTGATCGAAAACGAATTCGGTGAGATCAACATCGACGGCGGCTTCCTCAAGGAGTCCGGCATCGAGATCTCCGAGATGTCCGCCGGCTGCATCTGCTGCTCGCTCGTGGGCGATTTCAACAAGGCGCTGCGCGAGGTCGTGGAGCAGTTCCACCCCGACCGCATCCTCATCGAGCCGAGCGGCGTGGGCAAGCTCTCCGACGTCATCGTGGCGGTCGAGCGCACCGTGGACGAGTGCCCGGAGCTGAAGCTCAACAGCTACGTCACCGTCGCCGACGCCAGCAAGGTCAAGGTCTATATGAAGAACTTCGGCGAGTTCTACAACAACCAGATCGAGGCCGCCGGCACCATCATCCTCTCCCGCACGCAGAAGCTCTCGCAGGAGAAGTTAGAGGCCGCCGCCGCGATGCTGCGCGAGAAGAACCCCGACGCCGCCATCCTCACGACTCCGTGGGACGAGCTGGACGGCAAGACCATCCTCTCCGCCATCGAGAAGGTGTCGCTCAGCGACGAGCTGCTCGAGAAGATGCGCCGCGAGCACGAGCTCGAGGAGGCCGAGCACGAGCATGAGCATCACCATGACCATGATGAGCATGACGAGCACGACCATGAGCACGAGCATCATCACGACCACGACGAGGATGATGACCACGACGAGCATGAGCATCATCACGAGCATGACCACGACGACCACGAGCACCATCACCATCACCACGACGGCGAGGAGTGCGACGATCCCGCGTGCGAGTGCCATCACCATCATCACCACGCCGACGACGTGTTCTCCTCCTGGGGCAAGGAAACGCCCAAGCTCTACTCCAAGGCAGCGCTCGACGACATCCTCACGAAGCTCGACAGCGGCGACTACGGTCACATCCTGCGTGCCAAGGGCATCGTGAACGGCGAGGGCGGCTGGCTCGAATTTGACTACGTTCCCGAGGAGCACGAGGTCCGCGCGGGCCATCCCGACTACACGGGCCGCCTGTGCGTCATCGGCGCGGAGCTCAAGGAAGACAAGCTCGCCGAGCTTTTCGGTCTGTAAGGAAGGACATTCATGGATATTCCTGTCTATCTGGTCGCCGGCTTTCTCGACGCCGGCAAGACCAATTTCATCAACGGCATCTTGGAGGACGGCTTCGCCCGCGAGGATAAGACCCTCCTGCTCTGCTGCGAGGAGGGCGAGGAGGAGTACGAGAAGAAGGCGCTCGACAATGTCACCGTCGTCACCGTGGACGACGAGGACGAACTGACCGCCGACTTCTGCCGCGAGCTGGAGAAGAAGTACCGCCCCAAACAGGTGCTCATCGAGTACAACGGCATGTGGCAGATGGAAAAGCTCTACCGCGACGTGCTGCCCGCCAACTGGGTGTTCTACCAGATCATGACCTTCGTGCAGGCGCCGACGTTCGAGCTGTTCGTGAAGAACATGGGCCAGCTCATGATGGAGAAGATCACCAACGCGGATATGCTGGTCTTCAACCGCTGCACGCCCGAACTGAAGGAGGCGCTCCGCGCCCGCAATCTCCGCATGGTCAACCGCCGCGCGGACATCTATCTGGAGGACAACGACGGCAACAGCGAGGATTACCTCACCGGCAACGAGTGCCCGTTCGATATGACGCCCGACCTCATCGACATTCCCGACGACGATTACGGCGTGTGGTATGTGGACGTGATGGACCACCTCGACCGCTGGGACGGCAAGCGTGTTCACATGAAGCTCCTCATGTGTCACTCCAAGAAGTTCCCCGGCGTCCACTGCCCGGGCCGCTTCGTGATGACCTGCTGCGAAAACGACATCCAGTTCGTCGGCGTAGTCGCCAAGGGCAAGGACCTCAAGGCGTACAAGAACCGCGACTGGGTGGACGTCACCGCCACCGTCCGCAAGGAGTATATCGAGGCGTATCAGGGCGAAGGCCCCGTGCTGTATGTGGACAAGATCACCACCTGCGCCAAGCCCGCGCAGGAGGTCGTTTCGTTCTGAGAGAAAAAGGAAGCCATGCGGTGCATGGCTTCCTCGGCAAACGAAAAGCTCCCGCCTTCTGCAAGGCGGGGGCTTTTCCCGTTTTATTCTTCCTCCGGAAAGGGAACAATGAGCCTGCGGCACGGGCGGCAGCAGTATGCCTCCGGCCATTCCCGCCGCGTCAGAGCTGGGTTCCACGCCAGCCCGACCGCGCCGACCTTTTCCATGCTCTCGCGCGTGAACCACGCCGGGAGCTTTGCGCCGTCCGGCAGAAAATACTCGCCCCCTCGGCTGTGAAGCGTCCCCTTTTCCAGCGCGCCGCCGCAGTATGGACAGTTCATCTTTTCTCCTCCTTCCTTTTTATTTCTCTTTTTCGATCACTTCCTGCAATTTTTTCCAGCAGGATTCCTCATCGTATTCAAAATTCTTCTGAAATTCGAGCCAGTCCACCCCCTCGCCGGTCTGCGTAAACCCCCATTCCCGCGCGCGGCGCAGGCCGAGCGCGTTGCCCTTGGCGATGCGTCCGGTCGAAAGCCGCTCGCACCCGTGCGCGCGGGCGTAGGAAAGCGCCTGCCCGACGAGCTGCTGCCCGAAGCCAAGCCCCTGCACATCGTTCTCCAGCCAGAATTCACCAATGGTCGCAAGGCCGTTCTCACACTTGTCCACGCTCACCGCGCCGACGGTCTCTCCCGCGCGGCAGACATCAAAATGTCCCTCTGCGCCGGAGGGCACATAGTAGATGCCGCCCTCGAAGCCGCGCGCGTTCTTCAGCCACGCCTGCCGCTTGAGCGTCTGCAGCCCGTTCTCCAGATGGCTCGCGTCGTCGCGGTACGCCACGCGGAACGCGCCGTCCTCGTATTCGAGGCGGCTCACCGCGGTGTTCTCCGCGTGGCCCGTGCCGTCGATCTCGTGAAGCGAAAGTCCCTGCAGCGTGCCGACCGTCAGGCGGATGGCCATGCCGTGCGAAAAGACGGCGGCCGTTCCGTTCGGGTGCGCCTCGGCGATCTCGCGCAGCGCGCCGATCATGCGCTCACGCACGTCGGGCAGATGCTCGCCGCCCGCAACGTGCCAGTGCGCGGCGTCCGTATTGAAACGCTCCAGCTGTTCACCGTCCGTGCGCTCCAGCTCCGCCCACGGATGATCCTCCCACACGCCGATGCCGATCTCACGCACGCGCGGCGTGGTCACAAGCGGCAGGCCGTGCGTTTTGTAAACGGAAAGCGCCGTCGTCATCGTGCGGCGGCGGTCGCTCGAATACACCGCGTCAAGGTGTGTTGAGGCAAAGCGCTTTGCAAGCGCGGCGATCTGGCGGTAGCCGCGGTCGGTGATCACGCTGTCGTACCAGCCGTGCGCGCGGCGGTAGAGATTGCCGTCCGCCTCGGCGTGGCGGATCAAATAGATGGTGGTCATGAGACTTCCTCGCTTTTTGTCTGATTTTAAGAATATTATAACGGCAATGGCGGATTTTAGCAATGCGCTTTCCGACTTTTTTGCCGCGCACGGGGCATACTGTCGCTGTGCGAAAAGGAGTGTGAGTGAAATGGAAAATACCGCGTTCTGGTGCGGTATCGGCGCCGGCATGGTGCTCGGCGCAGCGGTGGGCATGGCCGTCTCACCCCGGCAAAGGTCCATGAAGACCTGCGTGGGCCGCACCATGCAGCACATGGGTAACGCCGTGGACAACGCCTGGGAGGACTTGCTGCGCACCATCGAGTAAAGCAGGGTCACGCGAGCCGCGCGAGCGGAGCCCAAAAATAAGGCCATCTGCCAAAGGCAGATGGCCTTATTTTTGGTGGAGGCGGCGGGAGTCGAACCCGCGTCCGAAAGCGCTTGAACAGGACTTTCTCCGGGCGCAGTCAGGATCTAAGCATTCCCTCCGCGTAAGGACACCTGACAGACCTTACGCTTCAGTAGAGTCATGATGCGTGGGCGTGTCAACTCTTTCACGCCTCACGGACGCCGCGTTCACGACGCCTTCCCCGGCCCGCGGCCGCTCCGGTTCAGACGGCTGCCTTAATTAGGCAGCGACAGCAACAGTGTTGTTGTTCTTTAATTTATAAGTTGCCCGTTTTATGGAGGCCAGGCGCCTCCGCCCGCTTATCCTGCCTCCACACCCCCGTCGAAACCGGTACGCCCCCGTGTGAGCGGTGTGAACGGCGTTCCCTTCACACCGCGAACGGGATGCTTGCTTCTTTAGGTCTGCGAAAGCAAATGAAAAATGTCTTAGTGCTTCTCCGGCGTGGGATACTCCACGCCCTGCGTGTCCACGCGAATGGACTTGATGGTCTGCGGCTTCTTCGGCTTATCCGTGAACATATCACGGTTGACGCGGGAGATGTCCACCGCGGCCTGCGCGTTGTCCGTGATCTTGCCGAACGCGGCGTACTGCCCGTCGAGGTGCGGCGCATCCGCGACCATGATGAAGAACTGGCTGCCGGCGCTGTTGGGCGCCATCGTGCGCGCCATGGACAGCACGCCCAGCGTATGCTTGAGGTCGTTCTTGTGACCGTTGGCGGAAAATTCGCCGTCGATCTCATAGCCCGGGCCGCCCATGCCGTTGCCCTGCGGGCAGCCGCCCTGGATCATGAAGCCGGGGATGACGCGGTGGAAAATGAGGCCGTCATAAAAGCCGGAATTTGCCAACGCGATGAAGTTGTTGACGGTGTTGGGGGCCAGCTCGGGATACAGCTCGCCGGTCATCACCGCACCGCTCTCCATCTCGATGGTCACAATGGGATGGGACATATTCGTTCTCCTTGTCTCGCGCCGCGGCGCGTTCGGTTTTTTATTTCACGAGCAGGCCGACGCCGTGCTCGCTGAGATACTGCAATAGGATGGCGCTGTTTTCCTGATTGTCCTCAAAGCGGGCAAGCGTCCGGCCATCCTGTCCGACCAGCCTGCGGCCGTTCGTCCCGATGGTCATGCCCGCAATGTCCGCCAGGCGGAAGGCGCGGGACCTGCCGAAGGTCGGCAGGTAGCTGAACACGCCGCCCTCGACCACCAGCCTGCGCCGGACAAGAAAGATTAGGAACACGCCGAACACCGCAAAAACGAGTGCGAAAGCGGAAAAGCCCACCGTCTCGGCAAGCGACCAGCCCTCTGGCTCGACGATCGAGCTGCCGATCACACCGATAAACATAGCGGTAAAGAAAACGGCGATCAGCACACCCACGATACGCACTGTCACCCTGACCCACTTCTTATCCCGCACGGTGAAGCTCTGCGGCACGGCAAAGCCCGCCGCGGCGTTCGCCTGCGCCGTCTGCGCGGCGGAGGAAGCCAGCCCGTTCTGCGCGGTGTGCGCGGCCATCTGCGCCGCGCGCTCCGGGTCGGTGTAGGCGAGGACCTTCTGCTTCACGCACACCACGCCCAGCACGCCGATGACCATGCCCATGAGCATGGACGGCGCCATGATGCCCCAGTTCTCCGGCATGAGAATGGATTCCCACGCCAGCTGCGCGACCGGGATGCCGTACCACGCAGCGTCCGCCTGCCATTCGGGATCGGAGCAGAGGACGTACATCCACGAGGCGATCTCCGCGGCAAAGAGCGCGAGGAGCGAGCAGACGATCACCGTCGCCATGGCAAAGCGTGTGGAGCGGCGGCCCTTGAACAGGCGGTAGCCCCAGCAGGCTGCGACGCCCACCAGGAAGCCCAGCCAGCCGACGAAGAAGTCGGCAAAGGTGCTCGCCAGGAACCAGGGGATCACGCCCACGAGCGCGCCGAACAGCGCGCCGAGGATGCCGGTCAGGGCGCTGCCGCGCGGCGGCTCCTCGAGCTCGCAGGACACGGCAGCCTTCGGCTGCGCGTCCGCCGGAATAAAATCGGCGGGGTCAAAGCGGCCGTTTTCTCTCTCTTCGTTCATCGCTTCGCTTCTCCGTTTTTATCGGTAGTTTTTCATGTGGCGGTCGATCTCGCGCTTTGCGTCGCGCTGCGCGGATGCCTCGCGCTTGTCGTAGTTCTTCTTGCCCTTGCACACGCCCAGCTCGACCTTCACGCGCGCGTCCTTGAAATAGACCGAGAGCGGGATGAGGGCGTAGCCGTCCTGCTTGACGAGCGCATGGAGCTTGTTGATCTCACGCTTGTGCAGCAGCAGCCTCTTGGGGCGGTCGGGGTCGTGGTTGAAGATGTTGCCCTTGTCGTAGGGCGAGATGTGCATGGAGTAGACCATGGCCTCGCCGTTTTTCACGACGCAGTAGCTGTCCTTGAGGTTGAGCGTTCCCGCGCGGATGGACTTGACCTCCGTCCCCTTCAGCTCGATACCGGCCTCGAGACGGTCCTCCACAAAGTAATCGTGATAGGCCTTGCGGTTCTGCGCCGCGATCTTGATGCCCTTTTTCTCCACGGCACAGCACCTCCTCTCCGCCGGAGCTGAATGACAGTATAGCATGATTTTCCACGCTGCACAAGAGCTGTAACCAAAATGTAATGTGACAAAATAGAGGTAGCAATCCGCCGCGCCTTATGCTATACTTATTATGACATGGTATGCAATCGAAAGAAGGCGAAATAATGAAGCTCTATGAAGAATTTGTCAGCCGTCAGGAAATTTTCCACGGACGCATCGTTGACCTGCGCGTGGACACCGTGCGGCTGCCCAACGGCCATCTCACCACGCGCGAGGTGATCGACCATCCCGGCGGCGTCGCCGTCGTCGCCATCGACGAGAACGACAACGTGCTGACCGTGAAGCAGTACCGCTATGCGTTCCAGACCGTGCTCGAGGAGATCCCCGCCGGCAAGCTCGAGCGCGGGGAGGACCCCGCCGCCGCCGCGCGGCGCGAGCTGAGCGAGGAAACGGGCGCGAGCTGCGAGACGCTCACCCCCCTCGGCGAGATCCTCGCCTCCCCCGGCGGCTTCACGGAGGTACTGCACCTTTACATGGCCACGGGCCTGACCTTCGGCTCCCAGCACCCGGATGAGGACGAGTTCATCAGCTTCGAGCGCGTCCCCTTCGATGCGCTGCTCGACCGCTGCCTCTCCGGCGACCTCCGCGACGGCAAGACGGTCGCGGGCGTGCTGAAGGTCTACGCCCTGCGCACACGCAAAAAGGAGGAGAAATGAGCATGGAGCCGAAAAAAACCGTCCTCATCGTCGAGGACGAGAAGAACATCGTGGACATCGTCCGCTTCAACCTCCAGCGCGAGGGCTACGCCACGCTCGAGGCCTACGACGGCGAGGCGGGTCTCGCGCTCGCGCGCGAGAAAAAGCCCGACCTCATCCTGCTCGACGTGATGATGCCGAAGATGATGGGCTTTGACGTCTGCCGCGCCCTGCGCGCCGAGGGCGACAACGTGCCCGTCATCATTCTCACCGCCCGCGAGGAGGAGGAGGACAAGATCCTCGGCCTGGAGATCGGCGCGGACGACTACATCACCAAGCCCTTTTCCATGCGCGAGCTGATGGCCCGCGTGAAGGCGAACATCCGCCGCATGGCGATGGTCTCCGGCGCAGCCGCCGAGAGCGGCATGAGCGCCGGCGGCGCCCTGACGATCAATACGGACAGCTTTCAGGTCTTCAAGAACGGTAAGCCCATCGAGCTGACGCAGCGCGAGTACGAGCTGCTCACCTTCCTCGCCAGCCACCCCGACAAGGTCTTTTCCCGCGTGGATCTGATGGAGCAGGTATGGAACTACGGCTACGTCGGCGACGATGTGCGCACGGTAGACGTCACCGTCCGCCGTCTGCGCGAGAAGATCGAGGACGATCCCGCCTCGCCGCGCTACATCCTCACCCGCCGCGGCGTGGGCTACTATTATTCCACGCTGTGATCTTCCCCATCCGGACAGAAGGGAGGCTTTGCCGTGTTCCGCTCGCTGCACATGAAATTAGTGCTCATCATGCTGCTGCTCATCACCTCGCTCATGGCGGTGGTGGGCGCGTTCCTGATGACCAGCGTGACCAACTTCTTCATTGACGACTTCTACTCGCAGATGGGCGAGACCTTCGGCGAGAGCAACGCCGACTTCGTCAACTCCCTGCGCGCCGAGGCCGCGCAGGAGGGCGGCGTGGCGGTCATGCAGTCCATGCTCGAGACCTATTCCGGTACGCTCGGCATCGACTCGCGCAGCCGCAACTACTACATTCTCGACGCCGCGAGCGGCGAATGCCTCGCCGCGAGCGACGAGCTCGGCGGCGAAAAGCTCGAGCAGACCGCGAATCTCCTCACCGCCCGCAACGGACAGGTCGGCGACGAGAGCGACATCGCGGCCGGCTACATGGACGTTGCCATCCCCATCTCCGGCGGCGACAACAGCTATATCATCTACATCCGCGACAACCGCAGCACGGTCTCCAGCCTCAACAGCGAGCTGCTCATCATCATTCTGCAGGCGCTGCTCGTGGGTCTTCTGATCTCCGTGCTGCTGAGCTTCCTGCTGAGCAAAACGATGATCAATCCCATCGAAAAGCTGACCGAGGGCGCCGAGCGCGTGGCAAGCGGCGACTTCAGCGAAAAGCTCGAGGTCGACTCCACCGACGAGATCGGCATCCTCACCACCACGTTCAACGACATGGCAAGCGTGCTGCACTCCACGCTCGAGGCGGTGGAGGACGAGCGCAACAAGCTCGATACGCTCTTTCTCCACATGACCGACGGCGTGGTCGCCTACGACCGCGACGGCGCGCTCATTCACTGCAACCCCGCCGCGAGCGAGCTTTTGGGCCGCAGCGCGGACGAGTGCGTCTACGCCGAGCTCTTCGAGCCGCTGTGCCCCTTTGAAAAGGTGATGGCCATGCAGCGCAGCGACTTTGTCGCCTCCGAGCTGACGGTCGGCGAGCGCACGGTCGAGCTGTACTTCGCGCCCTTTTCCGATGAAGAGCGCGGCGGCGTGCTCGTCGTGCTCCATGACGTCACGCAGCAGCGCAAGGCCGAGGAGCGCCGCCGCGAGTTCGTGGCGAACGTCTCCCACGAGCTGCGCACCCCGCTCACGAATATCCGCTCCTACGCCGAGACCATCCGCGACGCGGGCGACGAGCTGCCGCGCGAGCTGGAAAACAGCTTCCTCGACATCGTCATCAACGAGTCCGACCGCATGACCCACATCGTGCAGGACCTGCTCACGCTCTCGCGGCTCGACAGCGGGCGAAGCGAGATGAACATGGCGCGCTTCGACTTCGGCGCGGCCATCGACTCCGTGCTGCGCTCCATCGAGCTGGAGGCGCGCCGCCACGGCCACGAGCTGACGCACGACTACCATGATCTCCCCATGATCATGGGCGACCGCGGGCGCATCGAGCAGGTCATGCTCAACGTGCTCGGCAACGCCGTGAAGTACACGCCCGACGGCGGCCACATCCGCGTCACCGCCGGCACCGTGGGCGAGAGGGTCTGGATGGAGGTCGCGGACGACGGCATCGGCATCCCGAAGGCCGACCGCAGCCGCATCTTCGAGCGCTTCTACCGCGTCGATAAGGCGCGCTCGCGCGAATCCGGCGGCACGGGTCTCGGCCTGTCCATCGCCACCGAGATCGTCCAGCGCCATAACGGCACCCTCTCCCTCGTGGACCGCGAGGGCCCCGGCACGACCGTGCGGCTCGAGCTGCCCATCCGCCAGAGCGAGGTGGGCGGCGCGCAGGAGGGCGGCAATGGATAAGAAAGCCAAGCTCCTCGACCGGCTGCAAAACCTCGCCATCGCCGTGCTCTCGCTCTCCTTCCTTTTTCTGCTCGTGCAGACGCCGCTGTTCGGCGGCGCGGGCGATACGACGATCGCCTCGACCGTGCGCGGCTGGTTCACCGACCGGCAGACCTCCGCCGCGGAGGAGCCGGACTCCCTCGCCGCGCTCGCGGTGCCGGTGCGCATCGTGCAGAGCAACGACTTCATCCGCAGCGGGCTGGACGCGCTGACGACCGCGGACGACGCCTTCGAGACCGTCGGCTCGTTTCTCGGCGAGGCCATCGGTTCGGCCCGCGGCATCTCGTCCGTTTCTGAGAACACCTTCCTCTCGGCGCTGGACGGCTCCGGTCTTTACTTCGCCTTCGCCTGCGACCTGCCGCTTGAGGTCCTCTCCGCGCGGCTGGGCGTGCAGTCCCCCACCGCGCGGCAGCTCGACGTGCGCCGCTGCCTTCTGAGCCTCGGCGGCGAGGACACCGCCACGCTGTACCTGCAGGACACGAAGCAGGGCGTCTACCGCTTTTCGACCGCGGTGAGCGCCGCGTCGGTCAAGGAATATCTGGAATCGCAGGACGGCGGCAACGCCGACTTTGCCCGCTCGCTCGGCGAGGAATACGCCTCTCTTTCGCCCTACACGCTCGTATTCGACAGCGTGAGCGCGCGCCGTGAGCTTTCCGCCGCGAACGCCCTGAGCGACTATCCCTCGGAGGAGCTGCTGCGCCGCGCCGAGTTCAACCCTCACACCAAGGACCGCTACGTCGAATCCTCCGGCACGGAGGTCGTCATCGAGGGCCAGCGCAAGCTCTACCTTCACACGGACGGTACGCTCTCCTACAGCGGCGGAGCGGCGGAGGACGGCTCCCTCTTTGCCGTCGCCGCGGCGGACGCCGCGCACATCTCCCGCGCCGAGCTCTGTGCCGCCGCACGCGGTCTGATCGGCGCGCTCACGCAGGGCCGCATCGGCGATGCCGCGCTTTTCCTCAGCGGCATCGAGTCCGACGACGACGGCGCGACCGTTTTCTTCGACTATATGGCCGGCGGCACGCCCATCCGCTTCGCCGACGGCTCCCACGCCGCCGAGGTCCGCATCGAGGGGCAGAGCATCACCGCCTTCTCCCTGCGCCTGCGGCGCTACACGCTCACCGAGCGCGATTCCCTGCTGCTGCCGCTCGCGCTCTCGCGCGCCATCGCGCAGCGCTACCCCGGCTGCGAGCTGACCGTCGCCTACATTGACTCCTACGGCGACAGCGTCGGCGCGAGCTGGATCGCCGACTGATCTCTTTCGGAAAGGAGGACGCCCATGAATACCGCACGGCTCAAAAACATCGTCATTCTCATCCTGCTGCTCGCCAACGCCTTCCTGCTCGTCCTCCTCTTCTCCCGCCGCGCGGAGGAGAACGCCGCCCATGAGCGCTCCGTCGCGCAGCTCACCGCGCTCCTTAGCGCCGACGGCATCGCCTTCGACAGCGCGCTGCTCGACGGTCTGCCCGACACGGTGCTGAGCGTTCAGCCCGCGCGCGACCTCGCTGCCGAGCAGGCCCTCGCCGAGGGCATCATCGGCTCCGTCACCTCCATCGACTCCGGCGGCGGCATCTACCGCTACTACAGCTCCGACGGACTCAACAGCGGCTCCTGCCTCATCCGCTCCGGCGGCGCGCTGGAGGCCGCCGTCAGCCGCGCGGTGGACGATCCCGCGGAATTCTGCGCCGACCTCTGCGTCCCCCTCGGCTACCGCACCTTTGATCTCCTCAGCGACGGCGCGCGCACGGTCGTCACCGCCTCGCGCTTCGTCGGCGAGCTGGAGGTCTGCAACGCCTCGCTCATCTTCACCTTCTCCGGCAGCACCCTCACCACGGTCACCGGCACCTTTCTCCCGCCCATCGACACGAGCGAGAGCGGCGAAACAGCGCTCGACGCCGTGACCGCGCTGGTCCGCTTTCTCGACTACCGCAACGCCTCCGGCGCGGTGTGCACCGGGATCACCTGGCTCTCCGCAGGCTACCTGGTGCAGAGCACGACCTCCGCGCCGCTCCAGCTCGTGCCCGTGCTGCGCGTGGACACCGACGTTTACAGTTATTATGTCAACATCGTTTCCGGCGAGGTCTCCCGCGTTTCGGCATAAAAATGCGTTTGTTCTGCAAGATAAATCAAAAAGAAAAGGGATTGCTTTTTCCGGATTTTCTGGTATACTGTAGCTGTATTATGTGAATACTATCGGCGTATGGCATCCGGAGCGCATCGCGCCCGCGCCGCACGGCCGCTTTTCTTCCTGTGAAATATTGAAGCAATGAGGTGTCCTCATGACCAAGTATATCGTTCAGGGCGGCTCTCCGCTCTTCGGCGAAGTCCATATCAGCGGCGCGAAAAACGCCGCTGTTGCTATCCTGCCCGCCGCCCTTCTGGTGGACGGCGTGTGCCGCATCGAGAATATCCCCCAGATCAGCGACGTGACCGTGCTGCTGAAGATCCTCGAGCAGCTCGGTGCGAAGGTCCGCGTGCTCAACCGCAGCGACGTGGAGCTTGACTGCCGCCACATCGTCACCACCCGCGCCCCGCAGGAGCTGGCGCACAAGCTGCGCGCGAGCTACTATCTCATCGGCGCACTGCTCGGCCGCTTCGGCGAGGCCGAGGTCTCCATGCCCGGCGGCTGCAACTTCGGCGGCACCCGCCCCATCGACCAGCACGTCAAGGGCTTTGCCGCCATGGGCGCGACCGTGCGCGAGGGCGACTACATCTGCGCCGCCGCCGAGGGCGGGCGCATGAAGGGCGCGAACATTTATCTCGACGTGGTCTCCGTCGGCGCGACCATGAACATCATGATGGCCGCGGCTCTGGCGGACGGCACGACCGTCATCGAAAACGCGGCGAAGGAGCCGCACATCGTCGATCTCGCCAACTTCCTCAACTCCATGGGCGCGGACGTCAAGGGCGCCGGCACCGACACCATCCGCGTCGCGGGCGTGGAGCGCCTGCACGGCGGCGCCTACGCCATCATCCCCGACCAGATCGAGGCGGGCACCTACATGGCGGCCGTTGCCGCCACGGGCGGACAGATCCGCGTGCGCGGCATCATCCCCAAGCACATGGACTGCATCACCGCAAAGCTGCAGGAGATGGGCGTGGAGGTCGAGGAGCAGGACGACGATCTGATCGTCCGCCGCAGCGGCGAGCTGCGCCACGCCAACGTCAAAACGCTGCCCTACCCCGGCTTCCCGACGGATATGCAGCCGCAGATCACCACCGTGCTCGCGCTGGCGAGCGGCACCAGCACCGTCACCGAGGGCGTGTGGGACAGCCGCTACCGCTACGTCGGCGAGCTCACACGCATGGGCGCGCAGATCCGCGTCGAGGGCCGCACCGCCATCGTCGAGGGCGTGGAAAAGCTCACCCCTGCCAACATTCAAGCCTACGATCTGCGCGCGGGAGCCGCTATGCTCATCGCCGCGCTCGCCGCGGACGGCGTGAGCGAGATCACGAACGTGCAGTATATCGAGCGCGGGTATGAGGACATCATCGGCAAGCTCCGCGCCCTCGGCGCGAAGATCGACTGCGTGGAGGAGAACGACGAGCCGCCCATCCGCCAGATCGGCTGAACCGCAAAAGGAAAAGCACCGACCTTCGTCGGTGCTTTTTTGTCGGCAGATCGTCTCAGCCCACCAGATAGCCCACGCCCATAATGAGGTAGAGCGGGCCGAAGCAGTAGGGCATGAACAGCTCGTTGTGCGGGATCTTGACCTTGAAGCAGTCCGTCAACACCATGATCTCGCAAATGTAGGCGATGGCGCCGAAGAGATAGCCCACCGCGCGGAGGATCGGGTAGCGGTTGGAGGCAAAGGACAGCAGGAACAATATCGCCGCCAGCAGGACCATCGCATTGCGGAAACGCAGCGCGATCTGCGCAGGCGTACTCTTTCCTTTGCCGACCAGCAGATCCTCGTCGCCCCAGAATTTCTCCAGCGCGGATTCGACTTCCCGGTACTTATCCTGTGGTTCCATCATAATGGCCCCGCCCCCTTTCCAAAATTTAGTCAACAGCTCATTCCGTTTTGTTATTTTTAGTATACCGAAAAACGATGTTGTTGTAAAGAAGTTGTTAAGAAATAATATGTAAAAAATTTATGGCATCTTTACACAGGATATGTGCAACTTGCACGATTTTTTCTTTTGACTATTCCCCTGCGCTGTGGTATTCTTGGGAGTAGATCAGATAAAGGACCGTTTCCCATGGAATTTTACACGCTTGCCAGCGGCTCGAGCGGCAACTGCTCGCTCGTGTGCGCGGGCGACACGCTGCTGCTCATCGACGCGGGCATCTCCTGCCGCCGCATCGAGCAGTCCCTCCGCGCGCTGGGGCGGACGCTCGGCGACCTGACCGCCGTATTCATCACGCACGAGCACGCCGACCACGTCGGCGGTCTCGCCACACTCAGCAAAAAAAGCGCCGCCCCGGTCTATGTCACGCGCGGCGTATCCCATATCCTCACCTGTCCCGTCGTCGCCTTCACCGCGGGCGACACGCTTGAATTCGCGGGCTGCACCGTGCGCTCGTTCTCCACCTCGCACGACGCCGTGGATCCCGTCGGCTACCGCGTCGACGCTCCCGACGGCTCGCTCGGCATCCTGACCGACACCGGCTTCGTCACCGACGCGGCACGCGAAGCGCTCGCAGGCGTGGATACACTCCTGCTCGAAGCCAATCACGACGTGGAAACGCTGCAATACGGCCCCTACCCCTATTTCCTCAAGCGCCGCATCCTCGGCGACGAAGGGCACCTGTCCAACGACGCGGCGGCGGAATTTGCGCGGCTCGCCGTGCAGAGCGGCACGCGCGACATCCTGCTCGCGCACCTTTCCAAGGAGAACAACACGCCCGAGCTGGCGGAGTACGCCGTCGCCCGCGCGCTGCAGTCTGCGGGACTTTCCGTGCGGCTCGGCGTCGCGCCGCGCGATACCATGAGCGAGGTACATCTATGCAGAAGGTCACCGTCCTTTGCGTCGGCAAACTGAAGGAAGCATTCTACGCGGCAGCCGTCGCGGAGTATCAAAAACGTCTCCAGCGCCACTGCAAGCTGGAGATCGTGGAGCTGCCGGAGCAGAAGCTCCCCGAGTCGCCCACCCCCGCCGAGATCGAGCAGGCGCTCGCCAGGGAGGCCGCGCTCATCGAGGAAAAGCTCCCCAAGGGCGGCGCGGTCATCGCCCTGTGCATCGAGGGCACGGAGCTGAGCAGCGAGGCGCTCTCGAAAAAGCTGACGCAGCTCGCCTCCGCGGGCGCTTCACAGCTGACCTTTCTCATCGGCGGCAGCTTCGGCCTGCACCCGCGCGTGAAGCAGCGCGCCGACCTGCGCCTTTCCATGTCGCCCATGACCTTCCCGCACCATCTGGCGCGGGTAATGCTGCTCGAGCAGCTCTACCGCGCGTACCAGATCGACGCCGGCACGCGCTATCATAAGTAAGGAGGAATTCCCATGTCCTTTCCCAAGCTGAGCTGGGGCCGTGAAAAGCACGACCTCGCCGACCGCTGGCCCAAGGGGCCGGACGGCACGCCCGAAAAGCCCGCCTTCCTTGCCGACTCGACCGAGGAGGACAACGCCGCGGGCATGACCGTTGAAATGCTGCGCGCCTACGGCATCCCCGTGATGAAAAAGTACGACGAAAAGGACGGCACGCTCGGCAAGGTCCTGTTCGGCACGCCGAGCGGCGGCGTGGGGCTGTATGTACCCGAAAGCATGCTCGAGGACGCGAGGAATCTTCTCGCGCCCGTGGAGGAATCAACCCGGAATGAGGAGGAATCGTAATGGATTATCGCAAGGAATATGAAAAGTGGCTCGCCTCCCCCGCGCTGAGCGAGGACGAGCGCGCTGAGCTCAGGGCGCTCGAGGGCAACGACAAGGAGATCAAGGCCCGCTTTTACGGCCCGCT
>OJAM01000216.1_pt1 | contig 27973 bp, 17 predicted proteins | sample 1589071 | NCBI WGS metagenome assembly OJAM01 (sample SAMN03283243) | human gut metagenome | biome: human-associated habitat; material: feces | host: Homo sapiens | place: Peru | collected 2012
AGCCCCAGCACGTCGGTAAGCACCTTGCGAGCCATGAACATGCCCTTGCGAATATTGAACTGGCCGTCAAGATCAGGATCGTTGATCAGACCCTTCCAACCGATCGTGGTGCGCGGCTTCTCGAAATACACGCGCATGACGATGACCAGACGATCATCAAGCTCCTTCTTGACGGCGGCAAGCCTCTCCGCATACTCGTGCGCAGCCTTCGGATCATGAATCGAACACGGGCCGACGATGGCCAGCAGACGATCGTCACGGCCATGCAGCACGTCACGAATCTCCTGACGGGACTTCAACACCAGATCGCTCATCTCGTTCGTGAGCGGAAGTTCCTTCAGAAAATATCGGGGAGCGGGAATCGGGTCAAGCTGACGAATATTGACATCCACGGTCTCCGGAAACACGGCGCGCTCATCCAACAGCTGTGCATCCTTCGAACTATCCGGACCGCGAAGACCTGCCATCGCTTCTGTTCCTCCCCTGCATCATTATGCTTGCGTAGCGCGATAGCGCCACCGTCGTTACCTTAACGGATGGGGACGGAATATGGGGATGGGCGACTGCATGGTGGAATGGGTGGGGGTGACGTGGGACGAAGAAAGCGATATAGGAAAGACCCAACGCGGACGGAGAGTCCGGGTTGGGTCTTTTTTTGGGGGAAACGTGCGTCATGGGGCCTGCCGGGCTGAGGCGATGAGGCCTGCAGCCTCGAAAACGCCTGTCGGCGTTTTCCCTCGCGGCGGAAGCCCACCGGGCTTCCGCTATTCGCTCGGCGCGTATTGGCCAGCGCGCGCTCCGCGCGCTATTTGGCCAATGCGCCCATCGGATCCCACGCGGGGAGCATGGTGGCGGGTTCTTCTAGGGCCTTGAGGTATTCGGCGGGAAGGAGGGCCTTGGGGACGGCGACCTCGTAGACGTATTCGGTGAACCAGTCGTCGCTCATGGTGAAGTAGCCCTTGTCGGCGATCTTGTCTCCCCACGAGTTCTCCACACGCCAACGGCGGGTGGTGTGGCCATCCTCATCCACATCCACACCGACGAACGCCATCGCGTGATTCATCGCGGAATCGCCGAAACGGACACGCTGTTCCTTGTCCAGATCGAAATCGACGCCATACACGCGGCCATACTCGAACAGGTCGGTGGCCCACGCGCCGTTCTCACGGTCCATCATCGGATGGCAGTCAGCGCCGAACCATACCGGAATGCCCTGTTCCTGAAGAATCTGACGCACGCAGTCCTTCATGAACTGGTTCGGCACGTTGAGGTACTCGGTCGGGTCTCCCCCGGCCACGTTGCCCAGATGCTCGATGCCGATCTTCTTGCCCTTGACGTGCTCCTGACGCGGATCGTCCACCAGGCAGACATAGCTTTCCAAATCGGCGGAACCCACATATTTCTTCCAGAACTCGACAGGCGTGATCTCGCCATCGCGGTGGAACTCGCCATCCTTGTCGGTCCACTCCCAATCGAAGCTCTTCGGCGGCTCGCCCAAGTGAATCGTCAGAATACGGTGACCGGCGGCGACCGCATCGGCGATGATCGCATCGATCGCGGACGGATCAGCGTACATATGCGCAACCGCGGTGTGCAGCATGCGGCGCAGCTGCACGTTCATCTCACCGGTGTTCTTGGAGGATTCGGTCTCCGGGAACAGGTCCTTCGGCACCGCGCCATACTTCTTGTACACGTTCATGGCCATGGTCCACTGGCCGCCGTCGCCCATCACGTCGGACAGCAGATGCTGCATCAGACGCGAATCGGCAGGCTCGCCGGCACGCACCAGCTTGGCCACGTCCTTCAGGAAGTAGTTGACGCGTTCCAGCTTGTCGTAGTACATGGCGTAGTTCTGGGAGAACTCGAACTCCTTGAGACCCATGTTCTGCTTGGCCACGAAACGGGCCACGTTCAGCGAGCTGAACAGCCAGCAACGGCCGGAACGGTCCTGATGGGTGACGGTGCCGTTGTCCACGACGGTGGAGAAACGACGCTGCATCAGACGGGCGCGATCGTAGTTGCGCGCCACCTTGTCGATGCCGGCCGCCGTGACGGCGTTCATGGCCATGCGATTGTGCTCGCTTGCTTCGAAATCGTCGACGAGCTTGTTCAGTTCATCACCGCTCAATGGCGTGATGTCGGTCATTATCCATTCCCTTTCTATGGTTTCAGTTGTTCTGCGAAGCGTCTGCGGATTCGGCGTCGCCTTCCGGCTCGGTCTCGGCTGCGGAATCGTTCTCGACGGCATCCTGCGTGTCGGCGTCTGCCGGTGCGGCGGTCTCATCGTCGTGCTGCGCGTCGTCATCAGATTGCGCGTCGTCATCAGATTGCGCGTCGGAAGGCTCGCCTTCATCGACGGCGTTGACCACGGACAGGTCGTTCATGCCGAAACCGGAGAACGCGTTGGAGAACATGGCACGCAGTTCGCTGACGCGCTGCGTGATCTGGGCCTCACGGCTCTGCAGGTCGGCGATGCGCTGCTGCACGCCGTCCAGTTCCTTCTTCGCGGCCTCGCGACGCTCGTTGATCTGCTCGTCGGCGTCTTCGGTGGCCTGCTTGAGGATGCTTGCCGCGTTCGCGTCCGCCTCGTCACGCTTGCTGGAAGCGTACGCCTCAGCCTCGTCACGGGTCTTCTGCGCGGAGGAAATCAACTCGCTGGCCTGCTTGTTGGCGGCCTCGCGACGCTCGTTCAGGTCGGTGAGCAGCTCATTGACCTTCTTCGTGGCCTCCTCCTGCTGGGCGGAGATGTCGGCGCGGATCTGCTCCACTTCGGCGTTGACCTGGCTGATGGTCTTGGTGCGGTGCACCTCCGCCTCGTCGGTGATCTCCTGGGCCTTCGCCTTGGCGGTGTCGGTGATTTCGGCGGCACGGCGCTGCGCGTCGGTCATCATCTTGGACACCTGCTCGCGCACGTCCGCCAGCTTCTTGTTGGCTTCGGCAAGCGCGGATTCAATCTGGTCGTTGGTCTCGCTCTTCAGGCGGGAGATCTCCTCATTGGCGTTCTTGCGCTGTTCGGCGATCTTGCTGGTCGCCTCGGTGCGCATGTCGGAAATCTCACGTTCCTGCGTGGCGCGTTCGGCGGCAAGACGCTTGCCGTGTTCCTCACGGGAGTTGGTCAGTTCCAGATCGACGGTCTGACGCTGCGCCACCACGGCCTTCTGGGCCTCGCTGCGCATCTGGTCGACCTCATGCTGGGCATTGGCCCTCATGGCTTCGGATTCGTCCTTGGCGTCACCGAGCACCTTGGCCGCCTTGGCGTTGGCGTCGTCCATGATGCGCTTGGCGTCGATTTTGGCGTTGTTCAGCAGTGTTTCAGCCTGCAGCTGCACCGTGGCGCGGGCCGCGGAAGCGTCCTTCTTGGCTCGTTCAAGCAGCTCGGCGCTGGTCTGTTCCGCGCTGGCGAGCATCTGCTGGGCGTTGGCGCCCAGTGACGCGAAGGACTTCGGAGCGGCCTTCTTGTTCTTTTCCTCCTGCAGCTGCGCCTGCAGCTCAAGGATGGTCTGGTCGTCGGCCTTGACCTGCTCACGCAGACGGTTCACCGTCTCCTGAGCCGAAGCGAACGCCTCGTCGACTCGATCCTTGTCGTACCCCCTCAACACGATTGGGAACTGCTCAACCATGCCCTTTTCCTTTCACGAATTCCCTACACTTTGCGCATCTGCCAGCGCGCACTCGTTCAGTACTCTATCTCAGTCAGCAGGCGGCACGCAGAACGAAATGCATTATTCTCACAGAGAGCACAGAAATCGTTCGAAAAAGTCTGTCGGGGGTATGGCGGTATGTCCGCGACCACGTGTCGAAACCGCATGACTCACATGTCGCAGAAAATCGTGCCGTAGAAAGCGGAGCCGTCCTCAGCCAAGCAGAATGTCGCTTGACGAGGGTTGCAGGAAGTATCGTACCGATTCACGCAGCACGTCATCGACCGCAGCGGTCTGCTGTTCGATCGACAGTCCACGTTCGTGCGGCCGACCGTTGACGATCGGCAGGCTGACGAACCCCGACAGAATGCGACGTTCCTGGCCCGCCGACCAGTTGAGCAGATGGTAGAACAGCGAATTGCATACGAACGTACCGGCGTCGGAACTCAACGCGGCGGGAATCTCGTGTTTGGCGAAATCGTGCAGTATCGACCGCAACGGCAGGCGCGTCCAGTACGCGGCCGGACCTTCCGGGTCGATCGGGCGGCGGGACGGAATCACGTTGTCGGCATCCGGCTTGGCCGCATCCATGAGATTTGTGGCGCATCGTTCCAGCAGAATGCCACGGGAGGTGCGCTTGAGCCCTGTGGCGATGACGATGTCCGGCTTGGCCTGTTCGATGGCTTCCAGCAGCGTGGGCCAGGCTTTGGCGAAGCTCACCGGAAGCGTGACGTTGGTGACGGTGACGGCGATGTCCTGCAGCAGTTCTTCGGAGATCGCCTGCGATTGCGCCGGATCGGCCCATTGCTTGGCTACCGCCGCCGGCACGAGCACGGCCGGATTGACGTCGATGCCTTCGTAGGGCGTGAAACCGGAGATGACGATGTTGATCTGCTGCATGGTTTCCAGTGTACGTGGTGAATGTGTTGAACGTTAAGTCTGCCGACACGTCGACGGACTTAACGTTCGATGAAAATCAACGGCTGTGCATCTGGGAGAACGCCTCGGCGAACACGGCGTGCATGCGTGCCTTGGCTTCCTCCTTGGCGTGTTCGGGGTCGAGGCTGCGGGCGATGCCTTCGGCGATCGGCATGTCGGATGGCGTGGTGATTTTGAGGTTCGTTTCGGAACCGTCCACGATGGCGACCGGCTCGTTGGGCAGGTAGTCCACCACCACGCGCGTGTCGTCGGTCGGATGGAAGTCGGGGTCGGCGGCGGCCAGTTCGTAGGCTTTGACGATGGTACCGAAACGGAACGCCTGCGGGGTCTGCGCGCGGAAGGTATTCGGACGTTCCGGCACGGATTTGACCACCTTGCGGTCGCCCAGATCCTCTGTGAGCAGAATCGTGTCGGTGGAGGCGTAGGCCACGGTGGCGGCATTGAACTGGTCCAGGCTGTCGATGCAGCCGTCGATGGACCGCTCCTCGACGAACGGACGCACGCCGTCGTGGATGAGGATTTTCGCGCCGGAGGGAATGCCGGCCTGCTTGAGCAGGTCCAAGGCGGCGAGCGTGCTGTCCACGCGTTCGGCGCCGCCGGGAACGATGGCCCGCACTTTGGCGTAGCCGGCTTCGTCGATAAGCTCGTTCACCGTCTCTTCGACGCGTTCGTTGACCACCACGATGATGTCGCTGATGCGGTCGTTGTTTTCGAATGCCTCGATGCTCCAGCAGACGATTGGCTTGCCACCCACCGACACCAGCTGCTTGGGGTTGTTCTCGTCGAATCGGGTGCCGAATCCCGCTGCCAGTACCACGGCCACGACCGGCATCTTCTGTTCCTGCATCTGCTCTCCCTTACTCATATGCTCCACCGTAAAGCCGCGGCCGCATGCCACCCCGTTCCGCGGCGGGTTCTGCACGCAATCCGCAACAGTGGCCACGCGAATCACTCGAATCGCACGAATCGCGTGGCTTGTATGACTCGTATGGTGATTATTCGCGTACGATCAGCGCCAGCATGCGTCCTTCATGCTGTTTTTTGGCGAGCGACGCGCGGCGATGCGAGAACCACAACGGGTTTTCGAGCGTGCACAGGCTGCGGCGGATCTTGTTGAACCGTTCGGAAAGCTTCGGATCGCCTTCGCCATCGGCGGCGCAGATGCCGGCCAGTTCCTCGTCTTCGGACAGGTACTGCGTGGCCGCGTTGACGCGTGGACGGGATGAGACGATGTTGTCGGCCGGCACGCCCGCTTTGGCAAGCTCCTGCAGGGCGGCCGCGGCGATGTCGATGCCCGGCTGGCCAAATCGGCTCAACGTGAAGGTTCCCGGGAACTGCGCATCGAATTCGTCGGCGATGTCGCCACCGACCTCGTAGCAGTCGCCGCAGATGCAGGGGCCGAGCGTGGCGACGATACGTTCCGGCTGGGCGCCCTTGGACACCATCTTCTCGATGGTCGCGCCGATCACGCCTTTCTGCAGACCGCGACGGCCGCAGTGCGCTGCGCCGATCACGCCGGCTTCGGGATCGGCCATGAGCACCGGCAGGCAGTCGGCGGCGAACATGCCGAGCGCCACGCTCTTCCGGGACGTCACTTGGCCGTCGGCTTCGATGACGGTCGGCTCACCGTCATTCCCCGTCGCGTTGTTTTCGCCGTCCGTCTCGTCTTCCGGCTTCTTCGTGCCGGACACGTCGAATCCGAACGGCTGGTTGATGACGAATGATTCGTCCACGTCCACCGCGTCGCCGGAATGCACCTGGCTGATAAGGCTGATTTTCGCGCCGAGCACGTCGGCGAGCGCCTTGCGGTTGGCGAGCACGTGTTCCGGTTTGTCGCCGGATTTGCCGCCGAGGTTGAAGTGCGCGAAATCGCCTTCGCTGGTGCCGCCGAGTCGCGTGGTGTAGACGACTTTGATGCCGGGGGCCAGCATGATCGGAATGGTCACGGGAATCGGGTTGCCGTTTTTGTCAGTGGGGTCGATGGCGTTGGAATCGAGGATCGCGTCATCGTATTGTGTGCTGCTCATGTCTTGTTTTTCCTTGGTTTTGCGATTGGAAGGCCTGCTTGCGATTGCCGTCTTCTATTCGGCTTTCAGCGTCGGCTTTTTCGTGCGCGAACGGATGGCCGCGTTGACGGGCACTTCCTGCGGGCACGGCATGGAGAAGACGTGCGCCGGGTTGTTGATGGCTTCGACCCAGTGGCCGTCGGCGTCACGGAAACCGCCGGCAGGCACGGCGTAGGCGAAGGGGGCCGCGCCGGGCAGCACGAATTCGACTTCCTGGCCGGCTTCGATCTTGTTGCGGCTCATGATGGTCACGCGTCCTCCGTCTTCCGGACTCCATGACAGCACTTCGCCGACGACGAGCCATGCGCGGAAGTATGCGGAACGGTCGGTGCTTTGCCGCACTTTGTGTTCCGGATAATAGAAGCCGGTGGAGTAGTCGCGGTGCGCCACTTTGTCGGGCTCGTCGAGCAGCCAATCCGGCAGGGTGACATGCGGTGCCGGCCGTACACCGGCGTGATGCCAGCCTTCCGGCAGTATTTCGGCGGCGGTGTTCGACTTGCGTCGGGTGCTGCGTGCGTGGTAGCTCAGATTGTCCGGCTCGCCAATCGCGATATTGCCGGACGAAACGTTGCCGGACGGCACGCCCCCAACGGGAACGGCGTCGATGTCGGGCTTGCCTGCGAACGCGCCATCGGCATTGGCCATGATCGCATCCTCGGTGTCCGGCTTGCCGTATTCCGGGTCACCGGGACGGATCACGCGGTCGCGGAACGGCTTCAGCACATTGCCGTCGGCATCTTCGAAGCCGCGCTGGACCATGTATTCGTTGACGGCCGTCTTGTAGGCGTTCGTCATGGCGGCGATGTAGTAGGCGCTCTTGGAACGGCCTTCGATCTTGAGGCTCGTCGCGCCCGAATCGAGCAGATCGTCGATGTGGGCGAGCATGTTCATGTCCTGCGAATTGAACAGGTACGCGCCTTCCGCGGTCTGTTCGATCGGGAAGTACTGGCCGGGGCGTTTCTCTTCGACGATCGAATACTTCCAGCGGCACGGCTGCGCGCATTCGCCGTGGTTGCCGTCGCGGCCGGTCAGATAGTTGGAGAACAGGCAGCGTCCGGAGAAGGCCATGCACATCGCGCCATGCACGAAGCATTCGATGTCGAGGTCGTCGGGAATGCGGGCGCGGATGTCGCGCACGGCCTGCAGGTCCATTTCGCGGGCCAGCACCACGCGGCGCGCGCCCAGTTCGTAGAACGCGTTGGCGGCCTGGTAGTTGGTGACGCCGGCCTGCGTGCTCACATGCAGTTCGAGGTTCGGAGCCACCTGCTTGGCCATGAGCATCACGCCGATGTCGGAGACGATCAGCGCGTCCACGCCGGTGTCCTTCAGCTTGCCGAGGTATTCGCGCATGGCTTCCACCTCGTTGTTGCGCGGCAGCACGTTGAAGGTGACGTACACGCGGGCCCCACGCTCGTGGGCGTAGCGTGCGCCTTCCTCGAAATCCTCGAGGCTCAGGTTTTTCGGCGCGCTGCGCATGCCGAACGCCTTGCCGCCGCAGTAGACGGCGTCCGCACCGTAATCGACCGCGGTTTTCAGTCCCCTCAAATTGCCTGCGGGGGCCAACACTTCTGGCTTGTTTCTTCTTTGCACGGATGTTCCTCTTACTCGTAAAAGACCATCAGATATTGTCGTAGATTCACGGGACAGGCAAAGCCCGTCCAGCCGTTACGCAAGCTCGGGCTACGCCAGGCGCTACGCCAGCTCGCGTGCGACGGCGGCGAGTACGTCCACTGCGTCGGCGAACTCTTCCGGCGTGGTGTAGGAGTAGCTCAGGCGCAGGGAGTTGTCGGCTGCGAAATCGTAGATGTCGCCGGGGTTGAGCAGCACGCCACGTTCGGCGGCCAGCTGGAACAGGCGGTTCATGCGTATCGGCCGGTCGAAGGTCATCCAAATGTAGAAGCCTCCGGACGGCACGTTCCAGTGGACGAGCCCGTCCATTTTCTCCTGCAGCGTAACGAGCGCGCGGTCGCGGCGGTGCCGCAGCTCCCGTTTCAGGCCGGCCACGTATTCGTCGTACATGCCGTTCGTGAGGAATCGCGCGAACGTCCACTGGCTCAGCACGCTCGCACCGTAGTCCATCTGCATTTTCACGTCGGCGAGCCGCTGCACGATCGGCTCGGCGGCGACCAGCCATCCGATGCGCAAGCCGGGAGCCAGCGACTTGGACGCGCTGCCGAGCGTGATGACCATGCCGGTCTCATCGAGGGCCTTCAGCGACGGCAGCGGGGCATCATCCTCGAAATACAGGTCGCGGTAGGCGCCGTCCTCGATGATCGGCAGTCGGCTGTCCACGGAAAGCTCGACCAGTTCATGCCGGCGTTTGTCGCTCATGGTGACGCCTGTCGGATTGTGATTGGTCGGAATCGTGTACAGGATCGCATTGCCTTTGCGGTTGCGCGCGTTGAGCGGCGCCGGACGGCCGGTGTCAAGCTCCCCTTCCGCCAGCAGGCCGCGCAATGCCTGCACGTTGAGGCCGTCGTCGTCCATCGGCACGCCTTCCAGATGCATGCCGGCCGACTGGAACACCTGCAGCGACTTGATGTAGCTCGGCGATTCCGCGTATACGGTGGTGCCGGCCGGCAGCAGGCTCACCGAAATCATCTGCAGCGCCTGCAACGCGCCGGATGTGACCAGCACCTGGCTTGCCGTGCAGTCGACGCCGGTGGCGCGCATGTGCGCCGCGATGGCCTCGCGCAGTTCGGGCAGGCCTTCGGGCGGCGGGTAGCCGAGCGTTTCGATCTCGTCCGCCGCCTCGCCGAGCACCTGCCGCCACATGGCTTTCGGAAAGAGCCGCGGGTCGAGCTCGCCGGTGCCGATGCGCGTCATGTTCGGCGTGAACTCGTACCGGTTGATGGCTTGGATGGTGTCGTTGTTGGCTTTGAAGAAGCCGGAATCCACGTAATCGGCCCAGTCGGGCGCGCCCGGCAGCATCAGCGACCACGTGTTGCTGACGATTCGCGTGCCCGCTCCATGCTGCCCTTCGACGATGCCATAATCGGACAGCTCGTTGATGGCCGCGATGACGGTGGACCGGTTCACGCCGAACCATTCGGCGAGCGCGCGTTGCGACGGCAGACGCGAGCCAATCGGCCAGTTGCCGCTGTGCACCTGTTCGCACATGTATCCGACGATTTGTTCGGTGACGGGTTCGCCGGTGGTACGGTCCGGTTTCCAATCGATGTTCAGCGGCGCGATGCGTGCCATGACGCTCCTTCACATTGGTGGTGTCGGTATGGTTCGGCGTTTTCCGCGGTCGGCGCATCTGGTTTCTGACAGTGGACCGTCCTGCGATTGGCTGAGCCAAACCTCAGCTTTTGGCTGGTTGCCTATTGTAGCAACACCTATACAATATGACACTGGTTACGTTGTTTTTCGCAGAATAGAGGTTTTTCCTGCGATTACAAAATGAGTAATTTGGTTGGTTTTGGCTGGGTTGATTACAACCAACCAAATATGTTTGGATGGATAAGAGGCGAGTATGGGATTCTTTTTCCAAGGGCTGACGTTGGGATTGGCGTATGTGGCGCCGATCGGTATGCAGAATCTGTTCGTCATCGATTCGGCGCTGACCAAGCCGCGCCGCCGCGCGCTGCTGACCGCGCTGATCGTACTGTTCTTCGACGTGTCGTTGTCGCTGTCCTGCTTTTTCGGCATCGGCAAGCTCATGCAGGACCACGCATGGCTGAAGCTGGCCATTCTGGCGATCGGCGGCTTGGTGGTCATCCGTATCGGCGCGGGTCTGCTGTTTCCCGGCAAGGGTGGCGATGATGGCGCCGCGCAAACGCCGCAGTCGCAGACCTCGCAATCACAGGGCTTTGCGCAACGCGTCACTTCGAAATTCGGCGGCGACAGCGAGCTGCTGCACACCATCGTCACCGCCGGTGTGGTGACGTGGTGCAATCCGCAGGCCATCATCGACGGCACGCTGATGCTCGGCGCGTTCAGCGCGACGCTTACCGTCGGTCAGTCCACGCCGTTCATCACCGGCGTGGAAACCGCGTCGGCACTGTGGTTCTTCGGCATCACCCTGCTGGTGTCGCTGTTCAGCCACAGGTTCAGCCCGCGAATCGTCACCGCGATGAACCGCGTGTGTGGCGCGGTGGTGGTGCTGTACGGCGTCAAACTGCTGATTGATTTCGCGATGGCCGTGCTGTAATCCCGCGATGGCCGTCCGGTTCCGCAAAAACGTATGCCCGTCCGTGTTTTGACCCGAGCTGAGTGGTTGGGTTAACAAAATGCGGACGGGCAGTGCTTTTTCAGCCGAGGAAGGCGAGCTCCTCGTCAGTGAGTTCGAGCTCGTCGGCCTTCAGGGAGTCGAGGATGGTTTCGGGACGGTGTGCGCCCGGAATCACGAACATGTGGTCGCCCTTGGCCAGCTCCCAAGCCAGCACCACGCGCTGGTAGCTCACGCCATGCTTGGCGGCCACTTCGCGGAACGGGTCGAACAGGTGCTCGTCGTACGGGTGGCGATAGCCGCCGAGCGGACTCCAGCACACGAAGGCGAGACCTCCCTTCGCGCAGTATTCCAACGTGTCCTGGGTTTCCAGATGGATCGGCGAATACTGGTTCTGCACGGCAACGAGCTTGTCGCCGAGAATCTCCTGTGCGATTTTGAGCTGTTCGATGCTCACGTTGGACACGCCCGCCCACTGGGCCACGCCCTGGTCGAGCAGCGCCTTGATACCTTCGCAGGACTCGTTGTACGGCACTTCCGGATCGTGGCGATGCAGGTAGAGCAGGTCGATCGAGTCGACGCCGAGCGCCTGCGCGGACTGCTTGCCGTATTCGATGAGGTGTTCCGGCTTGCCGTCGCGCGGCCAGATCGGCTTGTCGCCATCCCACGCGCGGCGCAGACCGACCTTGGTGGCCACGGTGACTTCCTCACGAGGTCCCTTCCAGGTCTCCAGCGCCTCACGCACCAGCTTTTCGCCGGTCTGCTCCTCCTCACCGGGGGTGTAATACGCCCACGCGGTGTCGATATGACGGCAGCCAGCATCCAAAGATGCATGCAAGGTCTCGATACCGACATCGTGGCCCCGGTTGTTTTCAATGGTCAGCGGCATCTCGCCGTGGCCGATGGCGGTGGTATGGAACGGTCCGAGATTACGGAACAACGTCATGTCTTGTCCTTCCAAACAGGCACGTGCCCTGCATCGGGCATATGCACGAAGCGTCTTTCCGGCAAAGCATGCCAAGCCGGTCGACGTCAGCGTTCAGGTGTGTTTCCAATGGAGAAGCCTACCAATCGCCATAGGCGAACGGTAGGCTTCTCCATGCCGGGGCCACGTTGATTATGCCAATGATCGTATGACGAAACGGCATGACGGGCAGACAGCGCGGCCGCGGCGGCGCCTTGGCTATCGGCCTCCGCCGCCTCCGCCGCCACCGCCGCCACCGCCGCCGCCGAAGCCGCCACCGGAGAAGGATCCGCCGGAGCCAGAGGATGAGGAAGGCGCGGCCGCGGAAATCGTGGAACTCACCGAAGCGAATCCAGAGCTGATCTGCGAACCGATGTCACCGATGCCGCCCATGAATTGCGTACCGCCATACATACCACCCGGCATCATGCCATTCGTATTGATCGGACCGTTCCACGCCTGGGAACGATAGGTCCAATAGCCCAAGGAGTCATAACCGTAGGTGTCAAGCCATTGCGGGTCGTTGACTTCGGGGTAGGCGCGGGCGAATTCCCTCGCTACCTTCTCGGAGATGCCGAACGCCGCCGCGTAGACCATGTACCAGTTCCATAGCGTCAAATCAAGGGCTCCGCGATTGGAGAAATTGGAGAAATCCTCCATATAGCGTTTGAGTCCCAAGCATTCGCCGGCATACTGCTGGCCGCGTTCGGTGATGCCTTCCGACCGGCCCGCGGCCATGCAGAAGACGCCGATACAGATGAACGGCACGCCCAAGCACAGCGCCATCGCGATATTGCTCGCACCGTTGGCGAATATACCAATAGCGCCGATGACCATCAGACATAGGCTCGGCACCAACCACCGTCCGTTCACGCTCTTCACCGCGCCAAGCGCTCCGAATTCGAGGTCACAGGCGCTCTTGAACCGATTCAGGGACTGGTAGCCCTCCTCCCAGTCGGAGCAGGCCGTGTCCATCTGGTTGAAGTCGAACACCGGCGAGCCGACGCGCATGGAGATGCCGATCAGCAGTTCCAGACAGGCTTCCTCGGACTGGCTCAGACCGAGGGTGTTGCGATGGGAAAGCGCGGCCGGCATGATCACCAGAGTGCTGGTGGAAGCCGTGGCCTTGGCTCGATTGGGATCGGAAGCAATCATGCGGGCGAGGTCGGAGGCGTTGGCTTGGCTCAAGTCGATGCCCTGGTACAGGCTGGATGGCCCCGGGTAGACGGCAAGCGCCTTCTTGACCACCAACGCCAGTATCGTCGCCGTCATGGCACGCGATGACCGGTCACCTACGGATTCGTCCACCACGTCGATCAGATGCGCGCTGGCCGCAGGGCTGACTTGCGGCGACTCACGCCAGTATTCGATGCCGCCGTGGTAGGTGGCCTCACGGTTTGAGGAAATCACGCCGCGAACCGCCAGCACGAGACACAATCCGCCCAATACAAGGCATACCAGCCAGCCTGCGACGGTGAGCTGCGCCTTCAACCGTTGTCGGTCACGCCACTGCCGTTCCTTGGCGGCCTCCGTGGATTTCAGTTCGTCGAGATAATCGCCGGACTGCGTACGTTCGACGCCGGCAGCGCCTGTGTTGTCGAAGGCCGCGACGAGGTCGACATATTGGTTGGTGCGCAGGTCGCTGATGGTGAAATGCAATGTGCCGTCCGCATCGCGCGATGTCTGGGAGGTGGCTTCGGTATGCAACCACGCCCACGAATTGTTGGAGGCGATGCCTTTGGGGAAACGCACGGTGCCGGTGACCTTGCCGGCCGGCACCTGGTTGTTTTCAGGGAACATCTCCCACATGAGATTCGTCACGTCGCTATGCCGCGTGCCCATGTCATGGAACGTCATGCTCACATCGAACTTGAGGCTGCTCTGTTTGACGGTGGCGGGGATGTTCCAGCCGATCTCGATGTTCTTCTGCTCGCCGGAACCATTCGGGTCGATGCCGTCGGTAGTGGGATCGAACGGCTGCGGCGAGTCGGAACCGGCCGTGGTGTCGGCGATGTACCAGTGGCCGGCATAGGTCGAGTCCCATGTGCCGTCGGATATGCCGGATGGCAATTGTGGATCGGTCTGCGTATATTCCTCGCCTGTGGATGCGTTGGTCACGGAGATGTCGGTGATGTTCGTCAGATCTTGGTTGCGCAGTTTGAACGTCAGATACAGCTGTTTCCACGGCTTGGTGTCACCGTTGCCGTCCTCGCGACGCTTCAGCTGGTAGTCCAGATGCTCTGTGAATCTAATGTCGCCGTTGCTCTGGAGCCGTGCATCGAAGTCGACGGAGCGGTAGCTCAGGTCCGCCTCGTCGCCGGATATGACGAATACCGCAAGGATGATGGCAACCACCGCCACCAGCGCACTGAACGCGGCGATCAGCCCGCGTCCGTACCGTTTACCGTTCATTGTTCACCCCTTCCTGCTCTCTACGACTGGCCAATGCGGCCATGGTGCGTTTGCCAGTACGTCTGTTTCATCGGCCTCCGAACGAACCGCCGCCGGAGCCGCCGGACGATCCTCCGAAACCGCCGCCGGAGAAGGAACCACCGGAACCGCCGAAGCTTCCGGAACCTCCGGATGAGGAGGATGGAGCCGCCGCGGAGATCGTGCTGCGCACATCGGCGAAACTGGAACTCAGCTGCGCACCGAGATCGCCGAAATTCGCGCTGAATGCGGCCGGATCAATCGTGGAGGCGCCAAGCGACGTGCCGACGGATGCGCCAAGCAGGCTGCTGGAACGCAAGGGCATGTACATGTACGAGGTGCCAGCATGCTCATCCAACCACTGCGGATCGGCCACTTCGGGATATGCTCTGGCTAGCTGGGCCATCGCCTTCTTGGAAATGCCGAACGCGGTGGCATACACCATGTACCGGCCCCACAACGTCATGTCGAGCACGCCTCGGTCGGTGAAATCGCTGAAATCCGTAAGATAGCGTTTCAATCCGGCGACTTGCCCACCATAGCGTTGCCCCTCATCGGTCAGCACATAGCGTTTCCCGTATGCTGCGGCGAAAGCGCAAAGCGCGGCCACCGGAACGCAGACGACCAGCGCCACGGCAAGCTCACCATCCTGCACGTATTTCAACGCCAGGAAGAAGGCGAACGCAATACCCAGCCCACTGAACAGATAGCTGAGCAATCCCATAGGCTTGACGGCATGTAAGTCATCGAATTCCATGGAGCACGCGTTGTCGAAGGTTTCCAACAGCTTGTAACCGCTCGAATAGTGTTTGAAGGCCTTGCTCATCTGTTTCAAATCAAACACCTGCGCATCATGCAGACGCGATGACGCTTTAAGCAGGATGTCAAGCACCGCTCTTTCGGAGGAACTGAGCAGCAACGAACCGATGTCGTCACACACCACCGGCATGATAGCGATGGTGCTGGTCTTCTTCAGTTTGCGCGCGGACGCCGCATTGGAACCGAGCATGCCAGCCACCGAAGCCGCGCTCGTCGTGGTCAAATCAATGCCGTTATACAGGTCCACCGGCCCCGGATAGATGGCAATCGCGCCTTTCGAGGCAAGCGACATCACCGTGGCGGACATCTGTCTGTTGGCCAGTTTGTCGGCGTTCTTGGTCTTGCCGGAACCGAATATCGAGGAGGATGCGCTCATGATATCCTCCATCTTCGCGGCGGCTGCTGGACTTAGGTCAGGCAGGTCCCGCCAGTATTCGATATCGCCCTTGTATTGCGATTTGCGGAAGCTGACGATGGCGAAATACAGCGCCGCCACAGCAAGCGCGATGCCGATCAACGCCGCGAATATCCAGCCGGCCACCCGTTTGACGGCCTTCGTATGCTGACTGGACCTCCATTCCCGTTCCTGTTTGGTTTCATCGTCGATAAGCCGTTGCTTGTATGCGCCGGACTTGGTGCGTGCCACGCCTTGCGCTTGCGAGGCATCGAACATGGCCACGACATCCAAATAGTCGCCGGCGCGCACATCATTGGCGGAGAACATCAGGGAACCATTATCGCCGCGGTTCGTGGTGGAGGTATTTTTGGTGTGCAGCCATGCCCACGAATTCTTGCCGTTAATGCCGTTGGGGAATGTGACTTTGCCCGTCACCGTACCGATGGGAATCTGGTTTTCCTCGCCGAACGGCTCCCATTGGAAGGAGACGACGTCGTCATAGGCGGTGCTCACGCCATGCAGCGTCATGGATACATCGAATTTGAGACTGTCTTCGGATACGGTTTGTGGAATATTCCAACCGATTTCAAGTGTTTTGTCGGCCTGACCGTCATCACTTAACCCATCGGTCTGCGGATTGAACGGCTGAGGATCGTTCTCATCCTCAGTGACGTCCACGATGTACCACCGTCCCGCATGCTCGTCGTTCCAGTTGTCGGCATTGTCGGGGAAGACGAAGTCGCCCTGGCGGTATGTCTCGCCGTTGGATACGTCCTTGACCCCAATATCGCTGATATCCGTGAGATTCTTGGATTTCAGCGTATACCGCTGATACATCTGCTTCCAGTCACGGCCACGGTCCTTCAGCCTCATGTCGATATGCTGCGTGACTTTGAGATCGCCGTTCCTCTGCACCGCCACGTCGTAGTCAAGCGTGCGGTAGCTTAAATCGGGTTCCTCATCGGAGGTCTGCGCATTGATGAGCACGATGCCCAACATCGTCAACGTGACCACAATCGTGGACAGCAGACTGACCAACGTACGTCTGATATTCATCGGCGGTATCTCTGTTTTCTCTCAAGGGTCCTCAAGCACCAACGCATGGTCTCGGCGTCAACGGACCGTAATACAGGAAAGGGAGTGCTGGCAAGACATCACACCTCGTCAGCGCTCCCCTTTCTTGTATGGAAACGTTCAGAACTTGACTTGCGGAGCCTGACGGTCCGCTTCGTCGACCTGGAAGTACGCCGCCTGCTCGAAGTGGAACAGTCCGGCGATGATGTTGGTCGGCACGACCTCGATCTTGGTGTTGTACTTCTGCACCACATCGTTATAGAACTGGCGGGCGTAGGCGATTTTCTCCTCGAGCCCCTTGAGCTGGGCCTGCAGATCCATGAAGTTCTGGTTGGCCTGCAGCTGCGGATACGCCTCAGCCACGGCCTGAAGGTTCAAAATCGCGCGGCTCAACTGGTTCTCGGCCTCGATACGCTGAGTCACATCGCCAGACTGTGCAGCCTGAAGCGCGTTGGCGCGCGCCTGCGTCACTTGGGTGAATACCTGTGATTCGTGTGCAGCATAGCCCTTGACGGTTTCTACAAGATTTGGAATGAGATCGGCTCGCTGCTTAAGCTGCACGTCGATCTGCGCCCAGCCGTTCTTGACGCGGTTGCGCAATGTGACCAGACCGTTGTATGCAGAAACGGCCCACAGCACAATCAACACGATGATAACGAGTGCAATAATGGCGAATATCATGAGAAAATCCTTGCTTCTTTGCTTGCTTATTTGTCTTATTTTCTCATGAGGACTACACAATTCGGAGTAATGTCTATTATTCCGCGCATCCGTAAAACGATTGATGCCAATGTTTGCAAAGCATGTCGAAATACACGAAAACCCACCCCTTGCGGAGTGGGTTTTCGTTAGATTACCTGTCGGCTCGCACTAAGCCCAACAACAGCTCTGCTGCGAAGGATCCGTGAGAAAACGTCAGTCTTCGAATGCTGAGCCGTCAAGCGAGAAGCCCAGTGGGCTTCTCGTAGGTGAAGTGAGCAGCTTCGCTGCGAAGGATCCGTGAGAAGACGTCAGTCTTCGAACGGATCGAAGTCGCGGCGCACGCGGCGACGCGGACGCTCGGAGCGCTCTTCGCGATCGGCACGGTACTCGTCGTAGTTCTCGTCGGCGGCGTAACGCGGGTTGCGGTCGTCACGACGGCTACCACGGCGACGGTCGGAACGGCGGTCATCGCGATCGTAGTCACGGTCATCGCGGTCGGAACGACGGCGACGCGGACGATCATCATAATCACGATCATCGCGATCGGAACGGGACGAACGGCGGTCGTCACGATCGTAGTCGCGATCGTCACGGTCGGAACGACGGCGACGCGGACGATCATCATAATCACGATCGTCATCGCGGTCGGAACGGCGGCGACGCGGACGATCGTCGTAATCGCGATCATCGCGATCATCGGAACGACGTCGGTCGTCACGACGGCCACGGCCGCCACGGCGGTCATCGCGATCGCCACGGTCACGACGCGGAGCGGAGGATTCCTGATCCTCGAAGCCCGGGATGGCAAGGGAGATCTTGCCACGATCGTCAACACCCTGCACGACCACCTCAACGGTGTCGCCTTCCTTAAGCACGTCTTCGACGGCGTCGATGCGCTCGCCGTTGGCGAGGTTGCGGATCTGGGAGATGTGCAGCAGGCCGTCGGTGCCCGGGGTCAGGTTCACGAAGGCGCCGAAGGAGGTGGTCTTCACGACCTTGCCGTTGTAGGTCTCGCCGGCTTCCGGCACGTGCGGGTTGGCGATCTGGTCGATGATCTCCTTGGCCTTCTCGGCGGCCTCGCCGCCTTCGGAGGAGATGTACACGGTGCCGTCATCCTCGATGGCGATTTCGGCGCCGGTGTCTTCCTGGATCTGGTTGATCATCTTGCCCTTCGGACCGATGACCTCGCCGATCTTGTCCACCGGAACGGTGGTGGTGATGATGCGCGGCGCGTACGGGCTCATCTCGGCCGGGCCGTCGATGCACTCGTTGATGACTTCGAGGATGGTGGTGCGGGCTTCCTTGGCCTGCTGCAGGGCGGACGCCAGGATGTCGGCCGGAATGCCGTCGAGCTTGGTGTCGAGCTGCAGGGCGGTGATGAATTCGGAGGTGCCGGCCACCTTGAAGTCCATGTCGCCGAAGGCGTCTTCGGCGCCGAGGATGTCAGTGAGCGTCTTGTAGATGTGCTGGCCGTCGACGTCGCCGGACACGAGGCCCATGGCGATGCCTGCGACCGGAGCCTTCAGCGGAACGCCAGCGGCGAGCAGGGACAGCGTGGAGGCGCAGACGGAACCCATGGAGGTGGAACCGTTGGAGCCGATTGCCTCGGAGACCTGACGGATGGCGTACGGGAACTCCTCACGGCTCGGCAGCACCGGCACGAGGGCCTTCTCGGCGAGGGCGCCATGGCCGATCTCGCGGCGCTTCGGGGAACCGACGCGGCCGGTCTCACCGGTGGAGTACGGCGGCATTTCGTAATTGTGCATGTAGCGCTTGGACTGCGGGCCGGACAGCGCGTCGATCTGCTGCTCCATCTTGAGCATGTTCAGGGTGGTGACGCCCAGAATCTGGGTTTCGCCACGCTGGAACAGTGCGGAGCCGTGCACGCGCGGCACGATGTCCACTTCGGCGGACAGGGTGCGGATGTCACGCAGGCCACGGCCGTCGATGCGGTAGTCCTGGGTCAGGATGCGGCGGCGCACGATCTGGCGCTGCAGCTCCTTGAACGCGTTGCCGATTTCCTTGTCCTTCTCGGCGTCTTCCATGTCGGTGAACTCGCCGGCGAGGGCGGCCTTGACGCCTTCCTTGATCTCGTGGATGCGGTCCTGGCGCGGCAGCTTTTCGGCGATGGACAGGGCTTCGTCGAGGTCGGCGTGGGCGATCTCGTCGATGCGGTTGTACAGATCCTCGGTGTACTCCGGGAAGAGCTGGAATTCCTTGGTTTCCTTCGCGGCGATCTTCTTGAGCTCGGCCTGGGCCTCGCAGATCACCTTGATGAACGGCTTGGCGGCTTCAAGACCGCCGGCGACGACTTCCTCGTCCGGCTTGGTCTGGCCTTCGTCGTAGATGAGGTGCCATGCGTTCTTGCCGGCACCGGCTTCGATCATGGCGATGGCGACGTCGCCGTTCTCGACAACGCGGCCGGCGACCACGATTTCGAACACGGCGCGTTCGCGCTCGCTCCAGCGCGGGAAGGCGACCCACTGGCCGTCGATCAGGGCCAGACGCACGCCGGAGACCGGGCCTTCGAACGGCAGGCCGGAGATCATGGTGGAGGCGGAGGCGGCGTTCAGTGCGACGACGTCGTATGCGTCATCCGGGTTGACGGCGAGCACGGTTTCGACGACCTGCACTTCGTTGCGCAGGGTGTGCGGGAACAGCGGACGCAGCGGACGGTCGATGATGCGGCAGGCCAGGATGGCTTCGGAGCTCGGACGGCCTTCGCGGCGGAAGAACGAGCCCGGGATCTTGCCGGCTGCGTACATCTTCTCTTCCACGTCCACAGTCAGCGGGAAGAAGTCGTAGTTCTCCTTCGGGCTGGAACCGGCGGTGGTCGTGGACAGAATCATCGAATCATCGTCAAGATAGGCGGCGACGGCACCATCCGCCTGCTGGGCGAGACGACCGGTCTCGAAGCGCAGCGTGCGCTTGCCGAATGAACCATTATCGATTACGGCTTCAACAGCCTTGATTTCGGGACCCTCCATAGGGTTCCTCCTTTGTTTTCTTTTCTTGTGTACCTACTATCGGCAGTCCTCTTCAGCGGACTCCAACCGATTCCTACATGCGTGACGCGGCGTTACCTCCGCCGCTTCCTCATCTCTAGATTCTAGACCTCGTGCGCCCCAAACCTCGGGCCTTCAAACTGTCTGTTCCTTGAACTCGGCTGTCATGCAAAAAACGCCCGGGCGCCATGTGACGCTCGGGCGGAAGAATGTTATCGGCGCAGACCCAGACGCTCGATCAGGGAGCGGTAACGGTTGATGTCAACGCGCTTGAGGTAATCAAGCATACGACGACGGTCGCCGACCATCAGCAGCAGACCACGACGGGAGTGGTGATCGTGCTTGTGCTCCTTGAGGTGCTCGGTCAGATCAGCGATGCGCTTGGTGAGCAGAGCAACCTGGACCTCCGGGGAGCCGGTGTCACCCTCGTGGGTTGCGTAGGTCTTGATGATTTCCTGCTTTTCCTCAGCCGTAAGTGCCACGGCATCCTCCTTATATTGCTGCGCGGTGCTGCCGGCCCAATACCGACGCGCTCTCTATCCGCGGGCGAAACACGCCAAGGGAACATCTTACACGACGTCCGGACCAAAATCGCCGGCCGATATTTCCGGTCCCCCGCCGACGGCCGTTCTTCACGTCACGCCATGGACGCGAGCAGGCCTCCGAACAACACCACGGCAAGCGCGACGAGCTCGATTGCGAAGAACAATAGGAACGAGGCCCAGCTGCGTGTGAGGACGTTGAGCTTCGATTCCTTCTTGATGCACACCAGCAGGCCCACCCAGAGCACCGCGTAGACCGCGACACCGAAACCGGCGGCGATGATGCCGAGATTCGCGGCGTTCGCCAGTCCGGCCGCCTCACCGTACATCACGTAGGTGGCGTTCCAGAAGTTGAAGCTCAGCAGGCACATGCCGGCGACGAATTGCTCCGCGGCAAGGCCGATCACGAAAATGGTCCCCCACAGCCATTTCTTCGCGTCCGCGACCATCAGTCCGAGTCCGGTGAGCGCCACGATGGTCACCGTCCATGAAATCAGCGCCACGCCTTTGGGATCGAGGAAATTCAGGTTCGCCACCATCCATGAGGCGTCCCGCACCGCGATGTCGCGTCCCCACCAGTACGGCGCGATCATGGCCAGCAGCACCAATGCCATGAACAGAATCCAGCGGATCGGATGCGATTTGCGGCGTTCGATGTCGGCCAAGGACAGGTCCGACGGTTCGATGGACGCCGTCGGGTGCTTGGAGACGTCGACGGTCTCGACCACGCCATCCACGACTTCCGTTGCCTTGTTGCGTTCCTTCTGACCCATGTTCCGCTCCGTATATATTGCGATATCTTGCGATTGCGCCGCCGCACGCCGCGGCCCGTTCCAGCATACCCGGGCAATCGCATGCCCGGGCATACGGATATACGAAAGGCGTGCCTTGAGGCACGCCTTCTTCTCTGATGCTGTTGTGGAGCGGATGACGGGAATCGAACCCGCGTAATCAGTTTGGAAGACTGAGGCTCTACCATTGAGCTACATCCGCGTGTTGCCGCTACGTCCGAAGCCGACACGAAACGACTCGAGCTATTATACACATCCCGCCAACTTTTGCAAGCGGGAATGGCATTTCAGATTTCGAGCATGACCACGGCGGAGGCGATCGGCCCGTCATGGCTTATGGAGATGGAGATATCGTACGACTGGCGCACCGGATCCAACGGCAGGCCCAACGACTGCCGCACCTTGCGTTGCACTTCGGAGGACAGTATGACGCGCGGCACGCCGTGGGAATCGTCGAGAATTTCGATGCGCACCCATGGGAAGTTGTCGAGCGTGTACGGATATGCGACTTCGGCGCCGTCTTTCGCATGCCGCGAAATGGCCGCGCACCACGCTTTCAGGAACGCCTCCTTGCCTGCCCAGCGGGCGGCGAGGTGCACCGCCTCGTCATCATGCTTGAGCTGCGACCGTTGCGCCGTCTGCCATATCTCGCGCATGGAGAACAGATTGCGCATACGCGTCCCCGGCTCATTCAGCTGCTTGGCGAACGCAGGCACGTCAACGACGTCATGCCCTAGACCCAGCATTCCTCCGCCTTCCTAGGAATTATTGATCGGGGTTACCCCGGGAATGCCCCGACCATGTCATATGGAAAAGGGCGATACATCTGTGCAGAAGTATCGCCCTTTTCTTATCAGGCCGTCATCATTTGCCCATATTTAGGACAGATTTCGACGTAGCCGTCTCACGCTTCGAAATAGCCGGTGGACGCGAGGCGCGCGTTCGGATCGAGCAGCATGGCCTTCTCCACCTCGTGCGCGTCGTAGCCGCGGCCGTCCTCGTGGAAGCGGCGGTTGTCGATCGGCTCGTAGAGCGCGGCGCGCCCCATCATGCCCTCTTCAAGGCGACGCTGTCCGGCGGCGAGACGTGCGTTGGCACGGTCGCGCCATTCGTTCAGCGCGTCCTCGCCCGCGGTGTTCGCCACGGAAGCCTCGAAGGCGCCCGGGTTGACGATCGCGGCGAAGCCGGAGACGTGGCCGAAGCCGAGCGACGTGGCCAGACCGGCCTTGACGGAACCGACCTTCAGCGGCTCGCGCAGCCAGACCATGTGGTCGTCGCGCTTGAGCTTCGGGTCGACGCAGTCGAGGGCCGCGTTCGCCGGAACGACGCCGGACTTGAACAGCTGGGTCAGGCCGTTGACCTGGAAGATGCAGGCACCGCCCTTGGCATGGCCGGTGAGCGACTTCTGGGAGATCACGAACAGCGGGTTGCCGTCGGTGCGGCCGATGGCGTGGGCCAGCGTGTTGTGCAGTTCGGACTCGTTCGGGTCGTTGGCGTTGGTGGACGTGTCGTGCTTGGAGACCACGGCGATGTCGTCCGGCGTGACGCCGAGCTTGGCGAGGTCATGCACGAGCTTGGAGTCCTTGCCTCCCATGCCCGCTGCGAGCGCGCCCAGTCCCGGAGCCGGGATGGAGGTGTGCGCGCCGTCGGCGTAGGAGTGGACGAATCCGACCACGCCGGCGACCGGCAGGCCGAGCTTCAGCGCGATGTCACCGCGCGTCAGCAGGATGGTGCCGCCGCCCTGCGATTCGACGAAGCCGCCGCGACGACGGTCGTTGGCACGGGAGAAGAAGCGCGCGTCGATGCCCTTGGCGTACATCTCCTCGGAGTTGGCGGTGGCGTTCATGTTGCCGAAGCCGATCACGGATTCCACACCGATGTCGTCGATCGCGCCGGTGACCACGAAGTCGGCCTTGCCGAGGGCAATCTTGTCGGCGCCTTCCTCAAGGGAGACGGCGGCGGTGGCGCAGGCGGAGACCGGCTGGATCATGTTGCCGTAGCCGCCGATGTAGGACTGCATCACGTGCGCCGCGACGACGTTCGGCAGGGCTTCCTGCAGGATGTCGGTCGGGATCTCGTGGTTGAGGAAGCGGTCGAGGTACAGCTTCCTCATGGAGGCCATACCGCCGAAGCCGGTGCCCTGCGTGGAGGCCACCATGGACGGGTGCACGGCTTCGAGGATCTCGGCCGGGGTGAAGCCTGCGGACAGGTAGGCGTCGACCGTGGTGACGATGTTCCACAGGGCGATCTTGTCCACATCGCCGACCATGGAGGCCGGAATGCCCCACTTGACCGGATCGAAGCCCTTCGGGAACTGGCCGCCGACGGTACGGGTCATGGCGGCACGGCGCGGCACGCGGATCATGGAGCCGGCGTGGCGGGTGACGTTCCACTCGCCGGATTCGGCGTCGGCCGCGTAGCTGGTGTGGGCTTCGTCGAGCTTGACGTATTCCTCGGCGATCTCACGGGTCGGAACGGAGAAGGTCACATCGTGGTCGAGGAACACCTCGGCCTCCTCCTCGTCGGCACCGTCCTTGTAATCGTTGCCCATGCCCTCTTCGAACGGACGGATGCCGGAACGTGCCACGACCTCATCGTGGTAGCGTTCAGCGATGTCCTCTTCGGGCACCAGGTTGCCGTCGGTGTCGTACCAGCCCGGCTTCGGGCTGTCGTTCCAGGTCAGCAGACCCATGTTCCAAGCCAGTTCAAGCACCGCACCGGCGGACAGGTCGACCTTGCCGTCGGAATGGATGCCGAGTTCAGCTTCGAAACGGGTGCGGCCGGAGCCCCACGGACCCAGCTCGCCGATGGAGACGATGACGATCTCGTCTTCCGGACGGGCGGTGACGTGCTGCCAATCCTTCAGATCGACCTTCGCCTGACGCGGGGCGCGCGGGCTCGGCAGCGCCTTGATCAGCGTTGCCGCAGCGGCACAATCGCCCTGCTTGTCCTCATCGCCGGCTTCGGCGGCAGCGGCCTTGGCCGCGTCCTCCATGGCTTCGGCGCGCAGTGCCTTGATGTCGATCGGCTCGCTGCCGAGGCCGCCGGTCAGGTCCACGTCGAGCGGAGCCTTGACGGCCTGCTCGCGGGATTCCTTGGTGGACAGCTCAAGCAGCTTGACCGCGATTTCGGCGGTGGAGTAGGTCTTCAGGCCGTGACGTTCCACGACTTCGACCAGCGGATCGTTGCCGCCCATCAGGCCGGTGCCACGCACCCAGCCGATCTTCGGATGGGCGAAGGTGACGCGGCTGGACCACACCTTTTCGGCGCGGGCGCGGTTGACGATCGCGTCGAAGGCGCTCTTGACCTCGCCGTACGCGCCGTCGCCGCCGAAGACGCCACGGTTCGGGGAGCCCGGCAGGATCACATGCAGCTTGTGCTGCACGTCGGTGTCGGCGCCGATCTTCGCGAAGCCGGTGATCGCGCGTTCCACACCCCACAGCATGAGGCGTGCCTGCGATTCGAACAGTTCGCCGGAATCGGCCAACGTGCCGTGCACCGGCGGAGCGGCGAACGGGAAGAACAGGCTTGGCTCGTAGGCGGGCTTCAGGATCGTGGTGGTCGCGCCGGAGGTCTTCTTCTGCACGTTGCCGACCCACTTCACAAGCGCGTCCACATCACGGTAGCTGGAGAGGTTCGCCGGAACAAGCCACAGCTTGGCGTCACCGGTGGCGTGCTCGCGGTAGGTCTGCTTGGCCCATGCCTTCACGCTCTGCCTGAAGCTGTGCGAAGTGGCCACGACGGTTGCGCCTCCGGCGAGCAGGCCGTTGACCACCTGCGCTGCGATGGAGTTCGGGGCAACGCCGGTCACGACGGCGATATCGCCTGCGAAGCGGCTTGCTTCGGCGGAATCGTTCGTCTGCTCGAGCGCCTCGTCGGCCACGCGCTTGAACGCGGCGGCAAGCTCGGCGTCAGCGGTCTTGCCCGCATACCATGCGGCTTCATCGGCGACGGCCTTGCCCAGGCCGATGAAGCTGCCGTCCAGTGCGGAGGCGTCGTTGTTGTAGTAGGCGCGGGACAGGTCCTCGCGTGCGGATGCCCAACGGTCGTCGAACAGGATGGCCTTGCGCTCGTCGAAGCGCGGCTCGACCTGCTTCGGCCAGTCGGAGCCGAGCTCGGCTTCGACGGCGGCCACCACGGCGGCGTTCTCGTCGGCGGAATCGTCGGCGACCGAAGCGGTGACGCCCAGCTGGTTCAGCACGAACTTGGCGGTGGAGGCGAGCACGCCGTCGGCACCGGTCACCTTGGCCGCGAACGCGTCCAGGGCGGCGGAATCGACCACGGCGCCACCGGCTGCGCCACCTGCGCTCGGCATGGCGACGGCCACGCCCTTGTCGGAAGCGACCTTCTGCACGGCAGCGTCGATCAGCGCGTTGGCTGCGGCCGCATTGGAAGCGGCTTCGGTGCTCAGCGAGGCGAGATCGCCACCGCGGGAGCTGGCGCCTTCGCGGGTTTCCAGCACAAGGGCTGCGACCACGTGGGAGGCCCAGCCTTCGCCGAGCTGCCAGGTGTCGGTCACGCGCTTGGTGATCTGGCCGAGCTTCACGCCGGCGGCGCCGAACAGGCCGCGCACACGGTCGCGGACGATGTCGGACAGCACCGGACCGAACGCCTTGTAGTTCGGGGCCACCTTGTTGACCAGCGCGCTCAGCGCCTTGACGGTCGCTTCGGCGGCGCCGTCCACGGAAGCCACGCCCAGCTCGGAGCTGATGTCCATGAGCAGCTGGTTACGACGGGAGGAGACGCCGTTGGTCAGGGTGTCGGTGGTGTCGGATTCGCCGATCTGGTCCGGACGCACCTTCGCCGAATATGCCAGCAGCATGGCGATCGCGTCGGAAGCGTTGAACGGAATATCCGCGACTGCGGCGCCGGACGGAGCGCCGGCAGGTGCGGCCGGTGCGGCGGCAGCCGGGGCTGCGGCGACGGGTGCTGCTGCGACTGCGGCAGGCGCTGCGGCGGCAACGGCCGGAGCCGAAGCTGCTGCCGGTGCTGCGACGGAATCGTCAGCATCGTCGTCGGCAACGAGGGAATCGGAATCGGTCATGTAGACGCGGCCTTCGTCGCGGCCGACGTTGTAGACGGTCACGTCACGGCCGGCGAACTGCGGCAGGCGCAGCGTCTTGGCGCCGAGGTTGGCGAGCGTCGGAGCGTTGCCGAGACCCACCTCGACGTACTCCTCCACGCCGAGGCCGCCCTGTTCGGCAGAACCGAACAGCAGCGCCTGGGTTTCGATCCAACGCACCGGGGAGGCGAACTGCCAGCTCAGCAGTTCGGTGAGCAGCAGACGGCCGAGCTTCTGGTCGTCCTCGGCGTAGGAATCCCACACCTTCGGATCATCCAACGCGGCCTTGATGCGCTCGGACGGCACGACCTCGAGGATCTTCGCGGCGAATTCCTTGGTCATCTCGAACGGCACGGCCACCAGGTTCGGAATGTAACGGCCCACCAGACGGCCACGGTAGTCGATGTGCTTCGGCAGCAGCGCGTCAAGCTTGTCGCGGAACTCCGGCACGCCCTTGCGCAGCAGCTCCGCGAGCCGGACGATGGAGCGTTCCCCCATGCCGTACATGAGGATATCCGCGCCGGAGTCGACAAGAATGGAGCGTCTGACCTTATTATCCCAATAATCATAGTGCGCAAACCGCCTCAGGCTCGCCTCGACGCCGCCGATTAAAAGCGGAATATCGCCGAACGCCTCCCTCACGCGGTTGCAGTAAACTATCGTGGCGCGGTCGGGTCGCAGCCCCGCGCGCCGCCCGGGCGAATACAAATCCTCCGACCGGCGTTTTTTTGCCGCGGTGTAGTGGTTGACCATACTGTCAATATTCCCCGCCGTGACGAGCACCCCGAGCCGCGGTCTACCCATTTTTACAAAATCATCAATACTGTGCCAATCGGGCTGCGCGACAATTCCGACCCGGTAGCCGCGGCTGTCGAGCACGCGCGAGATAATCGCGTGACCGAAGCTTGGGTGGTCGACGTACGCGTCGCCCGTGATAAACAAAAAATCAAGTTGATCCCAGCCGCGCGAGCGCATATCCTCGGCGCAGACCGGCAAAAATCCCTCAGTCATCGTCATTCTCCGCAATCGGCGGCAAATCCGGCTGCATCACCGCGCGGATACGCTCGGAATACACCTCACGCGGCTTTGAGCCGTTCGCACCGCTTATCAGCCCGCGCGCCTCCATCTGGTCGATAATCCTGCCAGCGCGCGCATAGCCGACCTTCATACGCCTCTGAACCATAGCCGTCGAAATCTGACCGAGCTCGAGTGCAAGTTCAATCGCCTGCGGCAAAAGCGCGTCGGCATCATCGCCGTCCTCCTCCTCGGTCACACCATTTTCCCCTGTGGAAATCCGCTCGATATGCTCCTCCAAATCCTCGGAATAGTGCGTCGGCTCGGCATTCGTCTTTACAAACTCTACCAGT
>OJAM01000219.1_pt1 | contig 27877 bp, 34 predicted proteins | sample 1589071 | NCBI WGS metagenome assembly OJAM01 (sample SAMN03283243) | human gut metagenome | biome: human-associated habitat; material: feces | host: Homo sapiens | place: Peru | collected 2012
AAATTGCTTAAGAAGATATTATATATGTTTCTAAAACTTATTGCACATTAATTGTGCACTTTCAATAAAAATCTACACGCTTTTTTTATGTAATAAATGAAAAAAAAATTTACTATCATTTTTATTATTTATGTGTTATAATTTATATTATAGAGAAATATTAAAGGATGGTGTTTAAATGACAATAAATAGTGTTTTAACTATAATACAAACTATTGTAGATATATCTTTGGTATGGATGCTTATATATTTTGTGTTAAAAAATTTAAAGAATAATGTTAAGATGATACTTATTTTTAAAGGTGTATTAATTATAATAATCTTGAAATTATTAAGTGACTATGTATTTAAGTTAACAACTTTAGGATATTTACTTGAATATGTTAAGATGTGGGGTCCTTTGGCTCTTATAATTATATTTCAACCAGAAATTAGAAATATATTAGAACAATTAGGTAGAAAACAAATTATAACTAATCATAGGACTTTAACTATGGACGAAAGAGAAAAAGTTGTATATGAAATAACTAATGCTGTTGACTATTTAAGGAAAGCCAGAATGGGTGGACTAATAGTTATAGAGAGAGAAATAAGTTTAAATCAATATATAGAAAGAAGCAAGAACTTGTATGCTGATATTTCTTCAGAATTACTTATATCCATATTCTTTCCAAGAAATCCTTTACATGATGGTGGAGTTATAGTTCAAGGGGACAAAATTGCTTGTGCTGGTGCTGTATTTCCTATTAGTTTAAATAATAAAATTAATAAAAAGTTAGGAACTAGACATAGAGCTGCTCTTGGAATTAGTGAAGAAGCAGATTGTATTGCTATAATTATTTCAGAAGAGACTGGTAAAGTTTCTATTGCTATGAATGGAATCCTAAATTATAATTTATCTTTAGATGATATGCGTATGATTTTAATAGAAGAATTAAAACCAAAAAGAGAGCTTCTATTGGATGAAGACTTAGATGATGAAAGTGAGGATACTAAAAATGAATAATAAGAAGATTTTTTTGAAAAAAGTAGCCTTATTCTTAAAGTCTATTGTTAGATGGTTTGATAAAAAAATAATTACTCCTGTTACTAAATTTGTTCTTTTAGTAGTAGGTAAATTTGGAAAAAGAACTGATAAATTTGAAAAGTGGTTAGTTAGAAAAAATACTTTAATTATGATTTCTTTATTATTGGCTATTGTTCTATTTTTCTCCGTTAATAATAAAGCTGTTGTTCTTGTTGATTCATATGCTGAAGTTTTATATGATCAAAAAGTTGAAGCTATGTATAATAATGAATCTTATGTAATTGAAGGATTGCCTGATACTGTTGATGTTACTTTAATAGGAAGAAAAGTTGATATGTATTTAGCTAAACAGTTGTCAACTGGTACGGTTAGTGTTGATTTATCTAATTTAAAACCAGGTACGCATAAAGTTAATTTAAATTATGAAAGTGTTATTAATTCAATTAATTATACTTTAAATCCTTCTAGTGTTACTGTTATTGTATATCCTAAAGTATCTTCTACAAAAACGGCTACAATTGATGTTATTAATAGAGATAGTTTAGATACTAAAATGTCAATATCTAACGTTACTATAGATCAAAGTGAAATTATTATTAAAGGTGCTGAGCACACTATTAGTGAAGTTGCCACAGTTCGTGCCTTAGTTGATATTAAAAAATTAGTGGATCCACAAGTTGGAGTAGTAGAGTTAGATGATGTTCCGCTAATAGCTTATGATAATAATGGTAAAGTTGTAGATGTAGAAATGGTTCCAAGTAAAGTTACTGCTACGATTAATTTAGATGCTCCAAGTAAAGAAGTGCCTATTAAAGTTATTCCAGTTGGAGAAGTATTATTTGGTAAAGCTATAAATACTATGACTAGTAGTGAAAGTAAAGTTACTATATATGGTTCTAGAGATATTATTTCTAATATTGAATATATTCCAATAGAAGTTGATGTTACTAATTTAAGTTCAAATAAAGAGTTTAATGTTAGTATTCCTATTCCAAAAGGAGTTAGAGAGTTATCCGTTAATAATACTAAAATTTCTATAACTCTTGGCAATGAGGAGACTACTGAAATTAATGATGTTGTAATTAATTCTATTAATCTTGATCCTAATTATAAAGCACAGGCTTATAAAGAGGAAGGCATTTCAGATAAGAATGAAAATGTTGTTACTACAGTTGTTGTAAAAGGTACTAGCGATGTATTAAAAGGTATTGATAAATCAAATATTAAGGCTGTAGTTGATTTATCAGGATTAAAAGAAGGAGTTCATGAGGTTGCTGTTATGGTAACTGGAGATGATGCAAGAGCTACTTATTCTCCAAAGATTACTAAGATTAAAATTAGAATTATTAAAGCTAATGGTTAATAAAGAGACTTAATATAAGTCTTTTTATTTTTTCAAATATTTAAAAAAAGATAGGAACAATTTGATGTGAACCCCAAATAGTAGATGTTAATAAAAAAGATGGTTATTAAAAAGAGAAAATTATTTTTCTCTTTTTGTGTAATTTTTTCTCTTTTTTTTAACTTTTGACTTTAGTCTAGTTGTATTGTAAAATAATATCCATTCTTCTACAAGTTGAATATATTCTTGTAAAGATGTAATATTATTGTTGTACAGAGTTTCTTTCTTAAGGAGTGAATGCCAACTTTCTATTGGAGAATCATCAATTGGCGTTCCTTTTCGTGACATGGAAATTTGCATTCCATTCGATTCACATATAGCTTTGTACTCATAAGATGTATATTGGAATCCCTAATCACTGTGAATGATTAAACCATGTACATCTTTTTCTTTTGATATAGCTTTATTTAAAGTATCCATAACTAGCTTTAAATCATTTCTTTTTGATATTACATATGAAACTACATGTCTATCATATAAATCTATTATTGTAGATAAATATGCCCTTGAACCTTTGAATATTAAATATGTTACATCCGTATCCTAAACTTTATTTAAATTATCAGTAGTAAAGTTTCTATTTAATAAATTCGGTTTTACATTATCTTCAATTCTTTTATTCTTATGTTTAATTTTAGCTTTTCTTACATATTCAGCCATTAGATTATATTATTTCATTATTCTTAATACCTTCTTTCCATTCATAACTACACCATATTTTTGGATTAGGCCTTCAACAATCCTACGATATCCATATGTACCCTTTGAATCATCAAATATTTCTTTTATTATTAAATAATCATAATAATCAGGATCTTCCTTATTCCTATACTCATAATAAGTTTTAGGACTTATATTTAGTACAGCACACATGTTAGTAAGTTTATAATTATTTCTATATAAATTTATAAATGTTACTTTTTCTCTTGTTGTGCCTTGAGGAAGGCCTGGTATTTTTTTAATATTTCATATCTTTCTTTCCAATCTTCTTTAGTTAAATGTGATTGATTATTTCTACCTTTTTTGTCTTAATTGTTAGTCCGGTTTTTTGAATTTTCTAACCATGCTTTCTACAGTTTTCCAACTTATGTTATATTTTTTTGCTAAAATTGCATATGAAAATTTGCCTGACATGTATTTGCTTACAATTTCAGTTCTTTCTTCATTTGTAAATGTTTTAAACTTTTGCCCTTTTGTTGCCATAATAAAAATACACCTCCTTTCGGAAATGTATTTTATCATATTTTTGTAGTCCCTCTTTTTTATTAATGTCTACTTTAAGGGGTGCATTTCAATTTTCCCAATCTTTTTATCAACTTTTTCTGTTCATCCCTAATTCTATTATCGTATCTATCATCTTGCTAAAATCATATCCAATATAATTTAGCATAGCAGGAAATCTACTATGTGAGGTACATCCTGGTATGGTATTTACTTCATTGAATATTATTTCTTCATTTTCTGTATAGAACATATCTACTCGTGCAAATCCTTCACAGTATAATGTATTATATATTTTAAGTGCTGTTTCTTTTATTCTATTTCTTTCATTTTGACTAAGATTTGCTGGTAATATTATTCTATTAGTGCTTGATTTATATTTCATATTATAATCAAAGAAATCATTTTGGAGATCTATCTCATCAACTTCTCCTATAATTAAGTTATTGTTACCTAAAATAGCACAACCCACTTCAAAACCTTTTATCTCTTCTTCTATAATGATACTATCATCATATGAAAAAGCAAATTCTATAGCTTTATTTAATTCTTCTTTTTTATTTACTTTGGTTATTCCACAAGAAGAACCTGCTTTAATTGGCTTTATGTATAATGGAAATTCTAAGTCAGAAATATTCTTTATTATTTCTTCTATGTTATCATAATTGGTAAATGAACGTGATTTTGGTACTAATATACCTTTTTCCTTGACCAATTCTTTGCTAAGATATTTATCCATACAAATGGCAGATGATAGCATAGAGCAACCTACAAATGGGATATCAATTAATTCCAGCAATCCTTGTAATCTACCACATTCTCCATTTTTCCCGTGCAATATTGGAAATACTATATCAATAGATATTGTTTCAAATGTATCTAATAGTATAATTCCATGATCACTTCTATTGGTAGAAAAAGTTATTTTTCTACATGTATTTTTACTAAACCACTTATCTTTTTCTATATCATCTATATTACCTGTATATAAGTAAAAATTTCCATTCCTGGTTATTCCTATCATAATACATTCATATTTATCTTTATTTATATTTTTTATAACAGATGTTGCTGATAATAGTGAGATATCGTACTCACTTGAACATCCGCCAAATAGACATGCAACTTTAATCTTTTCATTATTTTCAATGTTTATATTTTTAGGCAACTTATAGTCAATTAAAACACATTCATCATATAATTTAATACATTCAACATCTTTGGAATTTTTTTTGTTAGTAATTTTCTTTATAACAGAAACTTTTTCATATATTTTTCCATCTTTTTTTATGTACTTTAGATCTTTGTTCTCTATTTTATAAATATATTCGTCTTCTTTATTTGATAAAAGCTTTCCATACATATACTTATCATCAAAAGTAATATTAAGTTGATATATATTATTAGTATCATTTCTTACCTTAAGATCAAGCCATCCAGCACTATAAGTGGCATCTATCCCTTCTAGAGCATCCTTTTCTATATTTGGTAATGATTTTGATTTATGACCGTGCCTTTCTATAATAGTTAGTGGACTCATTAAAAATAGAAAATATAACATATTACTTAATTGACATAATCCTCCGCCATTTTGTGGGGTTATTTTTCCATCTACTAGGACAAGTCCATCTTTATATTTTCCATATTTATTAACATTTTTCTCTAAGTTAAAAAATGAAAATACTTGTCCTGGGTATATTAGTATTTTATCCATTGTTTTGCTAGCTAATTTTAAATTTTCTACTTTATTTAATTGATATTTTATATCATATCCACTGTTTTCATTTATCATGTATGATTTTGTGCTACTTACTTCAAATCTTAATAAGTCTCCTTTTTCATATGCATATACATTTTTATCAAAGTGACATCTTATTTTGTAAAATTGTTTTTTCTGCCATTCTCTAATTGGTAATAGGAATGGAAATATTTGAGTAACTCTCTTTCTTGACATAAACCCTCCTTTATATAATCACTTATATTTTAATTATATCATTTATTTACTAGATAGTAAATTTTTGTAGATAAATATATATGAACTTTACTATATAAGTGTAAATATATAATAAATATTTTCAAATTTAATACATAAAAAAAGAATCTGATAACAGATTCTTTAATAATGACTTATTCAGTTGTTGATGCTCTATCTGGAAGTTCAGTAGTTGTTTATAAATCAAAATCGATATTTCCACCTGAAGCATTATTTTCACAGTCAACATCTTGTCCTTCAACCCACATATAAATTCTTACTTTAGTTATTCCTGATGTTAATGAGAATATTGGAACATAATGTGTGAAACCATTCTTTGTTTTATACTTAATTGTTACATCTTTGAATTTAGTTGCATTATCGGTTTGAGTTGCTTTTCCTAGTAAAATATCATCAGTTTTACTAATTTCATCAATTACTCCTGAATATGCAACTATAGTTCCAGCACTTGCCATTGCATCATTTCCATAAACATCTCTGGCATTTTCAATTCCAGCTGCAGTATGTGTATCATAGTTTGGTTCCCATATATACGTTGGTGAAGTCTCTCCACTATTTAATGCTTGTATTTTACTTACTGTATTACCATCAGTAGTATTTTCTAGGACAATGAAAGCAATTCTTGAAGCATTTTTAATTCCTCCATCAGCTATGTCTGATGTTGTAACTCCTGAATTAGGTGTTAGATAGATATTAGTATCTTTAGCTACTTTAAAGAATAAATCAAAAGCTATAAATTTACCTTTACTTGTTGGTCCATTTGATTCAGTTTTGACATCTGTTACAGAAGTAAGAATATATTCACCACCATTAGTCTCACTGGTTGATGTTTCAACCGTTCCATAGTACATAGGTAATTTTCCTGTAGCATTTACTACTCCACCTGTTGATACTGGTTCTAAGATATCTGGCAACTGGTTAACACTTGTTGGATATGTAGTATGTGCACCAGTAATATCAGTTGTTTTTAAAATTGATTTCCAATTGGTTCCATCTGCTGATATTTGAATACCATTTTTTGCATTAATGTTAACACTTAGTGAATTAACTGATACGGTTTTATTTGATGTAAACCATGCATATGTTGAAGTTGCAAGCATTACACCAGTTCCAAATAGTAATAGAAGTAATATCAATAATCTATATTTTTTTCTTTTTCGCCTTTCTTCTTAAGATGTAGAATTAATAGAAATTAAACCAACAGAGGTAATTAAACTTCTTTGCCTAGTCTCTTTTATATTAAATTCTTTTTTTCTTTGCTTAGACTTTTTAAAACTTTCATCAAAATAGTTTAAAAAAGATTCATATAATTTTAAAGTAAAAGTATCACCAACATCTCGAATTTTACTTTCTAAGTTTAACGGATTTAAATTTTCTTTAAATTATTCATTAAAAGTATTAGTAATTTCATTAATTAATGGTATAATTTTCATTGGTTAAAACCTCGCTTTCTATTGTTTTTAGGCAATTCAATTATAAAGCATTTTTTAGGTTTTTAACCGTTTTTTAATTTTATAAGGTTTTACTTTCCAAATCTCCCCACTTTGGAAACGCTATCTTCATATTCAGTTAAAATTGACACTTATAAAAAAATGTGCTAATTAGAATATATTTTAGAATAGGAGCAAATAATGAAACCAATAATAATAGCAGGGCCATGTGCAGTTGAATCAGAAGAACAAATAATAAAAATTGCTTCCAAATTAAAACAATTAGGAATGGATTATTTAAGAGGGGGATCATTTAAACCAAGAACTAATCCTGATGATTTTCAGGGATTAGGTGAATTAGGAATAGAGTATCTTATTAAAGCTAAACAAATAACAGGATTACCAATTGTTACTGACTTATGAGTATTGAACAAGCAAAAAAATATGCCAAAGATATAGATATAATTCAAGTTGGAAGTAGAAACATGTATAACTATGAACTTCTAAAAGAATTAGGAAAATATAATAAACCTGTATTGTTAAAAAGAGGTTTTAGTGCCACATATAAGGAATGGATTATGGCTGCTAAATATATTAATAGTGGTAAGAATGTAATATTGTGTGAAAGAGGAATTAGGAGTTTTAATAATTCAACAAGAAATGTCTTAGATATTCAAGCAAGACCATATATTCATAAAAATACAAATTATAGTATTTTTGTAGATCCAAGTCATGCAGCTGGAAATGCATACATGATTAAACCAATGTCATTGGCATCCGTTGCAGCTGGATGTGATGGACTAATCATTGAAGTTCACGACAAACCAGAAGAATCTATATGTGATAAAGAGCAAGCTATAAATATAGAAGAATTAAAAAATATAATAGAAAAGATAAACATTTAAAAAAACTTAGAAAAATTCTAAGTTATATACAAAATGGTGCGCCCATAGGGAGTCGAACCCCAAACCTTTTGGTCCGTAGCCAAACGCTCTATCCAATTGAGCTATGAGCGCATAAGTACTTGAAATGTACTTATAGTATACTCTAATTTTTTTGATTTTACAATATTAAATTTTAATATTTATATCTTTTTCTTCAAAATTTAATTTTCTATATTTAACACCACATGTGTCAAATAAGTTTTTTGAAGCTTTAACTCCGTCAGTATTAGCATACTTATCACATATATACAAAACTTCTTTTATTCCAGATTGAATAATTAATTTTGCACATTCGTTGCATGGAAATAAATCTACATATATTTTTGCTCCTTCAAAATCTTTTCTACTTCCTCGGTAATTTAATATAGCATTCATTTCAGCATGACATACAAATAAATATTTTGTTTCTAGTGCGGTTCCTTCTCTATCCCATGGAAAATTGTCATCTGAATATCCATTTGGAGCTCCATTGTAGCCGATAGATAGTATTCTATTGTCAGATGCTACTATGCAGGCTCCTACTTGAGTATTTGGATCTTTACTACGCATACTAGATAATTTTGCTATGCTCATAAAGTATTCATCCCAAGTTAAATAATTATTTCTTTTTTTCATTGATTACTTCCTTTCTGCTTTTAGTACTGGGTCATATCCATATGTTCCCCATGGATTACATTTTAAAATTCTTTTAATTCCCATTATGCTTCCTTTTAAGGCACCATATTCTTGGACTGATTCTATAAAATAGTTTGAACAGGTTGGATAATGTCTACAAGAAGAATGCCATGGTCCTGGTATATGTTGATATATTTTAATTAGTTTTATAATGATGTTTTTCATATTTAATCCTTGTTAATAAATAATTTATTTATATTCTTTTTTGGTAATAACAATTCAACATTGTTAATATTTTTAATTTCATATGTTAATATTTTGGAGTCTAATTTTTCTCCATCAACACACCAATCTTTCTTTGGAACATCAGCAAATTTCATTTTAAAATTATTAGTTTTGTAAAATTCAAAGCCTGGTACTTTTTCGGCACCATACAAAGCAAGAAAATATAAACTTTTAATGATATCTTTTTTCTTGGCAATGCTACAAAGTAATACTTCAAATTTATCATCATCTAATTTAACATCTTTATAAAAGTCATTAATACCTGCTATTCTATTGGCACTAGATATAATTATAAATGAATATAGTCCTCTATGTTTTTCTCCATTTATTTCAAATGTAAGATCCATTAATGATGTTTTTCTATTAAAGGCTTTAATGCCTTGTACTAAATAAGCTAAATAACCAAACTTTTTTTTCATATCTCTTGGTGTTTCATATGGAACATCGGCAAATTTACCAATTGTTGATACATACACAAAAGGATTATCATTAATTGTACATATATCCATTTTTTTCTTAACTCCGTTAAGAGTCATTTTTAAATTTTCAATAATATTTTTTCCATAGCCCATCATGCTTCCAACATCATTTGTTGTACCAACAGGTAGGTGAGCAAGTAGTAATCTTTTTTTTCTTTTGATATTTCCGGTCATTACTTCATTGAAAGTACCATCTCCTCCAGCTGATATAACTAAATCAACATCTTCTAGAGATGACATAATTTCTGTAGCGTGACCATGATATTCTGTAAAAATTATATCACAAGAATATCCTTTCTCCTCTATAATTTCTTTCATTTTAGGTAGGTATTTTTTTCTTTCTTTTTTACCACTTTTAGGATTATAAATTAAAACGCATTTTTTCATTAGACCTCCCAACATACTTTATAATTAAATTATAACACATAATGTTAAAAATTATGATAAAATATTATTGAAGCAGTAAAAAAGAGTAAAATTTCTTTGCAAAGAAATTTGATATAATTACTACATAATAAAGGTGGTATGTAGTAATGAACAGAAAACAAAGAAGAGAACTAAGAAGAGATAAAAACTTAATTATTGAGTTATATTCTATAATAAAAAAATATTTACCTAATTTTCTTGATAAGTTTGAAAAATTAACTGATGTTAGACACCCGGAGTTTGACAGTTAACGAATTTATAAATATCAATCAATGCCTTTTAATAAAAGGTTTTTATTTTGTCAAGTTTTTGCTATTTTATTGTTGTGATTGTTATGATATATGCTATTGCATTCTAAACAAATAAAAATAAAACAAGTTTTTAATAGAAATATAATAAAAAGGGTAGAATTCCCCTTACCCCATTGCAATGTGGTATTGCAAAACTAAGTTAATAAAGTTTTTCTAGTATAGATCAATATACTATTAATTATTTTTCTTCCATTAGTAGTTAGATAATACTTGTTTTTTCTAGCTACTTTTTTGATTATTCCGTGTGCTTTAATTTAGATAGTAACCGAGTAAGTTTATTAATATCTTTCTTGGTTATTTCTTTAGAAAAGTATTTCTCTCTAATTAATTTGTTTGAAAAGCCATTAATTAAATACTCACCAGAAGATATAATAGTAAATAATTTTAAAGTAAATTTTATAAGGTAATTGCATAAAAACTTATAAACTAGGTATAACATGAAAAATAAGATTTTCAATATTCTTAAAATCATGATTATATCTAGTTGTTTTTTGATTTAGAGTTAACTTTTCACCCATAGATTTATCAAGTTTAGCAAGATTGAAAACTATTTTTCTGATAGTATTGCCTTTTTTATTAGTAGAGTGATCTTCATCTAAAATAACATCAAGTTTCCAATGTAGGCAGCATTCAATATTCCAATGACTTCTAGTTGCATCTCTGAAAGTCTCAATATTAATTTTTTTACTAATAATATAATAGTGTTCTTTAATAGTTATTTTTGTTTTTTCCTCTCTGTAACATTTCATCATTCCAACGGCAGATAGGTTTTTCCATTTGTTCTTATTATTAATAAAAGATGTATTATAAGAAATATAATATTCTCTTCGTTCAATACGACCATGGTCATTTTCAAATTCTGTATCTATATAATCGATTTCAGAGTTATCATTAGAAATTTCAATATCAAAATATGTTTTGATGTCATCTAATAAATCTCTTTGATTAGTTTTTACTTTTAAAATATAATTACCTTTTTTATCAATGATTTTATTAGCAATATTAGTTTGTGTTCCAATTGCATCAATGGTAACAAATAGCCCTGAAATATCAATAAGATCTAATAACTCTGGAATGGCAGTAATTTCATTAAATTTATTATTTACTTTGACTTGACCAATAGAAATACCCATTTCATTTAAAAATGCAGAAACAATATATGGAGTATTACCTCCATTAATTTTATCAGTAGCACTTTTGATAGCTTTACCATCGATACTTAGGAATCTTCCTTTGTTATCATATACGATATTTTTGATTCATTCTATAAATAATTTTATGAATTCTTTAGAATCTATTATAGAAAAAACTCTTGAAAAACAATCATGGGATGGAATACCATTTTAAAATGTTCTTCATTTAATTTTAAAAAATCCGTCATATTAGTAAAATCGGTATAACCACATAATATCCCATAAATAGTGAGAATAAAAATGTTTATTAATTTATGCTTTTTACCTCTAACATCTCTTGAATCTTCTAAAATTTCAAAATGTTCAAATAAACTTTTCATATATAGTACCTCTTTATCTTATAATGCAATTATATATGATTTTTCCTATCTATCAAAACTTTTTGACTTTTTTTATGCAATCGCCATATAAATTCTAGACATTATTATTAAGTTTTGTTATAATTCATATAGATTGGTAGGTGTACTATGTTAGAAATAAATAAGAAAAAAGATATACCCAAAAAGAATTATTTTATATTAGGAATTATATTAATTATATCTTGTATTTTAGTTTACTATATTAATACTTGGTATTCTTTATACCAATATGAAAAAAGAGGCAGTTCACCAATAACAACATATATGGAAATAATAAATTATAATGAAGTAGAAAACTATATTGCAGAAAATAGTGATGCAATAATTTATGTATCTAAATCTAATAATTTAAAAATAAGAAAATTTGAAGAAGATAATGAAAAACTATTTAAAAAGTTAGAACTTAATTATAATATTTTATACATGGATGCCAAAGATGTAAATAAAGACTTAAAAATCAAATATAATGTTAATGAATATCCAACAATATTATTTTTTAAAAATAAAAGATTAGTTAATAAATATGTATTAGAATTAGATAACATAAACTATAGTGATATGAAGAGTATAATAGATTATAGTAATGGAGAAAATAATGATTAATATTGTATTATATGAACCAGAAATACCAGAGAATACAGGAAATATTATGCGTACTTGTGCTGGTACAAATAGTAAACTTCATTTAATAAGACCTCTTGGATTTAGATTTGATCTTAATCATCTAAAAAGAAGTGGAGTTAATTATCTTGATAAAGTAAATTATGAATTATATGATGATTATGAAGATTTCTTAAATAAAAACAAAGGAGAATTTTATTATTTTACAAGGTATGGAAATAAATGCTACAGTGAAGTTGATTATAGCGATACTTCTAAAAACATTTACTTAGTTTTTGGCAAAGAAAGTAGTGGTATTCCTAAAGAAATACTTAAAAAAAATATTTCTAATTGCGTAAGAATTCCCATATCTGATAATATTAGATGCCTAAATGTAGCTAATTCCGTATGTATAGGACTATATGAAGTACTAAGGCAACAGAATTATCCTAACTTATTATTTAAAGATGTTTTTAAAGGAGAAGATTATTTAACTAAGGACTAGAAATAGTCTTTTTCAGTGATTTACATTTTTAATCATGTATGATACAATTTTAAATGGAGGAGATATGAAATACGAATTAGGAGATGTTGTTGCTATGAAAAAAGAACATCCGTGTAAAAATAATATGTTTAAGATAGTCAGACTTGGAGCTGATATAAAAATAGAATGTATCAAATGTGGAAGATTAATTATGCTACCTAGAGTAGAATTCAATAAAAAAATAAAAAGGGTGATTAAAAATGTTTAAAAAAATAAAAAGTAAAGATGTAAAACTACATCCAGCATTACTATTTCTGATTTTAACTATATTAGTTATGATAATATCTAGTGTTGGAAGTATTTTACACTTAGAGACTAGTTATTATACCGTGAACATAGCTACAGGTGAATTAGAATCACATATTGTTACAATAAATAACTTATTTAATAGAACAGGAATACAATACCTAATAAGTAATTTATTAAACAATTTTACAACATTTGCTCCCTTAGGAACATTAATAGTAGGACTTATTGGTGTTGGAGTAGCATATAATTCTGGTTTTTTAAATTCCTTTTTCAAAATGATAACTAAAGATAAACCTAAGAAATTATTCACATTTATTGTCGTATTATTAGGAGTAATATCTTCAATGTTTCTGGACACTGCCTATGTTATTTTAATTCCATTATCAGCAATATTATTTATGAATTTAGGTAGACACCCATCAGCAGGTATTTGTGCTGCTTTTGCCGGAATAACATTTGGTTATGGTGCTAACTTTTTCGTAAATTCATTAGATGCTTCTTTAATAGAATATACAACGTCCGCAACAAAAATACTAGATCAAAATTATACAGTGAATTTACATGGTAATATAATATTTATGATCATATCAACATTACTTATATCTTATTTAGGAATGATTATTACAGAAAAATATATTGTTCCAAAATTAGGAAAATATACATTTGATGAAGAAGATCCAGATATAAATAGTTCCTTAACTTCAAAAGAAAGAAAAGGTGTCTTAGTATCATTATTAGCCTTTGCATTAGTAGTATTATTACTAATATATTCAATTATTCCAGGATTACCCTTTTCAGGATTACTATTATATTTAAAAGATGCCACTTATGTGGAACAATTATTCGGAAATAATTCTTATTTCAATCAAGGATCTGTTGCTATATTCTCAGCACTATTAGCCTTTGCAGGACTAATATATGGTATCAGAACAAAAACAATTAAAAACAATAGTGATCTAGTAACAGGAATGAGTTACTACTTAAAAGGTTTCTCATCACTACTAGTACTCATCTTTTTTGCAGCACAATTTTGTTTAATTTTTAAACAAACAAATATAGGAATATTTATCGTAGCATCATTAGCTGAGTTTCTAAATAGCATAGAACTTTCTGGAATCATGCTCATTATTGTATGTTTTATAATAATATTAATATCTTCAGTTTTTGTCCCAGTAGCAAGCACAAAATGGGCAATATTATCACCTATAATGGTTCCTATGTTCATGCAAAATACATTTACACCGGAATTTGCTACATCCGTGTTTAGAGCAGCAGATTCATCAATTAAGGGAATAAGTCCATTATTTACATATTTTGTTATTTTAATTGGCTTCATTCAAATTTATAGTAAGAAGAAAAAAACAATAACAATAACAGATGCCTTATCACTAATGGTTCCATATGCAATTGCTTTTTCTGTCTTATGGTTACTTATTGTAATAGGATTCTATATTATAGGATTACCATTAGGAATAAATACAGGGGTTATGCTATAGAAAGAAGGTTATATTATGGGTTTAACAGCAGGTATAGTTGGTTTACCAAATGTAGGAAAAAGCACACTATTTAATACAATAACAAAACAAAACATTTTAGCAGCAAATTATCCTTTTGCCACAATTGATCCTAATGTAGGAATGGTTATTGTACCAGATGATAGAATTGATAAATTAACAGAAATGTATCATCCATTACGTACCATTCCTACAACATACGAATTTACAGATATTGCTGGACTAGTAAAAGGAGCCTCAAATGGAGAAGGACTAGGAAATAAATTTTTATCTCACATTAGAGAAGTTGATGCCATAGTAGAAGTTGTAAGATGTTTTAATGATAAAGGTATAATTAATGTCAACGATTCAGTTGATCCCATTCGTGATATTGAGATTATTAACATAGAATTAATTATGTCTGATTTAGAAATAGTTACAAACAGATTAAACAAAATTGGCAAAAAAGCAGAAATGACAAAAGACAAGAAAGAATTAGCAGAAATATCAGCTTTAAATAAACTAAAAAGTAAATTAGAACAAAATGTTCCAGCCAGAAAAATAGACTTAACTCAAGATGAATTATTTGCAATAAGTTCATTTAATCTAATTACCTTAAAGCCTATCATCTACATTTGCAATGTAAGTGAGGGAGATCTTATTAATGAGAATAATGAATACTATAGGGAAGTTATTGAGTATGTTAATGGAGAAGGACCTGTTATAATGATTAGCGCTAAAATAGAAAGCGAACTTGCTCAGTTATCAGAAGAAGACAGAAAAATATTTTTAAATGATTTAGGAATAAATGAATGTGGATTAGACAAGTTAATAAGAGAAACTTATTCACTACTTGGACTTGCTACATACTTCACAGTAGGTACAGACGAAGTCAAAGCTTGGACCTTTAAAAAAGGAATGAAAGCACCATCTTGTGCCGGATTAATTCATACCGATTTTGAAAAGGGATTTATTAGAGCAGAAGTAATGAGTTATGAAGATTTAATTTCCTGTGGAAGTGAAATAAAAGTAAGAGAAAGTGGCAAAATGCGACTAGAAGGAAAAGAATATATTATGCAAGATGGAGATATCTGTCATTTTAGATTTAATGTATAATCATTAAGTCTTTTTTAATAGATTTTTATTGTTATTTTTGTTATAATTATTTTAGGAGGCTATTATGAATAGAGAAAAAATAGAAGAATGTTACAAATGGGATTTAAGTAAAATTTATAGTAGTATTAATAATATAAGAGAAGATATAAAAAACGTTAGAAACAAACTAACAGAGTTTTCTAAATATAAAGATATTTCTTATGATGAAAATTCTTTATATGAAGTAATTAATCTAAGCATGGAAGTATCAAGAACAATTTCTAAATTAGAGGTATATGCCAGCTTGTTATGTGATGAAGATACTTCGATAAATAAGAATATAGAACTTAAAGAAGAAATAAACAATTTAAGTAGTGAAGTTATAAATGTCACTTATTTTATAGAACCAAATATACTTAAAATGAATTATAGTGATATAGAAAAGTTTTATTTAAAAAATGAGAAACTAAAAGAATATGAAAGATATTTACAAGAAATGTTTAGATATCAAGAACATACTCTATCAGATATAGAAGAAAAACTACTTGCCAATTTATCTAAAACGTTTGGAAATAATTATGAAACATATGAACTTCTAAAAGATTCAGATATGATATTTCCAAACTTTATGGTAAATAATATCGAATATGAACTTGATAATAGCAAATATTGCCTATATATCGAAGAAGATAATAGAGAGATTAGAAAAGAAGCATTTAATACAATATATGAAACATTCAAACAATATAAAAATGTTTATGCTAATTTAATTACTTCAAATATAAAAGAAGAAGTAGCTACCAGTAAGATAAGAAAATACAAAAGTGCCCTTGAAGAAGCAATGTATAAAGATGAATTAGATGTTTCCATATATGACAATTTAATATCAGTAATAAATGATAAAATAGGTATACTACATAAGTATTACAAACTAAAAAAAGAAGTCTTAAAAGTAGATGAATTACACTTGTATGATGTCTATGCTAATTTAGTATCCGCTGATAAAAAAACATATGATTTTGAAAGTGCTAAAGAGACAGTTATCAATGCTCTTAGTATCTTAGGAGATGAATATATAGAAATATTAAAGGAAGGAATAAAAAACAGATGGATAGATGTGTATCCAAATAAAGGAAAAAGAACAGGGGGATATTCTTCTGGAAGTTATGATACATTCCCATATATATTACTTAATTATCAAAATAAATATGATGATATGTCTACATTAGCTCACGAGTTAGGTCATTCAATTCATAGTTATTTTACAAGAAAAAATAATCCCTACCAATATGGCAATTATTCTATATTTGTAGCAGAAGTAGCATCAACTGTAAATGAATTACTTTTAGCCAAGTATGTAATAAAGAATAGTAATAATAAGAATGAAAAACTATTTATAATAAACAGAATGATGGAATTATTTAGAGCAACAATATATAGACAAACAATGTTTGCAGAATTTGAAAGAAAAATATATGATATGATTTCTTCAGATAAACCAGTTAGTGCTGATATACTAAGTGAGGAATATTACAAATTAAATAAAATATACTTTGGTAATGATGTCTATGTAGATGATTACATTAGATATGAATGGGCAAGAATTCCACATTTCTATTATAACTTTTATGTTTATAAATATGCAACAGGCTTGTCAGCAGCAAGTTATATAACAGAAGGATTATTAAATGGTAAGATAAAGAAAGAAGATTATATAGCATTTTTAAAATGTGGTGATAGTATGAGTCCTCTCGACTCATTAAAACTTACAAAAGTAGACTTATCAAAAAAAGAAGTTATTGAAAGTGCCACTTCAATGTTTGATTCACTAATTGACGAGTTTACTAAACTAAATAATGAAAAAGTATGAGGTGAATTTTAGTGAAAATAAAGAAGTATTTATATATATTCCTATCATTAATATATATGGATTTAGTATTTAATCTATTTGCATATGATAGTTATTTAAGAACATCAATTATTAATATATTTTTATTTACTATAATTAATAGTTTCATAATTTTATTAATAACAAGTATATTTAATAAGAAAGTTAATAAGATCATGACATATATTGTATATATATTTTTATGGTTTTGGTATAGTTTATATTATATATTTTATAAAATATTTGTTACACCATTTTCAATTGCCTTATTTAGACAAAGCGATCAGACATTAAAATTTGGAAAGAACATAATTATTTCAATACTACAAAATATACGTATTGTATTACTATTCTTGTTACCAGTAATATTACTTATAATATATAATAAAAAGATTAAATATAATAGATATAAAATAAAAGATATTTTAATATATATATGTTTATTTATAGTATCAATAGGAATATATATATGTAATATATTCATTCAAGATAAGGGTGTAGGATCTACATATAATTTATATTTTGAAACTAACAATGTATCCTTAAATATAGAAAGATTAGGAGTACCAGCTGCTACTTACTTAGATATATATAGAAGTATATTTGGATTTGATGAAAAAATAGATGTTGTAGAAGAACCTATGTTTTCAACAAAAGAAGAATTATTTGAGTATGATTATAATAATACATCAATCGACTTTAGTGGTGGTAGCGGAGAAATTGCAAAGATAAATAATTTTATGTCCAATGAAAAAGGAAGCAAACAAAATAAATATACAGGAATGTTTGAAGGAAAAAATTTGATATTCATTGTAGCAGAAAGTTTTAGTGAAATAGCCGTTTCAGAAGATCTTACTCCAACATTATATAAATTAGTTCACGAAGGATTTGATTTTGAAAACTTTTATACTTCAAATAATTTATCAACAATAGGTGGAGAGTTTCAAGCATTAACTGGATTATACGCAGATAATACAATTTTAAGTTCTTGGAGAGGTGGAAAGGCCTACTATCCATATGGACTAGGAATTGTATTTAAAAATCTAGGATATAACACCTATGCTTACCACAACAATAGTGCATATTATCAAGATAGAAATGTATATTTAAAAACACAAGGATTTGATAACTTTAAAGGTTGTTATAACGGACTTGAAAAAGTTATTAATTGTGAACAATGGCCACAAAGTGATGTAGAAATGATTAATGCCACAATAACAGATTATATTAATAGTGAAAAGCCATTTATGACATATTATATGACGGTTTCAGGACATTTCTATTATAATTATTCCGCAAATGCAATGGTCAAGAAAAACAAAGCTTATGTAAATGATTTAGACTATCCAGAAGAAGTAAAAGGTTACTTAGCAACACAAATAGAATTAGATAAAGCCTTAGAACTATTAATAAATAAACTAGAAGAAGCATCTAAATTAGATGATACAGTAATAGTGCTTTTAGCAGATCACTATCCATATGGCTTGCCATTAGAATATATAAATATACTATCAGATTATAAAAGAGACAGTTTAATAGAAGCTAATAGTAATAATTTAATAATATATAATAGTAAAATGAAAAGTGAAAAAATAGATAAGGTTGGAATGAGTATCGATGTTATTCCGACAGTATATAATTTATTTGGTATTGAATATGATTCAAGATTAATAATGGGAAAAGATATCCTTAGTACAAGTGAAGGAATAGCAATATTTAAGGATAAATCTTGGATAACTAATAAAGGAACATATTATGCCTCAACAGGAACTTTTGAAGCAAAAACTCAAGATATAAGCGACAATTATGTTGATACAATTAACAGTATAGTTAGTAACAGAGTAGCCATTAGTAGAATGATCGTTGAAAATAACTATTATAAATATATATTTAACAAATAAAAAAGAGTTCATACAAAAACCTCGTTTCTATGTCCAAGAAACGGGGTTCAGTTCAATGAACTCTTTTACTTACTATCTTTTTTAAAAGTTCTAGCTTCTCTTGCACTAGTTTTAATTTTAGTACCATCTTCTAGAGTAACAGTTTGTAAATTAACTTTTTGTTTTCTCTTAGTTATTTTTAAACAATTAGGTCTATTATTAACTGATCTAGTCTTTTTATTTGTTATTTTTATTGCCATATTATTATCCTCCCTCAAATCACTTCATAATTTTACTATAAAAAGGACTTTGTGTCAATGATTTTGGTAGTTCTATTAAAGCAATTTTAGCAATTTATAAATAATTTTAGCTTATTAATATACAAATGTAAAAATTTACTATTATTTTTTTTCTCTTTTAACAAATTCCCTTAATATCTTAGTAGTAGCTCTTTTTTCTAATCTAGATACATAGCTTCTTGAAATATTTAGTGTTTTTGCAATCTCTTTTTGTGTAGTTTCTCTTTTACCATTTAGTCCGTATCTGGATTCTAGTATTTCTCTTTCTCTCTTAGTTAATAACTTTAAATATTTCTGTAATAAAATTATATTATCATTTTTATGTATTTCTTCAACAAAATCAGGAACTGGAGTTCTTAGAACATCTAATATAGTTACTTTATTTCCTTCTTTATCAAAACTTATTTCTTCATACAAACTAATATTTTTACTATTTTTCTTATCTGCACGAAAGTACATCAATATTTCATTCTCAGCACATTTAGCAGCATAAGTAGCAAGTTTAACCTTTTTATTAGGTTTATAAGTGTCTATTCCCTTAATTAAACCAATAGTACCTATTCCTATTAAATCATCAATATCTTGTTCACTAGTTTCAAATTTTTTAACTATATGAGCTACTAAACGTAAATTATGTTCTATTAATTTTTTTCTAGCTTCCTCATCTCCGTTTAAATGCCTCTTTATATACTCATCTTCAATATCCTTAGGTAGTTTATCAGGAAAAACCTCGTTAGAATAGGCACCAGTAAAAAACATTAAATTAGTAGCTATATATTTAATTATATTAAATAACATTTCATCACCTAATTAAATATATAAGAATAATAAGGAATTATGAAAAATCTTAGTTAATTAATTTACATTACCTGTTTTTTAATATATAATTTATTTATATGGAGGCAAATATGAAAAAAATAATGTTAACAGGTTTAAAACCTACAGGTAGTCTAACTTTAGGTAATTATATTGGAGCAATTAGTCAAATGGTAAATTATCAAGATATATATGACAATTATCTCTTTGTAGCTGACCTACATGCTATAACAGTTCCTGTTAATCCTCAAGAACTAAATAAAAATATTAGAGACTTTCTAGCACTATATATTGCGTGTGGAGTAGATCCAAGTAAAAATACTATATATCTACAATCAGATATTCCATATATACCATGTGTTTCTTGGTTATTAGAATGTAATAGTTATAATGGAGAATTATCAAGAATGATACAATTTAAAGAAAAAAGTAAAGGAAAAGATAACTTTTCAGTAGGATTATTTACTTATCCAGTATTAATGACAGCAGATATCCTTGTCGTAGATGCCGATTATGTTCCCGTTGGTATTGATCAAAAACAACATGTGGAATTAACAAGAGATATAGCCAAACGTTTTAACAAGAAATATGGAGAGACATTTAAAATACCAGAACCTATGATTACTGAAAGCGGTACAAAGATTATGGACTTAGTGAATCCTACTAAGAAAATGAGTAAAACAGAAGAAAATCCTAAAGGTGTTATAGGATTATTAGACAATCTTGATGATGTTAGAAAAAAAATTATGTCAGCCACAACAGATTCATCTTGCGAAATAAAGTATGACCCTGAAAATAAACCAGGCATATCAAATTTAATTAATATATGCATTTCACTATCAGATATGTCAATACAAGAAGTAGAAGAAAAATTTAAAAATAGCAATTATGGAGAATTTAAACGTTTTACAGCAGATATCGTATGTAATAAACTAAGTGCCATTCAAAAAAAATATAATGAAATAATAAATAGTGATGAATTAGATAAAATTCTTGAACAAGGAGCTGTAAAAGTAAATGAATTAGCACATAATAAGTATACGAATATGCGCCATAAGATAGGACTATACAAATGATGGATATCTATATACCAGATATGTATTCAAAAAGTATATATCATATAAATTATGATAAATTAAAAGAAGATGGTATAAAGTGTATTTTATTTGATTTAGATAATACTATCATACCATATAAAGAAAAAACGCCTTCTAAGAAGCTAATCGATTTAATTGAAAATCTAAAAGACATGGAATTTAAAATAATTATTTTCGATAATATGAATAAAAAGAGATTATTACCATTTAAGAGACAATTAGATATAGATTGTGCTCCAAATGCCAAAAAACCTTCTATCGAAAAACTTATAAAAATAATAAAAGAATATAAATATGATTTAAGTGAAGTAGCCTTAGTAGGAGATGAACTATATAGAGATATATATGGAGGAAATAAAGCTGGAATAAAGACAATTCTTGTTAATCCAATATCAAAAAAAGACTCAATAAGAACAAAAATGTATAGAATATTTGAAAAAAAGATAATGAAAAAATTAAATAAAAGAGGAATATTAATTAAGGGAAAATATTATGAATAAAAAATGTTTAGGTTGTGGAATACCACTACAAGATAAGGACATAAATTTAGATGGATATATTAGTAATATTGATAAAAACATTTGCACGAGATGTTTTAAAATAAAAAATTATGGTGTATATAATAAAGCAAATATGTCTAATAAAGATTATATGAAAATAATAGATAGTATCACTAATAATGATTTAGTTATCTATGTATCAAGTTTACTTAATTTAAATATTGATTATATAAATAAATTTAAAGATGTTATACTTGTACTTACTAAAAGAGATATTTTACCAAAATCTGTTAAAGATAATAAAATAATAGATTATATAAAAAAAAGATATAATAATATTAAAGATATAATCATAATAAGTAGTATTAAAAATTACAATATGGATCATTTATATAATACTATACTTAAATATGGAATTGATAAAAAAATATATTTTGTGGGATCTACAAATAGTGGTAAAAGTACACTAATAAATAAATTAATTAAAGATTATGGTAATAATGACATGACAATTACTACTAGTATGTATCCATCAACAACATTAGATGCCATAAATATAAAACTAAATGGATTAAATATATATGATACACCAGGTATAGTAAATGAAGGAAGTATAACAAATTATATAAACAATAATGAACTAAAAAAAATAAACATAAAAAAAGAAATAAAACCAATAACTTATCAAATAAAAGATAAATGTAGTATTCTTATCGGAGACTACATTAGACTTGACTTTGAGTGTATATCTACAAGTATCACAATATATATATCTAACAATGTTCCTGTAAAGAGAATAAGTTTAAATAATCCAATATTATTAGATAATATAATATCCAGTTACAATGAACTAAAAAATAAAGACATCGTAATAGAAGATATATGTTTTATAAAAATAACAAAAAATACTAGAGTTAATATTTATGGAAAATATAATTTATCTACAATTATTAGAGATAATTTAATATAAAAGATAATATCAATATATGTAACACAATTTCCCATAATTTTTACATTATATTTATATCTTTTTTTTTTATAATATGTTATACTTATTAAGGTGATAGTAGTGAAAAAAGAATTTAAAACTATCGACGAACAGATAGAAGTTTTAAAAAATAAGGGGCTTATAATAGAAGATGAAACATATGCAAAAGAGATATTACTCAAAGAAAATTACTTCTTTATTAATGGCTATAGATTAATATTTATGAACTCTATAACAGATAGAACCTTTATTAAAGGAACTACTTTCAGAGAATTATATTCTTTATTCTTGTTTGATAGATATGTAAGAAATATCATTTTTAAGTATTTACTAATCATTGAAAATAATTTAAAGTCAGTAATGTCATATCAATTATCTAAAAATTATGGATATAAAGAGAAAGATTACTTGAATATTAATAATTTTACCAATGACAAAGAAAAAAGAAGAAGAGTAAAAGATATTATTGAAAAAATGAAAAGACAGATTAGAATCAATGTTTCAAGGCATAGTGCCACAATGCATTATTCCAAGAATTATGGATATATACCACTTTGGATTTTAGTAAAAGTATTATCATTTGGAATTATGTGTGAGTTATATACAATACTAAAAGATAAAGATAAAGAGAGCGTTGCCGAAACATTTGGAATAGATCCTAATTTATTAGAAGAAATGTTACCAATACTATCAAATTATCGTAATTTATGTGCTCATGAAGATATTGTATTTGATCACAAAACAGAAAGAGCAATTCCTGATACAGAATATCATGACAAACTAAAAATATTTAAAATGGATGACGAATATATCTATGGAAAGAATGATATGTTTGCCGTAGTCATCACATTTAAGTATTTACTTTCTAAAGATAATTTTAGACTTATGATGAAAGAGGTTGAATATGAAATTAACAAATTAGATGGTAGAATAGATACAATACCAATTCAAAAAGTATTAGATTATATGGGATTCCCAAAGAATTATTTAGAAATTGTAGAAATGTAGGAAGGTGATTTTATGAATGAATTAAATATAAAAAATAAAAATAGTACCATAATTATAGTAGTTTGTATGATGTTATCCTTTGTTTGTGGAGTAGGTGGAGGATACTTATATTCAACATCATCTACAAAAGTAAGTGAACAAGTTATAAAAAATATTACTAGAAGTGAATTAGTTGAAAATAGCATATCTAGTTCTGTAGATAATGTATATGGAGCCACTGTAGTTGTAATGTCATATAAAAGTGATAAACTTATTTCTACAGGGTCAGGTTTTGTTTACAAAAAAGATGATAAAAACGCATATATAATGACTAATTACCATGTTATAGACGGAGCAGATGCAGTAAAAGTCGAATTCAATGATGGAAATACACTAATAGATGCTAAAATTTTAGGAGGAGAAGTTTATTCTGATATTGCTGTTCTTACTATAGATAGTAACAAAGCAAATAGCGTTGTAGAAATTGGAAAGAGTGATGCAGTAAAATTAGCAGATACAGTATTTACTGTCGGTAGTCCAATGGGAAAAGAATATAAAGGAACTGTTACTAAAGGTATCCTTTCAGGAAAAGATAGATTAGTAGAGGTAAATCTAACAGGTGAAGCATCTGATTACTATATGAAAGTATTACAAATAGATGCCGCTGTTAATCCAGGAAACTCAGGAGGACCACTCTGTGATGTAAGTGGAAATGTAATAGGAATTATATCACTAAAAATCGTCCAAAATGAAGTTGAAGGCATGGGATTTGCTATTCCGATAGAAGATGCTCTAAACTATGCAAACAGAATAGAAAGTGGTGAAGATATTGTAAGACCATATATAGGAATCAGTATGGTAGATATTTCAGAAGAATATTACTTATGGCAACAAAGAATTACATTACCAGATGGAGTAGATAAAGGTGTTGTTGTCATAGAAGTAGCAAACAATTCACCAGCATTAAAGGCAGGAATAAAAAAAGGCGATGTAATAACTAAAATAGGTGATGTAGAGTTTTCAAGTTTAGCCGAGTTTAGATATGAATTATATAAGTATGAGGTAGGAGATAAAGTAAGCATTACTTATAATAGAGGTGGAAAAATAAATAGTGTTGAAATAACACTAGGAAAAAATAGTTAAAAAAAAATTAAGACATAAGTCTTATTTTTTTATTTAGAATATGGAATAAATCCCATGAATCTAGCCAATTTAACTTGTTCAGCTATACATCTTTGATGTTTTGCACAAGTACCAGTAAATCTTCTTGGTAATATCTTTCCAGAATCATTTATATATTTACTGATTATCTCAACATTTTTATAGTTAACATCTTTTCCAATGCACATAAAACAAACTTTTTTTCTTTTAGGCTTATTATTATGAAAATCTGCCATTTCATCCTCCTTTATTAAAACGGTAAATCATTATCGCTTATATCTATTTTTTCACCAAAGTTAGCAAATGGATCATCACTTACAGAAGTTGATTCTGTAGGCATTTGTTCAAATGGTGTAGGTTCATAAGGAGCAGCATTATTAAAAGGATTATTTTGTTGTACATCATTATTAGTACTACTACCACTTCCTAAAAACTCAACATTATTTGCTATAACTTCAGTAACATAAACTTTTTTACCTTCATTATTGTCGTAAGATCTTGTTTGGATTCTTCCTTCTACGGCAACTTGTCTTCCTTTTGCTAGATATTTTGCAACATTTTCAGCTTGCTTATCCCAAACAGTACAATTAATAAAGTCTGTTTCAGGATTAGCTCCAGCAGAAACTCTTCTACTTATTGCAACAGTTATTTGACATACAGCCATTCCATTACTAGTATGTCTTAAATCGGGATCTCTAGCTAATCTACCTATTAATATTACTTTATTCATTAATCCTCCTATTTTTCAATATTAAGAACTAAATGTCTTAATACATTTTCATCAATTGATGCAACACGATTAAATTCCTTAACTGCCTTATCATCAGATGAATCAATATTGTATAGGAAATAAAAACCAGATTTACATTTCTTGATTTCATATGCAAATTCTTTTTGACCTAATTCTTTAGATAAAGTAATAATAGCCTTGTTATCAGTTAATGCTTTTTCTAACTTCTTAACAACATTCTTCTTAGTAGCTTCATCACAATCAGGTCTAACTATAAACATTATTTCATATTTTCTCATTGTACACCTCCTTATGGTCTTTTGGCTTTTTCAAGCAAGGAGCATTCGCTCAAAAGGTATTATAGCAAAGAAAAAAATAAATGTAAACAAAAAAATAAAAAAAACATCTCTTCTCCCCTATAACACAATTGTATTGTATTATATATATTAAAATATAACATAGGATAGCGCCAACACTATAAATTTTATATAGCATATAATAACTTTGAATAAAGACAAAAAAATATACTAATTATTAGAAAGGGTGATTAGTGTGAAAAAAAGCTTGGAAGATGTAAAAAGTTATGTAACTATATTGTTTGCCAACGCATTGGTAATTCTCCTTTTCATAGCAGTATTTAAATCAGAAAAAATATTTGAAACTGTCTTCTTACTATTTACTAACCTATGCACTGCAGTATTTACATATTTTTTTACAAAGAAAAGTACTAATGAAAAGGAGAGTGAAAATAATGGATAAAGTAGTAATGAAACCTGTAAAAGATGAAGAAATAACAGAGGAAAAGTATGAAGGTGAAGTATAACTATGAGTTTAAGAAATAGAGTATTAGAGAGTAAAGAGTTAGAAATAACTCAAAATTATAAAAAAGGATATCACGATGGAATTGATGTAGTTAATAAGAACTACACATTGGGAAATATTGTTGCCCATAGCAATGGAATAGTTGTTTCCTATAGAAATGATTGTAATGGATTTGAAAATGGCTCATATGGAAATTATGTAAAAATAAAACATAACAATGGATACTACACATTGTATGCCCATATGGCATATAATAGTGTAAAAGTAAAAGAAGGCCAAAATGTAACAAAAGGACAAGTAATTGGATATATGGGAAATACAGGTATGAGTTATGGAGGACACCTACATTTTGAAGTAAGAAATACATCGGATATAAGAATAGACCCAACAAGTTATTTAAATTCTGATTTGCCTAATATAAATAAAACCATTGAAGAACTTGTTAAAGAAGTTATTGAAGGAAAATGGGGAAATGGTGAAGAAAGAAAAAGAAGGTTAGGAGATAAATATATAGAAGTCCAAACAAGAGTCAATAAAAAATTACAATCTAAAACAAAATATTTATATAATCCCAACTATAAAGGCAATTCTATTGTAGATGGATTAAAAGAAATATCTATAGATAGCTCATTTAATTATCGTAAAAAACTAGCCAAAATCAATAACATAAATAATTATATAGGTAGTGCTGAACAAAATACAACACTATTAAATTTATTAAAAAAGGGCAAGTTAATAGATGTATAACTCAAAAATTTTAGTATGATAAAATATTTTAAAAAACGGAATATCCGTTTTTTTATATTTGATTATTAAATAGTTTACTTGTTATCTACAATATCTAATTACAATGCACAACAATCTTTATCTTTGTTAACTTATTCTTAATTTAATCATCCAATAATTAACTTCAAGTAACATATAATATATTACTTATAGACAAAATATAGCACTTAAAATATAAATCGTTGAATTCTAAATAAAGTGCACAATTAAGTGCATTACGACCCAAAATGTGTATTTTCATAAGAAAATGCACATTT
>OJAM01000226.1_pt1 | contig 27381 bp, 26 predicted proteins | sample 1589071 | NCBI WGS metagenome assembly OJAM01 (sample SAMN03283243) | human gut metagenome | biome: human-associated habitat; material: feces | host: Homo sapiens | place: Peru | collected 2012
GAGTGACCGCAGGCGTTGCGATAGGCCGTATCCTCCGAAACCGCTGCCATCACCACCGGCCTGTAATGCTCCAAACGTTCCTGCACCGTGGGCTGCGGCGCATCGGAAGCAGGATCGTGGAACACGTTTGAACCGTCAGCACCGAACTTCGCTTCCTGTGCGTCGATGGCTGCCTCATGGTCAACGGAGCGCAGCGTGTAAATGTGGCGCTCACCCCTAAAGTCTGGCGCCTCGGCGATCGTCACATCGTACTTGTCACGCAATTTCTCCACATACATCTCTAAATTGTGCGACGGAACGCCGCACATTTCCACGCGCCCCACATCCGGGATATTCCGGGTTGTGAGGTTCATATCCAAAAGCAATGCTGCCTGCCGCGCATCCTCGCCATACATCTCAAAGAAATCCCCCACCTGATACAGCACTATATCGTCTGGGTGCGCTTCTTTGATGGAATTGTAGTCCAAAACAGAAGAAGCGGAGGACGTTTGCACGTTCTCCGCTTCAGGCATAAACGATATTTGCTCGCCTTGGACTGGCTCGGTTATGCGTAAATCAGCTCCGCGAGGATCACTTCCTCGGCTTGCGCCTTGCAGGTGTTCATCAGACCTGCCCACTTCAATGGGTCGGCTGCTTTCAGCGCTTCCGTCACTCCTGCCGACGTCATCAGCTCCGGCATCATCTGCTCCAACCTCCGGTTCGCCGCTTCGTCGATCTCCCGCAGGTGCGGAAACAGCGTTTCCGACAGAATCATCTGATTCCAGAGGATCGGGCGATGCTCCCGGAGATACGTCTGCCGCATCCGTCCGTATTTGCCGAGCGGCTGGCTCTGCGGATTCTTGCGCAGGCTCAGGTCGGGGACCTGAAATTCTCCGCTGGTCTTGTAAGTCAGGTTGTTCTCCATGTTCTTCCGTCCTTTCTGCGCGGCGTTCGCGCTCCTGTCTTTTTACGGTGATCTCGATTTGCCTTAAAACGCGCTGGCTGATCTCGCTGACGGCAGTGCCGAGGACGCTGACCGCGGCCGGTGTGTTGAAGTCAAAGACCGGCATGAAATCCTCCGGTTCAAAATATCCGTCCGGGGAAAAGCCGCAGCGTGCCATGAGCGCGTAAGTGATGCTGGTGGATGCCGCCGTTTTGAACGCCATCCGTATGTTATCTCCATCATACCCGTTCAGGAACGAATCTGCAACGATGTCGCAAATATCGCGTTTCTGCTCCGACCAGTATTCCAGCGCCAGTTTGTCCGCAACGCGCTCAAACTGCGCGATAATTCCTTCGTCTGCGGGAACGTCGTACTGTTCCGTTAGCATGGAGCAGACTTTCGCTTCATGTTCGGTACGCATTTCCCATAGCGTAAAGTTGCGTGCGGCATCGCGCGGCGCGGTGTCTGCCACGTCAAAAACGTACCGTAATCGCGGTTGATAGCCGCTGGTGTCAATGAGTGCGATGCCGGTGCTGCCGCGCTGCACATAGCGCCCCATGCGGTCTTTCCAGAAGTCATACTCCGCACACGCTGTCGCGTTCGGGCGCTGGGCATAGATCATAAGCTGCTCGTTGTAAGGGTACTTGTAGAGCCGCGCCGCCGTAGCGAGAAAGGCCGTCCAGCTTCGATAGCTGCCGGTGATCTGCCGCGCGGTACGTTCGGCAAATTCTGAATAGAATTGTAGCTTGCTCGGCATATTCCAACCTCCTTTTCATAAAAAATTAGCCAGTCAGCAAAACTGACTGGCTACGCGATGCGTTGTGAAATTGTTTATGGCTCATACGTTAAGCATAGAATCAAATAGCAAACGCGGACATTTAGCTAGTTGCGCTACTGTTTTTCGGGAAACGCCTGTCCTCTTATATTATACACTCGATCACAAAACTGTAGGATTTCTTCATACGCCCACATAAGTGTATCATAATCCATGTAAACGCTATACCCATTTGTATAGATAACATATAGGGAGAACACAATGTTTAATTCAAAGTAGATCCTTTGTTTTGCGTGCCAGATACAGTGGTAAGTTTGTAATTGCACCGTCTTTCCGATAGCCACGCTTGGAATACCGCAGCGCGTGTTCGGGATGATGGTCGGCAATGTATTTTTTGAACGATGGAGCAGTTTTGTCCTCGCCGCCCTTTGCCTCTATGGGGATGATCTCTGTGCCGTGCTGGATGAGGAAATCAATCTCACTGTTTTTGTCCGAGTAGTAACGAGGCTCCACCTCAAATTGACCGCGGAGCTGCTGCAGAACGTAGTTCTCCGTCAATGGCCCTTTGAACTGAAAGTCCGTTTTCAGCAGAATTGCGCTGTTATCAATACCAGCCATGTGCTTGAGCAGACCCGTATCAAACACAAACAGCTTGAACTGATCCAGCTTATCAAAGGCGGCCAACGGATGCTCTGCTTTGGAAACATTGTAGATACGGTTTAACATCCCAGCAGAAACCAGCCACTCAATCGCTTCTTCAAAGTCACGCGCGCGGCCGCCCTCCCGGACAGCGCCGTACATAAATTTTTCGTTGGACTTTGCAAGCTGTGCGACAATACTGCGGAACACCATCAGAATCCGTCCGCTGTTGACCTTGCCATTGTGTTTGGAGAAGTCGTTCTCATAGACCTCGATCAGTTCTCGTTGGATCTGCGTAATTTTTGCAGGGTCTTTATGCGCAATCCACGAAGCAACGCACTCTGGCATTCCACCGATAATCAGGTAGTAATTGTATGCTTCCAGCAGCCGGTTGTGGAAAATATCCTCAATCGACTGTTCCTTTTGAATGCTGTAATAATAGGCGTATAGACGTTCGTCGGTTGCCTCCAAAAATTCGTCAAAGGTCAGCGGATAGATGTCCAGCAGATTTACCATTCCAACAGGATACGATTTCGGCTGTGCCAAAAGTGTACCGAGCAGGCTTCCAGCGGCAATCACATGGTATTCATTTGCTTTCTCTTTGAAGTATTTCAGCGTGTTGAGTGCTTCCGGGCATTCTTGAATCTCATCGAAGATAATCAGCGTTTTCTCCGGCAGAATCTTTTCTCCCGCAATCATAGACAGAAGTTCAATGATCCGCTGGGGATTTTTGTTTGCCGCAAAGATGGATTTCAGCTCATCTTCCTCATCAAAGTTGAAGTAAACGAAATTATCATAATAATCACACCCAAACGATTTCATCAGCCATGTTTTTCCGACCTGTCTGGCACCTTTCAGCACCATTGGTTTCCGATTTTCGCTGTTTTTCCAATTGATCAATGCCTGTGTTGCATTACGTTTCAAGCAAATCACCGTCTTTCCTATATCTCGCTTTTAGCATAACACATTTTTCTGCCAATATCAAATCAAAATATACACATTTTTCTGAAATAATACGACGGCGTTTAACACATTTTTCTGTGCATCCAAAAGCAATTAGAAATCCGGGTACAGCTCCAGCTCTGCAAATTCCACATCGCTGATCTTCTCCAGCTTTTGCAGCGCGGAATCCGTCATCGCCAGCAGCTCCGGCTGATCTGCACCGATGTAACCGCGCATTTCGCGCAGCTCCCGCATCAGGCTCTCGCGCGAACCGGTGTTGTAAATGCACATCAGGTTCATTTCATCGTTTGTAAAATTCATATCATAGCTCCTTTTCTGCGCTCCGCTTGGGCGCGTGTTTTTCCGTTCTGTTTGTTGTCTCCACTGGCGCTTTTAGCTTGGCTAGAATGGATGACCGTTCTTCCTGCTCTGCGACGGTCTGTTTCGGACCGTTGTTGATGATACCGTCGATCATGCCGTAATCATCCTCCATCGCCATCTCTGCGTTTTTCAGATAGTTTTCCGGCTGTGTTTTTGCGGTGTCATCGTGAAGATAGGATACCGCATCCAGCTGTTTCGGCGCAACGATGTCGCGTATCGGTTGCAGCGTATCGCGAACGCTTTCCCATTCTGTGCGTTCAACGCCGAAAATGCCAGGGTGTGCATCCAGATCGCTGGTATCCAACACCATATACTCGGTGTTGTCGCTGTTCAGCACAAAAATCGGAACATCCTGCAAAAACAGCTCTCTGGCACGCTCTTTGGAGAGCGGCAGCATGGTGTTTCCGTCCGTATAGCCGAATTGATACATCTGTGCAAAATCCACGGTGGGGTCAGGCATGGGATAGTCCTGCTCCAACTGCGGGAGATCCGGCAGCGAATCGGCGGTGGACGTTGCCTCTGCGCCGGTGATTTGTTCGCCAGCACCAAGCAGCAGCTCGTTTGCCTCCTGCAAACCGTTCAGCAGTTCCAGCGGCGCGAGGCGGATCGGGGCGGCATCTCCGATATTATGGAGCTTGCAGACCGTAAGCGCCGCAGCGGATAGCAACTGTCCGGTATCGTCCAGCACACCGCCATCCAGCGCCTTTGCGGAGGCAGCATCATAAATGGTGTAATCAATGCCGGTGTCGCTGCGCTGCACATGGATATACTTCTCGTTATCCACCATGTAGAGTTTTTCTATGTCCTGCTCTGGCTGCTTCTGTGCGGGCTGCGCAGGTTCCAGCGAAATTCCGCGCTCTTTGCAAATCTCTTTGAATTGCTGCTCAACGCCGGAAATAAGCTCACTGGATGTTTTGCGGATGGTATCCAAACTATCCTTGAACGCTTTCAGGTCTTTGTCCTTTGACCATGTTGCCACATAGCCAAAGCTGTTTGCGCTTGTTTCAATGCCGAAGTAGGCACAGACGGTGTAGGCAATGCTTTCTGCTTCAATTTCCTCCGTGCTGGAATCTTTCGGATGGCTGTCCTGCTGCTTGGCATAATCATGGAGCTTCGAGTGCGCAATTTCATGGACGGCTGCGCACACGGTTTGCACCTCACTCATCCCATCGCGCAGCGTAATGCTCTGCTTGGAGGGAGAGAAAAAGCCGTCGAGGTCGTTGCTTAGCGGTTTCATTTCAATGGGCACCGGTGATATGCGGCGCAGCGCCTCCATAAACGCCTCGTAATGCTCAACGTTGCCGGTCAGCTCCGCAACGGGAGATTGTACGCGCTCCGGGAGCGGTTTGCCGTCCGTCTGGCTTACATCAAAAACCTTGACCGGACGGAACATCGGAATCTGGACTTCTTTTTCTTCCGTGATGGTATTGCCGTCTGCATCCAGCAGCGGCAGTTTTGTATCGGGGTCGAGCTTCTCTTTTTCAACCTTAATTTTATATGGCGTCGGCGCAAGGATTGAAATGCCTTTCTCACCACGCAGCACATGACGGCTGAACTGATTCTGCCATTTCTGATACCCGGCAACGAGCGTCGCGTGTGGGCATTGCGAGAAAATAAGCATCTGATTGTTGACCGAGTAATGGTGAAAGTGGCTCATCGTGCGCAAATACGCCTGGTACTTTTCTAAATCGCCGGACTGGAACAGCGCCTTGATGCCAGCCTCGATCTGATCGGTCAGCTTTTTTATTTGTTCTTTGATTGGTGTTTTTTCTGCCATAAACTTCTCCTTTGCAGACAAAAAGCAGCCTCCGCACAAACGGTTCGTTCATGCGGAGGCTGCTTCGTTATTTGGTTCTCCGCTGGGGCGGGGTCAAGCCATTTTTTCGGGCGCGTTCACTGTCTGCCTTGCGTCTAGCGTCACTGTATGGCGGCCGGATGCCAACGCAGCTTTTCGGAACAATGTACCGTGCTGCGCCGTTCGGCTCATCGAAATCCACATACACTCTCTCCGGCGTTGCATCGTGCAGTCGCCGCAGCTTGGCAATCAGCTTCGGGTCATGCGTGTAGACCATCGCGTTCGGCTCTGCCTGATTGTAAATGATGATGGTTTCGCGCTCATATTTGGAAAGTGTCATGTGAAATCACACCTGTCACAGTACAGATCCTCGCATCGTTTGTGCAGCAGGCACGCCGCCGTGAAGCCAGCGGCCGCGCCGATCACGCTTCCAATGCCGAGAAACAGCCATTTCATTTTGTTCCCTCCTTCCCAAAGTCAAACCGATACGACGAGCGAACGCCGTCGTCCTCTAAGAGCAAATCCGTGCTGAAGCGTTTGCCGGTCTTTTCGGAATAAACATCGTCCACACGGACGCGACCGCGCTCCAGCAGCGCCGCGACCATCTGTTTGTCCAGCGTGATTCTCTTGGCGGTCAGAAACTTGTTGTCACGCCAGAGTCCAAATTTGCAGTCGCTTCGTTCGCAGAAAAAGCCTTTCTTGCTCTCCGTGACATCACTGCCGCAGCGCGGGCATCTGCCAATGACCTCTCGCCCGGAAGGGAACAGCACCTCCGCGCCGGGAACGACGCGGTAGCTGCGCGTCAGCTCTGTGAGCATGGCGGTAATGCCGCCGAGGAACGCATCCGCATCCAGCTCGCCGCATGCCACCTGCTTTAGCTTATGCTCCCACTCCGCCGTGAGCAACGGCGATTGAAGCTGTTCCGGCAGAACGGTAATCAGTGAATTGCCGATTTGCGTTGGAATGAGATAGACTGCCTTTTTGAGCTTCTTTCGCTCTGCAAATCCGGCAGACACCAGCTTTTCCAGAATGGCTGCGCGGGTCGCTGGCGTACCAAGGCCGCGCCGCTCGGCGTCCTCCGGCGCATCCTTTGCACCCGCGTTCTCCATCGCTGCCAGCAGCGTATCTTCCGTATAGTGTTTTGGCGGTGTCGTTTTGCCCTCCTTGACGGATGCAGCGTCCACCGGAAGTGTACTGCCCTCGGTAAGTTCCGGCAGCGGCGTTTCTGTTGTTTCATCGCCGGAATACTGCTTCCACCCGATCTGAAGAATGGTCTTTCCCTTGGCGGTAAATTCCTGACCGCCACACAATAAAGTGACCGTCGTTTCAGTATACCGGTGTGCGTCGCTGACCGCGCAAAGAAGCTGCTTGGCCACAAGCCGCAGAACCTCGCGCTCTCCAAGCGGCAAATCCAGAAACGCGGCTTTTGTGGCGCTTGCGGTTGGGATCAGCGCATGGTGGTCGCTGACCTTTTTGCTGTTGCAGGCCTGCTCTGCATGAATCGCTTCCGGCTGCGGCATCTCGCAAAGAGCGGCAGCGACGGCGACATACGACGCAATACTGCTCTGCATATCATCGGTGAGGTAACGCGCGTCGGTGCGGGGATAAGTACAGAGCTTTTTTTCATAGAGCGCCTGTAAATAGTCCAGCGTTTGCTGCGCTGTGTAGCCAAGAATGCGGTTCGCGTCACGCTGGAGCGTGGTCAGATCGTAGAGCGCGGGCGGCTTTTCGGTTCGTTCTTTCTGCTTGACGCATTTCACCACAGCTGTCTGATCGGCGCAGGCGTCGGCAAGCTGCGCTGCGGCAGCGTTATCCTTGAACTTCTCCGACACGGCAGATACGCCGCCGCAATCGAGCTGCACCGTGTAAAAAGGCTCTGCGCGGAACGCGCCGATCTCCGCCTCTCGCTGCACCAGAAGTGCCAGCGTTGGGGAAAGAACACGCCCGACGTTCAGTGTTCGGTGATAAAGCACAGAAAAGAGCCGTGTTGCGTTGATTCCTACCAGCCAGTCTGCCTTGGCGCGGCAGAGTGCCGATTGATACAGGCCGTCATACTCGCTGCCCGGACGGAGCTTCTGGAATCCGCTGCGGATCGCGTCATCCTCCATGGAAGAAATCCAAAGCCGCTGCATCGGCTTCGTGCAGCCTGCCATGCAGTAGACGGTGCGGAAAATCAGCTCACCCTCGCGTCCCGCGTCGCAGGCATTGATGACACTTCCCACATCCTCGCGGTGCAGGAGGGTTTTCAGAACCTCAAACTGTGTCCACTTGTCGCGGCTGATTTTCCAGCGCCACGAAAATGGTACGATGGGAAGATCCTCATAGCGCCACTTGGCGTAGGCTTCATCATAGGTTTCGGCGCTGGCTAACTCCGCGAGATGTCCGAAGCACCATGATATGAGGTAGCCGCCGCCCTCCAGATAGCCGGTTTCCCGGCGCTTTGCGCCGAGAACGGCAGCGATGGACTGCGCCACGGATGGCTTTTCTGCAATAATCAGTTGATACATTCTATTCTCCTTTTTTGTCGTTGGTGTGTTTTTCGCGGTCGCGGTAACAGGGGCGGACGCAGATCGCGCCGTACTGCCCGCAGCCATAACAGGGATGTCCTTTGGGGGCAGCTTTCTGCGGCACAGGCTCCGGTGGCTGCACCTTCGGAACCTCCCGCATCATGCGCTCAAATGGACTGTCTGTGAACCATGTCATACCGGCTCGTCCTCATCGACGGTTTCTTCCAGCTCATCCGCATCATCTTCCTCACCGAAGTCATAATCATCGAGGTCGGCGGAGCCTTTAGTGTCCGGCTTGGGTTTGCGGAGCTTGAACCAGTAGAGCGCGAAGCCGCCGCCAAGAAGCACGAGCAGCAACAGGATCAGCGGCGCATTGCTCTTTTTCTGCGCGCTGTCTGCTTTCGTGTCTGCGGCCGCTTCCGGCTTGGAATCCGTAACCGGCTCCGAGTCTTTCTGAACGGTCTGAGTCTTTCCCATGCAGTCCGGCATACTGGCCTTGCAGACAGGGCAATCCGTGTTGATCGCGCCAACCTCGCAATGCGTCTGGCAGATGCACGTTGTATCTGCCTGTTCCGCATCGTCGCCCATCAGCGCCATCAGGTCGGCTTCATCGACGAGGTTCAGAAAATAGACGTTCTCGGTATCGCCGCTGCGGTCGATCACAATATAAAAGGTGTTGCCGCTCTTGCTCTGGACCGTGATAAACTGCTTGTTCTCCAAGCTATCCTCCATGCTGACGGAGGCGGCAGACTGCAAAATATCGTCAATGCTGGTCAGATTGCCGTCCGGCGTCAACGCTGGGATGCCGGATGCGCTGCTGTTTGCCGGGAGATTGACATTTTCAGTGGATACGGTAATGCTCTCAATCGCGTCAGGCGGTGTATTGTTGCCGTTTTCGTTCGAGGCGTAGTATCCGGCTGCAAAGGTGGGAATGGAAAAGGCGGTCATGCAGAGCACAACCGCCAGTGCGCAGGCAAGCAGCCTGCTGTTACGCTTCTTCATATTCAGATTCCTCCGTTTCTGTAAGCTGTGCGGGCAGCGGCGGCAAGGTCGCGCCCTTGCTGGCTCGGATCAGTGCCGCAAGCTGTTCCGGCGTCATGCCGCAGCTTCGCACCATGCCGACAATATCCAGATTTTCAAGCTCGTGAATGGAATCGTCGATTTCGCGGTTTCGCTGCTGCAAGGCGGAAATCTTCTTGCTGTTTTTCTCGCGTTCTGCTTTCAGTTTGTTGATTTTCGGGTTCATAGTTCCTCCTTATGGTGGTGCCAGCCGCCCGAATTGCAGGAAGTGGCTCTGCCAATAATCGGACGAAATGCTGGTGTATTGAATGGGGTCGCCGCAGTGCAGCATGGTATGATTTCCCACATAAATGCCGATGTGCGACGCGCCGGTGGTGTTGTACGTTTTCTCAAAGAAGATCAGATCGCCGGGTTTTGCGTCTGCCGGAGATACATACGAGCAGATCTGTCGGATGCCCTCGGCGCTGAGTCTGCCGAAGCTCCAGCCGATGCCGCAGTTGTTGTAGACGTAGCTGACAAAACCGGAGCAGTCAAACGAGGTCGCCGGGGAGCTGCCGCCCCAGACATACGGGAAACCGAGATATTTTTCCGCTTCTTTGATGATAGCGGCAAAGGCTTCATCCTCCAGCGCCTCCGGTGGAATATCATAGCTGCCACCGCTCCCGTTGCCGTAATATCTGTTTACATAATCTGAATCACCGAACAGGTCCGGGCGGTTTCCAAGCGTCGCCATATAGGAGGCGTAGAGTGCAAGCTGGTCCTCGCTCATCACATAGACCGGCACATGGGAGAGGTCAAAATTTTCAAGCGTGACCGTGCAGATCGTGTATTCATACGGCACTTGGACGGTGTACGGGTCGCCGTCCTCGTCATACCTCGTTTCCGGTCGATAGCGGATTTCGGTTTCCACGGTTTCTGTGAGAATATATTGCTTGCCAAAAAGCAGTTGCAGCTCGCTTTGTACCTCGTTAAGCGTCCACGCGCCGCCCTTGAGCGCCGTGAGTGCGGAGATCAGCACATACGGGTCATGCCCGATCTCATCGAGGTCAAAATGGTACTCGTCGTAATCGTGCGTTGCTTCGTAATTTTCCAGCTTGCTTTGCAGCTCGGCCTCCATTGCGCAGTATTGCGCTTCGGCGGCAAGCATATCGCTGTCCTCGCTGGGATAGGTCGATACGCCGAGCGCCGTTACGCCGCCCTCGACCAGCACCGAGCAGGACGAAGCGATGTTCAGAAGAAACAGCGCGACGAGCAGAATTGCCAGCGCGATCAAAAAGCCTTTCTTGTGTTCCGCGATCCACTCAGACGCTTTTTTCGTGTCCTCTGCGGCACGATTGGCGGCTTTGGCAGTGACTTCGGACGCACGCACCGTGCCGCCGCCTGCCTTTGCAGCGGCATATTCCTTTTTGATGGCACGTTTCTGCTGCCAGCGGGAATATGGATTGCTTAGCAGCCCGGGGTTCTGCTGCTGCGCCTGCTTTTGCAGCGCATCGAGGTTAGCGCTGTCGGCGCGAGTTTCTGCGCGGTCAGCATTGCGGTACGGCTTGAGCTGGTGGGACCGGTGCGCAGTTTCCACCGCGCGGACGGTCTGCTCGGCGGCTTCTTCCAGCTTATGTGCGCTCTCCACGCCGACGTTATCATCCTCATGCTGTGAAACCTCTCGATGCACCGCCGAACGGACCGCCTTACCGGGCGCATCCCGAACAGCGTGCTGCAGCTTGGACGCCGGGCGCGGCTTTTCTGTGCCGTTTTTCATTGGAATTTTTGCCTCAAGCCGTTCCAGCTTCTCAATACGCTTTGCTGCTTTCTTTGCCGCCTTGGAAACCTCCGGGACGGCGAGTTCTTCATCCGTAAATTGCAGTTTTGGGGCGCGTTTACTCATGTGCTGTCACCTCCGGGGCAGTATGGCACGCCGAGAAAATCCAACACCGCGCCGCAGCCGAGCTTGTGGATGCAAAACTCATATTGTTTTGGGTGCGTCAGCGCCATGCGCTGAAAGCGGTTCGGCTGTTTTTCCAGATGCACGCCGAACATACAGAACATACATCCGGTGCGTTTCGTGCCGGTCGTTGCCAGCCTGCCGCTTTTTTCGACGATCTCGCCGTAAACAGACGCATACGGGATGCCCGTCATTTTGAGGTACGCCAGAACGTCCTGCTCTGTCCAGAATGAGAGCGGCTGTGAGGTCGGTTCACGCTTATCATAGGCATTGCAGCCGTTTTTCAGATACGCGCTCTGGCGGCGCACACTTTCGCTTGCCATTGTTCCGAGAATCATATGCAGACCATTGGCTCTGGCATATTTATGCAAGGGGCGCTCTTTCATCACGGAGCAACACCTATCTGATATGAGAAATGGCGCATCCAGCAGGACGCGCCATTTCATATACCTCGTGTTAAATTTTGATGGTGTGCCATCTGAATTGAAACCGTTCAAATGCCGCAGCGCCCATGAACTGCCTTGCCGCGCATAGTGGACGCGCCGTGCGACCTCTTTGGAAACGACAGGATAGCCATACGTTTCCAGAACCTTTGAAAACGACATTTCAGGCCGCAGCCACGTTACATTCGGAACGGTCTTTACAAACTCCCGAATTTCGGGATATTCCAGTCCGGTATCTACAAACACGGCGGGAAGATCCGGGAACGCGCGCCGCGCCAGATCGAGAAGCACGGTCGAATCCTTGCCACCTGAAAAAGAAACGGCGACCTTGCCGCCGTAGTGGTGATACCATTCCAGAATCTTTGCCTGCGTCACGCGGATTTTGCGTTCCAGCGGCCACGCCTGCATGACGCTCAAATCCTGCCGGGTGTAGACGTTCATTCCGTCACACCTCCGATCCGCTGCTCGGCAAGCGCGCAGTAGTCCGGGTTTAGCTCAATGCCGATGTAATGCCGCCCCATCTGCTTTGCAACGGCGGCGGTCGTGCCGGAGCCGAGAAACGGGTCCAGGACGATACCGTCCTGCGGACAACCGGCAAGCAGGCACGTTTCCACCAGCTTGGGCGGAAATGCTGCAAAATGACCGCCCTTGTAGGGAAACGGATTGATCTGCCACACATCGCGTTTGTTCCGAACAGTTGGCACTGCGCCATCTTCATAATAGCCGCCGCTACGCGTCTGATTGAGTCCTTGCACCTTATTCTGTCCGGGGATTTCTTCGGCGTATTTACCGCCAATGCGTCCGCGCTTGTAGCGCGCGATGGAGGACGGAGCCATCGGCTCTGCGATTGCCAAGGCGTCATAGTAATAGCTGCGCGATTTTGTCAGCAGGAAAACGTGTTCATAGCAGCGGCTCGGACGGTCTTTGCAGCTCTCCGGCATGGGGTTTGCCTTTTGCCAGATAATGTCCGAGCGCAGATACCAGCCGCGATCTCGCAGCGCAAACGCCAGCATCCACGGGATACCGAGCATATCCTTCGCCTTGACATTTTCCACTCGCTGCGCAAGCGATACACCCTGTCCGTTCCTGCCGCTTGGATTCTTCGGGTCCAGATGGTCGCCTTTGCTGCCGGTGCCGCAGTAGGTGTCTGCAATGTTCAGCCAGAGCGTGCCGCTTGGAAGAAGCACGCGCCGAACCTCGGAAAATACCTCCGTCAGCCGCGCCACATACTGCGCAGGTCTCTCCTCGCGCCCGATCTGTCCGTCCACACCATAGTCACGGAGCGCATAATAGGGCGGCGAGGTGATGCAGCAATGCACAAAGTTGTCCGGCAGCGTGCGCAGCACATCCAGTGCGTCGCCGCAGAAAATCGTATCAAGCTCCATCATGCGCCGCTCACCTCGTTCGGCTTGGTGGTCATCACCCGATACAGCTCGGTGTCCTTGGGGAAACGATCCACGAAAGGCAAAATGATATTCCCATAGAACAGCAACCCCTCGCCCTCGCCGGAGTGGGTCACATACGAGAGCTGATGCGGGGAGATATTGAGCTGCTTGGCGAGAATCTGCCGGTCGCCGCTGGCTTGGTTGAGCATATAAATGTAGTCGCTGTTTTCAAAGATGTTCTCGACCTCGCGGGAGGCAAGCAGATCCTTGACATTTTGTGTGATACCGGTCGGAACACCGCCCCATTTTCTAAAACGCTTCCAAATCTCAACACTGTACGCGGCGGTTTGTTCCTCTTTTAAGAGCAAGTGGAACTCGTCAATATAATACCGCGTGGCCTTGTGCGCTTCACGGTTGACCGTGACCCTGTTCCACACCTGATCCTGTACGACAAGCATCCCAATCTTCTTGAGCTGCTTGCCAAGCTCCTTGATGTCAAACGCGACGATGCGGTTCTGAATGTCCACGTTTGTCCGGTGATTGAACACATTCAGAGAGCCGGTGACGTAGATTTCCAGCGCCGTCGCCACATACTGCGCTTCCTTTTCCTCCTGACGGCGCAGCTCTTGATAAAGGTCCTCCAGCACCGGCATATTTTCTGGCTTGGGGTCATTCAGGTAATCCCGGTAGACCATACGCACGCAGCGGTCGATGATGGTTTTCTCGACTGGCTGCAAGCCGTCCTTGCCGCCGACGATCAGCTCACACAAACTGAGAATAAAGTCGGATTTCAGGCTCAGCGGGTTTTCATCGTCCGAGTAATTGAGGTTCAAGTCCATCGGGTTGATGTAATGCGGACTGGTGGGGGCGATTTTGATGACCTGCCCGTGCAGCCGCTCGACCAGCGGACCGTACTCCGCTTCGGGGTCGCAGATGATAATGTCGTCGTTGGTAACGAAAAAGACGTTGGCGATCTCGCGCTTGGCTGCAAAGGATTTGCCGCTGCCGGGTGTGCCGAGAATCAAGCCGTTTGGGTTTTTGAGGAACTTTCGGTCCACCATGATAAGATTGTTGGAAAGCGCGTTCAAGCCGCAGTACAGCGCCTCGCTGCCGTTCTGATAAAGCTCCTGCGTCGTAAACGGCACAAAGATAGCGACGGCGGATGTTGTCAAACCTCGCTGGATCTCGACCTGATTGAGTCCCAGCGGCAGACTGCTCATCAATCCCTCCTCCTGCCGGAAGTCCAGCCGGACAAGCTGGCAGTTATACTTCTGCGCGATGCTGGAGGCTTGGAACACGTTGTTTCGGAGCTTTGGAACGCTGTCCGCGATGTTGAGCACAAGGAATGTCAGCAGGAACATTCGCTCATTGCGCGATTGCAGCTCTTGCAGCAACTTTTTTGCTTCCGCGCCGTAGGTGGCAAGGTCGCTTGGAATGATGTCCATGTCGTAGCCGCTGCGGACAGCCTTTTTCTGTTCCTCGATCTTCATGCGGTCAAGGTCGGTGATCTTGCGCTTGATGGTCTTGATGGCAGAAATCTGATCGACCGACTGAACGTGCATCGTGACGATGAGCGAGCTTTCCATATCCAGAAAATCCGCCAGCATCCGATCATTCAGTTCTGGCGCGAGGATTTGCAGGAACGAAACCGCGCCGCGCTTTTGCCCGATGCCAAAGTAATTTCCTTTGGCAAATTCAAAGGAGCTGGGCGCAATGAAGTCCTTGACCGACAAGCCGGAGGGTGCCAGCCAATCCCACGAGAAACGGAACGGCGCGGGATCGTCGATGCGGAGCATATCATGCAGCAGCCGCAGCCGGTCTGTGCCGTTCAGCGGCTCGGCAGCAACGCCAAGGCGTTTGAAATTGTTGAGTACATCCGTTTCAATGCGCTCCAAACGTGGCTTTGCCGTTTTCATTCCGTCCGCTTCAATGCCGAATATTAGATACTTTGTCTTGATAAGTCCGTTGTTTCCCTTGGCGAGCTGGTCACGGAGCATCTGCGTGTACTCGGTTCGGATGGCATCATCCTCGTCACCGCGCAGCGGAATGGTGATCTGCGTGCCGTAGGTGTCCTTGTTTGCCGCCATGTTGAGAAACGTTAGCTGAAAATGCACCGAGGCGTCAAAGTAGTTGAGGAAATCACACCAGCCGTCAAAGATAGCGGTTTTGTCCTCGTTCTGTGAGAGCTGATAGTTGATGTCCTGAAACTGAATCGTTTTTGTGTAATAAGTATCTGTCACACGGCAGATACCGTCTGGGAACATCCGCTGAAACGGAATGGAATCCTGCGCGGATTTGTGTCTTTTGTCTTGTCTTTTGGCGTTGGCGATTGCTGCTTCAATCTGCCGCTTGTCTGCTCCTGTGAGCCGCCTTGCCGTAGACAATGCGTTGTACCTCCTTGTCCAGTTTTTCCTGCCGCGCGAGGGCAGAATAGAAGTTGTTTGTTTCATAGGGGCGGTGCTTCGGGCGGATAAAATACACCCGGATCATATTGCGAAGAATCTTTTCCAGCGGCAATCCCTGTTTTTCATACATGGCAAGCAGAAAACAGGGCAGCATGACAAAGATCATGCAGAGCGCAGCTGCGCTGGTGCTGATATGCTGCTTGAGCAGGAAAAACAGCGGAACGCCGATCAGCGCACCGCCGCCGAAGCAAATAAGCTGCCGCTTGGTCAGATTCAAAAAGACCTTGCTTTTTACTGCCGTCAGGTCTTTTGGTACGGGTACATAAGCCATAATGTTCTCCTTTAATGTGCGTGGAAGATGCTCTTGGCGAGGGAACTGGATTTGAAGAGCGTGAAGCAGAGCAGCACCGTATATCCCATGCACGTCCAGATCGCATAGCTGATGTCGCTGCCGACGGCGATATTCTGCACCAGCACAGCATAGATGGCGACACAGACGATGATGAGGAACGCCTGAAAGCCGAGTGCAAGCAGACCGCGCAGATAATTTTGCCCCGTCTGCCCCCATTCGCGGTTCATCATGGTCGCCATAGGAATGGGCGCGATGGAGGTTACAAGGTAAATTTCAATCATGCGTCCATACACGATGATGAAGATGCAGATGGTAAGCGCCCACATGGTAATCCCGACGAACAGACTTTGAAACCACAATCCAAACAGCGGTCCAAGCTCCATCTCTGCAAGGCGTGTTTCCAGATCGGCAACAACGCTGCTGATGTCGATGGACGCATCGGAAACGATAACGCCGCTTGCGCTGTTCACGACGCTCTGCGCCGCGTCAAAAATCCCCATGACGATGTTCCAAGTGTTCGTCACGATGAGAACGGCAGCCGCCGTCTTGAACGACCATTTGAAAAACATCCATGTATCAATGTCATGGAGATTATTGCGATCTGTGACGAGCTGAATCAGCTCCAAAGTCATCACGAACGCCAGAATGACACCGGCTATGGGGATCATCACGGTTTCGGATAAATTCTGCACCATGTTAAAAATGCTGCTGTTCCATGCGGCCGGTGACTTGCCGACTTCGACAATGGCCTCACCGACCTTTTCATTTACGCTGTCAAACATTCCGGAAAGGTTGCTGATAATGCCGCCGATCAGAATTTCCCGCAGCCAATCCACGATTGCTTTTTTGATTACATCCATACGAATCCTTTCTCACACGCTCCCGCGCGAGGCGGGAGTGTGTGGATGCGTGTGATGGTGTCGTGCGGGCATCAGCCGAACAGACCCTTGAGCAGCGGAACGAGGATCAGACCGATCGTCGCAACGCCGCCGCCCGCCATGAGCTGTTTCATACCCTGACTTTTTGCGCCCGGATTATCATTGCCGTAGCCTTCCAGAAGATTGATGACGCCCCAAATGCCAAGACCACCGCCAAGCGCCGTAACGAGCGTCTGAAGGACATCGACTGCGGAATTGAAAAACTCCATATATAACTTGCCAGGAACGGAAGAACACGTCCAGACCACACTCCCATTCTCCGGTACTCCTTTCAAATTCAATTTCAGAAGTGGCCGTTTTGTTGTTGGTGTCTTGTATACTTGTATATATGAAAAAGCTGCCGGATGCGGCAGCTTCGTGGATAGGAATGATGCAACGATCAAACAGAAGATAATTCTTCTGTTACGGCTGCCTCATAACTGTCATACGTTTCCTCCGGTTTCACTTTGAGCTTGGTGGATAGAAACTTTTCAACATCAAACGTGTTGCACCGGTCGGCATCCGAGAGGTATTTGTAATTCGGATGCTTGGTGATGTCATATTTCTCAGACAGGAACGGGCGCACGCCGCGAAGCTGGAGGATGCACTTGCCGCCATCCAGAACTGCCAGCTCATCCACGCTGGCAAGCTCCTTGCCGAGTTTCTGGTAATTGAGCGAATGTGACGTTTCACGCCCTCGACTCTCGCCGGTGTTGAATGTATCAATCGTTTCTTTCCCAAGCGCCGTTGACAGCTCCTTGAGTGTCGTCGGCTCCGAGCCGCCGAGGAATAGCCGCGAGTCCATGTTGCCAATGATGGTGTCCGCATTGTCCTTATACAACGCCTTGAGCTGGCTCTGCGCCTGCAAAATGAGGCAGGCGGAAATCTCACGGGAGCGGATCGTTGCAACCAGCTTTTCAAGCTGCGGGATCTGCCCGATGTTGGCTGCCTCATCAATCAGGCAGCGCACATGGACCGGCAAGCGTCCACCGTACACATCGTCGGCTTTCTCACAAAGGAGATTAAAAAGCTGGCTGTAAATCATGGAGATCAGGAAATTGAACGAGGCATCGGTGTCGCTCATAATGAGAAACAGCGCCGTTTTTCGGTCGCCCAGCGTGTCCAACTCCAGTTCATCGTAGGCAGTCACCTCACGCAGCTCCTCAATGTCAAAGGGCGCGAGGCGTGCGCCGCAGCTCACCAAAATACTTTTGAGAGTTTTGCCCGCCGCCAAGCGATATTTGGCATATTGACGCACGGCGAAGTGATCCGGCTTTTCTTTTGCCAGCTCCTTGAACATCAGATCAACCGCATTTTCAAATTCCTCATCGTCCTCCCGCACCTCCATTGAGTTCAGCATTTCAATGAGCGTAGCGAAGTTCTGTTCTTCTACCGGCGCTTCATAGTGGATGTATCCAATGAGGGCGCAGTAGAGAAGCGTTTCGGCTTTCTGCCAGAACTCATCACCGGTTTTTCCGTCGCCCTTGGTGTTGGAAATGAGGCACGTCACCAGCTTCAAAATGTCCTTTTCCGAGTGAATATAGGCAAATGGATTGTAGTGCATCGACTTTTTGAAGTTGATCGTATTGAAGATTTTGATGCGGTAGCCAAATCGCCGGAGCATCTTGCCGCATTCAACCACAACGCTGCCCTTGGGGTCTGTGACAACAAAGGAACAGGGATATTTTTCAGAATTGCACTGCATGAGATTCGGTTTCAGCCAGAAGCGCGTCTTGCCGCTGCCGGAGCCGCCGATCACCAGCACGTTTTTATTGCGCGCTGTTTTCGGGTCTTTCGGGCGGTTGTTCATCGTCAATTTCTCCGTCTGCGTCAGAATGACATTGTTTCTGGCGTCCGCGTCAATGTAGGGCGCAATGTCCTCATGCGTTCCCCAGCGGGCAGAACCGTACTCGGTATTTTTGCGAAATTTCTTCGCATTTTTGCCCTTGACGTAGACAGTCAGCCGAATTGCAGCCGCGACCAGAACTCCAACGCAGAGATCGAGCGGATGGAAACTGGGCACAGCCGTGGAAAACGCAGCGTGCATCCCATCCATCATGTGCAGCACCTTGCCGGAAAAATCCGTGCCGGGCGCAATGCGTATGGCCTGACCGAGCTTTGTCGCAAACAGTGCGATCCCGACGTAGGGAAGATTCGGGAGAATCCACTTTTTTAGCCGCATATTCATCTCGTTTGCTCCTGCTGCTTTTCCCGCACGCGCTCTTTACCGATGCTCTGAACAAGCGCCTTGAACTGCTGCAAGCGCGCCAGGACGGAGGTACGCGGCTTGGATTCACGCTGGATCTGACCGGCAGAATACTCGGTGAATGCTGCGTTGATGGCTTCGCTGTCACGACCTTTGAAGAAAATCACATATTTCGGCGGCGATACGCTTTTATCCCGGTGAATGGCATAATCCACACCGTATTTCCGCGCAACCCGATCAAAGGAACGGACGCGAAGATTTGTTGTTTCCATCGTGCTGCTGCCTTGATCCTGTCCAGTGAGCTGCTTGACCGTCTGCTTTCCATGATGCACCACGGGCCCTTTTTGCTGCCGGTGCTGCTTTTCTGCCTGCAACTGCGCCAAGAGCTTGGTAATTGCCGCTTTCAGAACCCGTCCGGAGAGCTTTGTCGCGGAAATCATAAGAGAAATTGTTTTGTGTTCCACTTCCTCCTGCAATCAGATCACCTCCCGATGATGGCAGGTGGGCATTACGCCCACCCGACCACAAATACGATGGTCAATACCTGTTCGTTGATCGCCGCGGAGCTGGCGGAAACAACCGCGTCATACGATAGCGGCAGCATTGCACCGGCGCTTACTGTCATGGACGAGGCGGTGAGCAGTTCGCTCTTGCCAGTGGCGGCAGTCTGTATCCCACCCAGCGCAAAGCCAATACGCTTGGAGTCAACCTTTTGCTCAGCCATATTTGTTGCATACGGCACGATTGTCCAGCCATTTTCCGCGCGCAGCGTCACGCCGGACACCTGTACCGCACTGCTGGAATTGTTGACGATCCCCGCGCCGGTTGCCGTGTAGACGACGCCATGCTCCGACACCGTGACCGTCAGGCTTGCCGGAACGGTGACGGAAAAGCGGCTCATTTCACGCCCACAGCCATCACATACGCCGTCGCCGTTGCTGTCAACATGATCGGCATAGTCATAGCCGCTGTATGAGCAGCTTGTGCAGCGTTTGGTACGCCGGTGCTGCGTGGAGGAGTAGTCTGTCCAACTGCCGTAGCTGAACGTATGCGCGCCGTAGTCCGTCGTGCTATATGAGCAAGTCGTACAGCTCCCAGTTCTGCGATGCTGCGTGTCCGAATAGCTGCTCCAGCTTCCGTAACTCAGACTGTGGCTGGCATACTGTGTATCACTGTACCCGCAATACCGGCACGTCATGGAGCGGCTATGCTGGCTGCTGCCCGCGCTGCTCCAGCTTCCATAGCTGTAACTGTGCGAAGCATAGTCGTAGTCTGTTGCGCCGCAGTACCGGCAGTAATTCTCACGTCGGTGCTGGCTGGACGAATACTGCTCCCAAGAGCCGTAACTGTAATTGTGACCGGTTGCGTAGACTGTTTCACGCTTGGACTGTCCGCAATCACAGCTATACTCCCGATAACCGTTGCGTGTGCAGGTCGCGTCACTTTCGTAATCCAGCACCCACGAATGGCTGCCGCAGGAGGGGCAAGTCCACGAGCCGTAAGAGCCAGAGCCATGATTTTTATACACATAACTGCCTAAATATTTTGTGTAATGACATAAGTAACACTCGTAATATTCGGCATGACCTCTGGAAGTGTGCGACTGCGCAACATAAGTTCCCTGCAAAGACTGCTTTCCGCAGGATGGGCAAGCGCCCACAACGGAGGTTAGCGCGTTGGTGCTATACACGTCCATAAAGTACAGTGACGAGCGGTTTGAGCCGGTCCAGTCATAGGTGTGCAGCGGAACCGTGGATTCCGGGTAGCCGATCAGATAGCCGATATAGAGTGTGCTGCCGCTGTCATACGGCAGATAAAACGCATCCGCGCCGATCTCCGCCAGAACAGAATCTCCATAGTACGTCATAATGGTCGTCAGCGATACGCAGCCATAAAAGGCGTGCGTACCAATGACCGGCGTGGTATAGGGGATTTCTGCTGTTGTGAGCGAAACACAGCCATCAAACCAATAGGCAAGGTCATAGATGGAGAGCAGGCTGGGATCTTCAAAAAAGACCGACGTGATCTGTTCCCGCACCGCCGCCCACGGCTGATCTGCCGCACTGGAAAAAGCGGCGCAGCCGCCGCTGCCGGAAATGAGCAGCATTCCGTCATCCGTCAGCTCCCACTGGATATTGCTGCCCGGAATCGTGCCGGAGGTGGGTGCGTCTGAAACTTCCGAGGATTCTTCAATTTCTGGAACTTCTTCGCTGGATTCTTCTGCTTCCGGGAGTTCTTCGGTGGGTTCTTCCTCGATGATGATTTCCGATTCTGCTTCAAAATCCGTGATGTATTCATCCTCTGCCGCCAGTGCGGTGGTGCTGAACATGGATACCAGCAGGATCAGCACCAGCAGCAGAGCTGTCAGGTTTCTTGCCTTGAAATGCGTCATGGCAGCCTCCTTATCCGACGATGGAGATGGTAAAGACTACATTTGCCGCCTGCACGTCCTTGCTGTTCGGCGCGTCGCCGGATACCTTGGCAAAGTAGGTCAGCGGAAGATTCTGTGCCGCGCCGATCTTGGGGAAAGCATCCTTGGTAATGCTCATCTTACCCGCGCCCTTTGTGACGCAGGAGTTGATTTTGAGCGCAATCGTCTTGCTGCCGGAGAAGCTGTCATAGCTGCCGACCTTGTACGCCCCGTCCGTCACGGAGATCGCCGTCACCTGCACCGCGCTGGTCTTGGAATTGTTTGTGATCTTGGCATTGTCCGCTGTAATGACTGTGCCGTTGGTAACGTAGACCGGCAGCGAGGACGGCACGGTGACATTGACCGCCCGGTACTGATTGTCCACGGTCAACGTGACCGGCACGGTCGCCGTGGTCGAACCTGCGGCAAAGGCGCTTACGCTGAGCGAGAGTGTCAGAAGCATTGCCAGCAGCAATGCCGGGATTCTGTTTCGTTTCATAAAAGCTCCTTTCTGCAGCGGGCGGCATTTGCCGCCCGCCGCGTGTACTTGCAGAAATTACGCCACGGTATCCCACTCGATCACAAACACGACGTTTGCAACCGTCGCATTCTTCATCGTGTTGGAAAGCGGCGTGACGATGGCAGCATAGTCGATCTTTGCCGTATTGCCGGTCAGATCGCCAACACCCGTCATGTAGCAGCCGTCCACCGGCGCGGTGATGAGCGCCTGTGTCTGCTCGTTGGTCGCGGTCTGAACCTGCTTGCCGCCGCCGATGGCGAGTGCAAAACCGAGCTTGTTGGAGTCTACCTTTTCAGCCGCCAGCAGAGATTTGTCACCGAACTTGGTAAGATGCCAGTTTGCAGCAGCCGAGATCGTGACGGATTTCACGCGCACCGCGCCATAGGAGAAGTTTGTGATCTTGCAGTCCGTCGCGGTGACGACCGTACCCTCGTCGGACATGGCGAGGGGCAGCGTGGTGGGAACGGTAACATTCAGCTTGGTCGGCGTAATATCGCCGTCGTCACCGCCGCCAATGCCGCCGTTCGTGGTGGTCAGGCTCACCGGCGTCGTGCCGGAGCCGCCGGAGGTGTCGATTTCCGCTGCGCTGGCGCAGACCGCCAGCGACAGCATCATGCAAAGCGCGAGGCAGAGAGAAATGAGTTTGCTGCAATTCCGTTTCATGGTCATCATTCAAAAGCTCCTTTCAAAAATCCGATAGATCAGGTATCCCACTCGACCACAAACACAACGTTTGCAACGGTTGCGTTCGTGACTGCCTGCGACAGCGGCGTGACAATCGCGGCATAGGCAACATCTACCGCATTGCCGCTTGCGTCACCGACGCCGGACAGATAGCAGCCGGTCATGGGCGCGGTCAAGAGTGCCTGAGAAGCGGCATCGGAGGCGTCGGTCTGCACCTGTGCGCCGCCGCCAATGGAGAGCGCGAAGCCGAGCTTGTCAGAATCCACCTTTTCGTGTGCAAGGCTGCTCTTATCGCCAAAGGCGGTCAGCTTCCAGCCGTCCACGGCGGAAATGCTCACGCTGCGGACACGAACCGCACCGTAGGAATGGTTGACGATCTGGCAGTTGTCCGCCGTGGTCACATCGCCGCTCTGCGACATTGCCATCGGCAGACCGGTGGGGATGGTGACGGACATGGCAGTCGGTGCGGGATCGCCGCCGATGCTGCCGTCCGCCGTCGAACTCAGATAGACCGGCGTGCTGCCGGAGCCGCCGTCCGCGTCAATTTCCGCAGCGGATGCGACCGCCGCGAGGGAAAATACCATGCAGAAAGAAAGAACGAGTGCGAGAAATTTTTTCATATTGAAAACTCCTTTGAAATTTAGTCCAGAACGGTAATGGTGATGATTGCACCGGCGCAGCCAAGATAATCGCCGGTGTCGGGATCGACGTTATAGAAAAACGCGGTACATTCGTAAGTGCCGGCATCGAGGTCGGCACTGAGCATGGCTTTTTCAATTTTGCTGCCGACAGGGATTGCGCCGGATTTGTAGATCGTTTCGCCGGTGTCGTTGCGCGTAATTTCCACGACCTGCGGATAGCGATTGACACCCTCGTTGACGATCATCAGATTGCCCTCGGAAGTGCCATCCGAGAACGTGGGAGAGGTGTTCATGGAAATGTTAATCATCCCAGCCTCTACCTGTTTGTTCAGACCCTCGACGATCTTATCCATGTCGGTCTCATCCCAGCCGCCGACCACGGCGGCGGAATCGTAGGAAATGCCCGTGCCGTTTTCCGGCTGTGCGGGCAGTTCCGCGTCCTTGCTTCCGCAGCCGCGCAGGAGCAGCAGAATGACGAGGATCACGACTGCCAGCAGGACGAGGATGCCCGCGATCTTGGCAGTCTTGTTATCTGTTTTCTGAGATTTATTTGCTTTGTTCATAAAATTCTCCGTTCTGCCGCGTCTGCGGCGTAATTGTTGTCTTTGTGGGTCCGGCGTCCGCTACGGCGGAACGACCAGACGGCGCAGAAGATGGCGCAGCGTCATACGTTCTCCTTTCTTCGGATATAGAAAAAGCCTGCAAAGAAACTGAGCTTTGCAGGCTTATCCGTACAGATCGTGATTGACTTGTGCGGCATAGTGGCTGTTGATACTGACCGGCGCATTGTAAAGCGCGGTCAGCAGGTATTGCCGGATATTGCGGATCTCGGTGGTGTTCTTTTTGAGGCAGTCAAAGACAAATCGGATATGCTCCGCGTTGAGCTTCAGAAGCCTAGACTTCACGACCTCAGCTGGGAAGTCGCTGCCAGCCACGCGGATATGGCTGCGGGAGGAACAGACGGTATCGGTCATCAGACCGACGATTTCTTCCAAGCGTTCCTGTTCATACGGCATTTCCTCCAAGAGAATATCGTAGTCGATATTTTCTTCAATTAAGGCTCTGTACTGCTCGATCTCACTTCGGTTCATTTCGCTTCGCTTCACATCCGGCGTGCCGGAAAGAATGGAATGAGTATTTGATCCTTGCGTATTTTCTTCTTGGATATTTACTTGATCTATCTTTAATTGCGTTGGATTTTCCGACGACGGTTTTTCCGTTGACGGATTTCCCGTTGTCGGAAAACCCGACGACGGAGAAGCCGATGACGGCTGCGGCTGCTCATAGATGATGTACTCGTTGCCGCTGAACTTGCCCCGGCTGTCTACCGTCTGACGGCGGCGGATATATCCGGCCTTTTCCAGCTCATTGACAGCAGAGCGGATCGCGTCCTTGCTCTCGCGGTTGATGGCAGAAAGTCCGGCAAGCGTATAATCCCAGTTCTCCGGCAGCGAGAGCATCTGCGACAGCAGACCTTTTGCCTTTAAGGACAAATCCTTGTTTTTCAGATGGTGGTTGCTCATCACGGTATAATCCCGTGTGCGCTCCACGCGGAAAACAGCCACAGTATCAGCTCCTTTTTCGGTATCTTTGGTGTCTTAGAGAAAAATCACAGCTCATAATAGGTCTGATCGTAGTGCGAGTAAAACGGTGCGCACAGCTCCATGAGTTTCTCCGTAAGCGTATCTGGCTCGATGCAGAGAAGTCCTTTTTGAAACTTCCATGCCTTTACGGTTCGGTATTCCGTTGTAAACTCTCCGCCGGACAGCACGGAATAGTTGGAAACGATGGCAAGCGTCAGATCCTCCAGCAGCCAGAGCTCCATTGTCCGCGCGCAGATCACCGCCTCGGTGACAAATTTCACAATGTCCTCATAGAGCCGCACCGCTTTTTGCGGGAACAGCGGCGCGCTGCGATAGTTGAAGCTGCAATCCTGCACGCCGCAGGCTTCATAGGCGTACACGGTCTTTGCGCTGTGCGCGACCGCTTGCAGCAGCACTTCAAAATCAATATTGTCAAGCATATCTTCCATACACTCATCCGTGTAATCCTCCGGCTCATCCTGACGGTAAAGAGCGCAAATAAGCCGTTTAAGCTGTTCTTCTTTGTTCATAAAAGACCTCCGTACTGAAAAATAGGTATAAAAATAGCCGGACATCGTAAGTCCAGCATCCTTATCGTTCCTGATCGCGCTGCCGCTTTTTTACCCACGCCTCCAGCAGCTTAATGATAGTTTCCTGCATCCGCTGGGGCGTATAGGAGCGCGGGAAGTATTTGCGCAAAACATCACCGGAGAATGTGAGGTCACATTTCTCCGGTTTCTTCTGCTCCATCATAATATCCAGCATCGTATCGTCGTTGAGCTTGCCTGCCTGCGAGAGCTTTTTCATCCGCTGCGCCTGTGACAGCGACGGCGTGGCCTGTTCGCTGTCGATGGCGGTCAGGAGCATTTGCTGTTCCTCCGGTTTGAGGTAGGACAGTTCGACGGCAGGCGTCATGGCGATTTTCTTGTCATCCACCATTTGCTGCAATTCTGGTTGCAGCTCGGTCAGGCGCACAAAGCGGCGCACCGTATCGCCGCTTACACCGGCTGCTTTTGCCACTTCGTCGTCTGCACGGAACTTCGCCGCAACTTGCGGCGAAGTTAAATCAGATCGTGCTCCTTGTCGTTTGAGTGCTTCCATCTTCATTTTGTATGCCTGCGCACGTTCACTGGGGAGAATATCTTCTCTCTGAATGTTGCTGTCTACCATGAGGATCGTCGCCGTATCGTCATCCATTTCCCGGACGATGCACGGCATATCTGAGAGTCCTGCAAGCTCGCTGCCGTGCTTGCGCCGGTGTCCGGCGACGATCTCATAGCCGCCATCCTCGCGCGGACGGACGATGCCGGGTGTCAGAACGCCATATTCCTTGATGCTGTCCACAGTATTCTGCATCGCCTCATCGTCGCGCACATGAAACGGATGGTTCGGAAAGGGATGCAGCTCGGCAAGCGGAATCCGCACAACTTTTTCGCAGGATTTTTCCGCGCGGCTTTCCTCCGTGGAGAACAGATCATCGAGCGAGGTCAGATTTATGCTTTTGGCGGAGCTTTTCAACTTTCATCACCTCCTTGGTCAGTTCCCGGTATGCTGCCGCGACCTTGCCGTTGGGGTCGTGCGCGTAGATGCTCTTGCCCTCGGCGCTGATCTCCGCCGCCCGGACAGACTGCGGAATGTCCGATGCGAACACTTTCAGCTTGCTGCCGTAGGTGTCGCGCAGCAGCGCACTGACCTCGCGGGCGTAATTTGTTCGGCTGTCTACCATCGTCAGCAGAATCCCGTCGATGCGCAGCTTGGGGTTGATCTGCCGCCGCACCTTGGCGACAGTCTGCAAAAGCTGCTCCAGACCTTTGGCGGGAAGATACTGCGCCTGCACGGGAATGAGAACGCTATCCGCTGCCGCAAGCGCGTTGATCGTGAGCATCCCCAGCGACGGCATACAGTCGATGAGAATGTAATCATACTCGCGTTTTACGGTGTCCAGATATTGTTTGAGAATCTTTTCCCGCGACATGGCGTTCACCAGCGAAACCTCCAGACCGGACAGCTCGATATTTGCGGGTATGAGGTCCACACCCTCCGCATGATGCAAAATGCCCTCTTTCGAGGGCACTGGTTCATCCACGAGCGTCTTTCCCATGACGGTTGCAAGTGTGACGGGCAATTTGTCCGGGCAGGCAAATCCAAGGCTCAGCGTCAGCGACCCCTGCGGGTCTGCGTCTACCAACAAAACCCGTTTGCCAGCCTGCGCCAGACCGATACCGAGATTTGCGCACGTCGTTGTCTTACCCACGCCACCTTTCTGGTTGGCTATAGCGATTGTATGTGTCATTTTGAAGTTCACCTCCTAAATATGTTTATAGATAATGACACAAAAACGTTAAAAAGATACGCAAAATGCCAGATATATATTGCTCTGTGAAGATAGAATTTGTATAATACAACTAAATCAAATAGAAAGGGTGCCTTTGATGGATAAAATAGAAAAGTCGTTATATTTGACTCAGCGAGAACACAAGGAAGTGTTCTCACAAGATGATCCTCGTACTAACTTTGTCCACGATAGGGATCGAATCATTCACTCAAAGGCATTTCGCCGTTTGATGCACAAAACCCAGATTTTTAATGCGAATAAGGGGGATCATTTTAGAAATCGTCTGACACATACACTAGAGGTTGCGCAAATTGCTCGTTCCATTGGTCGGCGAATGAACTTGAACGAGGACTTAATTGAGGCAATCGCATTAGGACATGACTTGGGGCATACCCCCTTTGGACATATCGGTGAGCGGAAACTGGGTGAGCTGATGCACGAGGGACTCAAGGGGGTATTCGATGGCTCTCAATTCAGCTTTAAGCATAATTTTCAGTCCGTTCGTGTGGTTGAGTATATTGAAAATAAATGTGATGAATTTCCAGGAATAAATCTTACATTGGCTGTTCGGGAGGGTATG
>OJAM01000227.1_pt1 | contig 27182 bp, 27 predicted proteins | sample 1589071 | NCBI WGS metagenome assembly OJAM01 (sample SAMN03283243) | human gut metagenome | biome: human-associated habitat; material: feces | host: Homo sapiens | place: Peru | collected 2012
AGAATTGAGTCATATTAAAATAGGAAGCGACTGCTCTTTTGGGTGGCCGCTTTCTATTCAAAATCAGATACCATGCGCTGGCAGTTTCGGCTGCCAGCGTATTCATGTGATTTTGAAAGCACGATGATAACCTTGACAGATTGGAGGGAATATAGTCTATGGAAAAGCTCATTACACGAAAAGAAGCTGCTGAAATCTTAGGAATCAGCATAGCAACGCTGGATGCCGCCCGTAACAACGGCTTGATCTCTTATGTGCAGTATGTTCAGAATGGCTGTGTGTATTTTACTGCGGCAGGTCTCCAGGAGTATATCGCAAAATGCACGCACAGAGCAAAACCAGTTGAGAGAAGCGCAACTTACCGTAAACCTCGAAGCGGAAGATCGTGAACCGGTCCGTATCCTTGATGGAATCAGAGAGGTCTGATAAAACAAAGGTACAGCGCTGGAGATTATTCTTAGGAGGTGGAGAAATTGGCAAATAGAAAAATAATACTTCCTCAATATGGCACAGTCATGAAAAGAGGTGTCCTATATTATAGGACCAGAATCAAAGACGCGAATGGTAAGCTCATAGCTATCTACGCAAAAACACCTGAAGAACTATATAACAAAGAAACGCTTGCGTTGGAACAGATTGAGAATGCTACTTTTCATCGGAAAACGCCCACAGTTGCAGAGTATTGTGAAAAGTGGCTGCTGATGCAGTCGGTTCATGTACGAGCTACTACTTTGACGGATTACACCTCAAAGGTCAGGCGGCATATTATAGCGAAATTGGGAGATAAACGGATGGGCGAGGTTAGCCTGGATGATATTCAGCTTGCTCTTGTTCCGGTTTCCAAGAAATCCGCATCGGTTTATAAATCTGTGGTAATTCTCTATAAGTCTATCTTTCGCGCAGCGATGGAAAGCAGGATCATTGACCATAACCCGACGATTTATCTGACGACAAAAGGTGGCGGAGTTCCACAAGAGGAGCGTCAGGCTTTGACAGATGAACAGGCAGAGCGCCTTTTGGATGCTATCCGGGATTTACCGCCGTATGTGTTTGTCATGATTGGTTTGTATGCGGGATTACGGCGGGAAGAAATTCTTGCACTGCAATGGGATTCAGTATATCTGGATACGGATACTCCATATCTGACGGTAAGGCGGGCATGGCATACCGAACATAACAGACCGGTGATTTCAGATGAATTGAAAACCAAGGCTGCGGAGAGAAATATCCCCCTTCCTGTTTGTTTGGCTGATTGCCTGAGAGAAGCAAAGGCAAATTCCACTTCGGAGTATGTTGTTCCAAACCGTGATGGAGATCCGCTATCTTACACGCAGTTTAAGCGGCTCTGGCAGTATATCATTACCAGAACAACAAAAGAGCGGGTTTATTACCGATACGAAGATGGGAAAAGAGTAAAGCATACGGTCACACCCGTCTTGGGAGAAAAGGCCGCTCATAACGGAAAAGTGGTTTACAGCCTGGACTTTGAGGTAACACCCCATCAGCTCCGGCATACATATATCACGAACCTGATCCATTCATCGGTAGACCCCAAAACGGTTCAATACTTGGCAGGCCATGAAAGCAGCAAGATTACCATGGACATCTATGCAAAGGTTAAGTATAACAGGCCGGATGAACTGGTCAGATCAATGAGTTGCGCATTTGCAAGCTGGGACACAGCACAGTAATAATAAAATAGGAAGTAAAGCAGGAGCGAGGCAAGGATGTCTCGCTCTTTGTTTTGCATCAGCCGTATCTTTGATTAAATCGAGGCTTTCTGATAAAAAGAGAGTGTAGATACGGAGACTACACATTATCAAGAAAGGACGATCAAAGATGGCAAAAAAGAAAACACAGATCCCGAAGTACGGGACCATTACATTGAAAGGAATCCAGTATTACAGAACCAGAATTACGGATGCAGATGGCAAAGAGTTGAGTTTGTATGCCGCGACTTGTGAAGAATTGTATGAGAAGCAGTTAGAGGCCCGGAAGCAGGTGGAAGAAATTATCTTTCACCGGCAGCACCCGACAGTAGCCGAGTATGGAGAGAAGTGGCTGCTGATGCAGTCGGCAAAGGTGTCTGCGTCTACACTTAGAGGTTATACGAGGGATATGACAAACTATATCATAAAACCTCTGGGAGAGATGTATATGGAAGAAGTGACCGCTGACGATATTCGGCTGGCTCTTGTTCCATTGTCAAAGAAATCGGAAGGCTTATATAATAAGGTCAATATGCTGCTCAAGTGCATTTTTTATACGGCAGAGCGAAACAAAATCCTTGAACACAACCCCTGTGCAGGAATATCCGGTAAAGGCGGAAAACCGACAAAAAAGAAGGAGGCATTGACAGATCAGCAGGTAGCTGTGCTTCTGGATACCGTCAAGGGACTTCCTCCATATTTGTTTATTATGCTCGGTTTGTATTCCGGTCTGCGTCGGGAAGAAATCCTTGCACTACAATGGGATTGTGTATTTCTGGATGAGACCACCCCGTATCTGTCGGTAAGGCGGGCATGGCGTACAGAGCATAACAGGCCCGTGGTCTCTACGGTGCTAAAGACTCCGGCGGCAAAAAGGGATATTCCGATACCGAAGTGTTTGGTGGATTGTTTGCGAGAAGCGAAAGAAAATTCCATATCAGATTATGTGATCGCTGACAGCAAAGGAGAGCCGCTGGCTGCTTCGCAGTTTCAAAGAGTATGGCAGTATGTGGTTGTCCGCTCCACTAAGCCACGAAACTATTATAAGTATGTAAATGGGGAGAGTATCAAATATACGGTTACTCCAACGCTGGGCATGACCCAAAAGAATCAACCTAAAATCAAATATACGCTGGACTTTGATGTGACACCCCATCAGCTGCGGCACACTTACATCACCAATCTTCTTTATGCAGGTGTCGATCCAAAGACAGTGCAATACCTTGCCGGACACGAAAACAGCAAAACAACTATGGACATCTATGCAAAAGTGAAGTACAATAAACCAGAGGAGCTGTTTGGGGTAGTAAATGGTGCGTTTCATCAGGCTATCGCTGAATGAAAAAGGGCCGTTTTTTATGGTCCGCACACCGGATAACTGAGAAGCAGAAAGCCGGAAAAGCCCGGAATATCAAGGGAAAACAGCTCAAAAACTCGCGCAATACGGCTTGAAGGCAGCTCGCCGCGCGCCGCAGTTCTCCAAGCGCTGAGTTTTGTTTCGATTTTTGCATCCGATTCCCGGACGGCTCCTGCCGTCCGGGTTTTGCTGTTTTTCGGCACGGTTCGGGCACTTGCGGCATAGAATGACGCGGGAACAGACGTTCCCGGATCTTTTATGGAGGGATATAAAATGGCTTCTTCCTGCAACGGCTGTTTCGGCGGCCTTACGTTCCCGGACTTCGTCCAGCAGCGGTGCTGCAATCCCTGCTGCAGACAGACGACCGGCTCGGTCGGCGGCACGTCGACCACGAATCCCACCTGCACCTGTACCTGCACCTGCACGCAGCAGAGCGGTACGGTCGCCGGTGCGTCGACGGGCTGCGGGTGCTGCCGCCGGTGCGGCTGCGGCTCATGCGGCGGCGTAGGCGGTACGTCCAATTCGAACTCCAATTCTGGCTGCGGATGCAGCCGCTGCTCCGGCTGAGCAGATATGCGGCGGGCCGCTCCACCATTCGGTGGGGCGGCCCGTTTTCTGTTCTTTACAAACAGAACAAATCTGCTATAATGGATCTCAGACAATATCGTCATATTGCACAGCATGTGCAGAACAGGAGGCAGTTTTATGCGGCTTGCAGTTCCGTTTGACCATGGCGAAATTTACGGACATTTCGGCCGTACCGCGCAGTTCAAGCTTTACGATCTGACCGACGGGCGGATCGTCTCGACGGCTATTGTGGACACGATGGGAAACGGCCACGGCGCGCTGACGGGATTTCTGAAGGCGTATGCCGTCGACGCGCTCATCTGCGGCGGCATCGGTGCGGGTGCGCGCCTTGCGCTGGAGGAGGCCGGGATCCGGCTCTATCCAGGTGCGGCGGGCAGTGCGGACGAGGCAGTCCATGCCTTTTTGGCAGGGACACTTCAATATCAACCCGATCTCGTTTGCAGCCACCACAAGGACACGCCGCCGCGTGTCTGCGGCAGCCACACCTGCTCGGCTGCCTGCTATCACGAACAACAGGAGGAACCCTGCCATGAACCGAACTGACGCTCTGTACCAGAGCTTTCTGGATATCCTGCGGGAGGAGCTTGTGCCCGCGATGGGCTGCACGGAGCCGATCGCCATTGCCTATGCCGCGGCGCAGGCCCGCGCCGTGCTCGGCAAGCGGCCGGAGCGCGTGCGCATTGAGGTCAGCGGCAACATTATCAAGAACGTCAAGAGCGTGATCGTGCCGCATACCGGCTCGATGCACGGCATCGCGGCTGCTGCCGCCGCCGGTATTATTGCGGGCCGGGAAGACAGGGAGCTTGAGGTTCTGAGCGAGGTCACGCAGGCGCAGATCGAGGAAATGCGCGCCTATCTTAAAGAAGCTGCCTTTGAGATTCGCCCCATTGACTCACCGTTCATTTTCGACATCCGCATTACGGTCTGCGCGGACGGCGATCAGGCCACGGCCCGCATCGTCGGCAGCCACACCAATCTTGTCCAGCTGCTGCACGGCACAACGCGCATCATCGACCGCCCGTGCAGCGAAACAGTGTCCGAGCGGCGCACGGACCGGAGCATCCTGACCGTGGAGCGTATCGTCGATTTCGCTGATTCCCTCTGTCCGGAGGATGTGCAGGAGCTGTTTGAACGTCAGATCTCATATAACATGGCCATCGCGGAGGCAGGACTCAGCGGCTCCTATGGCGCGAATGTCGGCAGAACGCTGCGTGAGGCCTATGGCGAGACGGTAAACAACCGTGCCCGCTATATGGCCGCTGCGGCCAGCGACGCACGGATGTCCGGCTGCGAGCTGCCGGTCATCATCAATTCCGGTTCCGGCAATCAGGGCATCACTGCCTCCGTGCCGGTCGTCGTCTACGCGCAGGAGCTTGGCGTGAGCCGCGAAACGCTCTACCGGGCGCTGGCTGTGTCCAATCTGAGCACGATCCATATCAAGGCGCATATCGGGACGCTGTCCGCCTACTGCGGAGCCGTCTCGGCAGGCTGCGGCGCGGGAGCGGGCATTACATATCTTTATGGCGGCGGATATGAGCATATCAAGCACACGCTCGTCAACGCCATGGCGATCACGTCCGGCATCATCTGCGACGGGGCCAAGCCCTCCTGTGCGGCCAAGATCGCGACCAGCGTGGACGCGGGACTGCTCGGCTATCATATGTACCGCTGCGGCAACCAGTTCTACGCCGGGGACGGCATCGTCAAATCCGGCATCGAGCACACGATTGAAACCGTCGGCACGCTGGCCCACACCGGCATGGCCGACACCGACCGCCAGATCGTCCGCCTGATGATGGAGGACTGAGACGGTTGGAATGCGTACGCGCCAGCACATTACCGGGAAATTGAGCTTTAAAACCCACAAGCCAGTAGGGGCGGACGACTCTGTCCGCCCGGCAGTGAGGCGCCAAATCATTGAAAATTTTCGGCGACTGCGTGTGCACTCGCCTGTACATTTGTAGGGGCCGATGCCCTCATCGGCCCGGCAGAATGCACCGATTTACGGGAATCTTCGGCGAATTCGCAGCTTCCCAACGGGCCGATGTAGGCATCGGCCCCTACAATCAAGCAAGTATGTGCATACGGATTCGCCGTGGATTTCTGAGAAAAAGAGCCGCGTTCAGCGGGCGGACAGAGTCGTCCGCCCCTACAGGAACTGCTCGCGTATCTCCGCCGGGGAGGCGGTGCAGAGGCAGGCGGAATAGCCTGCAAACAGCGGCAGAAGCTGCAGGTTTACGCCCGGAACAGACGGGAAGCCGCCCTCAGGCGAGACGGTGCAGACTGCCTCCAGGCCGGAAAGGCCCTCGCCGGTGAATTTGAGATAGCTCTCCTTTGCGCACCAGAGGTCAAAAAAGGGCGCATGGGAAGTCCGTTCCAGAAAAGCCTGCTCTGCCGGAGAAAAAAAGCGGCGCGCAAGCGCCTGCTTTTGGCAATCGTGGTGCTGCTGCACGTCGAGGCCGACCGGCGCGGCGGAAAACGCGCACAGCCAGTATGCCCCGCTGTGGGAAATGCTGAACTGCAGCTGCGGCGCGTCCGGAAAATACGGCTTCCCGTGTGCGCCGGACGCAAGCGCCGGCTCTGCCAGTCCGGGCGCATACAGCTGCGCCGCCTGCCGCAGCAGCCGGTGCGACGCGCCGGGGCTGCGGTCATAGGCGGCGGAATAGATCGTGACGCGCTGCGGCTCAGTCATTCGGCGTATCGGTCAGGACCTTGCCGATGTTCCACAGGTGCGCTGCCCGCTGGGCTGCATCCAGCCGCTCCGCGTCGCGCTCGTAGCGGATCTCTGCCGTGTGCGCGCCGCAGTCGAGACAGGCCGCGTAGAAGCACCAGCCGTTTTCCTCCTCCATCAGTCCCGCACCGCCGCAGATGGGGCACTCCTGCAGTTCGATCTGTTCGTAAAGCTCCATATCGTTCGCTCTCCTGTTCTGGTTTGATTCTCTGACCAGTATAGTGCAGCTTTCCCGCCGCGTCAACTAAAACTGCGCTTGACGGATGGCGCACTCTGCCGGTATACTGGAAGAAAACAGAAAGGCAGGCGCAGCATGGACAGGCTTACGATCTTTTTTGACCTTGACGACACGCTCTACGACCGCAGCATTCCCTATGAAAGAGCGTTTTCGCAGTTTTTCGGCGGAAGATACGCGGAAAAGCTGCCGCAGGCGTTTGACGCGGTCATTCACCGCGGCTACGAGGTGTTTACAGACGCGCACACCGGAAAAATCAGCATGGAGGCCATGCATATCTACCGCCATCAGACCGGTCTGGCAGACGCCGGTATCTCTATTACGCCGGACGAGGCGCTGCGCTTTCAGGCACTCTACGCCGAGCAGCAGCGGCACATCACGCTGAGCGATACCATGCGCCGCGTGCTGGACCTGTGCAGGGAGCGCTTCGCCGCCGTCGGCGTGATCACGAACGGAAGCGTTGGCTCGCAGACCGGGAAGCTGAAAAGCCTCGGCATGGAGCGCTGGGTGCCGGCGCAGCTGGTCTTCATTTCCGATGCAGTCGGCGTGATGAAGCCCGCGCCGGAAATTTTTCACATGGCGCAGAAGGCTGCCGGAGGCGGCCCGTGCCTGTTCGTGGGCGATTCGTGCACGCAGGATATCGCCGGAGCCGCCGCCTGCGGCTGGCAGACGATCTGGATGAACCGCCGCGGAGAAGCGCCGGGGGACATTTGCCCCAGCTGCACAGTCACAAGCGAGAAGGCGCTGCTCGACTGCCTGCAAACGATCGCGGATACCGCGCAAGGTTGACACTGCCCCGGACAAGCACGCTTGTCCGGGGCTTCATGCTGCCTTATAAAAACCCGGCGGCGGAAAACTCCGCTGCCGGGCGCTTGAAGGCAAATTTAGATGTTTCTGACGTTCTCGTCTGCAAGGAAGAACAGCGCCAGTGCGCCGGGGCCGACATGGGAGCCGGTCACAGGCTCGTAATCGACCGTCAGGATGTTTTTGGGCGGCTTGCTGCTGCGGCGCAGGAGGGACGCGAGGATCTGCGCGTCGGGCGCGCAGTCGGCATGGGCGATGCCGACGGTCTGCTCCTGTGCGTCCACGACAAGCTCTTCATAGCGCCTGGCAATGGCCTCGACGGCACGCTGCCGTCCGCGAAGCTTGGCGAAACAGACGATTTTTCCCTGCGGGTCGCCCTTCAGAAGCGGCTTGATCTGCAGGACCGTCCCAACGGCGGCTTCCAGATTGGACAGGCGGCCCGTCCGGCGCAGATAGCGCAGATCGTCGACGGTAAAGATCTGCGCCATGCGGTGGCGCAGCGCGCGGAGCGTCTTATAGGTTTCGTCAATGCTCAGCCCTTCACGGCGGCAGTCCGCCGCGCGCATGACAAGCAGGCCCTCGCCCAGCGATGCGCTGTAGGTGTCGACCAGAAGGAGCTTCCTGTCCGGGAACTCCTCGCGCAGCTGCCGCGCGGCGATCTGGCCGGAGGCATACGAGCCGCTGATGCCGGAGGACATACTGACAAACAGAACGTCCTCGCCCGCTTCCAGCAGCGGCGTCAGTACGTCGACGTAGCGCTGCGGCGGGATCTGGGAGGTCGTGACCTTCACGCCGCTGCGCATCTGCGCGTAAAAATCCTTCGCGTCAAAGGTCGTCAGATCCATGCAGGACTGCTCGCCCTTTCCGCTCTGGAAGGTGTAGGGGATGACCGTGATCTGCTCAGCGTGCAGATAGTCGGTCGGGAGATTTGCGGATGTATCGGTAACGATTCTGAACATGACGTCGCTTCTTTCTTGATATAATCTTCGATATTAGATTATCACATTTTACACGCAATGTCAATTCATCTTTCAAACGCGATTATCTCTTGCATTTTTTACCGGATGTGATATACTTGACCCGGAAAGGTGTGTGCAGCAATGAATTTTGACAATGATCTGGTCGTCGGAAAGCTCCGGCGCTGGGAAAAGTTTCTCGCGGCCTACCGGCTGCCGGAATGGGACGCCATTCCGGACTTTGGCCTCTACATGGAGCAGGTCGTGCAGCTTTTAAAGCAGTATCTCGACTATCTGCCGCCCGAGCTCAGGCAGACGGAGCCCATCACAGCGGCGGCCATCAACAACTACGTGCGCACGAAGCTCCTGCCGGAGCCGCGCAAAAAGCGCTATTACCGCATCCATATCGCGTATCTCATCATGATCTGTACGCTCAAGCAGAGCCTGCGGCTGTCGATGCTGCAGACGCTCCTGCCGGGCGATCTTGCGGAGGAGGACGTCAAAAAGGCCTACGCCGCGTTTGCCCTGTGCCACCAGCGGTGCGCGAAATACTTCATCGAGCAGGTCCGTCTGACGGCCGCCGCCATGTTCGACCGCGAGGTCACGACGGAGCTGAACGTCCGCGACACGCCGGAGATGATCGTCTCCGCCGCGATCTTAAGCGGCTTCACGAACCTGTTTGCGGAAAAGCTCATGCTGCTGGAGGGCAAGACGCTTGCCGACGGCGGAAGCATTGAGGTGCGAAAATAAATGCAGAGCCGGTGTTCCAATCTGTCTGGAACACCGGCTCCGGCTATTGCGGGATCTCAAGTTCGCGTTTGAATTCGTCCAGCGTGGTGTCGCGGCTGACGGTGATGCGTTCGATCAGCAGCGGGTCGCTGCTGGTTTCATAGATGCCTGCGCAGGTGCGGACGCCGTAGGTGTAAAACCAGCTGGCAATTTTTCTGGTGCGGGCGCTGCTGTTTCCGTTCGGATAGGAAAGCGCGACGGGGAAGCGCCCGGTGAGCGTGAAGATCGCGCTCTGGCTGCGCACCAGCTCCCACAGCAGCGCCAGCGGGGACAGCGCGGCCATGTTCCGGTGGCTCCAGCCGTGGCTCTGGATGCTGACCAGCCCAGACTGCACCAGCTCCGCGAGCTGCGCCCGCGTCAGCTTGTGCGGCTTGCCGACGTCGCCCGCGATCAGAAAGATCGTCGCTTTCATGCCGTACTTCTGCAGAAGCGGCAGGAGCGTTTCGGCATTGTCGTCGTATCCGTCGTCAAAGGTCAGGAGCACCGGCTTTTCATATTGCTCGATGTGGGAAAGATCCTCGAAAAAGATCGTCTCATAGCCGTTTTCGGACAGGTATTGCAGCTGCTTTTCCAGCTCCTCCGGCTTTACGAACAGACTTTCCTCGCCCCAGCAGTCGTCGCCGACGGCGTGGTACATGAGAACGGGGACCCGGACCCCGGCGCTTGACGGCAGGCGCTGCGCACGCCGGACGGCGGCAATGCCGAGCGCCAGCGCACAGACGGCCAGCAGCAGGAAAAGCGCCGTCAGCAGTTTCCGACGTTTCATGCCTGAACCAGCTCCGTTTGCTCACGCGGGAAGGTCACGACAGCCTTGAACAGATCGCCGTCGATCTCAAGGCGGAACGTGCCGCCCTGCAGCTCGGTCAGGCTCTGCGCGATGGACAATCCCAGACCGCTGCCCTCTGTATGGCGCGAGCGGTCGCCGCGCACGAAGCGGGCCATGAGCTCCTCTGCCGGGATGTTCAGCTCGTATTTCGAGATATTCTTGAACGTGAGCGAGACGGTGTTCTCATCCGCAGCGCTTTCAAAATACACGCGTGTGCCGGGCATGGCATATTTGCAGATATTCGAGAACAGATTGCCCAGCACGCGGGACAGCAGCTGTCCGTCGGCCTGAATGACCGGCTGGGACGGCGCGGGGCGGAAGATCGGCTCCAGCTGTGCGCCTTCCAGCTTCTCCATGTAATCGCCCGCCAGCTGGCTCAGCAGCACGTTCACGTCCGTCGGCGCCAGATGCACCGGAAGACTGCCGGAGGACGCCTTTGACGCTTCGACCAGATCCTCTGTCAGCTTCTTGAGCCGGGCGGACTGCCGGTTTAAAACGTCTACATATTCCTTCGCTTTTTCCGGCTGAATATCCTCTTTTTCGAGCAGATCGACGTAGTTGACGATGGACGTCAGCGGCGTTTTGATATCGTGGGAGACGTTTGTGATGAGCTCCGTTTTCATGCGCTCGGCCCGCGTCTGCTCATCGACGGCCTTCTGGATGCCGGACTGGATGCTTTGCAGATTCTCTTCGTGCTTTTTAAGTGCAGGCAGCCAGCGGGGGATAGGCTTGCCCTTGTAATCGGTCTGGCCGTCGGCAATGGCCTGTCCTTCCTTCTGCAAAAGCCTCAGACTGGAGGCCAGATATAAGATCACAATGGTCAGCACTCCGCGCGAGAGCAGCCACAAAACTGCATACTGCTCCTCATTCCACCCAAGCATGAACGTGAAGAACAGCTCCGCAAGGCACAGTGCGCCCCAGACGAGCGCCGTCCGCCAGACCATCGGAATGCGGCCCAGCCCCCGAAAGATCCACGCAAAAACCTTGTAGATCAGCGTGTTTTTAAAGAATCCTGGTGCTTTTGCCCGGCCTGCAACGCTCAGAAGGAGCGTCAGCGCCAGAGCCGCAGTGCCGAATGCGAGAAGAATATAATACCAGAAATCAATATACCAGATATTACCAAGGAAGGATGCCCACGCGAGGAGCAGCAGAGCAAGCAGCGCGAGAAACAGATCGAGCGGGATTTTATTGAGCCAGCACTGGTAAATGCCGTCCACGCCCTCCTTGTGCCCCATGGCGCACAGCAGGAAGATAAACAGGAACAGGCAGACTGCAAGAAGCAGAATGGTCAGCACGATCAGCAGGTACCGTGCGCTGATCAGCCGCTCAACCCATGTCATAACGTACAGCGCGGAATCGCGCGGAGCAAGCGGGCTTTTGAGATACGCCTGATAGACCACTGTGACGTCGCTGCCGTCGCTCAGCGAAGTGCTCATGTCCTGCTGGTAATAGGCGGAAGCCTTGCCGGAATAATCGTCTTTATTCAGTGCGCCGGTGCTGAACAGAATTTCACCGGTGTCCTTGTCGGTGAGCTTAAAATAGATGTTGGAGGTGAGCGGGTCATAGCGATCACGGAGAAGATTGCGCGAGACCGTATCGTCCTCGGCCCAGGCGTGCAGCGCCGCCCAGCCGTCGCCGCGCGTCTGCTGCAAAAGATTGTTTTCTGCCATCTGCCGCACCTGCTCGCCGCCGTCCGCGAATGCGCCGTAGCGGATCAGATACGCGCTGCCCAGCGCCGCCGCGGCGAAGAGCACCGCAAACACGACCAGCAGCGCAATGGCCGTACACTTGACCCAAAGCTTTCCGTATAGCTGTTTCATGTCCTGTCTCCTTCCAGCTTGTAGCCCTTGCCCCAGACGACCTTTATATACCGGGGCTCGGACGGGTTGATCTCCAGCTTTTCCCGCAGATGGCGGATGTGTACCGCCACCGTATTGTCGATCCCGACCGGCGCTTCGTTCCACACGGCGCTGTAAAGCTCCGCAGGCGTAAAGACCTTGCCGGGGTGCTGCATGAGATAATACAGGATGTCATATTCCTTCGGCGTGAGCGCGATCGGCTCTCCGTCGAGCGTGACGCGCTTCGCGTCATGGTCAAGGCAGATGCCGCCGACCGTCAGCTCCGACGGCGCTTTGACCGCCGCGCCCAGCTGCAGGAATCTTCGCAGCTGCGATTTGACTCGCGCCAGCACCTCCACGGGGTTAAAGGGCTTTGTGATATAATCGTCTGCGCCCACGCTGAGGCCCAGAATCTTGTCTGAATCCTCGGATTTTGCCGTGAGTAAAATCACGGGAATATTGGTGAACTCGCGCAGCTTCGCCATGGCCGTGATGCCGTCCGTGCCGGGCATCATGATGTCCATCAGCGCCAGCTGCACCGGCTCCGTCTTCGCGACCCGCAGCGCTTCCTCGCCGCTGTAAGCCGTGTGGACGCAGTAGCCGTCGGATTCCAGATAAATTTTCAAAGCCGCGACGATATCCTTCTCATCGTCGCAGACCAGAATATGCTGCATAACAGATTTCCCTCCGTTTTCTTCTCTGTGCTATCATCATATCCAAAATCCTATGAACAAACAAGCGGGAAACGCCTTAAGATTTTATGAAGCTATGCGGGGAAGGCGTTTGGGTGCGCCCGTGTTCCCCATCCCCGAAAAATGAGATTGAATTTTGCAAAAAACTAGTATAAAATCAAACTATCAGAACCTTCATGACTGGGAAAGGAGCCGTGTGCAGTCTATGTTATTTATCGGCATTGATCTCGGCACGTCTGCCTGCAAGCTGCTGCTTGTCGGGGAGGACGGTACGATCCAAAACGAAGTCACAAAGGAATATCCCCTCAGCTTCCCGCACCCCGGCTGGGCAGAGCAGAGGCCGGAGGACTGGTGGGACGCGGTCGTGACCGGCGTTCCGGAGCTGCTGCGCGGCTTTGATGCGAATGACGTCGCGGGCATCGGCTCCGGCGGGCAGATGCACGGGCTTGTCGCGCTGGATGAACACGATCACGTCATCCGCCCGGCCATTCTCTGGAACGACGGCAGAACGTTCAAAGAGGTGGATTATCTCAACAACGTCGTCGGCAAGGACAGGCTGTCAGAGCTGACGGCGAACATCGCCTTCGCGGGCTTCACCGCGCCGAAGCTCCTCTGGATGCGCGAAAACGAGCCGGAAAATTTCGAAAAAATCGCGAAGATCATGCTCCCGAAGGACTATCTGACGTACAAGCTCACCGGCGTTCACGCCTGCGATTATTCCGACGCTTCCGGTATGCTGCTGCTCGACGTGCAGCACAAGCGCTGGTCGCAGGAAATGCTGGAGATTTGCTGCGTTTCCGAACGCCAGATGCCGAAGCTGTTTGAAAGCTTTGCGGTCGTGGGCCGGCTCACGAAGGAAGCGGCGCAGACGCTGGGGCTGCCTGAGACGGTCAAGGTTGTGGCCGGTGCAGGCGACAACGCCGCGGCGGCGGTCGGCACCGGCACGGTCGGCGCGGGCGGGTGCAATATTTCCCTCGGCACGTCCGGCACGATCTTCATTTCGTCTGACAAATTCGGTGTCGACCCGAACAATGCGCTTCATGCCTTTGCGCACGCAGACGGCGGCTATCATCTGATGGGCTGTATGCTCTCTGCTGCCAGCTGCAACAAGTGGCTGTGCGAGGAAATCCTGAAAACATCCGACTTCGCGGGCGAACAGAAGGATATTACGGATGAAAAGCTCGGCGAGAATCACGTGTACTTCCTGCCGTACCTCATGGGCGAGCGCAGCCCCATCAACGACACGAACGCAAGAGGCACGTTCACCGGCATGACGATGGACACCAGCCGGTCCGACATGGTGCAGGCGGTTCTCGAGGGTGTGGCGTTCGCCATCCGGGATTCGTTTGAGGTCGCGAAGTCGCTCGGAATCGAGATCCCGCGCTCGAACATCTGCGGCGGCGGCGCAAAAAGCCCGCTGTGGCGCAAGATTTTCGCCAACGTCCTCGGCATTCCGCTCGATATGGTCAAGACCGAGCAGGGGCCCGGCTACGGCGCGGCAATGCTTGCCATGGTCGGCTGTGGGAAATTCAAGACTGTGCAGGAAGCGGCGGACAAGCTCGTCGAGACCGCGTCCACGACCGAGCCGGACGCGGCGCTGACGGCAAAATACGAAGCCCGCTACCAGAGCTTCAAAAAGCTCTATCCCGCGCTGAAGGAGTTCTTCGCTGTAACGGTGTAAGTCAATCTGCACGTTCCGTGCAGGGGCGGACGACTCTGTCCGCCCGCAGAATGCACTGCTTTTACAGAAAACTATGGAAAATTCGCAATATTTTCAGGGCCGACAGAGTCGTCGGCCCCTACAGTTGTGATTTTCTATAACAGGAGGAATTATGAAAATTTACTCTGTTTCCGACCCTGCATTCAAGCCCTACGGCAAGGTTCTGACCGGCTTTGACACGGCTGCGCTGATCGCGGCGATGAAGACTGTCCCCATGCCGGAGAGCGGCACGGCCTATGAGCCGTCGATTCCCGCATTGGAGGAAAGCGGCATCTTTGATGCCATGCAGAATCGAGCCTACGGCGGGATGCCCATCCAGATCGGGATGTGCTGGGGCTACAACACAAAGCTGAACTGCCTCGAATATCATCGCGACAGCGAGGTCAACGCCGGCGAGACGGATTTCGTGCTGCTGCTGGCAAAGGAAGACGAGATCGAGGACGGCAGGCTTGACACCGCGAAGGTCAAAGCCTTCCGCGTCCCGGCGGGCGCGGCGGTCGAGGTCTACGGCACGACGCTCCACTACGCGCCGTGTCAGACGGAGAAGACCGGCTTCCGCGTCGCCGTCGTCCTGCCGAAGGGTACGAACACGGAGAAGCCTGCCTTCGAGCCGCAGAGCGAAGAAGATACATGGATGACCGCCCGCAACAAGTGGCTGCTGGCCCATCCGGACTCCAGCGAAGCAAAAACCGGCGCGCACATCGGCCTGACCGGCAAGAATATCGATATTACCGAAAACTAAGGAGGAACTGTATCATGTTTGAAAACATCCCCAATGTCAAGCTCGGCCTCATCGCCGTCTCCCGCGACTGCTTTCCCAGAACGCTCTCCGAAATGCGCCGCGCGAATATCGCCAAGGCCTGTGAGGGCGGCGTGTACGAATGCCCCGTGACCGTCGAAAACGAGAACGATATGCTGAAGGCCGTTGCCGATGTGAAGGCGGCAGAGTGTAATGCCCTCGTTGTGTTCCTCGGAAACTTCGGTCCCGAGACGCCCGAAACGCTCATCGCCAAGTATTTTGACGGCCCGTGCATGTTCGTGGCTGCCGCCGAGGGCGACGGCGACCTGATCAACGGCCGCGGCGATGCGTACTGCGGTATGCTGAACTGTTCGTATAACCTCGGTATGCGGCACCTGAAGGGCTACATCCCCGAATACCCGGTCGGCACGGCTGCCGATATCGCAAAGATGATCGCGGACTTTATCCCCATTGCCCGCGCCGTCATCGGCGTCAAAAACCTCAAGATCATCACCTTCGGCCCGCGCCCGCAGGACTTCTTCGCCTGCAACGCGCCAATCAAGGGTCTGTACGAGCTGGGCGTGGAGATCGAGGAGAACTCCGAGCTGGATCTGCTCGTTTCCTACAAGGCCCATGCGGGCGATGCGCGCATTCCCGCCGTCTGCGAGGATATGAAGAAGGAAATGGGCGAGGGCAGATATTACGCCGATATGCTCGAGCGCATGGCGCAGTTTGAGCTGACGCTGCTCGACTGGGCTGAGGGCCACAAGGGCGCGCGCAAATACGTCGCGTTTGCCGACAAGTGCTGGCCGGCTTTCCCGGAACAGTTCGGCTTCGAGCCGTGCTATGTGAACTCCCGCCTTGCCTCCCGCGGCATCCCCGTGGCCTGCGAGGTCGATATCTACGGCGCGCTGTCGGAGTACATCGGCGCGTGCATTTCGCACGATGCCGTGACGCTGCTGGACATCAATAACTCTGTCCCGGCCAGCCTGTTTGAGGCTGAGATCAAGGGCAAGTTCGATTACACGCTGACGGACACCTTCATGGGCTTCCACTGCGGCAATACGCCGTCCTGCAAGCTCTGCGCCGACCGTGCGGTCAAGTATCAGCTCATCCAGCACCGTCTGCTCGAACCGGCAGGCTCCGAGCCTGATTTTACCCGCGGCACGCTCGAGGCCGATCTTGCAGCAAGCCAGATCACGTTCTACCGCCTGCAGTGCGATTCCGACGGTAATCTGCGCAGCTACATTGCAGAGGGTGAAATTCTGCCGGTACATACGGGCAGCTTCGGCGGCATCGGCATCTTCGCCATCCCGGAGATGGGCCGCTTCTACCGTCATGTGCTCATTCAGAAGCGCTACCCGCACCACGGCGCGGTCGCCTTCGGTCACTATGGCAAGCTTCTGTTCGAGGTCTTCAAGTTCCTCGGCGTGGGCGACATCGCCTATAACCAGCCGAAGTCCCTGCCGTACCCCACGGAGAACCCGTTCGCGTAAGAACCCGGAAGTAGTCAAGCCTCCGGGGGCCCCATCTTTTCCGCCTTGCCGGAAAAGATGGGGGAGAAAAGGGGCGCTGGGTTACGGTTTGGTGCGTTCTGCGGGTACAGTTCAGGCAAGTACCTGATTTTCGGTTGTTACGAACACACCAAATCACCCTACGGGCAATAAGGTACGCGCCGCCTGTTACGGTACTCCGAATTTGTGAGTAGCTGCGTTAGAATATCTGCGGTAAACTAGGGTGTATCTGAAAACTCCCAACGCACCCGGACAGCGGGCCTTTTTGCGGTGCGCCGCGTCATTTTTCCTTGAAATACGTCAGTATTCCTGCGAAAAAATGTCTTGCGCAACGCAAAAATCCCTCGCTGCCGGTCACATCATGAGTTTTCAGATACACCCTAGCTTTGCGTTCAAAATTTGCAGAGCAGCACGAATTTGCCGCAGAAGTTACGAATTCGCTGAAGATTTCCGTAAAAACAGTATATCAGAAAAGGCATACGGACTGATGTTGAGGGAGGCAGAGTCCGTATGCCTTTTATTTATTTGACAGGCGCCGGGAGATCTCTCCCGGCGCCTGTACAGGAAAGGGTAGGAACGTGCTTAGAACATGGCCTTCATTGCCTCGTACAGGCCGTCGGCGTCCATGCCGTTGCGGGCGTAGAGGAATTCGGGGTTCGCGATCGGGACGAAGTAGTCCGGGCAGCCGCGGCTGACCAGCTTGCAGGCGATGCCTGCCTCCGCGATGCACGAGCCGACCAGCTGGCCGAGACCGCCGAGCAGATTGTGGTCCTGCGCCGCGACGACGCGGCCGGTCTTTGCGGCGTCAATGACGGCCTGCTTGTCGAGCGGCTTGATTGTGAACATATCGACGACGCGGATCTCCTTGCCCAGCTCATCGTGGATGCGCTTGGCGGCTTCCATGGCAAAGTGGACCATGATGCCGGTGCAGATGAACGCACCGTCGTCGCCCTCGCGCGGGATGAGCGCCTTGCCGATTTCGTATTTTGTATCCTCCGGATACAGGGAGCTTGTGGCCTCGCGGCCAAGGCGGATGTAGACAGGGGCGTTCAGCTCCATCGCCGCCTCCAGCAGCTTTGCGATCTGGAACGGGTCGCCCGGCTCGAGAACCGTCATGTTGTTGCAGGCGACCATGAGCGCGGAGTCCTCCAGCGCGCAGTGCGTGCAGCCGGAAGCGCCGTTGGAATAGCCTGCGCCGTTGCCGATGATGACGACCGGCAGCTTGGAATAGCAGATATCGGTGCGCACCTGCTCATAGCAGCGCATGGACGCGAACGGTGCAAACGCGAAGGCCAGCGGGCGGAAGCCCTCGTGGGCAAGACCGGCGGAGACGCTCATCAGGTTCTGCTCGGCAATGCCGACGTTGTAGCAGCGGTCAGGATATTTTTCCTTGAACGCCTGAATGCGGGAGGAGGTATCGACGTCAGCGGTCAGAACGAGCATATTGTCATACTCGCCGCCGAGCGTGGCCAGGCACTTGCCGACAGCGTCGCGTGCGCTGGTCATTATGGTCATGTTCAGGGTCATGTTCATTTCGCCCTGCAGCAGCTTGCCCTGCGCTTCACTCATGCTTCCGCACCCCACTTTCTTTCATATGCTTCGGTGATCTCGGCCTTTGCCTTGATCCAGTCGGCCTCGTTGACGCAGCCTGCGTGCCAGGAGACGTTGTTCTCCATGAAGCTGACGCCATGGCCCTTGACGGTCTTGCCGATGATAACGGTCGGAACGTCGGAATCAGGCGCGGGCAGCGCGTCGATGGCGTCGAGAATGGCGTTCATGTCATGGCCGTCGATGGTGACGGTGTTCCAGCCGAACGCGCGCCATTTGTCTGCGAACGGTTCGAGTGCCATATATTCCTCGGTCGGGCCGTCGAAGGACATCCCGTTGCGGTCGACGAAGACGACCAGATTGCCGAGCTTGTACTGGTGGGCGTACATTGCCGCCTCCCAGATCGAGCCTTCGCCGCACTCGCCGTCGCCGACGACGGTGTAGACGCGGCTGCTTGAGCCTTTGCGCTTCAGCGCGGTGGCCATGCCGCTGGCGACAGGGAAGCCGTGGCCGAGCGAACCGGTGGAGACGTCAACATACGGGTTTGCGAGGTTGCACGAGTGCATGCCGAAGCGGCCAAAGTTGGTGGCGTATTCCTTGTAGATATCTCCGACATCATAGCAGCCGATGGCGGCCTGACTGAACGAGGTGACGGCTGCCGCGTGGCCCTTGGACAGGACGAAGCGGTCGCGGCCCTCCCAGTGCGGATTCTTGACGTCATAGTGCATTGCATACTGCCAGATGGCGGTCATCATATCGCAGACAGACAGGTCGCCGCCGATATGGATGAGCGTTTGATGTGCCAGATCCAGAAGCCGGATCTTCGTCGTCAGGGCAGCCTGCTCCATGCGATGGACTAAGGCTTTCTCTGCCATGTGAAAACTCCTTTCAGCTTGTGGTTGCGGGGGGATTATTCGGCTTTTTCCTTGAGCTTGGCAAGGATCTCGTAGTAACGCTCACGGTTGAGCTTGTAGAACAGGAAGACAACGCCGACGACGATACCGATGATGCCGGGGACCCAGGTGAAGAAGCCGTTGATCCAGAACAGGACGTCGCCGTTCTGCGTCTGGTTGGCGGCGAAGCCGAGCGCGGCCAGAACAGCGCCGACACCGGCAGTGGAGATGGTCATGCCGAGCTTGTTCGCGAAGTGGCAGAGGGAGACGGCAAACGCGGAGGCGCGGATACCGGTCTTATACTGGCCGACCTCGATGGTATCGAGCATGCAGGCGTAGACCGCAGCCATGATCAGACCGTTGAAGTAGCCGCTGACACCGGCGAAGATGTAGAACAGCAGGGGATTGGTACCGGCGTTGATGAAGTTCATCGCGACAAACAGCGCGCCGGAGCCGATTGCGCCCAGAGCGACGATCCGGCCCTTGTTGCCGCACTTCTCCATGAGGATCGGGGCCGTGAACGGGCCTGCGATACCGCAGCCAATGGCGATCAGATTATAGATCGTAAAGAGGTTGGTGTTGCCGGCATAATAGGTGAAGTAGTACATCATGACGCCGCTGCGGCCGTACATGTAAATACCGCAGACGAACTGGCCGAACATGACCATGAGCAACGGGCCGTTCTGAATGACGAAGTGCCAAAGATCCTTTGCGGGCAGCTTGGTGCTCTTCTGGGGCTCGACGACTTCCCTGGAGTTCCGGTACAGCAGGACTGCAAACAGCAGGCCGGGGACAGTGAAGATAATGGCAGCGGTGAAATATGCTTTGTCCTGCGCCATACCGCCGGACATCAGCAGGTTGATGAGCGGCAGCCACAGAACCGTCATCAGCCAGAACAGCAGCTGGGATGTGCCGAGGCGATAGCCGTAGAGCGAGCCGCGGTCGTCCGTGTTCTGCGTCATAGCGCCGCCGAGCGAGCCGTAGGCGATATGATAGGCCGTGAAGAAGACCATGTACAGGCAGTAGACGATGGAGACGACGGTGATCTTGGCGGAGGTCGACCAATGGCCGATCGGCAGCCAGAGCAGGATGTTCGACAGCGCGAACGGAACCATCATCCGAATCAGCCATGGGCGGTACACGCCCTTGGGCGAACGGCTCTTGTCGATGATAACGCCGATGACGGGGTCGTTAATGGCGTCCCAGAGCTTGGACAGGGACATAATGGCGGTGACTGCTGCCATGGGGATCAGCAGGGTATCGGTCAGGAAGGCCATGAGGAAGGCACTGATCATACCATAGGTAATGGTATTGAGATAGTCGCCCATGCCAAACAGAACCTTCTGCTTGACACTCAACCGGGATTCCTTGACCTCGGTTACAGTTTGCTTATGTTCCATGTTGTATCCTTTCTATCTCTTCTTTTTTGTTGAACGGAAATCGGATGGAAGCCATCAGTGCTGGCAGTCGACGATGATCTTGTTGCTCTTGGATTCCAGGAACGCGTTGAAGATCTCGACGCCGTCGCTGAGCTTCATTTCGCGGTTTGCGATCACGTCCAGATTCATTCTCGGGATGAGGTCGATGACGCGCGGATAGTTGTAGATCGTGGTGAAGACGGTCTGCAGGCGGCCTTCCTTTATGTACAGGTCGTACAGGTTGAGCGGCAGCTCATAGTCCATCGGGAATACGGCGAAGTAGACGACCGTGCCCTTGTTGGCCAGCAGCTTCGGCAGCAGCGGAGCGGCGGCGGGAACGCCGGAAACGTCGAAGATCACGTCGTAGCCGCGGCCGTTTGTGATCTCCATCGCGCGTTCTTTCAGATCCTCATTCTTCGGGTCGATGACATACTGTGCGCCGAGCTTCAGAGCCGTCTCACGCTTTTCTGCGATGGGATCGGAAACGGTGACGTTTGCGCCGCCCTTGAGCAGGAGCATGTTGAGGATGATGGAGCCGATCGCGCCGCAGCCCTGCAGCAGCACGTTGTCGCCGATCTTGATGTCGGCCAGATCCATGCCGTCCATCGCGGAGGCCATCGGCTCTGCGAGGCAGTAATACTTCGGGTCGATGGGGCTGTTCTTCGGGATCTGGAAGACCTGCTCGCAGACGGCGGTGCAGTATTCGGTGAAGCCGTGAACGAAGGAGCCTGCGATCGGATGCTTACAGAAGATGTCGTGGCCGCGCTTGCATTCGTCGCAGCAGCCGCACGGTGCGGTGCAGTTTACGACGACCTTGTCGCCGACGGCAAAGCCGTTTTCCGTGGCGCGGGGATTGACTTCGACGATCGTGCCGCAGAGCTCATGGCCCATGATCCAGGGTGCGGGCATACCGTACAGACCCATCGTGACGATGTGCACGTCGGTCGCGCACATGGCGCAGTAGTCGACGCGGATCTTCATATCGTCGGTCGGCAGAAGCTGCGGTTCCGGGATGTCCAGAAGCTCACATTTGCCGGGTTCGATGACTTTTCTTCCGTCCATTTTCGCCTGTGTTGTGTAAACGAGAGCTTTCATGTTCTTTTTTCCTCCAACAAGTTTTTTTACATATGGTGTTCTGCTGTTTCCATGATACCGAATCAACCGGGGCTTTGCGCTTTATATTTCAACCTTTTCCCACCCAAAAATACAAAAGCGCGTCAAAATATGCCGGTGGTTTTTGTGCATATTCACAATTTTGCATACGACATTGTGAAAAATGCATGGTGGAAGTGCGAAAATTATACCTTGATGGTTTGAATTTTTGCATTGGATTGTCGGAAGTAAAAATAATATACATATTTGGGGTGAGATTCAGACAGAAACAGAGCAAATCCAACGAAAAGCTTGGCATTGCGCGCGTGCTGTGATAAAATATCTGACATCAGTAAAAAAGCAACGGGAGGCTGTCATGATTCAGGTCCTGATTATTTCATCCCTGTATTCGCAGACGCAGCATCTGCGCCGCATCCTTCTGGGGCAGGCCGGGCACATTCAACTGTGCGGAACGGCGGACAACAGTGTGCTCGGAATGTCGCTGATCGAGTCGCTGCACCCGGACGTTGTGATTATGCCGGTGCATATGACCTTCTGGAACCCGGAGGATCTTATCAATTATCTGCTCCCGCGCGGGATCTGCCCGCGCTTCGTCCTGCTGTCCGACGGGTCGGAGGCGGTCATTGAGGGCGCGGCTGCGGTCAAGGTGCAGCAGCTGCTGCCGGACGCCATGCCCTCGGATGCGATGCTCCTGCACGCGGTCGAGGAGGCCGGACGCCTGCAAAAGCACGAAACGGGCGCAGTCCGGCCCCCGGAAAACGAATATGTCCAGCACAGTCTGGAGGTCATGGAGCTGCTGATGGGCCTTGTGCCGGTCGGCACGGGGTCTGCGCAGCAGCAGTTCGGGCGGCTGCACGTGGGCAGCCAGGACTGCTGGATCCTGCTCGGCTCCCAGCCGGACGGGCAGCCGGGGCCGGGCCTTTCCTCCGACTATGCCGCGCTGGAATCGTTTTTTGCGGAGCTGACCGAGCTGCTTCGCCCGCTCGGAAACACGGATATCTGCATTTACCGCGACCAGAACCTGTGCATCCTGCTCGCCGGTGGGCAGGATGCGGAGCCGGACTGGGCGCTCTGGGCGGGGAAGATCAACGCACTGGCCGCGCATCACGCGCTCGGGCAGATGACCTTTGATATTTCCGACGTACCGCTGCCGCTGCCGCAGTGGCACAATCAGTGCCGCCAGCTGCTGGAGCTGCGTAAGCTGCGCTTTTTCTTCTCGCCGCTCTGCCTACAGCCGAAGATGGCGTTTTCCTACCGCGTGCCGGTCACGCAGCAGCTGCTGCACGAAAAGCTTTCGGCGCTTTCGCTGAGTATGCAGGATGCGCGGCAGCTGGAGGCGCTTGCGATCCTGCGGGAGCTGCAGGACATGGTCAGCCACAGTATGTCGGATGAGGTCTGCTCGTTTGTCATGACGCAGCTGACGGTTCAGATGTATTCCCTCAGCAGCAGCTTCGGCGTCGATCTCGCGCTGACCCCGCTGCTGGGCGCGCAGCGTCCTGCAACAGTCGAGGCCATGTTCACCATCTGCCGCGAACAGATGACCGCGCTGTTTTCCAGCATCCGCAATCTGCGCACGACGTCCAACAGCGCCATCGACGAGGTCTGCCGCTTCGTTACGCAGAACCTTGCTGAGCCGCTGACGCTGACGGTCGCGGCGGAGTATGTCCATATGAACCCGGCCTATCTCAGCCGCGTGTTCAAAAAGGAGACAGGGCAGGCCTTCAACGCCTATGTGAGCGAGCAGCGCATCCGCCGCGCCAAGCAGCTGCTGCAGACGAAAGACCGCATCATCGATATCGCCGGAAACGTCGGCTTTGAAAACTCTAAATATTTCAGTCAGGTATTCAAAAAACGAACGGGCATGACGCCGCAGGAGTACCGCGCAGCCATGCAGAAGGAGGCGGAATTATGATCCGGTCGCTTCGGATGCAGCCGAACCGGAAGCTGTATTTCAAGGAGCTTCCCATGCCGCCCGCGCCTGGGCCGGGCGAGGTGCAGGTCAGAATGGCGTTCGCGTCGATCTGCGGCTATGATATGATGATGCTGCGCGGAACCGCGGCGTATCCGCTGAACGGCTATCTCGGTCACGAGGGCTCCGGCGTCGTGACAGCGGTAGGAGAAAATGTCCGCAGCCTTCACCCGGGTGACCGCGTGACGATCAACCCGTATGAGCCCTGCGGCCTGTGTGACGCCTGCCGCAGCAACAGACCGGAATACTGTACGAACCCCAGCTCCGGCTATGCCGATCTGATGACGGAATATCTGAATATCCGCCAGCAGCAGGTCTTCCGCCTGCCGGAGCAGGTGAGCCTGCGGGCTGGAAGCCTGATCGAGCCGCTGATGATGGCCATGCACGCCGTAGGCAAGGCACGGCTCGGCTACGGCAAGCGGGTCATTCTGCTCGGCTGCGGGGCCATGGGACAGATCATTCTCAAGCTCGTGCGGCAGCACCCGGTCGGACAGATCGTTGTGGTCGAGCCGGTCGCGGAAAAGCGGGAGGCGGCGCTTCGCTTCGGCGCGGACGTTGTGATCGACCCGAATACACAGAGCGTCGTGACCGAAGCGCTGACGCTGAGCGGCGGAATCGGCTACGACGCGGTCATCGAGGCCAGCGGCGACCGGAAATCGGCGGCGATCACCATGAATCTTGTCGCGCGCGGCGGCTCCGTCGTGTTTTTCGGGCTTTACGGGATGGACTATAATCTGGAGCTGAATCTGTTCACGCTCTACTGGAAGGACGCGACGCTCTCCGCCGTCTGCGTGCCGAGCGGACAGTTCCCGGCGGCCATCGCCATGGCCGGCCAGCTGAAGCTGGAGGAGGTCATTTCCCGCGAGCTGTCGTTTTCCAAGGGGATCGAGGCATTCCGCGAAAAATCCAGCGGCCGCGAGGCCAAGGTCATGCTGCGCTTTGAACAGGAGATATCCATATGCTGACACTTGCACCATTTACATTCTGCGCCAATAACGTTCCGGGCACGGACCCGATCCGCGCCATGGACATGGCCTGCCGCTGCGGGTTCCATACGATCGAGCTGTCCGCCATCGACGGCATCAGCGAGCAGATCGTCGCAGAGCGCGTTTCACCGGAATACGTTATGCAGATCGAGCGGGAGCTGCAGAAGCGCGATCTGCAATGCACCGCGCTGTCGGCGCACTGCGACATGACGGACGAGGCGCAGTTCGCGCGTCTGCTGAAAAAGATCGAATTTGCCGGGCAGATCGGCGCGCAGCTCGTCAATACGCGCTGCGGCCCGAAGGCACGGTACGCCGTGTTTGAGGAGCACGTCAAGCGGGCGGCCGAGGCCGCTGACCGCTATGGCCTGCGGCTGGGGCTGGAATCCTACGGCGATATCGTCGGCCCGGCAAGCGAATGCGGCGGCGTGTTCGCGGAGCTGGATCTGCCGCACGTCCAATATACCTATGACCCGGGAAATACCTACCGCTTCTGCCGGGGCGAGATCCGGCTGGACGAGGATCTGCAGAACGCCTCCGTGCCGGTCGCGTATCTGCACATGAAGGACGGCAGCATCCACGACGGCTATATCTGGAACGAGCCGATCGGGCAGGGCGTGTTCCCATATCCGGCCATGCTTGCCGCGCTGGAACGGCAGGGCGGAACGCTTGGCTGCGCGCTGGAAATGCCTATGAGCTTCTGCGTCAGCGTGCGGGATCTGTCCTTCCGCTTCCTGGAGCCGTCGGACGAGCAGCTCTACGCACAGATCATGCAGTCGGTCGAATATGTAAAGACGCTTGCCCATGTAACAATGTAAAAAAACAGCTGCCTGCAGGCCCGAAGCGCCGCAGGCAGCTGTTTTTATGGCTTTTAGGAATACAGCAGCTCTTTGACAGACTGATGCGCAGCGCCTTGCCCATGCGGGGCAGGCGCTGCGCATATCATTTTGTTCGTTATCCGTTCAGAACTCGCAGATGCGCGTGAGCAGGACGAGGCACTGCTCGAGCGTCATGTCCTTTTTCGGCTCAAAGCCCTTCGTTGTGCCGTTCATCAGATCATACTGCGTCATCATCGCGACGGCCTCTCTGGCCCAGTCGGAAATGGAGGCGCTGTCGGGATAGCGGTCGAGCATCGACATATCAGCCTCAAAGACCACGTTCGACTGCCGCAGAAGACGCAGCAACACCGTCGCGGCCATCTGGCGCGTGACCCTGGAGGTCGTGTCAAAGCTGCCGTCGGCGTTCGGCTGCATTACGCCGAGCTGCTGCACAACGGCGACCGGATCGGATACGTCCTCGACCAGTCCGAGCGTTCGCGCGGTGTTCGCCGCGAGGCGGGCAAGGGCCTTGCGTGTAATGGCGGACTGATAGCTGCCGTCGGCCAGCATGGTGATGCCGTAGACGTCCGCGTGCGAGACAAGCTCTGCGGCCCAGCTGGACGGCGTTCCGGTGATGCTGGATATGCCGCTGCCCCATGCATAGATCGTGGATACGTCGTCGGATACGGGCTGCGGCTCCTCCGCCGCAGGCGCTGCGGCAACAGGCTCCGCTTCTCCGGCAGGCGCTGCGCGTCCGGCGCTGGAGCACATGGTATAGAAGGTATAGCACCCGCCGTCATAGGGGATCCTGCGGTTCACACCGGCCTTGCCGTCCCAGACCCAGTTCTGCTCGAACAGCGTGACGGTGCCGCCCGCTTCGTCGACGGATTTGACGATGGCATAGTGGTTGCCGTAGCGCTCCCGCGCCTCGGCGGAGGCATAGGCGATATCGCCGGGCTGCGGCGTGTATGTAACCTCGAACCAGTAGCCCGACGGGCTGGCAGCGGTGATATCGCCGTTGTTCGTGAACACGGTCACGCCGTAAACGGCGCTGTAGAACCGTTCGATCAGCTCGTTGCAGAACAGCGTCGCACCCGTCTCATTATAAAGCGCGTCCACGCCGCAGAAGGTATCGGCGGCAAAGCCCTCGCCCACGATCGTGGCGTAATCCAGATCAATGGTCGCCTCGGCGGCCAGCGCCGGTACGGCCAGCAGCGTCAGGCATAACATGACTGCCGCCAGACGGCGGAATTTCTTCTGCATACAAAATGCCCTCTTTCGTTCGATAAACTACTTTGAATTGTAACAGATTGTAACCAATAAGTCAACCATTTTTTTGCGCCCACTGGAAAACCTGCCTGCAGATGTGGTATAGTATAAAAAGTTCCGAACAATGGAGGCATTTGCTTGGAAAACTATTTTCATCTGAACATGGACCGGCGCGCGGTCAACCAGATCAGCGCGCTCGGTCTTGCGCATTGTGGCGACGCGGTGTTTGAGCTGCTGGTGCGGAGCTTCCTCTGTGCGTCCGGCAAGGCGCTGAACGGCAATCTGCACCGTGCGACGGTCGACCTCGTCTGCGCTCCGGCGCAGGCTGCGCGGGCCGAGCGTATGCTCCCGCTTCTGACAGAGGAGGAGCTGGCCTTTTACAAGCGCGGGCGCAACGCGCACGTGCATCAGGTGCCGAAAAACGCCACCTATGCGCAGTATGCCAGAGCCACGGGGCTGGAATGCCTGTTTGGCGCGTTATATCTCACCGGCCAGCTCGACCGGCTGAACGAGCTTTTTATCCTGACCATGGAGGAATCCCATGCCATTTGACGCATTTTTCCTCACGGCGGTCCGTCGTGAGCTGGAGGGCAGTCTGACCGGCTGCCGCATCGATAAGGTCCAGCAGCCGCAGCGCGACACGCTGATTCTGTCCATGCGCGGCGCGGCTGGC
>OJAM01000228.1_pt1 | contig 27085 bp, 16 predicted proteins | sample 1589071 | NCBI WGS metagenome assembly OJAM01 (sample SAMN03283243) | human gut metagenome | biome: human-associated habitat; material: feces | host: Homo sapiens | place: Peru | collected 2012
AAAACCGCCTATCGCACGCCACATCATCGCAGAAATGCTTCAGACAAGCCTCAAAACGGCCTGAAATTCATCAGAAAAACCTGTCTACGGGCGTGTCGTGAGCCTGCAACGGTTTCCAAATACGGTCGGAAAGCCGAAAAGACGCATACGGAGGAAACCGCGCGGTGGTATGTATGGAGGTATGAGCAAAAAAATCGCAGTATTGACGGGCGCAGGCATCTCCACGTCCGCAGGCATCCCTGACTTCCGTGGACCGGACGGCGTCTGGACCAAACATCCCGAGCAAATGAACGTGTACGACATCGACGCGTTCCTAGCCAATAAGGAAGACCGCGAGTATTCCTGGCGCTGGCAAAAGGAATCGCCAGTATGGAACGCGCAGCCGGGCACCGCACACAAAGCGCTCGTCAAGCTGGAACAGGCAGGGCTGCTGACGCTGCTCGCCACGCAGAATTTCGACGCGCTGCACGAGAAGGCGGGCAATAGCAGCAACGTCATCGTCAATCTGCACGGAACCATCGGCACCTCGCACTGCATGAAGTGCCACGCGAAATACGACACCGCCGAAATCATGGCGAATCTCGACAACGAGCCGGATCCGCACTGTCATCGCAAGCTGCCATACAGCGGCAATATGCCATGCAATGGGCTGATCAAAACCGACGTCGTCTACTTTGGCGAAGCGCTGCCGGATGGTGCGATTGAAAAGTCATACCGTCTGGCGGCGCAGGCCGACGAATTGTGGGTCATCGGATCCACGCTGGAAGTGATGCCGGCGGCGAGCATTGTGCCGGTCGCCGCGCAGGCGGGCGTGCCGATCACCATCATGAACATGGGACGCACGCAATACGATCGCCTGGCCACACGGCTTATCCGCGACGATATTGCGATTGCGCTGCCGCAGTTGGTCGACGAGACAATCGCCGCGGAACAGGGCAAATAACACCGAATGAACAAGCAAGGCTCCTCAACCTGATTGGGTTTGAGGAGCCTTCTTTGATGCGGAAGATATGCGAGAATCCGCGCTTATCCACCGTGGGAAATCAGTAGATGCGCTTGGGCCGGAAACCGGCCGCGCGCATCGCGTCAAGGATGCGGTCGATGTGCTCAGGGCCGTTGGTCTCAACGGTGACGCCCAAGGAAACCGAATCAGTGTAATGGCTGGAAGCCTTGAACTGGTCGTGATCGAGTGCGATGACGTTAGCGCGCTGCTCGGCCAGAATCGTGGCCACCTTGACAAGCTGGCCAGGGGTATCCGGAAGCTCAACCTCGAAGTTCATGATGCGGCCACGGGCAATCATGCCCTTCTGAATCACCGCGCTGATGGAGACAGTATCCTCATTGCCACCGGAAAGAATCGGCACCACCACATGCGGACCCTGTGCTTCGGCGAACTTGCGCGAACGCAGATTCAGGTGCTCAAGCGCGGCCAGAGACACGGCACCGGCAGCTTCGACCACCAGCTTGTGCTTCTCCAGCATGAGCAGAATCATCTCGTTGATGTCACGCTCGGTGACGGTGACCAGATCGTCGAGGAACTCGTTGAGCAGCGCGAAGGTCAGGTCGCCCGGACGCTTCACGGCAACGCCTTCGGCGGAGGTGCGCACCTGGTCGGCTGCGACGACGCGACCGGCGGCCAACGAATTCTTCCATGCCGGGCTGCCTTCCGGAATGGCGCCGATCACGCGCACTTCCGGCTTGAACGTCTTGATGGCGAGCGCCACGCCGGCGCCCAGACCGCCGCCGCCCAAGGGCACGACCACGTCGGTGACGTTAGGCACGTCTTCGAGAATCTCAAGACCGATGGTGCCCTGTCCGCACAGCACCTCATAATCATCGAACGGCGGCACGTAAATCATGCCTTCGGTATCGCTGAGTTCCTGCGCGTGGGCGGCGGATTCATCGAACACCTCGCCGCACAGCACCACATCAGCGCCGTAAGCCTTGGTGGCATCCACCTTCAACGGCGGCGTGATCTGCGGCATGCAGATGGTGGCCTTCGCGCCACGCTCACGGGCCGCGTATGCCACACCCTGCGCATGGTTGCCTGCGGAAGCGGTGACGATGCCATGCGCAAGCTGCTCGTCGGACAACGATGCGATCTTGTTATACGCGCCACGAATCTTGAATGACCCAGTGACCTGGAGATTCTCCGGCTTGAGCAGAATCTCATGTCCGGTCATCTCGGACAGCACCGGGGACGGAATAATCTCCGTGTGGCGTGCGGTGCCCTTCAGTCGTTCGGCGGCCAGTTTCAATTCAGCGGCATGATCACGCCGCAATGCTTTGAGCACCTCGTTTTGTTCCATGGACGTTATTGTAAGCGCACGTCTGCCGAAAATGCCGTGCGATTGCCGAATCGCAATCGAATCCCGGCCGTGCCTCAGAATCGCACGGAAAAAGAAACGTCCGACAGGTTTCGTGATGAACCTGCCGGACGTTCCGCAGAGAGTTATAGGGAAAGATCGATCAGAGCTGAATCACGACTCCCTCCCAGCGAGCAAGCTCGCCGTGAGCGATCGACTTTACGCTATGCATAGCATCATAGGTGCTAAGCAGTACTTGCGATTCGTTTACGCCGTCGGAAAGCAGCTCCGCCACGTCCGAAGGCAGCGCCGCGGACCTGTCGGTGAGGTTGACCACGACAAGAATCGTGTCGTCGCCATTGGTGCGCGTGAAAGCATACACCTGATCGCTGTCGGCGGCGAGCAGATGCCATTCGCCAGTGGAGATGGTGGCGCTGTTGTGCCGCATGGCGATGAGCTTCTTGTAGAACGTGTACACGGAATCCGGATCGTCGAATTCCTCGGCCGCGTTGATTTCCACATGATTCGGGTTGACGCTGATCCATGGTTCGACGGGCGCGTCTGGCGCGGTGAAGCCGGCGTATTTGGAGGCGTCCCACTGCATGGGGGTGCGCGCGTTGTCGCGGCCGATGAGGGCGAGGGCGGCCATCATGGATTCGGACGACTGGCACTTGGCTTCCTCCACGCGCTGGCGATAGCCGTTGAGGGCCTCCAAATCGCGGTATTGTTCCAGCTTGGTGAAGTGGGCGTTGGTCATACCCAGTTCCTCGCCTTCGTAAATGTACGGGGTGCCGCGGTGCATGTGCAGCACCATGCCGAACGCCTTGGCGCTCAGCTCGCGCGAATCGCGGTCGGAGTCGTTGCCCCAACGGGAGACCACGCGCGGCTGGTCATGATTGCAGAAGAACAGGCTGGCCCAGCCGGCGTTCCTCACGGCCTCCTGCTGCGCGGCGAGGCTCGCGCGCAGATTCTTGACCTCGAACGGGACGGTGTTCCACTTGGAGCCTTCCTGGTCGATGCCAACGTGGTCGAACAGGAACAGCATGTCGAGTTCCTTGTGAGCCGGATCGGTGATGAACTCGTTGCGGTCCGGGGTGACGCCCGGGGCCTCGCCCACGTTGATGTAGCCCTCACGGCCTTCGAACACCTCACGGCGCATTTCGGCGAGGAACTCGTCGAGACGCGGACCGTTGGAGCAGAACGGGAACGGGCTGGAATAGCCTTCCTCGCCGACCGGCAGATCGGCGATTTCGGAACCGTCCTCGCCCGGCAGCCTGCCGTTCTTGTCGACGGTCTTGGAGATCTGGGTGATCACGTCCATGCGGAAGCCGTCGATGCCGCGATCCATCCACCAATTCATCATCTTGTAGACGGCCTTGCGCACCTCGGGATTCTCCCAGTTGAGGTCGGGCTGCTTCTTGGAGTACTGGTGGAAGAAGTATTCGCCGCGCTTCGGGTCGTACTCCCATGCGGAGCCGCCGAAGTAGGAGCCCCACTGGTTCGGCTCGGCGCCCGGAGTGCCCGGCTCATGGCCCGGCTTGGCGGGACGCCACCAATACCAATCCGCATGAGGATCGTTCTTGTCGCGGGAGGCCTGGAACCAGGCGTGCTCGTCGGACGTGTGGTTGACGACCAGGTCCATCACGATCCTCAGGCCGCGCTTGTGCGCCTCGGCGAGCAGTTCGTCCATGTCCTCGAGGGTGCCGAACAGCGGGTCGATGTCCTGGTAGTCGGAGATGTCGTAGCCGTTGTCGTCCTGCGGCGACCTGTAGACCGGGGACAGCCACAGCACGTCCACGCCGAGGTCGGCGAGATAGTCGAGACGGCTGGTGATGCCCTTCAGGTCGCCGATGCCGTCGCCGTTGGAATCCTGGAAGGAACGCGGGTAGATCTGGTAGACCACCGCGTTCGCCCACCACGGATTCGGGGTGGCGCCATTCGAACGGACGGTGTCAGGAAGAGTGGAACGATTGAAATTCGTCATCGCGATTGAGCTCCTTTGCCTAAGTGGAATGGATGAACTTTGCTATATCCCATGGTACGTAAAGCGTTTTTTCTTTCTTGCCTGCGGCGCGTTTTGCAAAGCAGGAAATGAAAGATATATTGCAAGCGGGATGCGCCCTTCGGAATCACATCAATGCATACGAAAAGCAGGAATCCTCGAAAAAGGGGAAACGAGGATTCCCGCTCGGCGCTGTGAAGAAGTTTTACTTCACAAGCAGACGGCCTACGGCCGCGTTGTTCCTGCCTTCGCTCGCCTATCGGCTCGCTCAGGAGGAACCTATGAACAGTCCACAGGACTGTTCACTTCACGGCTCCTCTCATCACACCACCGACGACCCACTTTTGGGCGAAGATGTAGACGATGAGGACCGGGGCCATGGCCATCAGGTAGGAGGCGAAGGCCATCGGGTAGTTCGACGTGAACTGGCTCTGGAACACGTACTGCGCCAGCGGAATCGTCTGATTGCTCTGGTCGGTCAGCGTGATCAGCGGCAGCAGGAAGTCGTTCCACGCCCACAGTGCGGTCAGGATGGCGATCGTGGCGTTGATCGGTCCCATCAGCGGGAAGATGATCGTCCAGAAGATGCGCCAGGTCGAAGCGCCGTCGATGCGCGCCGCCTCCTCCAGCGAAATCGGAATCGAGCGGATGAAGCCGATCGCGATGAACAGGTTCGTGCCGATGCCGAGAATCGTGTACAGAATGATCAGACCGAGCTGGTTGTCCAGGTGCAGGGTGCCCATTTCCTTGGCGATCGGCAGCATGACGACGGTGAACGGCACGAACATCATGGCCAGGAAGAAGTAGTACAGGAAGCGGAAGAACCGCTTATCCATGTTCCTTGCCACGGCGTACGCGACGAACGTGTTCGTCAGCAGCGTCAGCACCACAGCGCACACGGTGATGATCGCGGAATTGAGCGCGGCCTTCGGATAGTTCACCTTGTTCCACGCGTCCGCGAAATTATGCCATTCCCACGTGGTCGGCAGGCTGAACGTGCCCGCTTCGCCCGGCGTCTTCAGCGCGGTGACGACGGCGAAGTACAGCGGCACGAGCACCGTCAGGCTCAGCACGGCGACGGCCGCCGTCAGCCACCAGTTGATGCTGTGGTCCTTGCGGATCTTCTCCGGCTTCGCTTGCGATTGTCCGCTTTGCGCGGCGGCCGGCTTGGTTGCAACAGTTGCGCTAGTCATGATTTCTTCCCCTTACTCTCAGACCTTTTCCTTGCCGCTGAAGAACTTCAGCTGCACGAATGCGAGGATTGCCAGCACGATGAAGAACGTGACCGCGTTCGCCATCTGGTAGGAGTATTCGCCGTTGCCCAGGCCGTTCTGGAAGATCAGGTAGGAGACGGTTTCGGTCTTGGAATCCGGACCGCCCTTGGTCAATGCCATGACCTGGTCGAACGCGCCAAGCGAGTTCTTGAGGCTCAGCACCATGTTGATGGTGAAGAACGGGCCAATCAGCGGGAACGTGATCTGCCAGAAGTTCTGCCAGGCGTTCACGCCGTCGATGGACGCGGCCTCATAGATTTCGTTGTCGATGGTCTGCAGACCCGCCAAGTACAGCAGCGTGGAGTAGGCCACACCCTGCCAGATGGACAGGAACACGATCGGGAACCATGCCAGATCCGGATTGGAGATCATGGACGTGGACAGCCAATCGATGTGCAGCGCCTGGCCGAGGGCCGGCAGCGGGGTCATGAAGATGTACTTGAACACGTAGCCGATGACCAGCACCGACAGGGTATACGGAATGAAGAAGATGGCTCGGAAGCCGTTCTTGAAGGCGATTTTGGAGTTCAGCAGCACCGCCAGGAACATGCCGAGGATGTTCGTGCCGATGGTGATCAGAATCGCGATGAAAATCGTGAACAGATACGCGTGGCCGACGCGTGCGTCCTGGAACATCGCGATGTAGTTCTTGAAGCCGATGAACTTGTAATCGCCGTAACCCTGCGAATTGGTGAACGAGTACATCGCGCCCTGCAGGAACGGCAGGTACAGGAAGATGCACACGAGAATCATCGCGGGAATGGTCATCCAGTAGAACGCCGGATCGACCTTGCGCTTGGAGTATTTCGAAACCTTCTTCGGCTTCTTTGCGGCGGCCTTGTCGGCCTTGGCCGAGATATTGCCAGTCATTGTCGTTCCTCCCCTCACCTAAAGTTCCTGGCTTCGATCTTGTCGTATTCCGACTGCATGCTGTTCAGGAATCGTTTAGTATTGCCCGACTGCACCAACGTCTGCAGGAAACCGGCGAGGTTGATGCTTGCCGGCACGTAGTGGTCACAGAAATCAGCCAGCTTGCCGGCCTTGTAGAAGTCGAGCACGCCATTCAACGCTTCATCGCCGACGTACGTATCCTTGTACGGGGTGAACGCAGACTGCTGCTTGGAGTAATCCTGCACGTTCTCCTCGCTCATCAGGAAGTCGACGAATTCGCGAGCCTCGGTGTAATGCTTCGTATGCGCGCCGATCGTCAGCATCACGTCGTCGCCGGCGGTCAGCTGCTGTTCCTTGACGTTGTCGGTGGCCGGCATCTGCGCGAACCGCAGATTGGCGTCCTTGTTGATCAAACGGATCTGCGGAATCGCGTACGTGCCGAGCGGCAGAATCGCGGCCTTGCCGGAAGCGATGTCCTGCGTAGCCTGCTGGTAGGTGACGGCCGGATTCTTCTGCGTGTAGTTCTGGTAAATTTCAATCAGCTTGCCGCTGACGGGCGTCCACAAGTCGGAGAAGGTCTTGCTGCCGTCCTTGAGATACGCGTATTCCGATTCCGGCACCAGCGTCGAATTCAGCGATGCAAGCGGCGCCTGCAACGTCCACGGATCGGCGGTGCTCGCCTCAACCGGCGTGACGCCCTTGGCCTTGAGCCGCTTGAGCAGCGCGATGAATTCGCTCCACGTCTGCGGCGGATTGTCCGGATCCTCGCCGGCCTGCTTCCACACATCGGCGTTGATGATGTAGCCGCTTGCGTTGCCCGCGTACGGAATACCGTACAGACGCTTCTTGGACTTGTCGGTGGTCTGCACGAGGCTCTTCGCGATGTTCACCATGCCCGGATTGAGCTCGTCGACGATCTCGTCGTCGGTGAAATCGTGGAAGACGCCCGCTTCGGCGAGCATGCCGTAATTGATGTCGCCGTTGATGGTGATGACGTCGGGTTCGCGGTTCTTCACCAGTCGCGTGCGCAGATCGGTGGTGGCGTCCGACGAATTGTTGACATTGACTTTGATGTTGGAATGGGTTTTCTCGAATTCACGCGCCTTGGCGGTGAACCAATCCGCCGCCTCGGACTTGAATTGGAAGAAATCCAAGGTTACGGTTCCTGCGGTGCTGGTGCCGCAGCCCGCGAGCCCAACCGTCAGCACAATCGCGCATGCAGCCGTAATAGCACGGCCCGCGATCCGCCTGAAGGTGCCTGTGTTGGCATTGGAATCAGGTTTCATTCTCTCGACTCCTTTGTATTTTCCTTTTTCACGGCAGGCCGGCTTCATTACCAGCCTCCGTTGCTTTTTAATTGTAGAATCGGCTTGTTTTCATTCCCAGTTTCCGCGCGCCCGCACTGTACGGAAATAAAAAACGGTTATTTTGTTATTCTTGGAAAGAAAATAGACGGTAAGGACGGTCCGATATGGCGATTTCCCCGATTCCACACTGGTTTGAAGGCTCGGAGTACACGCATAAGGTTGCGGCCTGCATTATGAAGTACGGTCCGATTTCGCGCATCACGCTGGCACAGATCCTTGGCCTTTCGCAAGGCGCGGTATCGCGCATCACCAGTGATTTGATTTACGCTGGCGTGATCGAAGAGACGCCAATGGCAGCGGGGCATGGCGGCAAGTTACCGAAAGATTTCTTGCGGAAATCGGCACAAAAGTCAATCCAGAAAGAAAATACGGAACGTCGCGGCCGTCCGCAGACCGGACTGCGCATCATCGCCAATGCGCGCACGTTCGTCGGCATGAAAATCAACACCACCCATATCACTGCCGTAACAGTAAACGCGCTTGGGCAGATTGTGACCGGCTGCCATGACCTGCCGCTCGACGACGATTCGCCGGAATCGGTGGTCGACGTTATTCGGCAGCTGACCATGGACTGCGCCGACGAGGCGATAATGGCGGGATTGCCTTCGCCATGCGCGGTCGGCGTCTCGTTGGGCGGACATATCACGGACGATTCGGTGACGACGTTCGCACCGTTCCTGCACTGGTCGAAGCCGGTGGAATTTTCGGCGATGATTCGCAAGGCGACCGGCCTGCCGACCGGCATCTACAACGACATCGACTCATTGGTGGTGGACGCGTGCATGTTCGGCTCGGGCGTCGGATTGAACAGTTTCGCCGTGGTGACGATCGGCATCGGCGTGGGATATTCGCTCACCGTCAACGGCGAGCCAATCGACAATCCCGACAAAAGCTATGGCCTGGTCGGGCATATTCTGGTCGACCCCGACGGGCCGCGCTGCATTTCCGGACATAAAGGTTGCGCGACGTGCCTGACTGACAATTCGATCGCAACGGAATATTCGAAGATAATCGGCCGGCCGGCCACATTCGACGAATTCGCGGCCGCCGCGCGCGCCAGCAAAACACAGGCCACGAATCTGGTGAACCGCACCTGCTTCCGGTTGGGCACGCTGATCGCGACCATCGCCAATCTTGCCATGCCCGACAAAATCATGATCGCTGGCGAATCGTCGTTCATTGCGAAACTCGGCATAGACAACCTGCGTAACGGCATCAATATGTATCGGCATAGTCAAGCCGCGCCGGTCGATTTCGAAATCGCCGAGCACGACTGGTCGCTGTGGAGCAAAGCGGCCGCAGCGCAAGCCATTCGCCAGTATGTAGGGTAAGTCGTTCGGAATCGCTGTCGCAGTGTGAGGCCGGTACGCGAAAGTACCAGCCTCACCATACAAAACAGATACTCAGATGCGGACTACTTTGAAAAGGACGGCCTGCGCAGGATGCAGCGCCGGCGGACGGATGCCGTAGGTGGCGAGCGCGCGGCCGGTCATCTTCACACCGTCGGCGGTCCACCAGCCGAGCGGGCTCTGGCCGTTGCCGATGTCCTGCTTGGCCAGGTCGAGGCTCACGTCGAGCGGGGACACCTCGTATACGGCGTCCGAATCGAGGCCGGGCAGCTTCACGGGAGCGGCCGGGTAGGTCTGCGAGGTGGTCAGCTGGGTGAAACGGTAGATCGCGGCGGCCTTGTTCGGCATCACGCAACCATCCACACGCACGGCGGGGTCGGCCGCGTCGGAATGCACGACGGTGTCGACGGCGAACCATTCGCGGTGCTTCTTGAATTCGGCGGTCCATTCGGCGAGCTTGTCGATGTCCTCCTGCGGTTCCTTGAGCAGGTTCCATTCGATGCCCATGTGGCCGAAGAAAGCCATGGCCATGCGCATTTCCTGCGATGTGGCGCGGTGCGTGGAATGCGCCGGGGAGGCGCCCACGTGCTCGCCGATCATTTCCGGCGGCACCAGCAGCGATGTGTAGCGCTGGATGTCGGCGCGTTCCACCGGGTCGACGCAATCGGACGCCCACACGCGGTCGGCGATCGAAAGAATGCCCAAATCGATACGGCCGCCGCCGGAGGAGCAGCTTTCGATTTCCAGACCGGGGTGCGCGGCCTTCAGATCGGTGAAGATGCGGTACACGGCGAGCGTCTGCGCGTGCGCCGCCGGACGGCCGGTCAGCGGCGAGACCTCTTCGGTGACGAGCTTGTTGTGGTCCCACTTGATGTAGTCGATGCCCAGCTCGCCGACGAGCTTGTCCATCGCACCGTAAATATAGTCGTACGCGTCCGGGTTGGTGAGGTCGACAACCTGCTGGGTGCGTCCCTGCATCGGCAGGCGGCCCGCGGTGGGCTTCAGGACCCAGTCCGGATGGTTGCGGAACAGGTCGGAATCGGGGTTGACCATTTCCGGCTCGAACCACAGGCCGAATTCAAGTCCCTTGCCGTGCACGTAGTCGGCGAGCGCCTTCAGGGACTTGTCTCCGTCGGGCCAGACGTCCTGCGAAATCTGCCAATCGCCCAAACCGGAGGTGTCGTCGCGGCGGGAGCCGAACCAGCCGTCGTCCACGACGAATCGTTCGACGCCGCTTTCCACGGCCTTGTCGGCGAGGGCGGTCAGGGTGTCGTAATCGTGGTTGAAGTAGACGGCTTCCCATGTGTTGAGGATGACCGGACGCGGCTTGGGCGCGATGCCATGGTCCACGAGCCAGTCGCGGTGCACGCGGCGGATGTAACCGTGGAAGCGTGAGGCGACTTCGTTGAGCCCCTCGCCGTAAGAGCCGACGAGCCATGGCGTGGTGTAGCTTTCACCGTGTTCCAGACCGACTTCGCCGCCGAAGAGCACTTCGCCACCACCGATCACGCCAGTGGTGTAGGGCAGTCGTTCCGCGGACAGCACGCTGTTGCCGCTCCATGCCACGTGCGCGGAGTAGACGTTGCCGTGGGTGAAACCGAAGCCGTGTTCGCCAACGCTGAGCAGCAGGGTGGCGTCGAAGTCGGGGCGGCCGATCATGGAGGATTTGGCGAAGCGCCCGATGGTGAAGTCCTGGCGCTGTGGGGAACGCTCACGCAGATGGTGACCGGTGGTGGTGAGGATCTCGTTGGCGTCGGCGGGCACGCTGAATGCAAGTTCGATCTTGCCGATCTCGAGTCGTCCCTCGCCGGTGTTCGTCACCTCCGCATGCTGGCGGATGAGGCCGGTTTCATCGAGCTCACAGGTCCACGTAAGTTTCACGCATTGTTCCACGTCCTCGGCAGTGACGGTGACGGTAGGCGTCTGCTTGGGCTCGGAGGCCACGCTCCAGCTGGGGTAGCCGTCTTTTTCGGCCATGGTGTAGGTTTTGCCGGCGGCCACGGTTTCGGCTTTGATGTCGGTGACCTGGAACTTGCAGAACAGTTCCACGCCGTCACGGCGCACGTCGAAACGGTCAGAGCCGGACCACGCTTCGGACTGTGTCGGCAGCACGCTCGGCCATGCGGTGTAGTCGAGGGCTCCGGAAACACGCTGCGGAGCGAGCGCGTCGAACGTGTTGATCACGGTTTCCGGTGCGGTGAGCGGGCGACCCCAATGCACGAATCTCGGCAAATCGCTGCCGGGGAACACCAGAGCAAAAGCTGCGGCGGCAGCCGGCTGCTCGGCATACACGGCGGTAAGGGGTGTGCCGTTGGAAGCGGTGCCGTGGAAAGTCTGAATGAGCGTCATTGCAGCATCCTTTTCTTGCGATTCTTGGTTGGTATGACGCTTTGATGGTACTGCATACCGCTTTTCTTCTCGTCGCCCTGCGTGTTTGTTTCTTTCGGAAAGTAATTAGCGTCGGCGCGCGAAGAAATCGGTCATCAATCGCCCGCATTCTGCTTCGCGCACACCGCCAATCACTTCCGGTACAAGTCCGACGTGCGGATCGCGGGGAATATCCCATACCGAACCGCATGCACCCAACTTGGCATCCCACGCACCGAACACAATACGTCCGATATGCGTCTGCAGGCAGGCACCGGCGCACATAGGGCACGGCTCCAACGTAACGACAAGCGTGCAATCAGCGAGATTCCAAGTGTCAAGCGAGGCGGCCGCTTCAGCCATCGCCTTGACTTCGGCGTGGGCAAGCGGATCGGCATGCGTCTCACGCAGGTTCCGCCCGCGGCCAATCACCTGTCCGTCAGCGGCAAGCACGACAGCACCGACCGGCACCTCGCCATCCGCGGCGGCTTCGCGGGCCAGCGCGATCGCCGGTTCCATATCATCGTCCCATCGCATACGCCACAGTGTAGCGGCGGCCATACGACCGCTCCGCACGACTGGTCCGCACGTCCGACCTGCATGCCCGACCTGCGCGCCCAACCGAAGCGGCACGAACGTCAGCCCATGGCGAAACACGCTCATAACCGCCTCTTGGTAGGCTGGAAAAGGTTGGGAAATACGCGCGAAGGAGGCACGTTGGCGGTATTCGAGTTGATTCTATGCATCATCGCTGCCGTTGTATTATCCTCCTTCTTAAGTCGTTTCATACCCAAGGTCTCCACGCCGCTCGTGCAGATCGCGTTGGGCGCGCTGGCATCACAGCTGCCGTTCTTTCCGGACGTGACGCTCAGCCCTGAACTGTTCATGGTGCTGTTCATCGCGCCGCTGCTGTATTTGGAAGCGCATGAGATTGACAAAACCGAGCTACTGAAATCCGTCAAACTGTCATTGTCGCTGGCGATCGGCCTGGCGATCGCGACCATGGTGGCGGTCGGTTTCGCATTGCACACCGTCTGGCCGGCGATTCCGCTCGCTGCGGCACTTGCGCTCGGTGCCGCGCTCGGGCCGACCGATGCGGTCGCGGTGTCGTCGCTCGGCAAGGAAGCGGCGCTGACGCAACGGCAGACGAGCGTGCTGAAAGGCGAATCGCTGTTCAACGACGCGTCCGGCATCGTCGGTTTCCAGTTCGCCATCGCGGCGGCCGTCAGCGGTGTATTCGAAGTGGGCGAATCGACCATGCAATTCGTGGTGTCCTTCTTCGGTGGCGCTTTCTTCGGCATCGTCGTGGGCATGGTGGCCGACGTGGTGTTCGAAACGATGCGTTCCCTCGGCTGGGAAACGATGACCACACGTATTCTGATGGAGCTGTTCCTGCCGTTCATCCTGTATTTGGGCGCGGAGGCGGTGCACGTTTCCGGCATTCTTTCGGTGGTGGCCGCCGGCCTGCTTATCCGCTTCGACCGCACCGGCATCGGCCCGAATGTGGCACGCACGAACATCGTCTCATCCAGCGTATGGGGGGTGCTGTCGTTCTCGCTGAACGGCACCGTGTTCATTTTGCTCGGCATGCTGCTGCCAAGCGCGATGACCACCAGCTGGGACGATCCGCACGTCAGCAATTGGCTGCTGCTTACTGCGATTCTTGTGGTTTCCGCAGTGGTGATCGTCATGCGCTTCCTGTGGATCTCACTGATGCTGCGGCTCGCGCGCGACACCACCACCGGCAAGCGGCGCAAGATGACGGCGAAACGCTGGCGGTCCGCCGCGGTGATGACGTTCGGTGGACCGAAGGGCACCATCACGCTGTCTCTGATGTTCACGATTCCGTACACGCTGGCGGCCGGCGCGGATTTCCCGATGCGCGACGAACTGATCTTCATAGCCGGCGGCGTGATCGTGGTAACGCTGCTGCTGGCGAATTTCCTGCTGCCGCTGCTTGCGCCGAATCGCGACAAGGACACGTCGACGGAAATGACGGAGATCACCATCGAAGTGCTGCGGCGGACGGTCGAAGAGCTGTCGGGCCGTGTCACGCCGGACAACCGTCGGGCGGTGCTTATGGTCATCGATTCCTATACGAAACGCATCACGCGGTTGAAACAGCGCACCGGCGAAATCGATCCGCAGGGGTATATGCAGCTGCAGATCGACGCGCTCAACTGGGAGAAGGAGTACGTCAAGAACCGTCTGGCGGGCGTGCGCGCGGCGATCAAGGCGAATCCCGCCGAGAACCGCGCCGCGAACGATCTGGAGGCCGAGGCCTGCGAGCGCCTGCTCGACCAGATCATGAGCTCGCTGCGCCACATCGAAACCGCACACAATTCAGGCCGTATGATCTGGCGCGTCAAAGGCCGGTACAAGGCGCTGCAGCGGCGCATGGGCACGTTGGCGAAACGCGTGAACAGCCGCATCCGGCGCACGACCCCGCTGTTCAGCGACGATGAGCTGTTCGCGCATACGCGTGTGGTGCAGGTGGATGCGATCGAACATGTGATCGACCGACTGTATGAGGAGATGGGCGGCGACACGTACAACACCGAGCACTGCTCCGGCCTGCTGCTCGATTACCGACGCAGCGAATCCGCGTTGCGGGCGCGGCCGAATATGGGCATCAGCGCCGAAGCGCAGGAACAGGCCGAGGAAGTCAAGCGCGAAAGCTACGGCATCGAGCTGGGCGTGATCCAGGACATGTATGAGGCCGGCGACATCACGCGTGCGCAAAGCAAGCAGCTGCGACGCAACGTGTATGTGATGAGCGTGGATGCGGACGCGCAGATCTGACCCGGGTTGCGCGCTCAGGATACACGTTTCCCTCGCACGTTCATCGTGCTTAGCGGCCACGGCATATACCTGTATTACCAGCGCGAACGGCCGATCCCCATGCATCCCTCCTACCGAGGAAAAATACCTCAAGGAACGGAAGAGCAGGGATCACGCGTCCGCATCCGAAAATCATCGGAACAGAATCCAAGAGCGCCTTTAAAACTTTTGCATATGATAACGCATGAATATTTGAGACAAAGTAGGTAACTTGGAATAAAGATGAGGTTTTTCACTTCGTCCGGTCGGAAATAAGCCGAAGTGAAAACAATGTGGATAACTCTGCAAAGATGAGAATTGTCTGTTTCATTTAGACACGAATATTCCTTTCGAAAAGATGATTGACAAATACCCCCTGACAGCCTATTGTTTAGTCATGCTTCATCGTCATTGTAAAGAAAGGGAATTGAATGAAAATAGTCAAGAGAATATCTGCTCTTTTCATTGGTCTAGCTCTTATGGCGGCTCTGCCTGTCACCGCCCATGCGTCTACAAACGATGATCAGCAAGACATCGCATCATTGGATATGTCCGTCATCGACGTGCACATACAATCACGCGGCGTTATGACCGCGGAAGATCTGTACGACTTCCTCCAATCCGATGCAGAGAAAACTGTTGACATCGATGCTGAAACAGGGAAAATCACCGCCGTGAGCGAAGGTACAACGAAGCCTAGGATTGCGGTCAACAATATTTGCAATGGCCGTGACTCATGCCTTGTCCACAGTCGTGTTCCTTATGCGGACTTCGGATTTAGCGGGACCGGAACGAAGACCGGGAATTGGCCCTACCGCATCTCTTGGGAGACTGGTTCTCATACGGCAAAAGCTTGGTACAGACATGGCTATGACGTTGTTGGATGGGGCACTAAGTTCGGACCTCACACCAAGGCCAATATGAACGCTCCTGTCACGGCTGTTCAAGTCACTAATTACTCGTGATCCTGCATGAGTTTCTGACGCAGAAGATAAAGACGGCTCATCAGAATTCTGATCCGCCTGGACATGTGCCGTCGGATTCTCAGGAAGTTTTCAGAAAACACCAGACATGCGCTCAGCATCAGGTGTTTATATATGAATTGTCAGCAGAAACAAGCCGACCAGGAACCTTGAAGTTCCCGACAATTGAACCCTTTCTTCTTCTCTCTCCTTTCTCTCCCCGGCGGCCAATCCCGCCGGGGTCTTCTTTTTTCGCCGCTTGCTTCGCCTCCCTTTCACAGCTTGTTTCACGGCTTGTTTCACGTCCCTTTTCACGGATCTTTTCGCACTGCGAGCGTACGCCACAATCGCACGCTATATTGGAAATCATGAGCGACGCAATCGAAAACACAACAGGCAGCGCAGACAGCAATGATAAGACCAAGCTGATCGGCCGCGAATCGGACGTGGTGCCGGGACGTTTCGGCGAGCCGCTGCAAATCACGCATGTGCAGTATTCGCGCGGCGGCGGCAACACCGCGCCGAAACGACCGTTGTTCCTGTGCCTGCACGGCTGGGGGTCGAACGAGACGGACTTGGCCGACATGATGCGCTACGTCGCGCCATACAACGATTTCGCCTCGTTGCGCGCGCCGCTGACGCTGCAGGCGGCCGGCACGTTCACTCCGGGCGCGTATTCCTGGTTCCATGATTGCGTGCCGTCCGGCGAAGACCTCGACCGCGACGCGTTCGCCGCGTCCATGGCGATCGACGATTGGGTGTCGCAAAACGTTCCCGAAGATCGTGCCGTCATGCCGATCGGCTTTTCTCAAGGCGGCTTGCTGGCGATTCATCTGCTGCGCGTGCATCCGGAACGCTACCGTGCGTCGATTTCATTGTCCGGATTCCTTGCGCCTGGGCTCGTCCGCGGCACCGCGCCTGCCGATGACCGTATCGCACCGCTCAATATCCCCACGTTCTTCGGTTACGGCAACAGCGATACGGTAATCGCCAAGCCGGAGCTTTTCGCCATGAGTGCCTGGCTGGACGAGCACACGTTCCTTACGGAGAAAAGCTATCGTGGGCTCGACCATTCCGTAAGTATGGAGGAGTTCAGCGATTTGCGTGACTGGCTTGCCGCGCACAACATCGCGCCGGGCATCCTGTAGATCCGGGTCAGTTAGAACAGTCGGATTAGTCGGTGATGTCGGCCTTATAGAAGTTCACGTAGGAACGGCTCGGGGTCGGGCCGCGCTGGCCCTGATAGTGCGATCCGGTGGTGGCGGAACCGTACGGATGCTCGGCCGGCGAGCTCAGCTGGAAGAAGCACATCTGGCCGATCTTCATGCCCGGCCACAGCTTCACCGGCAGTGTCGACACGTTGGACAATTCCAGCGTGATATGACCTTCAAAGCCAGGGTCGATGAAGCCCGCGGTGGAATGGGTGAGGATGCCAAGACGGCCCAGCGAGCTCTTGCCTTCGAGGCGGGCCGCGATGGACGCGTCGAGCTTCACGTACTCCCAGGTGGAACCGAGCGCGAACTCGCCCGGGTGCAGGATCCACGGCTCATCGGACTTGACTTCGAACTGCTCGGTCAGCTCGCCCTGGTTCTCCGCCGGATCCACATACGTATACGCATGGTTGTTGAACAGACGGAAGAACCGGTCCAAACGCACGTCAATCGAAGCCGGCTGCACCATCTCCGGGGTCCACGGATCGAGTGAGATATGACCGTCGGCCTGTGCGGCGAGAATGTCGCGATCGGACAGCAGCATCGAAATTCCTCCAAAAAACGCCGGAACAATCGTCATACGAACGGACGCGCAACCAATGCGCGCCCGCCAATCGCAATCCAGTCTAGCGCGGCGGCGCTATAAGCCGACGCAACGTTATCCATCCGCATTTTGCCGACGCAACGGGTCACGGCACGGCAGAATGCGGATGGAAGACGGAAAAACGAAAGACTACTTGCGCAGAGCGCGCAGAACGCACTTGCGCAGCTCGGACGCGACGAGCACGACCATCGCCAGCCCAAGACATTCGACCCACGCGCCGGCGGACAGCGGCATCGTGCCGAACGCGGTGTTGAGGAACGGCACGTAAATCACCACCACCTGCAACAGCGCAGACAACGCAATCGCACCCCACAGCCATTTGTTAGCGAACAGTCCAACGAACACCGATTGGTCGTGCGAGCGAGAGCACAGCGCGTTGAGCATCTGCGCAAACACAAGGATGGTGAAGCCCATCGTGCGCGCCTCAGTCATTTGCGCATCATGTCCGACAGCATCCACGGAACGGTCCGTGAACAGACCTCCGGCGAGGTGCATGTCCATGCCAATCAGCGTGACGGCAGCCATAATCAAACCGATGAAAATGATGTCGCCCCACATCTGTCCGTCGATCACGCGATCGGTGAGTTTGCGCGGTTTGCGTGCCATCACGTCGTCGGTGGACGGGTCGACACCCATGGCGAGCGCCGGAGCTGCGTCGGTAAGCAGGTTGATCCACAGCAGCTGCGTGGCGAGCAGCGGCACGGTGACACCTTGGCTGCCAGGCTGGGTGATGCCGAGGAATCCGGCGAGCATCACACCGCCGAAGACGGTGAACACCTCGCCGACGTTGGAGCTCAGCAGATAGCGCAGGAACTTACGGATGTTGTCGAAAATGCCACGGCCTTCGCGTACCGCCTCGACGATGGTGCTGAAGTTGTCGTCGGCGAGGATCATCTTGGCACTCTGCTTGGTAACTTCGGTACCGGTGATGCCCATCGCGACGCCGATGTCCGCGGTTTTGACGGCGGGAGCATCGTTTACGCCGTCGCCGGTCATAGCCACGATATTGCCTTGCCGTTGCAGCGATTCGACGATTTTCAGCTTGTGTTCCGGCGCAACGCGCGCGTACACGGAGATTTCGCGGGTGGCCTTGTCGAACGCTTGCTCGTCCGGCAGCTCGTCGAGTTGAACGCCGGTGAGCACTTTGCTACTAAGGTCGGCGCTGCCGACCGAGCTGCCGTCTCCGTCCGTTTCAATAATGCCCAGATCGCTGGCGATGCGTGCCGCGGTCAGCGGATGGTCGCCGGTGATCATGACGGTACGGATGCCGGCGCGGTGCGCTTCGGCGACGGAATCGCGCACTTCGGTGCGCGGCGGATCGATGATGCCCACCATGCCGACCCAGATCAGATCGTTTTCCAGCACGTCGCTCTGCTCGGCTATATCGACCACATGGCCGGCGGCGTTGATCGCCACACCCGGCACATCGGCAAGCGACGCGGTGCCGAGCGGACGGTATGCCTGGCCAAGCGTGCGGTACGCTTCGGCGGACAGACGTTCCACGGCTGCGAGAATCTGCTGGCGATCGCCTTGCGTCATCGGGCGGACGGCACCGTTGACTGCGATTCGGCTGCAGTAGCCGAGCAGTACATCGGGGGCACCCTTGGCGAAGACGGTGAGACGCCCGGCATCGGCGTTGTCCTGCGCGACGACGGCCATGCGTTTGCGGTCGGAGGTGAATGGAATCTCGCCGATGCGCGTGTAGTTGGCGTATTTGCGATCGGCCTTCACCTTGCGTGCGGCGACGATAAGCGACACTTCGGTCGGGTCGCCGACGGCTTCCCACGTTATGTCGGAAGCAGCGGAACCATCGCCGGCACCTGTGTTTTCGCGCAGTTCGCCGTCGTTGGCCAGCGCGCCCACTGCGAGCGTGGCGACGGCTTCAAGCTGTGCCGCTTCCTGCGCGGGCGACGGGGTGGATGTAAGCCCGGCATCGGGAATCGCAATCATTCTGCCTTCTGGCGCATAGCCGGTCCCAGTCAGCTGCACCTCGCCGCTCGGCGTGACCACGCGTTCCACCGTCATCTCGTTGCGGGTGAGCGTGCCGGTTTTGTCGGAGCAAATCACTGACGCGGAACCGAGCGTTTCCACGGAATGCAGTTTCTTGACGATCGCATGATGTTCGGCCATGCGGCGCACGCCGAGTGCAAGTACCACCGTCAGAATCGCAGCGAGGCCTTCCGGCACGGCAGCGACGGCCAATGAAACGGCCAGCAGCAGCGAGTCGATTACGTCATGCACGTCGTTGAAACCTTCGGTTAACGCGAGCACCACGAGCACCACAACCGCGATGATGCACACCGCAATGCCGAGGATTTTGGAGACGTAGTTCATCTCCTTCTGCAGCGGGCTATCGTCATCATCTGTGGCCTGCAGCAGATCCGCGATTTTGCCGACCTGCGTGCGCATTCCGGTGCTCGTCACGATTGCGCGGCCGGTGCCTTGCGTCACGGACGTGCCGTTGAACACCATATTGGCGCGATCACCCAAGGCCTTGGCTTCGGCAAGTGTGTCGACGTTTTTGCCGACCGGTACGCTTTCACCGGTCAGGCTCGCTTCCGCCACGCGCAGGCTGGCGGCGGCGAGCAGACGTCCGTCGGCGGGAATGGAGTCGCCTTCACCGAGCACGACCATGTCTCCCGGCACCACGTCGACGGTGTTGATGCGTGCGATTTTGCCGTCGCGCAGCACGTTGGTTTGCGGCGCGGTCATTTGGGAGAGCGCTTCGACGGCTTCTTCCGCTTTCGATTCCTGAATGTAGCCGAGTACCGCGTTGACGATAAGGATAAGCACAATGACGATGGCGTCGAACGGCAGTATTTCGCCGCCTTCCGCGCCTGGCGCAGCGTTGGCTTTTTCGATGAACCATGCGATGAGCGAGATGCCGGTGGCAGCGAGCAGCAGGTAGACGAGGGGGTCTTTGAACTGCGCCAGGAACTTCTTCCATTTTGGCACGGGTGGTGCGGATGCGAGCTCGTTCGGCCCGTATTGCGCGAGTCGGCGTTCAGCTTCGGCTTGGCTCAGACCGGTGTTCGGATCGACGCCGAGCGATGCGGCCACGGCTTGCGTGTCGGCAAGCGACGGGTCGATTTGTGGCGGCTGCTGGTTTTGCTGATCCTGCCGAATCTGCGTGCGATCGCCCGTAGCGGAATCGCCGTCAAAATTGGCATGGGACTGGATGGACTGATCTTTCTTGCGATCATCCATGGTGATCTCCTTGGGAGCGCCGCGGAGTAGTCAGCTCTCCCCCGTCTTACGTATGCCTCGAATCGCGGAAATCGAAAATCCGCGGAATCGCAAGCATTTTGCAAAGGCGAGGCAACGCTGCGCGGTTGTGGGCACCGGGCGGACGCCATCGGCGCATCCTGTTATTATCGCACATCCTCGGCGTGTGAAAAATGGACATGTGGCGGAACGATGCATGGCACGCGACGGATGCACGATACCATGAAGTGTGATATATTATCGGTAGTTAGTAAAATTCATTACTAAACGGTCGTGCAACATCGCACGGCGCAACCGCAACGATGCAGTGACACCAAGTAATACAGGGGGATGCAAGATGGCAGATACAGCCGAACTCGCAATCGTACATGCAACCACGGCAAGTGCAAGCTGGCTCACCGATCCGACGGTGTTCGCAGCGAACCGCAAGCCGGCACATTCCAGCCACCGATATGTCATCGGCGAGACGAGCGAGCCGAAGCAGAGCCTCGACGGCGAATGGAAGGTTCGTATCGAACAAGCGCGCAACGTGGACGTGGAAAGCGCTCCGTTCGCGGCCGTCGATTTCGAGGATGGCGATTTCGGCGCGATCGAGGTGCCGGGCCACTTGCAGATGGCCGGCTATCTCAAGAACAAGTACGTCAACATCCAATATCCGTGGGACGGTCACGAGGATCCGCAGGCGCCAAATATTCCGGAAAACAACCATGTGGCGATCTACCGCCGTCGATTCGCGCTCGACGCGCAGCTTGCGCGCACGCTGGAAAACGACGGCACGGTCAGCCTCACCTTCCACGGTGCCGCCACCGCGATCTACGTATGGCTTGACGGCACGTTCGTGGGTTACGGCGAGGACGGATTCACGCCGAGCGAATTCGATGTGACGGAAGCGCTGCGAAACGGCAATGGCAACGCCGCCGATTCCCCCGAAGCCGAGCATACGCTCACCGTCGCCTGCTACGAATATTCGAGCGCCTCTTGGCTGGAAGACCAGGATTTCTGGCGACTGCACGGCCTGTTCCGCACCGTCGAGCTCGCCGCCCAGCCGCATACGCACGTCGAAACCGTGCAGCTTGAAGCCGACTACACCGCAGCCGACACCGCCGGTACGGCCGACACCGCCGAACTCAACGCGGCACTCACCTTGCGCAACCCCGCCGACGCGATGACTATCGAAAGCACGCTGCGCGACGGCGACGGAAATGTCGTATGGGAATCAACGCAGGCCTGCAACGGCGAAATCGCCCTTAATTCCGGCAAAATGACGAACATCGCGCCGTGGAGCGCGGAATCGCCGACGCTGTACACGCTGACCGTACGCGTCGTCGGACATGACGGCGCCATCATCGAAACCGTGACGCAGAAGATCGGCTTCCGCACATTCCGCATCGAAAACGGCATTATGACGCTCAATGGCAAGCGCATCGTGTTCAAGGGCGCGGACCGCCACGAATTCGACGCGAAGCGCGGGCGTGCGATCACCCGCGAGGACATGCTTTCCGACGTGGTCTTCTGCAAGCGGCACAACATCAACGCCATCCGCACCTCCCACTACCCCAACCAGGAGTATTGGTACGACCTGTGCGACGAGTACGGTCTGTATCTGATCGACGAGACGAATATGGAGACGCACGGCACGTGGGTGGCAAACAATGTCGAGCGTCCTGAAGACGGCATCCCCGGCAGCCGCCCCGAATGGGAGGGCGCGTGCGTGGACCGCATCAACAGCATGATGCGCCGCGATTACAACCATCCGAGCGTGCTGATCTGGTCGCTTGGCAACGAGTCGAGCGCGGGCGAGGTTTTTCGTGCGATGTATCGCCACGCGCACACGATTGATCCGAATCGTCCGGTACATTACGAGGGTTCCGTGCACATGCGCGAATTCGAGGATGTGACGGACATCGAAAGCCGTATGTACGCGCATGCTGACGAAATCGAACGCTATCTGAACGACGGCAGCCCGGCACATACGGACGGTCCAAAGAAGCCGTACATTTCCTGCGAATACATGCACGCAATGGGCAATTCGTGCGGCAATATGGACGAATACACGGCGTTGGAACGCTACCCGATGTACCAGGGCGGTTTCATTTGGGATTTCATCGACCAGGCAATCGAGACCAAGCTGCCCGACGGCACGACACGCATGTGCTACGGCGGCGATTTCGGCGATCGTCCAAGCGATTACGAATTCTCCGGCGACGGCCTGCTGTTCGCAGACCGCACCCCCTCGCCGAAAGCGCAGGAAGTCAAGCAGCTGTATGCGAACGTGAAAATTGCGGTTTCGGTCGATGAAGCGCGTATTACGAACGACAATCTGTTCGTGTCTACGGGCGATTATCGCTTCGTGCTGCGGATTTTGGCCGACGGCAAGCCGGTATGGTCGACTACGCGCCGTTTCGACGTGGCCGCCGGCGAGAGCGCTTCATTCGAAGTCGATTGGCCGGTTGATGACTACCGCAGCAACGCCGAAGAGCTGGTTTTGGAGGTATCGCAGCAGCTTGGCAACGCTTGCGATTGGGCACCGGCCGGCTACGAGCTGGCGTTCGGCCAGTGCGTGGTGGCAGGTGCGAAGACCACTGCAGATGCCGTTGACGCGGCCGGAGCTCCGGCCGACGGCACCGTCACCCTTGGCCGCTGGAACGCCGGCGTGCGCGGACAGGGTCGTGAAGCACTGTTCTCCCGCACACAAGGGGGTATGGTTTCATATACGTTCGGCGAGCGCGAATTCGTGCTGCGCCGCCCGTCGATCACCACGTTCCGTCCGCTGACGGACAACGATCGCGGTGCTGGACACGCTTTCGAACGTGCCGCGTGGGCGGTCGCAGGAAAGTATGCGCGTTGCGTCGACTGCGCGATCGCAAATCGTGGAGAAAATGCCGTGGAAGCCACGTATACGTACGAATTGGCGATTCCGCAGCGCACGAAAGTGACGGTCCGTTACGTTGCCGACACGGCCGGCCTCGTTTCGCTCGACGTCGAGTATCCAGGCGAGAAGAACGGCGATCTGCCAACGATTCCGGCGTTCGGTATCGAATGGGCGCTGCCGGTGGAATATGCGAACCTGCGATTCTACGGCGCCGGTCCGGAAGAGACGTACGCCGACCGCAGGCACGCGAAGCTGGGTGTATGGAGCACGACGGCTGGCGATGATTGCGCGCCGTACCTGCTGCCGCAGGAAACCGGCAATCATGAGGATGTGCGTTGGGCGGAGATCACGGACGATTCCGGCCACGGTGTGCGCGTGAAGCGCGGTGCCGGCGCAAAGCCGTTCGCGATGAGCCTACTGCCGTATTCGAGCACGATGCTGGAAGAGGCGCTGCATCAGGATGAGCTGCCGAAGCCGCGTCACATGTTCCTGCGTCTGCTGGCCGCGCAAATGGGCGTCGGCGGCGACGATTCGTGGATGTCGCCGGTGCATGAGCAGTACCAGCTGCCCGCCGACCAGCCGCTCAGCCTTAACGTGCGGTTCGAGCTGTTCTAGGTTCGCGCGGATGTTGTGGAAGCGTATTCGCACATCAGCAACATCCGCACTTACGCAACGTGGCGCGGCCTGCGAGACAATCGCCGGTCGCGCCACGTCCTTCTTCCCCGCTGCCTTACGTCGCGCAGTGCAGTGCGTCCTGCGCCTTGCCGTACAGTTTTCGGCGTTTTGTTGAAAGCTGAAATTGGACATGATGACTAAAATATGAGACACGACTTTAAAACAACAGTGGTTTTAAGGCGCATCTCAAAGAAAAAAGGGGGACATTATGAGCAACCCGAACATGAATCCGAACCCGCAAAGCGGCGGACAGGACGACGCGCAAACCTCGCGTTATTTCGATAATCCTTACGGCTATCCGTATGGCTATCCATACGGTCCCGGCCAACCCAATCCGAACGATTCCAACGGCGAATGGAAGCCCGTAAGCCCCTTCAAACTGATGGAATCGTGGCTGCCGCAGCGTGCGAAGAACGCGATTCGCGGCGCGTACGGCATCATCGGCGTGATCGCCATCGTACTCGGCTTGGCGCTGTTTATTTGGCCGGGTGCGACGCTTAAAATCGCAGCGATCGCGTTGGGCGCGTATTTCGTGGTTTCCGGCGTGGTTCGTATCGTCACGGCGATCGTGGAACTCGGTCTGCCGGGCGGCTGGCGTGTGCTGGATATTCTGGTCGGCCTGCTGTTGTCCGTCGGCGGCGTGGTCATGCTGAAGAATTCGGCGCTGTCCGGCGCGACGCTGGCAGTGGTCGTCACCATGGTGGTGGGCGTCGGCTGGATGATGGAAGGCGTGATGGCGCTGGTGGAATCGTGGCGTATGCCCAGTTCCGTATGGGCTGTGATTTACGCGCTGATTTCGATTATCGCTGGCTGCGTGATGCTGTTCTGCCCGGTGGCGTCCACCGGCTGGATGATCATCTTCGGCGGCTGCGCGCTGGTGGTGCTCGGCATTGTGGCGATCGTCCGCGCGTTCACGTTCGGCAAGGTGGGCAAGAAGGGCTGATTTCCCGCAATCGCAACGCCGGCCACACCACCGGTCGCATTGCCTTTTTCTGTCGCACGATTCGGCGTTTCGATACAGACGCCGAATCGTGCGACTTTTTCTTTATGCCGCCCCGCATCGCCGGCAAAATACGATACGAAACCAAAGACGCAACGGAAGATTGACAGCAATCGTAACGCTGCGTTATGCTAGGTGAAACGTTTCGACGAAACGATTCGACGCACAGACGCGCACAGTACGGAACAACCACAGAAAGCGAGCTGAATGACAGGCATCAAAGACGTCGCCCGCGAAGCCGGAGTATCCGCCAGCACCGTTTCCTACGTGCTGTCCGGCAAGCGTTCGATTTCCGCGAAAACCACCGAAAAAGTCATGGCTGCCGTAGACAAGCTCGGCTACACTCCGGACGCCAGCGCCCGCAAGATGCGCGGCATGCGCAACCAGCTCATCGCGCTGAGCTCCCCGATTCGCGGCGACATCAACAAAGCCCGCTACAACGCCTACTTTCTGCACACCGCATGGGCCGCAAGGAACGCTGGCTATGACGTGATGTTGCTGACCGGCCCGGACGCCACGAAAGACATTCGTCGCGTGACGCAAAGCAATCTCGTCGATGGCGTCGTCCTGCTTGACGTCGAACAGGACGACGAACGTGCGGCCGCGGCCATGACCTTCCCCAAGCCGTGCGTGGCGATTGGTTATCCGTCATCGCATGCCGGCTGCGCCTGCGTGGACATCGATTTCGCGCTGATGGGCCGCAAGGCCGTCGATTTTCTGTACGAAAAGAGGCATCGCACCGTCGCGTTCCTGCGCAACAACGAATCCGATTACGACCGCCGTTCCGGTTACGTCATCCTCTTCCGCGAAAGCCTGCTGGCGCACGCGAAGGAGCGTGGCATGACAATCATCGAATCCGAGCATTACGAGGAAGATAGTTTCGATGCGAAGCGGTTCGTCCGCACCATTTTCGCGCGGCCCGACCGCCCATCCGCCATCATCAACCAGGCGAATGCGGACGTGCTCAGCCAAGTGTTGGTGGAGCTGCACGACAATGGAATGACGATTCCGCAGGACGTTTCGGTGCTGTCGTGCGGCACGTATTTCGAAGGCGAGCCGACGCGCTTCCCCATCACCGAAATGCCGGTCATGCCGGAGGAGCTGTGCGCCGAAGCCATGAACCTGTTGGTCTCCGCCATCGAGGAGCACACCGACATCAAAGGTTCCGTGGAACTCATCGAACCCGCGCTGAAGCGACGCGGATCCGTTGCGGAAGCGGGGTCCGGCGGAACAATATAGATTTTCCTGCGATTACCGGAAGGCAGAGCGGCCGGACGGAATCGCAAAGCAACATAATTTCATACGGATAATCGAAACGTTTCAATGACGATATAACGGCCTCCGAAGAAACCGAACAAACGAACAAGCCGGGCGAAATCCGGCGAATCCAAACGGACCGCGGAATCGCACGCACGTCATCGAAACGTTTCAATACAACCAGATGTGAGCCGTGCCGCAGGGCGCGCCTCAAGAAGGAAACAAGGAGAATAGCAATGAACATCAAACGAGGACTGGCCACGCTGGCCATCGCAGCACTGTCGCTGACCTCCCTCGCCGCATGTGGTAGCGATACCGCACAGGACGAGGAAAAGCCGGACAGCCTGTCGTTCTGGTATTACGAAGAGGACGACGCAGGCCAGACTCAGGCTTGGCGTCGCGCGGCCAAGGCCTTCGAAAAAGAGACCGGCGTCAAGATCAACTTCGAGCGCAAGTCCTTCACCCAGATCGCGCAGAACGGCAGCCAATTCCTGAACTCCGACGAAGCGCCAGACCTCATGGAATCCAACCGCGGCAACGGCTCCGCCGGCGTGCTCTCCACCATGGGCCTGCTCACCGACCTCGGCGACTATGTTAAGCAGTACGGCTGGGACAAGAAGGTGACCGGCGCAAACGCAGCAGTCGCCAAGTACGACGAGAACGGCATCATGGACGGCGATACCTGGTACGGTATGACCAGCTACGCTGAATTCCAGCGCGTCTACTACAACAAGGACCTGTTCGACAAGTATGATCTGAACAGCTACGTGGAAGACGGCTACCTGACCTTCGACGAAATCAAGGAACTGGGCGACAAGGCCCGCGCCGCCGGTTGGGAAGGCGACATCTTCAACCTGGGCTGGATGCGCGCGCAGCTGCTGGGCTACTACGGCCAGCTGAAGG